>Ga0209178_1000533_pt1 | contig 11248 bp, 12 predicted proteins | sample GAAS200_FD_187521 | JGI IMG/M metagenome (GOLD analysis project Ga0209178, IMG submission 187521) | Agricultural soil microbial communities from Georgia to study Nitrogen management - GA AS200 (SPAdes) (version 2) | ecosystem: Environmental > Terrestrial > Soil > Agricultural land | place: USA... | reverse complement strand
CTCCTGGACGGAGGAAGCCGTGGTGATCACAGTTCCTTCCCGACCAGGCTTTCGATGGTCGCTCGCGTGGTCCGGTACGTGAACCGCGCCTGAATCAGCGTCGCCTCGGCCTGGGTCAAGTTCGCCTCCGCGGTGAGCAGGTCGAGCAGGAGCCCCGCACCCGCGGCATACCGTTGCTGCTGCACCCGGAGCGCTTCGGTGGCCGAAGCCCGGTTCGCCTGCGCGATATCCATCTGGTGATAGGCGGCCACCAGTGCCGCGACCTGCTGGGCCAGCTGGGCCGCGACGTTCCGCCGGGTGTCGGCGGCCGTCGCCACGGCGATGTCCCGGGTCACGCTCGCGGAGACCTGGCTTTGCTCGCGACTGAAGCCGTTGAACAGAGGCAGGGAGGCGCCGAACGTCCACCGCGTCACATGCCCATGGATGAAGCCGCCGCCGAAGGTCGTGTCGCTCCGGTTGTCCCCGAACGAGACGGTGAAGGTCGGGAAGTACTGCGAGCGTGCCGACAGCACGCCGGCCCTGGCCGCGGTGGCCTGCGCGTCCGCCTGCTGGACGAGGGGTGCGTTGTCTACCGCCGCGGCCAGGAGCCCGGCGGTATCCGGAAGCACCGGAATGGTGGAATCGGGCATGGGTTGTACCAACCCGTTCACACCGATCTGCCGCGCCAGGGCAGCCTGCGCGCCGGTCAGGTTCGCCTGCGCCTGCAACAGCGCCACCTCGGCGTTGCCGTGGTCGACGGCGGCGGTCAGAGAATCCGCGCGAGTGGCGGCACCGAACCTGAGCTTATCCGCGGCGGCCTTGAGCTCCTGTTCCGTCCGCTGGAGCTGGGCCTGCGCCACCCGGAGGAGCTCCTGGTTGGCGAGGGCGGCGAAGAACGCCTCTTTGGTCTGCAACTCGGTGACGAACCGCTGGCTGATGTAGCCGGCGTCGGCGGCGTCCTCTACGGCCGACGCGGATTTCACGCCCCAGATCCGCTTCAACCCGTCGAACAGGTCGACGCTCGCATTGAAGCTGAGGCCGTAGTTCCACGTCGGGGGGATCAACACACTGCGGTTATTGTCGAAATGTGATTGGCTGTTCTTCGCGGCCGACCATCCGGCGGTCACCGACGGCAGAAAGGTGCCGAAGGCCGAGGTTCTGGCAGCCCCAGCATTCCGCTGGGCCCCGACCGCCGACACCATGGCCGGCTGGATCTGGAGCGAGCGTTGAATCGCGTCCGCCAGCGTGATCGTGGGCGGACCTGAGTCGGGCCGTACCCCGGGCGTCTGAGCCTGAGCGATGCCGCCGCACACCAGAAAACCGAAGATACCGATACGCAACCGCATTCTAGTTTCTGCCTCCATGAGTCGTGTCGCGGGTGGAGTCACCTCTCTGATGCGCCTGCTCCGCGACCAGTTGCAGGTACTTCGTCCGCTGCGCGTCCGTGAGATGCGTGAAGATCTCGCCCCGCATGACGTGCCGCAGCGAATCGACGCGCGTGTGGACGTCCTTCCAGATGCTGTCCATCTGGGGCTTGTGGCGGATCAGGACCGCGCGGACCGAGTCCCGCTGCAGGGAATCCAGCTTCAGCTCCCCCGTCAGATAGTTCACGAACGCGTCCGGACCGCGGGGGCGGGGCCGGTGGATCCAGGTGTCGATCCCCCAGCCGGCGGCGCCCCCCACCACGAACACCGCGGCGAGCAACGCCAGGGCCTGTGCCTTCGATCGGTTGAACATCGCGTCAGGGCCGAACCGCGAACACGATGCTCGCGTCGGGCGGATGGTTGCCCCGCACCAGCGCCGCGGCGGCAGTCCCGGAGTCGGACGGCGCGGTCACCAGCGCCTCCTCCATGGATCCCGCGGCGGGCTGCATGGCGCGCCCGGCGGCGAATCCCGCGCCGAGCGCGACGAGCAGGGCGGCCGCGATTCCCCGGCCGGCCCAGCCGGCCAGGATGTCCCACGAGCCCGCCCGGGTCGCAGGGATCCCAGCCAGGACCCGCGCGACGAACGCGTCGTGCCCGGTGGGCTCGAGCGCGTGCCGGAGCGCCGCCCCCAGGCGGGCATCGGGCTCGTGATCGAACGGCAGCTCTTCCTTCATGACGGCTCCCTCCAGTCTTGCAGTAGCGTGCGGAGCTTTCTCCGCGCGTGAAACACTTCCGACCGCACCGTGCCTTCGGGGATCTTCAGCATCCCCGCGATCTCCGCGTGTGAATACCCCTCGACGTCGAACAACACCACGGCCAGCCGCCGCCGCTCGGGCAGCTCGGCCAGGGCCTGGCGCAAGCTCTCCGAGAGCGCGCTGCGCTCCGCGGCGGTATCGGGCCGAGGGCCCCCACCGACCACGCCCGGGTCGAGGGGCTCGGCACTGCGTACCGAGCGCCGACGGCGCCGATCCGTGGCGGCATTGGCCACGATCCGCATCAACCAGGGACCGAACGGCCGGCGCGGATCGTACTGCTCGAGCTTGACCAGCGCCGAAAGGAAGGCATCCTGTGCGGCGTCATCGGCATCGTCGGGGTCCCGCAGAACCGCCCGCGCGACCCGCCGGGCCTGCGCCGCATACCTGTCCACCAGAGCGCCGAACGCCGCGCGGTCGCCGGCCAGCGACCGGGAGATCAGCTCGGCCTCTTCCCGGTTTTCTATACGCGCACCCCCCACCTGAGGTTGGGGATCACGGGATTTCGGCACTCTGGGCCCTTCCGCGGCGGCTCAACGAATACCACGCGAAGATGAAGGCCACCCAGAACGCCAGGACGGCCAACGTGACGCTCATCACGTGCGGGAACAGCAGCAACAGCGCGCCCATTCCGGCCGCCAGCCCCGCCGCGGCCCACCCGAGCCGGCGCCGCAACCCGCCTGCGACCTGACGCAGGGTCACCATGCCCTTGCGGGCCCGCTCGTACGCGGATGGCTGATGGGGAACGGCGGCAGGCTCGATCACTCCCGCGTCCGTGAGGCGGGGCGGAAGCCGCTTGCGGGCGACCATGACGACCTCACGCGACCCGGCCGTGTCACGATGGAACTGCTCGCACATCTCGGTGGCGAGCGCCTCGTCCTCGACCAGCACGTCCAGCTCGTAGTTCGCGAGCAGGCTCGAAACGTTGATGTTGCTCGACCCGACGCGCACCCAGCGCCGGTCCGCCACCAGCGTCTTCGCGTGCAGCATGGGTCCCTGCCATTCGAACAGCCGCACGCCCGCATGGAGCAGGTCCCGGTACCCGATGCGGGTCATCGCCCGCACGACGGCGATGTCGGTCGCCCCCGGCACGAGAATCCGGACGTCGACACCGTCCCGGGCCGCGTCGATCAGTCCCGCGAAGAGGGTGGCCGGAGCGACCAGGTAGGCGTCGGTGAGCCAGAGCCGCTCGGTCGCGGCCGTGAGCAGGAGGCCCACCGCGCGCCAGGCGCGCGCCCCGTCTGGCACCCCTTCGACCACGCGCACGGCCGTGGTGCCGGCGACGGCGGGCGAACCGTTGAACTCGGCCGCGGGCAGGGGATCGCCGGCACGGCGCCAGACCCGGCCGAAGGTCGCGTCGAGTCCGGCGGCGGCGGGCCCCCGGAGCGCGATCATGGTGTCCCGCCAGGGCTGGCGCCCCCGGGCCGGGTCGCCCGCCCACTCGTCGCCGATGCACAAGCCCCCGACCATGGCACGGTCGCCGTCCACGACCACCAGCTTGCGATGGTCGCGGCGGAGAAGATGAAAGGGCCGGCCGTGGAAGAAGGGATTGAAGGCCCGGACCTCCGCGCCGGCGCGCCGCAACTTGTTCCAATACGAGCTCGAAGTCCCCCAGCTGCCCAGCGCGTCGTACAGCACGCGGACGGCCACGCCTTCACGCGCGCGCTCCGACAGCGCATCCGCGAACCGGCGCCCGGTGGCGTCGTCGCGGATGATGTAGTTCTCGAAGTGGACCCAATGCTCGGCCGCGCCGACGAGTGCGAGCATCGCCTTCAGCGCGCGGGCGGAGTCCGTGTGAAGCGTCAGGCTGTTCCCCGGGATGGGCCGGGTGCCGGTCACGCGGTCCAGAGCCCGGGAGACGCCGGCGCCGTCCGGGGTCACGGACTAGGCCGACCCGAGACCGAGCGTCCGCTCGATGGGACGGAGAGCACTGATGACGAAGGCGATGTGCTCGTCCAGGGGAACGCCGAGCTCTTCGGCGCCCCGGCGCACGTCGTCACGGTTCACGCCGCGGGCGAAGGCCTTGTCCTTGAGCTTCTTCTTCACCGAGGACACTTCGAGATCCGCCAGGCTCTTCGACGGGCGCACCAGCGCGCAGGCGACCAGGAATCCGCAGAGCTCGTCGACCGCGAAGAGCGTCTTCGCGAGCGGCGTCTCGCGCGCCACGCCGGTGTAGTCCGCGTGTCCCAGAATGGCCTGGCACACGGCGTCCGGTACTCCCCGTTCCCGGAGCAGCCGCACGCCCCAGCTCGGATGCTCCTCGGTGGCGGAGTGGGCGTCGTTCGGATACCGCTCGTAGTCGAAATCGTGGAGAAGTCCCGCGAGCCCCCAGGTCTCTTCGTCGGCGGAGGCCTTCCGCGCGTAGGCGCGCACGGCACCCTCCACCGCCAGCATGTGCTGCCGGAGGGATGGGGAGGCAGTGTACTCCTGCATCAGGGCCAGCGCTTCGTCGCGGGTCATAGACTCACATTCCAGCGGTCGGCCCACAGCTCGGCGATCAGCACCGGCCACAGCTTGCGGGCGTGATTGGAGCGTCCCTGGCGGTGCTCGGCCCATAGAGCCGTCACGCGTTCACCGCCGAATCGCGGGGCCGCGAAATACCGGTCCGCCCGGTCCCGGAGGGCGCCGTTCAGCCAGGACGCGACGGGGACCGACAAGCCGCGCTTCCGGCGATCGATGACGTACGCAGGCACCAGATCCCGCGCCGCTTCCTTCAATATCGCCTTGGTCTCCCACCCCCGCACCTTGCGCGCCGCGGGAACGGGCAGCACCAGCTCGAGCACTGCCCGGTCGAGAAAGGGCGCCCGCGCCTCGATCGAGGCCAGCATGGTGCCGCGGTCGACCTTCACGAGCAGGTTGTCCGGCAGATACGTGAGAAAGTCGAGCCACAGCACCCGGTCGAGGTCCGGGGCGGCAGGGAAGTCACGGAGCAGCTCGGCCAACGTGCCGACCGCTTCGGGGGTCGGACCCAGCGCGCCGAACCAGGCGGCGTGCCGCTCGAGGAGCGGACGATCGGCCGATTCCACGAACTGCTTGAGCAGGAATTCGATCGTGACCTTGCCCGGAGAGGGGGGCCACCGTCGGACTGCACCGGAGAGCAGGGCCCGGATCGGGGCGGGCAGGCGCCCGTAGATCCCGGCCGCCCGGTGGCCCAGGTAGGTCGGGTAGCCTCCGAAGAGCTCGTCTGCGCCCTCGCCGGAGAGCACCACCTTTACGTCGGCTCGCGCTGCCTCGGCCAGGAGATACGTCGGCAGGATGGCGGGGTCGCCGACCGGCTCGGCGAGGCGGGATGTCACCACATCGAAGGCCCGGGACAGGGACAGGTCGTCGGCCAGCACGTTGTGGTGGATGGAATGAATGTCCCGCGTCACCGCCTGCGCGAAGTCGCTTTCGTCGTAGCCCGGCGCCGCGAAGCGCGCGGCGTAGGTATGGATGCGCTGGCCGGGCATGGCCCGGGCTACCGCGGCGGCGAGGAAGGACGAGTCGAGCCCGCCGCTGGTGAATACTCCGATGGGTACGTCCGACATGAGCTCCCGGCGGACCGCGCCGATCAGGACGTCGCGGAGCTGGTCCGCGGACTGGAGCCGGTCGCTTCCGTGCGCCACCTCCCCGGCGCTCCAATACCGGCGCACCTCCACCCCCTGGTCCGACGCTTCGAGCAGGGAGCCGGCGGGCAGCTTCGCGATCCCGGTGATCAGGGTGTGAGGAGCCGGGACGTAGCCCAGGGCGGTGTACAGCCCCGCGGCATGCGGATCGAGCCGGCGGGACTGATCGGGAAACACGAGCAGGGCCTGGACCTCGGACGCGAACCTCAGCTCGCCCTCCACCACGGTCCAGAAGAGCGGTTTTTCGCCGGCGCGGTCGCGCGCCAGAATTAATCGACGACTGGCGTCATCCCAGACCGCGAGTCCGAACATGCCGTCCAGGCGGCCAATCGCGCCGGCCCCCGCGCGCTCATAGTGTGGAACAATGGTCTCGATGTCGCCCGTGGAACGGAACGGGTAACCCCAGGCCGCGGCCTCACGCCTGAGGCTCTCCGCGTTGTAGATCTCGCCGTTGCACGCCATCCAGATTCTGCCGTCGGGACTCTGGAACGGCTGGTCGCCCGTGGTGAGGTCCATGATGGCGAGCCGGCGCGCGCCGAGGCGGGCGCGGTCGTGCCCCACGATCCGCTCGCCATCGGGGCCTCGATGCGCGAGGGACAGGGCCATGGCCGGGAGGAGGTCGGGGTGGCGAAGGGGACGCCCGGTGAGGGAAACGACTCCGAAGATCCCGCACATCTACGGCGTGCCGGGGCGGCAGGGACCGTAGGCGGCGAACCGGGTGTCCTCCCCCAGCAGGGGGAGGCGGCCATGGAGGACCGAGCGGACGTCACGGTCACCCGAGCGGGCGATGAAGACCGTGGGAAGGGGGCAGCGGGAAAGCAGATCGCGCCAGGCGTCAGGGGCGAGCAGCGGGGACCCGGGGACGGCGCGGAGCCTTTCGACATAGTCGGCGATGTAGGTGCTGGTCAGCTCTTTCCCGGTGGCGGTGGCCACCGGGATGGTGCGCCGGAGGTAGAACGGGAGTGACGGGATGAAAGCCCCGATGCCTACCACCTGCGCGGGCGCGCCACTCGCGGCGGAGTGGGACAGAGCGGCCGCCACGGCATCAGTCACCGCGGCCGACGAACGGTCCTCCCCCACTGCGTGCAGGAGCGTACCCCCCACGACGGGAATAGCCACGACGATGGCGGCGTACGCGGCCGCCCCGAGGGACGGCGTATTCCGCCGCACCGCGAGCGCCACCGTGAGTCCCGAGGCCACCAGGATGAGACCGAGCACGAGCGCGGCGGCCGGCATCGCGGCCTTCTCGGCGGGGGTCAGCGAAATCGGCGCCGGAAACCAGACCGTGAGGGTGATGAGACCGAGCCCCGAGAGGAGCGCGACGGGGACGTACGCTTTCGCTCCCAGGCCGATCCCGCGCCGGGTGAGTCCGCGACCCGCCGCCAGCGCAATGGCCGGCAGGAGCGGCAGGACGTAGTGAGGCAGCTTCGACTGGTTGAGTGAGAAGAAGATCAGGGGTCCCACCAGCCATGAAAGCAGGAGCCAGGCTTCCTGGGCCGCGGCGTTCACCTGCCGTGCCTCCCACAGCCAGCGCCAGCGCCCGAGCTGTGCCAGCGCGGGTACCACCCACGGGAACGCGCCCACCAGCACGATCGGGATGTAGTACCAGAACGGCGCCGTCCGGTGGAAGCCCTTGGTGGTCACGCGCTGGATGGTCTCCCGCACGAAGGCGTAGTCGGGAAACTCCGGATGGCGCGCCGTGACGACCAGAAACCAGGGCAGCGCGATGGCGAGGAATACCACCAGCCCGCGCCACGCGAACACGCGTCCGAGCGGCCGTCCCGTCAGCAGCACGTAGGGCACGATCGCGAGCAGCGGAACCAGGATGGCGACGGGGCCCTTCGTCAATCCGCCGAGGCCGATCGCGGCCCACGCGAGGACGGGGTGGTCTTCGGCGAACGCCAGGATGGCGAGCGTCAGGAAGAAGGCGAGGGTGCTGTCGAATATGGTTTCCCGCGCGAATGCCAGGACCAGCGGCATGCTGGCGAGCGCGATGCCCGAGAGCCAGCCCGCCTCGACGCCCCAGCGCTTGCGGGCCCACCAGATCACCAGCGCGATCGACGCGAGCGTGAACAGGAGGGCGGGAAGGCGGGCGGCCGCCTCGGTCGGACCCAGCGCCTCCATCGCGGCGGCGGCGGCCGCGAAGTAGAAGACCGGCTTGTCGAGGTAGGGCAGGCCGTCCAGGTGAGGGACGGCGAAATTCCCCGACTGCACCATCTCCCGCGCCACCTCGGCGTTCCGGCCCTCGTCGGGGTCCAGGAGCCGGTGTCCCCCGAGACTCCAGCCGAGGGCGATCGCAGCGACGAGCAGCAGCCCGGGGAGCCGTGAGAAGGGCCGTGGGGAGGGCGGGGAGGGCACGGCGGTGAATCTAATGCAGCTGGTTGACTCCGCCTCCCGGCGGCGCGGGCATCTGACTCACGGTGATGGGGACCGACGCCGCTGGCGCGCCATCCACCGAGATCGCGAAGCGGTAGGTGCCCGGATGTGGGAATGGTACGTCGAAGACCAGAATGGCGGCCGCCTCGATGTCCGTCACCCCGGCCGGGGGCTCGGCGAAATTGACGGTCCCGGACCCGCCCAGGATTTCGGTTTCCCGGTCGTCCACGAGCCGGATCTGCACCGGATGCTCTCCGATCTCGGTCCGCTTGCCTTTGAGGCGCAGTACCAGATGGAGCCGCGGGTGCATGGCGGGGAATTGCTGGACCCAGATGTGCTGGAAGATACCGAGCACCGAGATCTTGCCCGCCTGATCCACCAGTGCGTAGTCGGAAACCACCGCGAAGTCGACGTTCACTTGGGCTGCCGGATTTCGACGGAGGCCCTGGTGTGCTCCCAGGCGAAGGTCAGAACGGCCGCGTCGCCCGCGAGACCGCGCTGGGGCGTGGCGGTGATCCCGAAGCGCTCGACCAGCGCCGGCGACTGCTGGACCAGCATCGGCACCCGGACCAGATCCGAGTCGGGCGAGTAATCGGTCCCCCAGAGCGGCGCGCGGGGCGCCGGGCAGGTGGCACCGCACGGGGCCAGCGTCTGCGTGTTGATGATCAGGGTCCACGTCGTGGGGGTGGGCAGAATCCACAGCGTGTAGGTGCCCGCCGGGACCCGGTGGCCCGCCACGCTCACGGGCGCGGTGGTCGTGAAGGTCGTTGCGGCGTTCGCGCCCGCGCGCCACACCTGACCCCAGGGCGTGAGCGCGCCGAAGATGGTGCGGCCCCGGACGGACGGGCTCCCGTACGTGATGGTGATCCCTCCACCCCCGAACGCGACGGTTGTGGTCTCCCGCGGGGAAAGACTGGCGATGGGACGGCCGGCGAACTTCGGACCGAGCGCGGCCAGATCGAGCTCGCGCACCCGTTCCCAGTCGTACTTCTCGGTCGTCTGTTGCCCGGAGATGCGCGTCAGGCAGTCGGTGGGGTCAAGGGTTCCGACGAATGCTCCGACGATGGGACCCAGGTACAGGTGGACCGAGTCCCGGCCGAAGAGCTTGATGGTCAGCGTGGTGGCGCTTCCGTTCGTCATCTGCACGCCGGTCACGGTGGCAGAGTCGGTATGACGCGCGCGGACCGCACGCACCGCGTCTTCGATCAAGCCGACGGCGGGGAAGAGATACGGGAAGCGATCGCTCGACGGGCCACCGGTCCTGGCCTCCATCGGGATGTTCGGAGCGCCCCCGATGTTGTGGGTGACGAGCTCATACGACGGCCCCGCGGCATCGTAGGTCACAGTGTAGATCCGGTGGAGCGAGACGGGTGACCGCGTGACCAGCTCGCCCCGCAGTCCGGTAGCGGTCCGCTGATAGGTCTCGAGGGCCACGGTATCGGTGCCGATCCGCACCACCCATGAACCGCGTTCCTGCGCGGACAATGCGGCGCCGGCGAAGAGCAGCAATCCCACCGCGCGCATCACGACACCTTGATCGAGTTGACCTTGTCGTTCTGCTTGATCTTGTTGACCACGTCCATGCCCTTCGTGACCTGGCCGAACACCGTATGCACGCCGTCCAGATGCCGCTGCGGAGCGTGACAGATGAAGAACTGCGAGCCGCCGGTATCCTTTCCGGCATGCGCCATGGACAGCGTGCCGGCCACGTGCTTGTGCTTGTTGAGATGGGTTTCGCACTTGATGGTGTACCCGGGCCCGCCGGTCCCGACGCGTCCCTTGCCCGTCTTGGAGTAGGGATCGCCGCCTTGAATCATGAAATTCGGAATCACGCGGTGGAACGCGGTCCCGTCATAGAATCCTTCCTTCGCCAGTTTTTCGAAGTTGGCGACGGTGCCGGGCACTTCGTCGGCGAAGAGCTCGAGCTCGATGACTCCCTGGACGGTATCGATCACGGCCTTGGTGGCTGCCATCACTGCTCCAGTGCGAGGTTGTCGTCGACCTGCTTCGCGGTTTTCATCCCTACAATCACGACACCCACGTCGGGGTTGTCCAGCACGAAACGCAAGGCCAGCTGGGACGGTGAGACCCGGGACTGGTGGGCGAGCTCGCGGACCCGGGCGCCCAGGGCGGCCATCTTCGTCACGTACGGACGGGGCATGCGGGCCCGGATGTCTCCGGCCGGCCAGGTGGCGTCGGGTCCATAGGCGCCCGCGAGGAACCCGTTGGCCAAGGGCTCCCGGGCGATGATCCCCACGTTGGCGGCCCGGGCGGCCGCCAGAAGCCCGTCCTCAGGCTCCCGGCGGGCGATGTTGTACACGACCTGGATGGTGTCGGGCATGGTCGCCTGGACCGCGGCCAATCCTTCTTCGGGCGGATGAATGGACACTCCATATGCCCGGATTTTTCCCTCCCCCTTCAACTCTTCGAGCACGGCGTAGGTGTCCATGGCGGCGATCAGATTCAACGGCGGATTGTGGAGCTGGAGCAGGTCCACGTAATCGGTCTTGAGCCGGCGCAGGCTCTGCTCGAGGGCGAACCGGATGTAATCGGGCGCGAAGCTGGAATCGTGCGTTACCGGAAGGGGGGCGTCGGCCGGCAGGGCCTCGAACGGCGTACCCGTCATTTCGGCGATCCGGTCACGCAGGAGCGCGTGGACGCCCCGATTGTAGAAGTTGCCGCCGACCTTGGTGGCGATGACGACCCTGGGCCGGACGTCGGCCAGCGCTTCCCCCAGCACCTCTTCACTGTGCCCGTGCCCGTAGACATCGGCGGTGTCGAAGAAGGTGCAGCCCAGATCGAGGGCGCGCCGGATGGCCCGCCGGGATTCGGCATCATCGGTGGCGCCGTACGAGTTGCCGTACTGGTTGCCGCCGATGGCCCAGGCACCGAATCCGATTTCGGACACCGCGAAACCGGTGCGCCCGAGGATGCGCTTGTTCATCGGACCAGCTCGGCGAACGCGGTGCGGGTCGCCACGGGGAGTGAGCACGTCGTGCCGACGCACACCGTGGCCTGGGGCCGGGCGGCCGCGCTCCGGATGACCACGCGGCGCGGGCGCCAGGTCTGCAGCGCCGCGAGGTGCATGGCGCAAGCCTCACCGGGGCCCAGC
>Ga0209178_1000532_pt1 | contig 11249 bp, 11 predicted proteins | sample GAAS200_FD_187521 | JGI IMG/M metagenome (GOLD analysis project Ga0209178, IMG submission 187521) | Agricultural soil microbial communities from Georgia to study Nitrogen management - GA AS200 (SPAdes) (version 2) | ecosystem: Environmental > Terrestrial > Soil > Agricultural land | place: USA... | reverse complement strand
TATGGTGCGAGTTTGTTTCTAATAAATGCCACAACTGGATACTCAACCGCATTGCCGAAAGAAAATATGATGGTTATCTTCTGTGCAATGTGGATTTACCCTGGGTAAAAGATAATTTGCGCGAATATCCTGATTTGAAAACACGGGAAAAATTATATCATATTTATAAAGATATTATGATTAATCAATCCATGCCATGGGTAGATATTAGTGGCAGTTATGATGAACGATTGCAGAAAGCAAAAGATTTTGTAAATGGTGTGAAATAATTTTTACTTTAATAATTTCTCAATATCCGGATCGCTTTCAAGATGGTTCATTTGATTTAATATCCACGGATAACGTGATGCTACATGAGCTGATAATGGTTGTATGGTATAGCCTTGCGGATTGGGTAAACAGGCAGCAATTAATGCCGCTTGTTTTCTTGTTACATTTTTTGCAGATGTATGAAAGTAATGTTCTGCTGCGGCTTCCACACCAAATATTCCATCACCCATTTCTGCTACATTCAGATACATTTCGAGAATTCTTTTTTTACTCCAGAATGTTTCTATCATAAAAGTAAAATACACTTCCAGTCCTTTTCGGAAATAACCGCCATGTTGCCAAAGAAAAACATTCTTTGCCACCTGCTGGCTGATGGTGCTTGCCCCGTGAAGCGATTTGCTTTTTTCATTATGCTTCATTGCTTTTTGAATACTTTTAAAATCAAAACCATTATGGTCGGGAAACAACTGGTCTTCGCTGGCCATTACCGCAAGTTTCAGATTAGGGCTAATATTATTCATGTTTACATAAGTCCGCTGCAGGCCGTTTCCTTTGAACACACTGGCCATTTGTGTAATGGTGATAGGAGGATTCACCCATTTACAAAACAAAGTATAAAGGATAGAAAGAATGAAACCATAAATAAATATTTTGAAAAGAAAAACTGCAATTCTTTTTGCTAACGATCTTTTTGCTTTTTTGGATTTCGCTTTTGCTGCCAACGGAAGGAAATTTATTTCACAGGTATGTATTCAAGAGTATATTTTTTTCCAAGTGTCATTTTCTTGCCGGAAGATTTTGCAAGTAAATAACCAATGCCGGCAACAAGCGCAGCGCCACCAACCAGGTAAGGGCTTGCATAGTATTGTGTATTGGGTTTTGTAAATATCCAGGTGCCCATGCCAACTATTGCAATCAAAGTGCCTCCGCCAAGCAATGCTCCTCCGGAGCCGGACCAATTAAAATTTTTATCTCCCGTTTTGCCCAAAGCAACAATCTCTTTATAGTTTATCGAAAACGGATAAGTGGCTACTGTATCCAGCATCACCAAACCAATAGATGTAGGCACTTGTTTTATGTCATACTGAACAAGAAATAGTGAATCGTGATTGATATACCTGATAACGGCATCATAATATCTGGTGTCGGTATTAAACTGTATATCGCTGCCGGGGAAAAAACTCCGGATAGTTCTGCCTTCTTTTTTAAGCACGAGTAAATCGGATGTTTGGGCACGTACAAAAAATATTGCAGTAGTAAATAATATAATTAGAACAAATGCTTTCATGTGTGCAGGCGGTGTTTTACAAAAAATAATACGCCCAATAATAACACAGAGCCAAAGATTACTAAAATTAATCCGGAGAATTTATTGATAAGACGAATATTTTTAATAGTAAGTTTTGATGTCAATTTACCAGCCAGCGTCACTTTGGCCACATCGGCGCTCATATTAATAATAAGCGTTGTAGCAAAGATGATGATGCGCTCCCTGATGGTGTGAGTTACTGCAATAGCAGTCGCTGCAGTAAGCCAGAAGGCAATCACTCCCGGGTTCAATGTATTTAATAAAAAACCCTGTACAGCAATTCTTGCATGATCGCTGGCTTTTAAAGGGGGCATCGAAATGTCTTCGGGATGCAAGGAAACTTTTTTAAAGAAAAGATAATAAGCACCCATGCAAATAAGAAAAAAACTACCGGCAATTCCAATAGGTTTTTCGAAACGCAGTAAGTCAGTGATCAATTCTGAAAAAACATTACTAAAAAGTACCAGCAATAAATCGCTAAGCCAAACGCCTGCCACGAAACTAAACCCGCCCTCTCTTCCATTGTTCACACTTTGTTTTATAATAGCAAATATTACCGGGCCAACTGAAATAACGAGCAGTAGTCCCATTGCAAAACCTTTGAGTATTGCTTCCAGTACATCTGCCATTTATGAACGAAGTGTTTAATTTTAGAAATATCGGTAACAGATAGGCTATAAAGCTACAATTAAAATAATAACTTTTTGCAGGGGAATTTTTAATAAAATGAAAAAATCAAACCTTTTCACTGCGTAGAAAACGCTGCCAATCTTCAAGCATCTTACCTTTTAAAACACGAGGAAATTTATGCTGCCCGCCAACTTTCCCTTTTGACTTCATAAAATTCATGAAAGTTTTTTCGCTCAATACATCCACAAATACTTCGCGTAGTGCATGTTTTCTTTCTACTTCGTAGTCATCATTCAGTTCTTTTAGTTTTTCGTCAAGCAACATTTTTAAATGTTCTGAATTTACTAAGTCGTCGGTTGCTATAAACCAATGATGCGCAAAAAAGTTTCCGCAAGGAATACCGGCAACGGTAAACTCGCTGATGCAAACATTTAATTCCTCGCTTACCAGGTTGATGGCCTTGTTCATATTATCTACGCTCAGGTGTTCGCCCACAAGGCTCAGGAAATGCCGTGTTCTGCCCGTGATAATTATTTCACATTTTTCAACATCTATAAACTGTATCGTGTCGCCCAGCAAGTATCTCCATGCGCCTGCATTGGTGCTGATGAGTATTGCATAGTTTTTATTTTCTTCCACTTCATGAATCATCAGCGTTTCAGGGTTTGCTACCATGTTTCCTTCGCTATCAAAGTTTTTATAGTCAAAAGGGACAAACTCAAAAAATATATGGTTCAACGCGAGTTTCATGCCATGGGCATCCTGCCTGTTTTGGTAAGCCAGGAATCCTTCGCTGGCAAGATAGGTTTCAATATAAGTAATCGGTTTACCTAATAGTTTGTTAAACCCCCGTTTGTAAGGTTCAAGCGATACACCCCCATGAACATAAAAAGCGAGATTAGGCCATATTTCATGAATATTGTTGAGCTTGTATCGTTCAATCACTTTTTCTATGCACAACTGTACCCAGGCCGGAACACCCACCAGGAAGGCGATATCCCACTCCGGTGCTTTTTCTACTATTTCATCCAGTTTTTTTGACCAGTCAGGGTTTTTAGCTATTTTCTTTCCGGGCTTGTACATTGCCTGAAACCAGAAAGGAATATTTTTTGCCTGAATGCCGCTCAAATCACCTGCATAGTAAGTGGCAGATTTTTTTAAACGGGTGCTTCCACCAAGCATCAGCCATCCCTTGCCTACAGACGATTTGGGAACATTGGTATACGTTGCAAGGCTAATAAGTTGCCGGATACTGGTAATGGTGTTAGCGCGTATCAGGTCCTTGGTAATTGGGATGTATTTGCTGGATGCCTCGCTGGTTCCACTGCTAAGTGCAAATAATTTGATCATGCCCGGCCAGCATACATCGGGCTTGCCTTCAAGGGTTTTGTACCACCACTCTGCAAAAATTTTTTCGTAATTATAAGTGGGCACTAATTGCTGAAAAGACTTGCCGGAGTTGAAGTTCAGCAATATCTGATCGAAAAGATATTTTTGACCAAACTCGGTAAACCTCGCTTTGCGAAGCAGTTTGCGCAGTACCCGCAGTTGCTGCTTTTTGGGCGAACTTACTGGTATGTTCAATAATTTAGACAGCGATTTAGATAATGTAAATTCTATTAACGCCATTCATTAATAAGTTGAATGTAAGACAAATTTAATAATAAGGATTAACAATGAAGTACACTCAACATTTTTGAGTCGGTCTGATGGCAAATATATTAAAAATAGCCAGTTGATAGTTGGGAATTGCCATTTGCTAAATGAACGAAAATTTTTCAGAAATTATTTAAAACTTAGCACTAAGAATATTGAATATAGCAAGCCAGCAATTTTGCATAAAAAAAGTTTGGTTTATTAAATACAAAAGTGTGTGTAGTTTTTAATCAGGAGACTCCTGGTATTTTTACCGGGAGTTTTTTATTGGCATTATTTCAAATAATTACTGTCCGACTAAAAATTGTCAATTTCAATGAAATACTTTCGGGTATTAGGTTTCCCAGCCTCTCTCCCTCGGAGAGGGGCTGGGGGTGAGGTTAATACTGGCGCAGTTTTCATCAAGTTATCCAGACAACAATGATTTCAAATAATTCATTATGAGGAAAATTTGACTTAATTTAGTGCCGGGCTTTATTCTTAAAACAGTGATTTCGTTTACTTCACTGGGTAAAAAAATTACATTCTGAATGTATAATCATATCTGGAAAAAATATCTTCCCATAATCAGGATTTTGATGAAAAAGTCTGCCGGTGGAGAACAAATGGTTGATCTTAATAAAATTGATTTTGAAAAAGCAGGTACGGCAAGAAAGGCCGGATATAAATTTTCCATTCAGTTTAAAGACGGAAAAATTGCTAATGTGATAAGTAATTCCTTGCTTGCCACACACCTTGCCGCCACCATGCTGGAAGATGAAAATACCCGAAACATATTGAGCGAAGATGATTATTCAATTACTTTGAATACAAAATTTCAACTTATCATCATCAATACTTCAGCAGAAACAACCAAACACTCAAAGAAGAAAAGCAAACCATCTGAAGAGGATGTGAAAACTCCATGAGGATAGTTGTGGGCGTATGTCCAATCTACCATAAATTTTTTGCAAAGCAATCAAAGATCTTTGGCATCAAAAGTATCTCCTTGTGAAAGGTCGCCGGTTTCATATCCCTTCTTAAACCAATACATTCTTTGTGCCGAAGTACCATGAGTAAAAGTATCAGGAGTGACGGTGCCCTGTGCTTCGCGCTGAAGCCGGTCGTCGCCAATGGCATTAGCAGCAGTAAGCGCTTCTTCAATATCATTGGGATCAATTACATTTTTCATTTGTTGATCATAATGCGCCCAAACCCCTGCATAGAAATCTGCCTGAAGCTCCAGTTTTACCGAGTATTTGTTATATTCTGTCTGGCTTACCTGTTGTTGTATTCTTTGCATTTTAGCGGTGGTACCTAATAAATCTTGTACATGGTGCCCAACTTCGTGCGCAACCACATAAGCCATTGCAAAGTCTCCGGCTACATTGAAGCGATCACGTAACTCTTGCACAAATGAAAGATCAATATACACCTCCTGATCGGTGGGGCAATAGAAAGGCCCTGTTTGAGAACTTGCTTCTCCGCAGCCCGATGTGGTTTCATCTCGAAAGAGAACGAGGGTAGGATGCGTATAGGTTTTTCCCATGTCATTAAATATTTTGTCCCATACATCTTCTGTATCTTTTAAAACTACTTTTACAAAAGAAGCTTCCTTATCATCGGCAGCCTTTTGCTCTGCAGTCATTTCCTGCTGCTGTGGGACCTGCTGCTGTTGCAGGTCTTGCTGAAGTTGGTTCACATCACCCCCACCCAGCAAAAATTTTGCAACAATAAATATCAATCCTACTATGCCACCTCCAATGGCTATATGGCCACCAGTAATGCCTCTGCGGTCGTCCACATTAGAGCTTTCTTCCCTTCCTTCCCATTTCATAGTTTTTTAATTTTAAACAAAAATCAAATTTAAAAAGAATTTCCTTTTGAAAGTTGCAATCCGTATCCTTTGTACAACACGCCTCTGTATAGTGCATGCACCTTGTATTCATTCAAATTACCGCTCATGCTATCGCTGCAAAAAAGTGGAAGAAGAGACAGCCTTTTATTTCATACCTGAAAATAGGAAAAAATCCAGTTCTCCAAAACCAGTGACGGCAACTAAAATATTTGCCAAAAAAATACTAAATAAATTAGTGTTGATAAATTATTATCCATATCTTTGTACAACTAATAACTTTACACTATCATCCATTTCAATTTATTTTTATGGCAAGCAATGAAAAAAACACAGATAAAAATTCTGAAAAATTAAAAGCCCTGCGTCTTACAATTGATAAGATTGATAAAGACTTTGGCAAAGGAAGCGTAATGATGATGAACGAACGCTCGCAGGAGCCCCAGGCCGTTATTTCTACGGGGTCTATTGGCCTTGATATTGCCCTCGGTGTTGGCGGATTACCCAAGGGCAGAGTGATAGAAATTTATGGGCCTGAATCTTCCGGTAAAACAACATTGGCTATTCATGTAATTGCAGAAGCGCAAAAGAAAGGAGGCATCTGCGCCATCATAGATGCAGAACATGCATTTGATAGTTTATATGCAAGGCGACTTGGCGTAGATGTAGATAATTTATTGATAAGCCAGCCGGATTACGGAGAGCAAGCGCTGGAAATTGCTGACAGGCTTATACTTTCGGGGGCATTGGATGTAGTAGTGATAGATTCTGTGGCAGCATTAGTGCCCAAAGGAGAATTAGAAGGTGAGATGGGCGATAGCAAAATGGGATTGCAGGCACGGCTTATGAGCCAGGCATTGAGAAAGCTTACCGCTACCATCAGCAAAACCAATTGCTGCTGTATTTTTATTAATCAATTGCGTGAAAAAATCGGGGTAATGTTTGGTAACCCTGAAACCACTACCGGTGGTAATGCATTGAAATTTTATTCTTCCGTGAGGTTAGATATTCGCCGAATGGCACAGATAAAAGATGGGGAAGAATCAATAGGTAACCGCGTAAAAGTAAAAGTGGTAAAAAATAAAGTGGCGCCTCCGTTTCGCGTTGCAGAGTTTGATATTATTTTCGGAACCGGTATTTCCAAAACAGGTGAAATTATTGATATGGGGGTTGAAATGGGGATTGTACAAAAAAGCGGAAGCTGGTTCAGCTATGATACTACTAAATTGGGACAGGGCCGCGATGCAGTAAAACAATTGCTGGTGGACAATCCGGAACTTGCTGGTGAAATTGAAGGAAAGATAAGAGTGAAGATTGCCGAGATGAATGCAGTATAAAAAAAATGCTTTTTGTTTATAAAGCCATCCTTCCCGGATGGCTTTTCTCGTATATGCGTGTACGTTAGTGCAGTTGATATAAAAATATTTTCGCACCCAGGCAACGCATTAATTCCAAACTGCATTATACTTTTATAAAGAATTTCAGCATTGTTGATTTTTACATGGAGACATCAGAATTAATTAAGGAGGCAAAACAAGGAAGCGTGGCTGCGCAGAAGTATCTTTTTGATAACTGGTGCGAAAGAATGATGGTAGTGTGCAGACGGTATGTAAAAAGCGCAGAGGATGCAGAAGAACTTATGCTTGATGGTTTTTTTAAATTCTTTAAAAATATTTATTCATTCACTTACCGGGGCGATGCGGCATTGTACAATTGGCTGAAAAAAATAATGGTAAATGAATGCCTGATGTTTCTTAGGAAAAAAAATGTTTTTACAATAGTCGGCGAGCCTGGTGCCGAAGATATTTCATTGCAGGAAGAAGCATTGAACAATTTATCAGCTAATGAAATTTTTAAAATGATCGTTCAGTTGCCGGTGGGGTATCGCACCGTATTCAACCTTTATGAAATAGAAGGAATGACACATAAAGAAATCAGTTCACTGTTAAATATTTCTGAGGGAACATCTAAATCACAACTGAGCAAAGCGAAAGCTTTATTACAAAAAATGATTTTAAAAAATATAGATTATGGCAGACAGCAACTACGATAATCAATTTGATTGGAGACTGAACCTGGCTAACTTACACGATACCGGCGAAGCCTCATTTAACAAAGAACTCGCATGGAATAAGCTGCATGGCAGGCTGCACGATAAAAAACAGAATAAAAAATTTCCCTGGTATTGGCTGGCCGCAGCATCTGTTGCCATATTGATTATTTTATTTTTATCAACAAATAAAAATGAAAAAATATTAGTACAGCATCAGCCGGCATCAAATAAGCTTAAACAATTAACCGATGTACAACAAAGCGCAAAGCTACCACCTTCGAAACTGCCAGTTGATGTTGCGTTGGTAAATGTTGTTTCATCTGCTCCGGCTAAAAGTTATTATAATGCCAACCTTAACAATAAAAAAATATTGGCATCACCATCAATTAAAAGCAATGATTTTGGAAAACAGGAAATTATCAATAACACCACATCTCTTGTGGATTCTACAATTTCTATAACCGCAAACCTTCCGTTAAAAAAGATGCTCAAAGTAGTACACGTAAATGAATTGGGAGATCCTATAATAAAGCCATTTCAATATAAAAAATATGATGACAATACATCTTCTGCTTTTCGATTTATGAATCAACGGGTATTTGACAACTCATCTGTATCCGCTAAAACCGACCACAAAATTTTTACAATAAAAACAAATTAGGGAACTAATATGAAAAAGTTATTTCTTTTATGGATGCTTATCACAAGCATCACACTCAACCTTTGCGCCCAATCAAATAATAAACCTGATAAAACATTTGAAGTGCCCGAAAATGTTGTGTTCAATCGCAAGTTTGATGTGGACCTTGGCAATGGAAATAAAATGCAAATACTCCTGAGCGATATTAATGATCTTAAAACTATTGGCAATATTGATTCCATATTACAGGTTTTCCTGGAAGATATTCGCCCGCTGAAAGATTCATTTACTGATCTGCTTTCGGCGAAGAGGATTGATTATATCATAGATGTAAAAGGAAGAAAAAAGATACGATTACAACAACATGAACCCAAAGGCTCAAGCTACCTGATTGATAAAAATGGCATTTCATCATTACGTACCGAACAGGATACCATCAATATTATCGGCATTATTGCAAACCCTTTGCCTGCTGAACAAAAGATTAGTCTTACTAATCCGCGATATTACAAATACAGCTTTTACCTGAATTCGATAAGTGAGATTCCTGCATATATGAATGGAATATTAGCGCAAAAAATTTCTACCATTCAAAATAATGTAAATGGTAAATGGCTTGTTGTATTAGGAAGTGGATCGCATTATCTGTCGAAAGACAAAGCTATAACTGCCGATAGACCTAAGGGATTTACTGCTCAGGGAAATGGAGACATGATGGTGCTTAACCTGTCAGTAAATCTTCAAAACTATAAAAATTATTTTGTGCCTTCTTTCAGCCTTGGTGCTAAGCTGGTGCTGGCAAACAGAGACAGGACTTTTAAATGGGAACCAGGTTTATTTTGGGAACCTCAGTTTATGTTTGCAAGAGACGCTCAGAATAAATTGCGTACTTACCGGAATGATTTTCTCACATTCACGTATGGGCAGGGAGGCATAAAAGATCACGATCCTTCAAAAGATTTTTCTTTCAGTGCTGTTGCATCGCTTGGCTATTTGATAAACAGAAACGGGGACTTTTATGAGAAAAATACTTTTAGACTTGGTGCAGGCAAAATTAATTTAGCAAAAACGACGATTGAACCGATTCTTTACTTTAATAATTTCTTTAAAGGCGTTACACCCGGAATAAAAATCAGCCAGTATTTTTAATTTTCGAATAGCCGTTACCGTTAAGATTATTTTAACGTCAATGCAGCCACACATTCTATATGATGCGTATGCGGAAACATATCAACAGGCTGCAATTTTTCCGTCCGGTATTTTTCACTCAATAAAAGTATATCACGCGCCTGGGTAGCCACATTGCAACTAATATATACAATTTTGGGGGCAGTTATTTCCAGAATTTTTTTAACTAACTTTTCATGCAAGCCTGCACGGGGCGGATCTACAATCACCACACCAGGCTTTCCATGTTGTTTAAAAAATTCATCATTGCAAATATCAACTACATCACCACAAAAAAATGAAGCATGGTTTATATTGTTTATCTGTGCATTTTCTTTTGCATCATTTATGGCATCGGCTATTACGTCCACTCCAATTATACTCCTAACGTTTTTGCTTAAAAAAATTCCGATACTGCCGGTGCCGCAATACAAATCATAAACAATTTCATTGCCACTTAAGCCGGCAAAATCTTTTGCAACATGATATAATTGTTCTGCCTGCTTTGTGTTAGTTTGAAAAAAAGATTTGGGAGAAATCTTAAAATCAAAATCTCCTAATTTCTCCATTATATATCCTTTGCCGGATATAATATTTGTTCCGATGTCATAAATCGTATCATTCCATTTTGAATTGATGGTATAAAGAAGTGTGGTAATAGAAGGAATTTTTTCCAGTAAAAATTTACATAGCTTTTCTCTTTCCGTTTTATCATCGTGGCCAAATACAATATTCACCAGCAGTTCACCGGTGGTACTTGCTCTTACAATAATATTTCTAAGCCACCCCGAATGATTTTTAATATCGTAAAAGCTGTAATTATTTTGTAATGCAAAATCGCGAATAGAATTTCTTATTAAATTATTTACAGGATCCATTAACCAACATTCATGTATGTCAATCACTTTATCATATAATCGCGGTACATGATAACCCACAGCGCCTCCCGGCCAATCATTACTTTGCAATTGATCCAACTCTTTTTCGGTTAAAAATTTTTTATTACTAAAAGTAAACTCAAGCTTGTTGCGGTAATGAATTGTCTCTTTGGAACCAATTATTAGAAAGAGAGGAACATGCTCCAGTTTTCCTATTCTTTTAAAAGCATCAATACATTCCTGTTGTTTATAGGCAAGTTGCATTGAATAGGGAAGCATTTGCCATTTGCAACCGCCGCATACACCAAAGTGTTTGCAGAAAGGTTGTATTCTGTCGTCGCTGTATTTTTTTATTTCAATTACTTTTCCTTCAGCCCAATCTTTTTTATTTTTTGTTAAGATGATATCTGCCACATCACCGGGCACCGCGCCTTCAATAAAAATTACTTTGCCATTTACCCTGGCCAGTGCTTTGCCTTCGGCCGCATAAGTTGTTACTTCTATATTTTCAAGAATTGATTTATTTTTTTTCATGTAGCGATTATGCAAGATAAAAATACCCGGCTTATTTTGACCCCGTTCAAACTAAAATGTTAATGATTTGCGTTTGATAACAGGTTTTATTCAATTTGAATATTTTTGTTTCTATTTTCAAGTCAATGAAATTTTTTTTTACCTCATTTTTTCTATTTGTGCTCATTATCTCCACCCCGGCACAAGGGTTTAAAGTTACTTTGCAAACACCCAACTTTACAAACGGGCTTGCTTATCTCACTTATTACTACGGTAAAAAAATTAACATAGAAGATTCA
>Ga0209178_1000531_pt1 | contig 11250 bp, 7 predicted proteins | sample GAAS200_FD_187521 | JGI IMG/M metagenome (GOLD analysis project Ga0209178, IMG submission 187521) | Agricultural soil microbial communities from Georgia to study Nitrogen management - GA AS200 (SPAdes) (version 2) | ecosystem: Environmental > Terrestrial > Soil > Agricultural land | place: USA... | reverse complement strand
GGTGGATCGCAACAACCGGGCCCGGCGAGGCGAAAGAAAGGGCGCTAGGGCGCCTCGAAGTGATCGCCGACACCTATCTTTCGATGAACGCGCCCGTACAGTGCGCGCTTCCAGCGCTGCTGGGGTTACGCGACGATTTTCAGCGGCAACTGATGAAGCGCACGACAACGAATCTCGCGGAATTGGATGCACAACTTGCGTCACATCCGCGCTGCAGCCGACTCGAAGTTGAGGGGGGATGGAACGCGGTGGTGCGCGTACCGGCGATTCGATCGGACGAAGACGCAGCAATCGACCTGCTTGAGTCGCGCGGCGTCTACGTGCATCCGGGGCATTTCTACGATTTTCCGAGCGATGGATACATGGTCGTGAGCTTGATCGTGCCGAGCGATGAATTCGCGGAAGGGATTTCCCGCGTTCTTGAGTTTTTCTAGACCGGCCCGAAAAAGAAAAGCGGCGCCTCGTGAGAGGTTGGCCGCTTTTCAGTTGAAGCTTCGAGCGTTCAAAATCAGTTCGACTGCGAATCGCTTGGTGTCGACCTCGGCATGACGGTGATTGTCGCCGGCTGGTCGAGCTGGAAATCGAGCTTGGTTTCGGACGGAATTTTCACCTGCTGCCCATTTGTGGCTCCCTGGTAGACGCCACCAGCACCGGCTCCCGCAGCAGCGCCAATTGCCGCGCCTTTTCCGCCCCCGGCAATCGCTCCGATGATGGCGCCGAGAACAGCTCCTCCGCCGACTTTTTTCTCGGTGTCCTTCGTGCGGGATTTTCCAGATTCGGTGTACGTGCCGCTGACCAACGGGAACGAGCCGCCCTGGTACTCGACCTTAACGAGCTGCAAGCGAAGCTCGCTCTGTCCCGTCATTTTGCCGGCCGATGCAGCGCTCGTAAGCCGGACATAAACATTCGCGCCCTTCGGCACCACGACTTCGTTATCCACAACAATCGGCGCATCGAGCGAGGCCTGAAAGACTTCGCCCGCCTGGTTCACCGACGAATCGATGGAATCGATCATGCGCACCGACACGGTTGAGCCTGCCGGCACCACATACTTCTTCGGTTGTGGGGGTGGTGGCGGAGGCACAGCCTCGGGTGCAGGAGTTGGCGGAGCGGCCGGCTGTGGCGTCATCTGGGGGGTAGACGATGCTGCCGGCGAGGGCATTTGTTGCGCGCTGGATTGTGGAGCGGGCGTGGAATCATCTGCCAACTCGGCGTGCGAATTGTCGCGATCATGCCGATTGGCCGATGGACGATGGGTCTCCGGTTTCGCACGGTCCGCGTGCTTTTCCGGAACAGGCGCCGGTTCAGGCGCGGTCTGCGGCGCCGGCGTGTCAGCCTGCGTTGCATCGGTAACCGCGCTTGCCTGCGCGCTCTGGTCCTCGACAACCATCTGATCATTCACTTTTGTTACGCCCGGAGTTTGCGTCGCGATCTTGTAGGCTTCGAGGTGCGCCGCATCATTGGGCACGGTTCCCTTAAGCGTGGCCTCCCCATTAACGACGGCCACTTGCAAATTAGCGCTCTTCAATTGCGCATCGGCAAACATCTGCGACTGAATCGTCGTGACGAGTTGCGCGTCTTTGGGTTTGGATGAACAGCCGCTGCTCAAAACCAAGATGAGCAACGCGCTCATGGCAAACGCGGTCATGAGGCTCTTCGAACGAGACATATATTTCCCCCCTCAGCCAGAATCGGTACCAGAAACAGGATGGAGCGTACTTTCAGTCTACTACGATGCGCGGCAGGACCTAAGTGCTGTCTCGCCATATGTATAGCCATTCGTTCGCGGGTACGGTGCAAATGTGCCACGCCGAAGAAACTTTTTTGTAGCGCCTGTGTTCTACTCGCAGCAGCCGAAATCGGGTTGTGGTTCTGAAGTTCTTAGTAATTATCCATTCTTAGAGAAGGAGATTTTCAATGCGGCATTTCAAAGGTATGGGTGTGTTCGCTTGTCTTCTTGCCGCTTTTGGACTGGCAGCCTGCGGCGGTGGATCGTACGGAACAAACGGTGGAGGCGGAGGAGGGACGCAGTCCGCTTCGGTATTCACGATCGGCACGGATGCGCCGTTGCCAAGCGTCGTTTCGTGCCTTGTGACGGTGAGCGGCATAACACTCTCGAACGGATCGACAGACGTGAGCGTGCTCAGCTCGCCTCAAGTGGTCGATTTTGCGCAACTGAGCGGACTCCACCAATTGATCGATTTGCAGTCCGTGCCTACGGGAACGTATACGTCGGCAACGGTGACGCTCTCCGCGGCGCAAATCGGCTACATCGATACGACACAAAACCCACCGGCGATTTCGACCATAACGGGGACGCTCTCTCCGGCATCAGCAACGGTTACGTTTGCCAAACCGTTTGTCCTTCAGAGTGCGGACTTGGTGGGCTTGCGCATGGAATTCGATTTGCGCAAGTCGATTCAGGTGGATAGCAGCGGAAACGTGACGGGCGTAATCAATCCTACTTTCGAGATGGCGCTGCGCGATGCCGCCGATGCGGAAGTCTCGATCGACGATTTCGATGCCGGCGTGACGAGCGTCATCAGCCCGACGATGTTCACGGTGCAAGGACCGGCGGGCCGCACATGGACCGTGCAAACGGCGCCGACCACGGCAATGGACGATCCCACAATTCCGGAGAACACTTTCACGACGAACACAATCGTTTCAATTTCGGGCACGCTGGACCGGGTATCGCATTACATTGATGCGACTGAAGTTGAAGTGGTCTCGAACGATCACTTCGTGCTGGGCGGGCTATTCACCAGTATTCGTCCACCAAGCGGAGCGGCGACGGCAGCCGATCTCTACGTGCGGCGCGAATTGCCTGCCATCAATGGAATCAACGACGGCGACATCACCACCTTGACGCTCGACGGCAGTGAAGTTTATCGAATCGGGCATATCAGTTTGCCGCTGACGACATTGCTCTTCAATAACTCGATGCTTGCGGCGGGCCAGCGCGTGGACGTCGGTGGCAAAGTGGTGACGACGAACGGGACAACGACACTCACGCCGCACCGCGTGGTGCTGCGACGTCAGGGGCAGGAAGGGAATCTGCACGCCAACAGCGTTGTGATCCAAAGCGGAAATGTGGGCAGCTTTGGGCTGGATGACAACGGCACGGCCGGCGTTCTGCTGCCGTCACCTCTGACGGTGATGACGACGAACCAGACGATTTTCTCCGGTGTGAGTGGGCTGTCCGGGCTTACGGGCACGGTTCCATTGCGCGTGGTGGGATACGTTCTCGTGAACTCTCAGACGGGGAAAGCCGTGCTGATAGCGACCGCTGTCGAAGAGCTAACGGCGACGTCTTAGCGTTGTATCGGTGAAGGGAAGGGCCGCTGGTCCGCTTGCTGGAGCGGATCGGCGGCTTTTTCTTTTTGCGCCAATGGCCACAGGTCATTCATCCCGATGGCGAGAACTTCCTTGCTGCGCCAAAAAGCTTGAGATGGTAGCGACATGCCACATCTCATGCAGGGCGAACAATTTTGACCGGGCGGCGAGCAACATACTCATGCAGATTGGCGAGAATCAGCAGAAGTTCGAGCATCCTGTCGCGCTGATCGGCATTGCGTTCGGTCGGCTCGTCATCCAGGTTATTTACTATGGCCAAAGAGTCGGCCAATAGCCACTCCAGGCCCAGCGAATCAATCGCCTGGCCAGCACGGCAACGCTCCAGCGCCTGATCCGTGCGGGCGAATGCTTCATCGAGAAAGTGATCGAGGCAAAGTTGTTCGGCGGCTAGACTGGACGGGATTGCATTGCCGCACGATGTCTTGCGGCACGCTCCCAAAACAGAAGATTCCATGGCGCACCCCCACTTGTTCGACCGGTCGTTTGCTGGGGAGACTACCACAAAATCCGTCTAGGGGGGAAAGTTGCGGCGGTAAGTTTCGATATTGAAGACGAGGCAGTGTGGAGGTCAGGCGCTGTTAACGGATGCCGTCGCGCTCTATGCTTCGGCGCCGTGGCACTTCTTATATTTCTTGCCTGAGCCGCAGGGACATGGATCGTTGCGCCCGACTTTAGCTCCTGCGCGAACGGGCTTTGGCGCCTCTGCCGGCTGCGAACCAGCCTGGAACTGTAGATTTTGCTGCTGCCTGCGTTGACGCTGTTCGATCTGTCTCGCGATGGACGATGCGGGCGTTTCCTCGCGCTGCTGGGCAGCAGTCGAACCATCGCCTCTGGCTGCCGGCGCAGAGCTGCTACGAGGAGCCGCGACAGCCGCCACCTGTTGCGGTTCAGCCGGACGCACAAGGAACAGGAATCTCACCGATTCGTTGTCGATGCGATCCATGAGCCCTTCGAAGAGATTAAACGCTTCGCGCTTAAATTCGACGAGCGGATCCTTCTGCCCGTAACCGCGCAGACCGATCCCTTCCTTCAAATGATCGAGAGTGAGCAGGTGGTCTTTCCATTGTGCGTCTACGATATCGAGCAAAATATGGCGCTCGAGCCAACGCATGGTGGGCGCGCCGAACAGCGCTTCTTTCTGCTCGTAGCGCTCGCGAACCTTTTCCACCATTACGGCGCCGAGTTCATCGTGATTCATCGCGGCCGGATCGACGCCGATGGATTTCAAGTCCATGCCGTATTGGTTCAGCACTTCGTTTGCGAACTGCGTCACGTTCCACTGATCCGGATGCTGCTCGCGCGGACAATACGTCTCGACGAGGCTATCCATAATCATTTCCGCGCGCTCGAGAACGAACTCCTTCTGATCGCGACCTTCGAGGAAACCGCGGCGCAGCGAATAGATCGTCTCGCGCTGCTTGTTCATCACATCGTCGTATTCGAGCAGGTGCTTTCTGGCTTCAAAGTGCTGCGCTTCGACGGCCTCTTGCGCATTCTCGATGCGCTTGCTGATCAGCCGCGATTCGATCGGCACGCCTTCGGTCATGCCCAGGCGATACATCAGGGCTTTCACCTTGTCGCCGCCGAAAATGCGCATCAAATCGTCTTCAAGGGAGAGAAAGAAACGGGACTCACCAGGGTCGCCTTGGCGGCCGGCGCGTCCGCGAAGCTGATTATCGATACGGCGGGCTTCGTGGCGTTCAGTTCCCAAAATGTGCAAGCCGCCCATGGCGACGACTTCGTCATGCTCGGCGCGACACTGCTCGACAAAACTGTCGTACACCGGCTTCCACTGATCGAGAGGCACCTGGAAAATCTTGCCTTCCTGCTGAAAGAGCACCATCGCGGGACCAGCCGCCGGGCTGGCGCCGTTTGAGCCGCTTGCGCCATTACTCGAAGAACTTGCGCCGTCCGCGGCTGCGTGGGCGTCGGCTTGAGCGGGAGTTTCCGTCCCTGCTCCGCCGCCAATCACCGATGCTGCCGGCGCGTAGGGAATCGCGATTCTATTTTTCAGAAAATGTTCGCGCGTCATGGCTTCGGGATTGCCGCCGAGAAGGATGTCCGTTCCGCGACCTGCCATGTTGGTCGAGACGGTGACCGCGCCCTTGCGCCCGGCTTGCGCGATGATCTTCGCTTCGCGCTCGTGCTGCTTGGCGTTGAGAACCTGGTGAGGAATTCCCGTTTTGCGCAAGAGTTCGGCGATTTTTTCCGATTTTTCGATCGAGATGCTGCCTACCAGAACGGGCTGTCCGCTTTCGAAATACTGGCGAATGCCGTTGGCTTTCGAGCCGTCTTCTTGAAGGATTCCGTCCACGACGGCTTCAAATTTCTCGCCTTCGGTGCGGTAAACAACGTCAGGATGCTCGATGCGGATTAACTTCTTGTTTGTGGGAATACAAACTACTTCTAAGGCGTAAATCTTGTTGAATTCGGGCGCTTCCGTATCCGCCGTACCGGTCATGCCAGACAATTTCTTGTACATACGGAAATAATTCTGGAAGGTGATTGTTGCGAGCGTTTGATTTTCGCGCTCGATCTTCACGCCTTCTTTGGCTTCCACGGCCTGGTGCAAACCGTCCGACCAGCGCCGCCCGGGCATCTGCCGGCCCGTAAATTCGTCGACGATTATGACCTCGCCTTCCTTTACGACGTAATCCACGTCGCGCTGGTACAGCGTGTGCGCCCGAAGTCCCTGGTAAACGTGGTGAATCAGCTCCATGTTCGCGGGATCGTAGAGGTTGCTCAAGCTAAGCAGGCGCTCGCATTTTGAAACGCCTTCTTCGGTCAACGTGGCCGTGCGCAGTTTTTCGTCAATCGTGTAATCGATGTCGCGAATCAGCTTGGGAACAATTTTATCGATGCGGTAATACTTATCGGTCGACTCCTCGGCGGGGCCGGAAATGATCAGCGGCGTGCGCGCTTCGTCAATCAAAATGGAGTCGACTTCGTCGACAATCGAGTATTGGTGACCGCGCTGCACGCATTGCGCGAGATCGTATTTCATGTTGTCGCGCAAATAATCGAAGCCGAACTCGTTGTTCGTGCCGTATGTGATGTCGGCCGCGTAGGCCGCCCGACGCTGCGTTTCATCAAGGTCGTGGACGATGACGCCGACGGTAAGCCCGAGCATGCGGTAGATCGGGCCCATCCATTCCGCGTCGCGTCGCGCAAGATAATCGTTTACCGTGACAATGTGGACTCCGCGGCCAGCCAACGAATTCAGGTAAGCAGGAAGCGTGGCGACGAGCGTCTTGCCTTCGCCGGTCTTCATTTCCGCGATTTTCCCGGAATGCAGGACCATGCCACCGATTAACTGCACATCGAAGTGGCGCATGCCGAGAGTGCGGCGCCCGGCTTCGCGGGCCGTTGCAAAAGCGGGAACGATTGCCGGCTCCAGGGCGTCCTGAAGCTTCTTTTTGTAATCGGGATCGTCCAGTTCGACGCCTTCGAGACGTGCCTGCACCTCGGCCCTGAGGCTCGCGCTGCGCGCGGTTATTTCCTCGTCCGAGAGTTTCTTCATCTCGGGTTCAAGTTCGTTGATCTGCGCCACGTAAGGGGCGATCTTTTTGATGTCGCGCTCGTGCTTCGTACCGATAAAGCGCGAGACGACTCCGTCTATTATCTTCTCGATATCCATGTTTCCGGTTTGGATGTTCCTCAGTCGGCGTTCGTCGGCATCCGCAGCCGTACGATCCATTGTAGCCGCTCGCAGGCATTGGTGCAAAAGACGTTCGCGGTGGCGAACGCAAAGGGACCGCTTTCGATGGGAGTCCCGGAGCTGCCCATCGCCGTGGCGATGGTTCTAGCACAGAGCAGCAGCGCACGCGCTGGTTTGCGTGACGCGCCACTAAAAATTAAGTGATATCGTGGCAGGAGCTACGATTGTTTGGCTGTGGCTGCCTGGATGGCTGCTTCGCGGGCAGTCGTCAATGCGGCCACTGGATCGCCTGTTGGCCGGAACTCCATCGCCACCGTGCCCGTAAATTTCAACTCTGCGAGCTTGCGATAGATGTTGTCGTAATTGATCTCGCCTGTGCCGGGCTCATGCCGGCCGGGGACGTCCGCGATGTGAACGATCCCTACGATGTCGATATTCTTCTGGAGCTTCTCGATCAAATTACCTTCGGCAATCTGCTCGTGGTAAAAGTCGTAGAGGAATTTCACGTTGGGATTATTCACCTTACGGATGATCTCAAAGCCTTCCGCCACCGATGTGAGGTAATAGCGCGGATTTTCCTCCGGATCGATATTTTCGAGCACGATATCCACATTCGCCTTCGACGCGAGCTCAATGGCGCGGCTCAGATTGTCGACGCACGCGTTGTGCTGGGCATCGGGAGCGGCTCCCGGTATTTTATTTCCCGAAAGCAGAATCAGGCGAGGGCACTCCAGTTTGTGCATGGTGTCGAGAAAAGGCTTCATCTCCTCGATCAACTTGTCGCCTGCCGCAGGGTCAGCAACGCCTACCCGCACACCAGAGGTGGCGTCGAACTTCATTCCCAATTCATGTTTTTTGGCATTGAAACGCGTGAAATCGTCATCAGTCCATTTGGCAAACTCACCCGTTAATTCGACGTTCTTATATCCGGCTTCATTCATCTTATCGAGTCGCTGGTCGAATGGGAGGCGCCCGTAAACTGTCCAGAGCATGACGGAAAACTGAAACGGCGGCGAGCCCGACGGTGCCGCGCCCTGAGCGGCAAACAGCCCTGCGTCCGGAGCGAGCACGGCACCAGCGGCGGCTCCTGCAAGAGTCTTGGCAAAATTACGGCGGTTCACGTTCATCGTTCACACCCCTCGCTCAGATCGACATCGAAGCCAAAGAACCTTCTCATTATCGCGCCCAAAGATACTCCCCCGGGGCGGCAAACGCCAGCAATTTAGAGCTGCGTCACGCCGCTACCTAGCGGTTGCCACGGAACGCCGTGCTCCAAGACAGTCCTTACCCTGCGTATTGCCTCCCGGTCTCGGATTCAACTATTGAGAACTTTTATGCACACTATCAGCGATACGTCCTTCCTCCACGGCGCAAGCGCGTATATTATTCTTCCGACTTTTACCCTTATACTTCGGTATGACCTCAACGCCCTCGGGGCCCACACAAAAGCAGAATGCGTCCCGACCCGTCGCCAAAGTGTTGGTGGCGACGACTGCGATGCTGGCGTTCATCTCCTATTGGAGAGCTGCGGCGATCGTCCTCAATGACGTCGCATCGTCGGCCTATTACGCCGGCGGTGAAGCCGAGCAATTCATCGGCAAGACGGCCCCGTGGTTCATCCTCGGCACAATGTTGCTCTCATACGCGGTCTTTCAGCTTTATGTCGAGAGCTGCAGCATGTTCGTGCGCGGCGGGGTCTACCGCGTCGTAAAAGAGGCGATGGGCGGAGCACTAGCGAAGTTTTCCGTCTCGGCCTTAATGTTCGATTACATCCTCACGGGCCCAATAAGCGGTGTTTCCGCAGGACAGTACCTCGGCGGCCTCATTAATGAATTGCTTCCTTACGCGCATATTCACGCGACACTGAATCCAAACGCCGTAGCTGAAGCCTTCGCCGTAGCGGTCACGATTTACTTCTGGTGGGAAAACACCAAGGGCATTACCGAGTCGAGTGAAAAGGCGCTGTGGATCATGCAGTTCACCACAGTGATGGTGGTCATCCTCATCGCCTGGTGTACGTACACGATCTTTGCCCACGGCGCGCACATGCCGCCGCTTCCAACGCGCGACCATATCGTCCTCGATAAGCACTCGTTGGGCTGGTTGTGGGGTTTCCCGTGGGCGCGCCAGATCACGCTGATTGCGGTCTTCGTCGGACTCGGACATTCCGTGCTGGCCATGAGCGGCGCGGAATCGCTCGCGCAGGTCTACCGCGAAATTGAACACCCCAAGCTGCCGAACCTGAAAAAGTCCGTTTTCATCATCTTCATCTACAGCATGGTTTTCACATCGCTGGTTTCTTTCTTCGCCGTGATGATCATTCCCGACCAGACGCGCCATCTCTATTTCGAAAACCTTATCGGCGGCTTGGCGATGAATCTGACGGGGCCGTTCCTGGCCAGGCTGATCTTTCATGTCTTCGTCGTCGTAGTCGGCACGATGATTCTTTCCGGAGCGGTGAACACCGCGATTGTCGGTTCAAATGGCGTGTTGAATCGCGTATCAGAAGATGGCGTCCTCTCCGATTGGTTTCGCCAGCCACACTCCAGGTTTGGCACTTCCTATCGCATCATCAATATGGTCGTGGGGCTTCAGCTCCTCATGATTATTTTCAGCCGCGGCAACGTAACGCTCTTGGCCAACCTCTACGCGTTCGGCGTGATCTGGAGTTTCGTTCTCAACGGGGTCTCCGTGCTGGTGTTGCGTTATACGCAGCCGCAGGAGCGCGAATTTAAGGTTCCTTTGAATTTCCAGATTGCCGGCCGCGAGATTCCCGTGGGCGTCGCCGTAATCACGCTGGTGCTGCTCTCTACTGCGGTCGTGAACCTCTTCACGAAGCCTGAAGCGACAGTTTCAGGCGTCATTTTCTCCGCACTGCTTTTCGTCGGTTTTACGATTTCCGAAAAACGCGTCCTGCGCAGCCGCGGCGAAGCTCACGTGGAGTTGGATAAGTTCAATCTTGCTCCGTCAGCGGATCTGACGCTGAATAACGTCGACATCGAGCCCGGCAACATTCTCGTTCCCGTTAGCACGTATTACGCGCTCTATCCGCTTGAGATGGCTCTTCAGCGCGCCGGCAGGAGACAGGCGCAAATTGTGGTACTTCACGTGAGGATGCTGCGTCGCGGAGCATTAGGAGAATACGATCTCGACCCCGGGCGGCTCTTCAGCTCGATCGAACAACTGCTTTTCACAAAGGTTCTCTCGGCCGCCGAAAAGGAGGGCAAACCAGTGCGGCTGGCCGTGGCAGCCGGTAACGATTTGTGGGAAGCCATTCTCCGTACCGCCGCTAACCTGCAATCGAGCACGATCGTCACGGGCATTTCCTCTTCGACGTCCGTGGACGACCAGGCCCGCAATATCGGCTTGGCGTGGGAACGCATGCCCGATCCACGTCCCCGGGTCACTCTTGAAATTGTGACGCCTTCCGGCGGGGAGCACATTTATTACCTCGGTCCGCATGCGCCCCGGCTTACGCCCAAAGAAATCGACCTGCTGCATCGCGTCTGGCTGGATTTTGCGGACAAGCTTCCCGGCGAGGAACTGCACCACCACGATATCGTTCACTTCGCCCTAAACGAAGTCGAACGTGAGATCGATAAAGACGGCACGGATGACGTGCTCAGGCGCCTACGCGATCATCTGCACGAAATACAGACGAAGCGATTAAACAGCTAACCCACTCCGCCCGACACTTCGCTGCAATGATTCCTTGAAGGATTGACTCAGGTTTCGCTAGGTGCGGCGAAGTGCCAATAGCGCCGAGATCAAACCACGAACGACCAAGACGCAGCCCGCCAAAGTCACCAGTAAGTTCGCGAAGCGCAGGGGCGTAAACGCAATCGTGATCATAATAAGCCCGAGAATCGCCAGCGAGACCGCGCGCACATGCGTCTGAAGCCGGGCAGCCGCCGGTTCCTTTCGCATCCAGGAACGCAGCGCCCAATAGACAACGATCACGCCGAGAATAATCATCACCAGCTTCGAGGGAACGGCTACCGTGCGCGACAAAGAAAGGAGAATGAGGAAGCCGCCGAGCAGCATGACGATAAACTCACCGATGAGAAACAGAGGATTGGGTCGCGCCATAGGCCGCTGATTATCGCCCAGCTCGCGGCCGCCCGCAAACTTGCTATTCGCGTGCTATTCGCGGCTGCCGACTGCGACTCTGGTGTTACAATGTCGCATTCGTACCGCTGCATCGTGGGCGGAGTCTGCGTCATCAAACTCGGCGA
>Ga0209178_1000530_pt1 | contig 11250 bp, 12 predicted proteins | sample GAAS200_FD_187521 | JGI IMG/M metagenome (GOLD analysis project Ga0209178, IMG submission 187521) | Agricultural soil microbial communities from Georgia to study Nitrogen management - GA AS200 (SPAdes) (version 2) | ecosystem: Environmental > Terrestrial > Soil > Agricultural land | place: USA... | reverse complement strand
TTGGGCGCGGGCGCCTTCCGTGCGCGACTTCAATGCGGCGTTGTCGGGTTCCACCGTCGCCGCGAAATCGGCGTTCGCCAGCGTGTATTCATGACCGCAGCACACTTGCGTGTCGGACGGCAATTCGGCGAGGCGATCCAGCGAGGCGAGCATCTGTTCCGGCGTGCCTTCGAACATCCGGCCGCAGCCGAGGCTGAAAAGGGTGTCGCCGCAGAACAGAAGCCCCTCGCCGTGATAGGCGATGTGGCTGCGGGTGTGGCCGTGTACCTCGATTACCTCGAAACGGGCGGCGGGCGCGGGTATCTGGATCACGTCGCCATTGCCCACCCGGGTCGCGGGAAGGTGGATGCGGTCGTCGACCGGCGCGTAGATGATGGCATCCGGATATACCGCCTTCAATTCCGCCGTGCCGCCGATGTGGTCGCCGTGATGATGGGTGAGCAGGATGGCCGCGAGCGTGCGTCCGTCCTCGGCCAGCGCGCGCAGCACCGGCGTCGCCTCACCCGGATCGACCACCAGCGCGCAACCGCTCGCCGCCTCGGCGAGCATCCAGATGTAGTTGTCGCGCAGGGCGGGCAAGGCACGCAGGGACGGCATCCGACAGGGTCTGTCCAAAAAGGGGCAACCCTAACAGTGGTCCATGGGGTGTTCGTTAGCTGAGCGTTAAGTCCGCGCCGCCGCTTATCGTTCGCTCATGAATCCGTCACAATGGTCACAATGCACTCGTGATGCATCACCACAGGTTCTGCGTGCAACCTACGATGTCCAAACGCCCGTTCGACAAGGACGATCCCGCGGTCGAAGCGATCAGCGCCGATGCGCTGGCGGTCTGCGAGGCGCGGCTGGGGCGGGTGGCGGGCACCCATGCCCTGATCCTGGACGGCATGCCCATGGCGATGCCTTCGGTGTCGGGCGTCGGCTGCTGGACGACATTGCGGCCCGATTCGGGCGCCGGGCGCTGGTGCGGTTCGCTGGATGCTGCAGTCGACGCGTTGCCGTTCGGGGACGAGTCGTTCTGCGCCGTGCTGGTGCGCTTCACGCAGGACACCGGCATCGCGCCGGAAGCCGTGGCCGGTGAATTCGCGCGCGTGCTCGCGCCCCACGGCGTGCTGCTGATCGCCGATTTCCATCCCCGTTCGCTGTGGCACGCCGGCACCGCCCCCGGCCGCTGGGAACGTGCCTTGCGTGCGGCGGGCCTGAAGGTATCGCCGACGGTGCGTTGCGGTGCGCCGTGGCCGCGGGTGCGCGGTGCGGCGGGCGTGCCGCACTGGCTGGTGCGCGGGATGGGCGGGGCGTGGGTCGTCGAGGCGCAGCGGCGCACGCTGGCTGCGATTCCCTTGCGCAAGGCGTCGGCGCGGCGGGTGGTCGAAACCAAACCCGTGTTGCCCGGCGCCCATCGCAAGTCGTTGGTGCGCCAGCGCGCATGAGCGACAGCGATGCGGTCGAAATCTTCACCGACGGTGCCTGCCTCGGCAATCCGGGGCCGGGCGGCTGGGCTGCACTGCTGCGTTGGCGCGGCAAGGAAAAACTGCTGGCGGGCGGCGAAGCGGTGACCACCAACAACCGAATGGAACTGATGGCGGCGATCATGGCGCTCGAATCGTTGAAGCGCGATTGCGAGGTGCGGCTGACCACCGACTCGCAGTACGTGCGGCACGGCATCGAGCAGTGGATCGCGACCTGGCGCGCGAACGGCTGGCGCACCGCGGGCAAGCAGCCCGTCAAGAACCAGGATTTGTGGCTGCGCCTGGCATCGGCGCGAGAGCGCCATCGGGTACGCTGGGCGTGGGTGCGCGGGCACTCGGGCCATCCGGAAAACGAGCGCGTGGATCAGGCCGCCCGCGCCGAAGCCGAACGCATGAGGATCACGCCGTGACGCGCAAGGTGGTGCTGGATACCGAAACTACCGGACTCGAAGTCGAGCGCGGCCATCGCGTGATCGAAATCGGCTGCGTGGAACTGGTAGATCGCCGCCCCAGCGGGCGGAAGTTCCACTACTACTTGAACCCCGAACGCGCGATCGATGCCGGTGCGGTGGCCGTGCATGGCATCACCGACGATTTCCTGCGCGACAAGCCGAAGTTTGCCGAGGTCGCGGCCGATTTCGTGGCCTTCATTTCCGGCGCGGAATTGCTGATCCACAACGCGGCCTTCGATACCTCGTTCCTGGACGAAGAACTGAAGCGCGCGGACGCCGCGTTTGGCTGCGTCGCCGATCACGCCGCGGTGGTCGACACGCTGGCGCTGGCGCGGCAGAAGTATCCGGGCCAGAAGAACACGCTGGATGCCCTGTGCAAGCGGCTCGGCGTCGACAACAGCCACCGCGAGGTGCACGGTGCGCTGCTGGACGCGCACCTGCTCGCCGACGTATGGGTGGCCATGACGGCCGGACAGGGCGCATTGGCGCTGGGCGGCGAGGAAGCATCGACGACGGCGGCCGTTGCGGCGGCAGGGCTGGCCGGACTGGCTTTGACGACGCGTCCGCGCGTCCTGCATGCCACGACACAGGAGACCGTCGCCCACGATGCGCGGCTCGACGCGCTGGACAAGGCCAGTGGCGGCAGCTTGTGGCGACGCGAAACGGTCGAGTCCGTGGCCGAGCCGGCCTGAGCCACACTTCGACTCTTCAACCCATCCGCACCAGCACGATGCTGATGTTGTCGCGGCCGCCCGCATCCAGCGCGGCCAGCAGCAGATGGTCGACACATTCTTGGGCGGCGAGGTCGGTGCGCGCCAGCACCGCGGCGATGCGGGCATCGGACAGTTCCTCGCTCAAGCCGTCGCTGCACAACAGGAACTGGATGCCCCGTTCCAGCGCGCCCCCATGGGGTTCGGCACACAATTCCGGCGGCGGGGTGATGCCAAGCGCCTGCGTGGCGCGATTGCGCCTGGGCGGCCGCATGCGGGACTCCGGATCGGCTTCGGCCGCGCCGGGATGGGTCGCGTCCGGGTCTTGGTGACACAGCCGCTGCAGCGTGCCGGAGTGCCACAGGTAAATCCGGGTGTCGCCGATGCAGGCGGCGGCGTACTGGTCGCGATCGAGCTTGAGCAATGCGAGTGCCGCGCCCGTGGGAGCGTTGCCGGGCGCGCGACGCGCAAGCTCCGCGATCCTGCCGCCCGTGCCGCGGATGGCGGTTTCTAGGTCGCGGCCGGCGCGGGCGGCTTCCACCAGCGCGTCGCGCGCGAGCGCGGCGGCCACTTCGCCGCGCCCGTGGCCGCCCATGCCGTCGACCACGAGAAACAGGCCGAGATCCGCATCGGCCCAGTAAGTGTCTTCGTTCAATTCGCGGCGCAGACCGGTATGGCTGGCGTGTCCGACTTCGATCATGACCTCGATGCGTCCTTGTACCGGCCGGCGGCGCCGTGGGCGCGGGGGCCGCGCGCGGTCAAGCGCTGGTCCCGCCGGATTCCAGCCGCGACGAGAACACCTTCAGTTCGCGCATGATCCGCAGGACGTGGCGATGCAGATCCTCGACGTCCGGCGCGCTGGCGCCGCGTGTCTCGTGGTAGACCAGCGCGATCCACAGGGCGAGGCCGCGCATGCGCACCTGCACGTTGTCCGAGCGCGCGCGGTCGTAGCCCACGTCGAGGCCGCTTTGCGTCACGCCGCCTTCGATCTGGATGCCGTACTGCGACGGATCGGCGCACTGTGCGACGTTGTCGCATTCGCGGCCGATCAGGTCCGCCAGTTGCTCGCGGTAGGAGCGCGGCAATTCCAGGCTGCGATGCTCGATTTCGCCGAGCTGGCGGCGAAGGCGGGCATGGCGGCCCATCGCGGTGACGCGTGTGACAAGCCGCCGGAGGTAGTTGTCCCCGGGTTTCTGGTGTTGCGAGGTCAAAGACAGATTCCTCACGCGGCTGCGCCGTTGCCCCTGTGCACGATGATTGTGCCTTGATCGGGGTCCGGCCACAAATCCCCGAGCCGCTGGCCCACCCGCACGATCGACTCGGGCTGGAGCGCCGGATCGAGTCGCCCGGAAGGCGTCAGCACGATCACCGTGGAACCCATTTCGAAACGCGCCATTTCCGCGCCGCGCGTCAGCCGCACGCCCCAGCCGCGCCATTCGCGGCGCACCACGTGCCGCGCGTACGGCGGCACCACCGGGCCGCCCCAGACGGTAGTGATTCCGGAAACGAGGACCGCGCCCACCATGGCCACCACGAATGGCCCGCGTGGGCCTTCGAAATGACAAACCAGCCGCTCGTTGCGCGCGAACAGGTTCGGGATATCGGCAACCGGATGGGGCGCAACGCTGAACAGGCGCCCCGGCACGTGCACGGTTTCGACGAGTTCGCCGTCCAGCGGCATGTGCACGCGGTGGTAATCGCTCGGCGAAAGATAGACGGTGGCGAACGCGCCGTCGCGGTACCGTTCGGCGGCTTCCTGATCGGCAAGCAGGCCGGCGACCGTGTAATTGCGGCCCTTGGCCTGCAGGATGCGGCCGGCTTCGACCGGCCCGATCTGGCTGATGCGTCCGTCCGCGGGGCTGACGATGGTGCCGGCGTCGCCCTCGGCGCGCCGCGCGCCGATGCGCAGGCCGCGCGTGAAAAAGTCATTGAAGCTCAGGAACGCGTACGGATCGGGTTGCGCGGCTTCGCCCATGTCCACGCGGTAGGCCTGCACCACGCGGCCGATCAGGAAGTTTTTCCATGGCCGCCAGGTCCAGCGGGTGGCGGCGCGCACGATGCGGCTGAGAGTTTTCTGCGGTGCGAGGTGTTGAAGGATGATCGAGAAGCGCATCGGGCAAGTTTAGCCGCAGAGCCACGTCTATACTGCCCGCTTTGCCGCGCGCCGCCATGACGAACGAACTGCAGACCATCGTGGATCTGATCCGCTACGCGGCCAGCCGCTTCAACGCGGCCGGGCTGACGTTCGGGCACAGCCACGACAACGCCATCGACGAGGCGACGCACCTGGTGTTGTCCTGCCTGCATTTGCCGCCCGACCTTCCGCCGGCCTACGGCAGCGCGCGCGTGACCTCGATCGAAAAAAACCGCGTGCTGTCGCTGATCGATCGCCGTATCGAATCGCGCGAGCCGGTTGCCTATCTGGTCGGCGAGGCCTGGTTCGCGGGCCTGCCGTTCAAATCCGATGCGCGCGCACTGGTGCCGCGCTCGCCGATCGCGGAATTGATCGAGGACGGTTTTTCGCCGTGGCTGGACGGCCGCGATGTCGAACGCGCACTGGACCTGTGCACCGGTTCGGGTTGCATCGGCATCGCGATGGGCGCGCACAACCCGCGCTGGCGCGTGGACGTCGCCGACATCAGTGACGACGCGCTGGCGCTGGCGCGCGAGAACATCGCGCTGCACCAGCTCGATGCGCAAGTGCGCGCGGTCCGGTCCGATCTGTTTTCCGGTTTGGCGGGCGAGCGCTACGACCTGATCGTCTCCAACCCGCCCTACGTCACCGATGACGAATATGCCGCACTGCCGGGCGAATACGCGCACGAACCGAAGCTGGGTCTGACCGCGGGCGAGGATGGCCTCGACATCGCGTTGCGAATCCTGCGCGACGCGGCCGACCACCTGACCGGCGACGGGTTGTTGATCGTCGAGGTCGGGGAAAGCGAGCGCGCCTTGAATGCGCTGCTGCCCGACGTGCCGTTCGTGTGGATCGAGTTCAAGGTCGGCCCGATGGGCGTGTTCGCGCTCGAGCGCCACGATCTCGACCAGCACGCGGCGGCGATCCGGGCCGCCGCGGACGCGCGCTGATCGTGGAAGTCGTCACCGCGCGCCTGCGGCTGGATGCCTTGCGCGAAGGCGACGCGGACGCGTTGTTCGTCTGTCGCAGCGATCCCGCGGTGAGTCGTTACCAGGGCTGGAAGCCCGCTTCGGTCGTCGACGCGGCAATGTTCATCGAGGCGCAGCAGGGCCGCGCGCCCGACACGCCCGGCACGTGGTGGCAGCGCGCGATCCGGCTGCGCGATTCGGGCGAGCTGATCGGCGACCTCGGATTGCACTTCATGGATGGCGGAACGGTGGAGCTCGGCATCAGCCTCGCGCCCGCGCACCAGCGCCGCGGTTACGCGCGGGAAGCGCTGGAAGTCATGCTGGATTTCGTGTTCGGCGGCCTGCGCAAGCAACGCGTGATCGCGCAGGTCGATCCGCGCAACTTCATGTGCATGCGGCTCCTGGAAGGTCTGGGTATGCATCGCCGCGATGCGCAGGCGGACGACGTGAAGTTCGAATTGCCGGCGAGCGAGTGGCTGGCTGCACCGGGCGAGCCCGACGACCGCTAAGCTTGCCGGGTCGGTTCCCGCTGGATTGAGCGCCCGTGTCCTCCAACACCTTCGGCAAACTCCTCTGCGTCACCACCTTCGGCGAGTCGCACGGACCGGCGATCGGTTGTGTCATCGATGGCTGCCCGCCCGGCATCGCCATCGCGCCCGAAGAGTTCGTGCACGACCTTGCGCGGCGCGCCACCGGAAAATCGCGCTATACCTCGCAGCGGCGCGAGGCCGACGAGGTGGAGATACTGTCGGGCGTCTATGAGGGCAGGACCACCGGTACGCCGATCGCGCTGCTGGTCCGCAACACCGACGCGCGCTCGAAGGACTACGTCGAGATCGCGCAGGTTTTCCGGCCCGGCCACGCCGACTACACCTATTGGCAGAAATACGGCATCCGCGATCCGCGCGGCGGCGGGCGCGCCTCGGCGCGCGAAACCACGATGCGCGTGGCGGCCGCGGTGATCGCGAAGAAATGGCTGAGGGAGAGATTCGGTATCGAGGTCCACGGCTGGCTCGCGCAGATGGACGACATCGTGCCGGCCATGCCGGAAGGCGCGGCCATCGACTTCGAGGTCGTGGAATCCAATCCGTTTTTCTGGCCCGTTGCCGGGCAGGTGCCGGAGTTGGAGGCGCGCATCAACACGTTGCGCAAGGCCGGCGATTCCTGCGGGGCGCGGGTCAACGTGGTCGCAACCGGCGTGCCGCCGGGTTGGGGCGGGCCCGTGTATGGCAAGCTGGATGCGGAACTCGCGTCGGCGCTGATGTCGATCAACGCGGTGAAGGGCGTCGAAATCGGGGCGGGGTTTGCCAGCGTCGCGCAGAAGGGCAGCCAGCATCGCGACGAAATGCGTTTGGACGGCTTTACGTCCAATCAAGCGGGCGGCATACTGGGCGGGATTTCGTCAGGCCAGGATGTCGTGACGTCGGTGGCGCTGAAACCGACATCCAGCATCCTGTTGCCTGGCCGCAGCGTGAACACCGCCGGCGAGGAAACGGAGGTCCGCACCAAGGGTCGCCACGATCCGTGCGTGGGCATCCGCGCCACGCCGATTGCGGAAGCCATGGTGGCGCTGGTGCTGATGGACCAGGCGCTGCGGCACCGGGCCCAGTGCGGCGATGTGGGCGACGTGAGTCCAAGGATTGCCTGAAGCGGATGGCATGGATCGAGCATGGCCATGTGAATGACGGTCGCGAATTGATCGGCTTTGATCCGCGTTGATCCGTGTCAAATGGTTTTCAAGGAATACCGAACACATGAGTAGCAAAGATCGTTACAACGTCGCGATGGTCGGCGCCACCGGTGCGGTGGGCGAGACCTTGCTGTCCATCCTCGAGGAACGCGAGTTCCCGATCGGCGAGTTCGTGCCGCTGGCGAGCGAGCGTTCCGCGGGCAGCACGCTGAAATTCGCGGGCAAGCAGGTGACGGTGCGCGACCTCGCGAAGTACGACTTCGCCGGCATAGACATCGCGTTCTTCTCGGCGGGGGGTTCGGTGAGCCGTGAACACGCGCCGCGCGCAGCCGCGGCCGGGGCGGTGGTGATCGACAACACTTCGGAGTTCCGCTACGTCGATGACGTGCCGCTGGTGGTCAGCGAGGTCAATCCGCACGCGATCGCCGAATACACGGTCCGCAACATCATCGCCAACCCCAACTGCTCGACCATGCAGATGCTGGTGGCCCTGGCGCCAATCCACCGCGCGGCGGGCATCGAGCGCATCAACGTCGCGACGTACCAATCGGTATCCGGTGCCGGGCGTTCCGGCATGGAGGAGTTGGGCCGGCAAACCGCGGAGCTCCTGAACTTCCACGACGTGGAAGCCGAAAAATTTCCGGCCCAGATCGCGTTCAACGTGATCCCGCACATCGATGTCTTCCTCGACAACGGCTACACCAAGGAAGAAATGAAAATGGTGTGGGAAACCCGCAAGATCCTCGAAGACGACGCGATCCAGGTGAATCCCACCTGCGTGCGGGTGCCGGTGTTCTACGGCCACTCCGAGGCGGTGCACATCGAGACCCGCGACAAGGTCGATGCCGCCGCCGCGCGTGCGCTGCTGGAAACCGCGCCCGGGGTGGTGGTGGTGGACGAGCGCAAGCCCGGCGGCTATCCGACGCCGGTCGGACATGCGGCGGGCAAGGATCCGGTATACGTCGGGCGCATCCGCGAGGACATTTCGCACCCGAACGGGCTGGATTTGTGGATCGTTTCCGACAATATCCGCAAGGGCGCGGCGTTGAATGCGGTGCAGATCGCGGAGATACTGATCCGCGAATACTTCTGATCGCGCAGCTGCGGGGTGGCACACATGACGCGTCAAACCTTTTTGCGGGGCATGGCGTTTTGCGCCGCCTGCTTCAGTGCATCCATAGTGGCGGCGGCCATCGCCGCGCCGCCGGCGTCCACTTCCGCCAGGCATCCGGCGCATATGCAAAGCCAGGTGAAGGATGTCGATGCCAGACTGGCGGCGGCGCACGTGCGCAACGAGGCACTGCAGGCGCAGGTCACGCAGATGGAACAGCAGAACGCCGCCCGGCAAAAACAGTTGCAGCAACGCGATGCCGAAATCGCCGCGTTGCAGGAGAAGCTTCAGGCCGCGGGTGTGCCGGCGTCCGCAACTTCCGCCGATCACTGACCGTAACCGCTTGGTGATTGGCGGTTTCTGCAATACCCTTGCGCTCGCGCGGGGCATTGCTTGACGGGAAGCCCCGACGCGTTCCATGTCGCTGGGGGTCTTGCTTCATGAATTTGAAACTCCGCGTTGCATGTGCCGCGTTGCTGGCCACGGCCGCCGCGCCGGCATGGGCGCTGCAGTTGGGCCAGATCCAGGTCAAGTCGGCGTTGAACCAGCCGCTGGTCGCCGCGATCCCGCTGCATCCGAAGAACCTCACCGAACTCGAAGGCCTGACCGTCGGATTGGCGCCCGCGGAGGATTTCGCGCGCGCCGGGCTGCAGGTCACCCCGACCGACCGGACGCTGCAGTTCCACGTCGTTACCGACAACAACGGCCAGAAGCTGATCCTCGTCACCAGCACCCAGCCGGTCACCGATCCTTACCTTGATTTCCTGTTGCAGGTGAACACGCGCGAAGGCAAGCAGGTGCGCGAGTTCGTGGTGCTGTTGAATCCGGTGATTGCCGCGCCCGCGCCGGGCGTGCAGGCTGCGCCGGTGGCGAGCGCCCCGGCCGCCGCGACGCCGCCCGCGCAGCCGGCGCAGTTGCCGCCATCGTCGGCGTTCGCACAACCTGCGCCGCAGCCCCAGGCCCAACCGCCGGCTGCCGAAAAACCGCCGGCTCCGCCGCCTGCCCCAACGACGCCGCCCCCAGCGCCGCGCCCCGCGCCACAACCGGCAGCGCCGCCGCCTGCGCCGGTCGCCGCGCAGCCGGGCAATTTGCCCGCGAGCATCGACGTGCATCGTGGCGACACGCTGTACGGCATCGCCAAGGACGCCACCCGCAATTCGAACGTCACCATCAACCAGTTGATGGTGGCGATCAAGGCTGCGAATCCCGACGCATTCTTCAAGGACAACATCAACGATCTCAAGGCCGGGGCGATCCTTCGCATCCCGACGCGCGACGTGATCGATCAGACCAGCGTGGCCGAGGCCAACGCCGAAGTGCATCGCCAGTACGAAAGCTGGCGCGCGGCGCGGCCACATCCCGCGACCGAGGTGCAGGGGACGGCGGCAGAGGCTGCGGCGAATGCGGCGCCCAAGCCCGGCAAGTCCGCGCCGGCTTCGGATCACCTGTCGCTGGTGCCCGCCACCGGCGAAGGCACCGGGACCAGCAATCGTCCCGGCGTGGCCGGTGGCACCGGCAGCGAAACGGTGACGGGTTTGCAGCAGAAGCTGCAGAACGACCGCAGCGCGCTGGTCAGTCTCAACCAGTCCAATGCCGATCTCGAATCGCGCGTGCGCAGTTTGAAGGAGATTTCCGACAAGTCCGACAAGCTGCTGAGCATGAAGGACGCGACAATCGCCGAATTGCAGCGCAAGCTCGCGGACGTGCAAGCGGGCACGGGACCGTCGGCGGCGGCAGCGACCAGTGCCGGACAGCCGGTGGCGAAAGTGGCTGTAACGTCGGCAGCGCCCGCAAGCACGCCGGCGGCAGCAAAGCCGGCCGCGAAAGCCTCGACCGTTACCCCGTGGTACCAACGTCCGCTGACATGGATGATCGCAGGGCTCGTGGTACTGGCGCTGATCCTGATCGGATTGCTGCGCAGGCGGCGTGGCGGTGAAGCGCCGCTCGCGGCACACGGCCCCTTGACCGATCCCGAAGACGTGGCGCCGCAAATCGTCGAGCCGGAAGACGAGGCCGTATTGCAGGCGCAGGTGGCGGAGCATCCCGAAGACCTTGCCGCGCATCTCGCGCTGTGCCGGTTTTATTACGGCCAGGAGGACGAGACGCGTTTCGTCGCCGCAGCCACCGCGATGCGCGAACACGTCAGCGATCCGCATGGTCCGGAATGGCAGGAAATCGCGACGATGGGCGAGGAACTGGCGCCGCACCTGCCGCTGTTCGAGTTGCCTGCGGCGGTGCATGGCGATCCGTACGGCATGGCCGCGTTGCACCAGCCGGATAATGGAGATGCGACGGTGATGGACGCGCCCATCGAGCCCCCGGCAGACCACGATGCTTTGCCCGTCGCAACGCGCATGGAACCCGACGTCGAATCCGTGATGCAGGCGTGGCGGGCCGAGCCCAGCGTCGCCCCGGCTGCGGCAACGGTGGCCGACACGGAACAGGAGTTCGCCGACGATCCGGTCGACACCAAACTCGATCTCGCGCGCGCCTATCTCGACATGGGCGATCCGGTCGGCGCGCGTGCCATGCTCGAAGAAGTGATCGAGGAAGGCTCGCAGGCGCAGAAGGACGAAGCCAAGCGCCTGCTGGCCGACGTCTCGGGCTGACATGAGGCAATGCGCGTCGCGCTGGGCATCGAATACGACGGCACCGATTTCTTCGGCTGGCAGCGGCTGAGCCACGGCCCGAGCGTGCAGGCCGAGGTGGAGTCGGC
>Ga0209178_1000529_pt1 | contig 11250 bp, 4 predicted proteins | sample GAAS200_FD_187521 | JGI IMG/M metagenome (GOLD analysis project Ga0209178, IMG submission 187521) | Agricultural soil microbial communities from Georgia to study Nitrogen management - GA AS200 (SPAdes) (version 2) | ecosystem: Environmental > Terrestrial > Soil > Agricultural land | place: USA... | reverse complement strand
CGCGATCACACCCGCGCAGCCGATCGCGTTCGATCTCGACGACCAATACAACCCCTGCAACGATTTCGCCGAGTACGTCAACGCGAAGTGGAACAAGGCCAATCCGATTCCGGCCGACCAGGCGACTTGGGGTGCGTTCGGCATCCTGCACGAACGCAGCATGCAGCAGCAGAAACAGATCCTCGAAACGGCCGCGCAGGATGCCAAGGATCACAAGGGCAACGAACTGGAGCAAAAGCTCGGCAACCTGTACGCCGCCGGCCTCGACACCGCGACGATCGACAAGTTGGGTTACGACCCGATCAAACCGCAGCTTGCCGCGATCGATGCATTGAAGACGCCGGCCGACATCGCCGACTTCATCAATACCAGCTACGACAACGGCGACAGCTACGTCTTCAACTTCGGTTCGAACGCGGACTACAAGGACGCCACCAAGCAGATCGGCTACGTGTTCCAGGACGGCCTGGGCTTGCCGACCCGCGACTATTACTTGTCACCGAAGTACAAGGACATCCGCGATGCCTACTTGAAGTACATCGCCAAATCGCTGGAGCTGGTCGGCACACCCGAGGCCGATGCGAAAAAGCAGGCGGGCGAGGTGATGAAGTTCGAAACCGAACTCGCCAAGGCCTCGCTGGCTCCGGTCGAACTGCGTGACCCGAAAAACCAATACCACTTCGTTACCGTGGCGGAGGCCGACAAGATCAGCCCGCACTTCAGTTGGGACAAGTTCTTCAAGGCGCAAGGCGTGGACATCGGCAAGGGCTTCTCGCTGTCGCAGCCGAAGTTCATCGCCGAGTTCGACAAGTTGCTGGCCAACGCACCGGTTTCGCAGTGGCAGGCCTACCTGAAGTTCCACCTGATCAGCAACGCATCACCAGCCCTGAGCCAGGCCTTCGAAGACAATCGCTTCGACTTCTACGGCAAGACCCTCAGCGGCCAGCCCCAACAGAAGGATCGCTGGAAGCGCGTGATCAGCGCGGTCAACGACGCCATGGGCATGGGCCTGGGCGAACTGTACGTCGCCAGGTATTTCCCACCCGAATCCAAACAGCGCGCGGAAGAACTGGTCACCAACGTGCGCGCGGCACTGAAGGAACACATCGAAAACCTCGACTGGATGAGCGCGGAAACCAAGAAGAAGGCACTGGAAAAGTGGGCGCTGTTTCTGCCCAAGATCGGTTACCCCGACAAAGGCGAGTGGCGCGACTGGTCGGGGCTGACGATCCAGCCTGATCAGTGGTACGCCAACCTCGAGGCGGCCTCGAAGTACAACTATCACTACGACATCGGCAAGATCGGCAAGGCCACCGACCGCAAGGAGTGGCACATGACGCCGCAGACGATCAACGCCTACTACTCGCCCACCACCAACACCATCAACTTCCCGGCCGCGATCCTGCAACCGCCGTTCTTCTACGCCAAGGGCGACGATGCGGTGAACTACGGCGGCATCGGCTTCGTGATCGGGCACGAATCCAGCCACGGCTTCGACGACGAGGGCAGCCAGTTCGACGGCCATGGCAATCTGGTGAACTGGTGGACGCCGCAGGACAAGAAGCAGTTCGATGAGCGCACCGCCGCACTGGTCAAGCAGTACGACAGCTATGCGCCAATCCCCGGCAAACCGGACCTGCACGTCAACGGCAAGCTGACGCTGGGCGAGGACATCGGCGACCTGGGCGGGCTCAACATCGCCTACACCGCGCTGCAGACCGCGCTGAAGCAGAACCCCAAGGAAGCCGACCAGAAGATCGACGGCATGACCCAGGACCAGAGGTTCTTCCTCAATTCGGCACGTGTCTGGGAAGGCACTGCCCGCGACAAGACCGCGGAACTGCTGTTGAACGTCGACCCGCACGCACCTGCCAAGGTCCGCGCGTTCGCGTCGGCCGCCAACATGCCGCAATTCGCGCAGGCCTTCCAGTGCAAGCCCGGCGACAAGATGGCGCACTCGGGCGACAAGCTGGTGAAGATCTGGTAAGGAATCCGGGATTTGGGTTTCCGGGTGTAGACCACTCCAAGGCTTGAACTTCGGACGCCGCACGCAAGTGCGGCGTTCTTTTTTGCCCGAGCACCGGAAGTCGCGGTGACGACCATGCGGTCCACTGCCGCCAGGTTCGCATCATTCGTATTGCGAATCGTTCGCATTTGCCTTACCATCAGCCGCGCACAGCCCGGTATCTGCGGGCGAATTCCACCCAGTCGCCGCTGCGGCTCGCGATCCCTCGCCCATGCCGGGCCTGCGCGATCAAGACGTTCAGCGCACAAGAACAAGGCGCACCTTCAATGCCCGGCATCAAGCATCGCAAGCACGTCCACCATCATCCGCTCGCTTTTTCCACGTTGATGACCGGCATCGCGCTCGGTCTGCCGTCGCTTGCCGCAAGTGCGGCATCCATGCCGGGGACGATGGCAGCGAGTCCGACCCAGCTGCCCGCCGTCAATGTCAATGCAAGACGCAATCCGTACAAGGCCGATGCGGTGCAATCGCCCAAGTTCACGCAGTCGCTGCTGGATACGCCGCAGACCATCAACGTGATCGGCAAGGAAATCATCCAGCAACAAGGCGCCACCACGCTGACCGAAGCGCTGCGCAACAGTCCCGGCGTCGGCACCTTCTACGTCGGCGAGAACGGCAGCACCTCGACGGGCGATGCCGTCTACATGCGCGGCTTCGATGCGGCCGGAAGCATCTTCGTCGACGGCGTGCGCGATCTCGGTTCCATCTCGCGCGACGTGTTCGACACCGAACAGGTCGAAGTCATCAAGGGCCCCGACGGCACGGTGTACGGCCGCACCACGCCGACCGGTGCGATCAACATGGTCAGCAAACAACCGTTGCTGGACAACGGCATGGCCACGACGCTGGCGTACGGCAGCTGGAACCAGAAGCGCAGCACCGCCGACTGGAACCAGGTGATTGGCGAGCACGCGGCATTCCGCCTCAACGTGATGGACCAGGACAGCGGCGTGCCCGGGCGTGACAACGTGAAGAACGATCGCTGGGGCATTGCGCCGTCGCTCGCGTTCGGGCTCGGCACGCCGACCACCGTATACCTCGACTTCCTGCACATCACCCAAAACAACATCCCCGACGGGGGCGTGCTCACGATCGGCTTGCCGGGCTATTCGTCGCCCGATCCCGCCCGCCCTTTCCTCTCCGAAGCACCCGCGGTCGATCCGTCCAACTTCTACGGCACGGCCGCCGACCACGACCACGTCAAGTCCGACATGGCGACGCTGATCGTGCACCACGAATTTTCCGGCAGCGCAGCGCTGCACGACACCTTGCGCTGGGGTCGCACGCGGGAGAATTACCTGCTGACGTCGTTCATGGGCAACGCCGCGCGGCTGCTGACGCCCGATCCACTCGACCCGGCGACATGGACGATCGCGCGCAGCAATCCGACTTTCAAGGACCAGACCAACCGCATCCTCACCAACCAGCTCAACTTCACCGTCAACTTCGACACGGGCGGCGTCACGCACGATCTCAGCACCGGCATGGAGTTGACGCGCGAAGACCTCGGCACCGGCGGTTACGCCGCGCTGGACGGCAGCGCGTGGTCGCCGGCGAACCTGTACGACCCGGATCCCGACACCGCCACCGGTCTCGTTATCGTCGACAACGGCACGTGGACCCGCGCCCGCACCGATACCGCCGGCGTTTATGCCTTCGACACCATGAAGTTTGGCGAACACTGGATGTTCGTCGCGGGTGGTCGTTTGGATCACTACAGCACCGACTTCGAAAGCGTCGTCGCATGCGGTGGCCGCAGCACCCCCGCCTGCGGCAACCTGCCGACCGGCGCGCCCATACCCGGATTGAATGCCGGCAAGAACGGCAATCTCGCGAGCTACAAATTGGGCCTGGTCTACAAACCCGTCGCGAACGGCAGCGTGTACGCCAACTTCGCGACGGGCAGCGAACCGCCCGGCGGCAACAGCCTGGCGTTCAGTTCTTCGGCAAGCAACGCTGACAATCCGATCTTCGCCCCCCAGAAAGCGCACACGGTGGAAGTCGGCACGAAGTGGAGTGTGTTCGGCGACCAATTGCGGCTGACCGCAGCGCTGTTCCGCACCGTCGTCAGCAACCTCGTCGCGCAGGATCCCGTGGACCTGCAGTACTACCAGATCGGCCACGAACGCGTGCAGGGTGTCGAACTGGGTGCGGTCGGGCAGATCACCCGGCATTGGGCCGTCAGCGCCGGCTATACCTTGATGAACACGCACGCAGACGGCGGCATCGTCAGCAGCGCCACCACGCCTTCGGCGCCCGCTACCGATGGCTCGGGCACGCTCGCCTACACGCCCAGGAGTTCCTTCACCGCGTGGAGCACCTGGCGACTCCCGCACCATGTCACCCTCGGCGCTGGCGCGCGCTACTCGGGCGAAATGCAGCGTGGGCACGATGGCGCCATCGGCACGCCAGCCTTTACCGATGCCTATTGGGTGCTCGATGGGATGGCCAGCTACGGCATCAACCGCCACACGTCGCTGCAACTCAACGTCTACAATCTGTTCGACAAGCGTTACGTGGCTGCGATCAACAAGAGCGGTTACCGCTACACACCCGGCGCGCCGCGGTCGGCCATGCTGACTTTGAACATCAAGTATTGAGCGATCGATGCTGCTGCACATCGAGAACCTGCTGGATGGCGCGACCGTTGCGCGCATGCGCGCGAGGCTGGATGGCGCTGAGTGGATCGATGGCCGCGAAACGGTCGGGCCGCAGGGTGCGCAGGTCAAACGCAACCGGCAATTGCCGGACGCATCGCCGCTGCGGGCGGAACTTGGACGCGAAGTGCTGACCGCTTGCGCGCGCCACCCGCAATTCCACACCGCCACGTTGCCGGCGAAGATCCTGCCGCCGCGGTTCAATCGCTACGTGGACGGCGGCACCTACGGCGCGCACATCGACGGTGCCGTGATGGCGTTGGCGGACGGCAGCCAGTTGCGCAGCGACATCGCCTGCACGGTGTTCCTCGCCGATCCCGAAAGCTACGACGGCGGCGAATTGATCATCGACGACACCTACGGCGAACACGAAGTGAAACTGCCCGCAGGCGACGCCATCGTGTATCCGGCGTCGAGCCTGCATCGCGTCGAACCGGTGACGCGCGGCGCGCGCGTGGCCGCATTCTTCTGGATCCAGAGCCTGGTGCGCGAAGAAGCGCAACGCCGCACGCTGCTGCAACTCGACACCGCGATTCGTACGCTCGCCGCCAGCGATGCCGAGGCCGCAGCCGTCAAGCAGCTCACCGGTGTCTATCACAATCTGCTGAGGCAGTGGGCGGAGACGTAGGTTGGGCTGACGCCGGCTCTTCGCGAGGCCCAACATCGCCTGCACCCCGTTGGGCTTCTCCGGGCATGACGCGGGATCACCCCAACCTGCATCCGTAACGCGCGATAATACGCAGCTTTCCGCAAGCGGATTCGTGATGGACTACATTCCGGGCCAACGCTGGGTGTCGGAAGCGGAGCCCGAACTCGGCCTCGGCACCGTGTTGCGTTGCGACGATCGTGCGGTGCAGGTGCTGTTCGCGAAGTCCGGGGTGGTACGCAACTATGCCTCGCATGGTGCGCCGCTCGCGCGCGCCGCGTTCCGCGTCGGCCAACGCATCGCGGGACGCGGCATCACCTTCGTGGTCGAACGCATCGACCTGCGCGACGGCCTGCTGGTGTACTCGGGCGAGAAGCGCGAACTCGCGGAAGGCCAGCTCGACGACGAACAATCGCTGTCGCAAGCCGATGCGCGGCTGATTTCCGCGCGTACCGACAAGCCCCATCACTACGAATTGCGCAAGCGCGTCCTGCTGGCGCGCGCGGCGGCGCGCCGTTCGGATGCATGGGGCATCCTGTCGGCGCGCGTCGATCTGCTGCCGCACCAGCTCGGCGTGGTTGCGGCGTGCATGGAGCGCGAGCACCCGCGCGCGCTGCTCGCCGACGAGGCGGGACTCGGCAAGACCATCGAAGCCGGGATGCTGGTCGCACGCATGCTGGCGACCGGCCGCGCGGCGCGCGTGCTGGTCCTGGTGCCCGAAGCGTTGCTGGTGCAGTGGTTCGTGGAAATGCGCCGGCGCTTCCAGCTTTCCTTCGCGATCATCGACGAGGAACGCTGCACCGCGATCACCGCGGCCGATCCCGCCCGGAATCCCTTCGAAGACGAACAGCTCGCGATCGCCTCCGTCGCGTGGCTGGGCCGCGATGCGCAGCGGCGCGATCAGGCGCTGGCGGCGGGCTGGGACATGCTGGTGGTGGACGAAGCCCATCACCTCGAGTGGACGCCGGAAGCTGCAAGTCCGGAATACCAGGTGGTGGAAGCGCTCGCCGCGATCGCACCGAGCGTGGTGTTGCTGACGGCTACGCCCGAACAACTGGGCCGTCGCGCCCATTTTGCTCGCTTGCGCTTGCTGGATCCCGCGCGTTTCGACGACCTCGAGCGTTATCTGGCCGAAGCGGAAGGTTACACCGGTCTGTCCCCCATCGCGGCGTGCATCGCGTCCGGCGAACCGCTGGGCGACGATGAGCGCAGTGCCTTGTGCGCGCGGTTCCCGCATGATCCGGCGCTGCAGGCAATGGCCAACGCGTATCCGGAGAGCGCGGACGCGTTGCTGTCGGCACTGATCGACCGCCATGGCACCGGCCGGGTGATGTTCCGCAACCGTCGCGACAACGTCGGCGGATTCCCCGGCCGCCGGCTCGACATCGAAGCCGCCGCCAATGACGACGCGAAGCAACCGAAGCTGCTTGCCGAATTCGAGGACGACATGCGCGGTGCGATGGCGGAGCCGCGCACGCTCGACTACACCGACGATCCACGCATCGAGTGGCTGGTCGGGCTGCTCGATGCATATCGCGACGACAAGTTCCTGTTGATCGCCAGCACGCGCGCCAAGGTCGAAGCGATCGATGCGGCGCTGCGCACGCGCACAGGCGCCAGGGTCGCTAGTTTCCACGAAGCGATGACGCTGCTGCAGCGCGATCGCGCGGCGGCCTGGTTCGCACAGGCCGACGGTGCGCGTTTGCTGCTGTGTTCGGAAATCGGTTCGGAAGGCCGCAACTTCCAGTTTGCGCACCGGCTGGTGCTGTGGGACTTGCCGCTCGATCCGGATCTGATCGAACAGCGCATCGGGCGGCTGGACCGGATCGGCCAGCGGCACCCCGTGACCTTGCACGTGGCAGGCTTGCCGGGCACCGCCCAGCAGGCGCTCGCGCGTTGGCACGCCGAAGGCACGCGGGTCCTGCGTGAATGTCCGTCCGACGGCCGCGAGCTGCTGCGCCGACATGGCGGCGAACTGGTCCGCATCGCGCGCGCGCATGCCGAGGCCGGCGAGTCCGACGACCCGGAACTGGACAGCCTCGTCAGCGCAACGGCGGTGGCGCACGCGGAGCTTTCCGAAGCCATCCGCTCGGGTCGCGACCGCCTGCTTGAACTCGCTGCACGCAACGCGGGCGGCAAGGCATTGCTCGATGCGATCCGGGCATCCGACGAAGATGCGCCGTCGCACACGCTGATGCAGGAGTGTTTCGAACCGTTCGGCGTCCACGTCGAGGACCTGGGCGGCGGAACCCTTCTGCTCGACCCCGAATTCCTGTCCACGGACGCCCTGCCGGGTTTCGCCGACGGTCCGCGGCGCGCCACGTCCGATCGCACGCTGGCGCTCGCGCGCGAGGAACTGGATCTGCTGCGGATGGACCACCCGCTGGTGCTGGGCGCGTTCGACCTGCTGCTGAGCGGCGAATTCGGCAACGCGTCGTTCCTGGTCGACTCCGCATTGCCAGCGCGCAGCGTGCTGCTGGAAGCGCTGTACGTGGTCGAATGCGTGGCGGACGTGCGGCTGGATGCACCGCGTTTCCTGCCGCCGACGCCGCTCACCGTGTGCGTCGACTCGCGCCTTGCGTCGCGCGATTACACGCCCTCCGCGCCATCACTCGCGCGGGCGCGCGAACGCATGCCCGACATCTCGCGCTACCGCCGCTATCTCGCGCAACTGGTGCCGCCCATGCTGGAAGCTGCCGATGCGTTGGCGGGCGAAAGCGCGCGCGATGTCACCGGCGCAGCGATTGCCGAGGCCCGGGTCGCACTCGATGCGCGCCTGCACCGCCTGCAGGCATTGGCGGAAATCAACGCTTCGGTGACGCCGGAAGAAATCGCGGCGACGGAATCCACGCGCGAAAAGACCATGGCCGCATTGGCCCGCGCGCGTCCGCGCCTGGATGCGGTACGGATGGCGGTCAGTGCCGATTTCCTGACGCTGCGATAGGTCGGCTGAACCCGGAGCGTGCTCCGGGAAAGTCGGGCATTGCGCGGCCATGTCGGACCTCTCCGGATGGATCTCGAACCCATCCAACCTGCCCGATTGCAGGGAAGGCCCGATCTCGATGCGCAATAGCGCGACGCCGGGCTTTCGCCGATGAAGCGCCGGCGCCAGCCAACCTACGGCCGGCGCGCGAGTTCCGGATTCTCTTTCGTCACCGGCATCAGGTCCTTCTTCGAGACGCCCAGCCACAGCAACATCGGGCTGGCGAAGAAGATCGACGAGAGCGTGCCCACCAGGATGCCGATCAGCATGGTGATCGCGAAGCCGTGCACGGCAGTGCCGCCGAACAGCCACAGGCAGGCCATGGTGATGGCGGTGAACACCGACGTGATGATGGTACGCGACAAAGTGTTGTTGATCGCGCGATTGAGGATCTGCGGCGTGTCGGCTTTGCGCGTCAAGCGGAACAGCTCGCGCACGCGATCAAACACCACCACCTTGTCGTTGATCGAATAGCCGATCACCGCGAGGATCGACGCCAGCACGGTCATGTCGAACTCGCGCTGCACCAGCGCGATGATGCCGACCGTGATCACCGTGTCGTGGATTTCGCTGGCCACCGCTGCGAATGCGAACCGCTTTTCGAAGCGGGCCCACAGATAAACCATGATGCCGATGATCACCACGATCGCGGCGTAGATGCCGCTGGTCTTCAATTCCTGCCCGACTTCGGGACCGACGAAGTCCGGCGGTTTCGCCAGCTTCGCGCCGGAATTCGAGGACTGCAATGCGGTCATCACGCGTTTGGATACCGTGCCCGCCACCTGGTCCGGGCTTTCCTGGACGCCGGTGCTCTTCGGCGGCTGCAGGCGGATCGAAATTTCGCGCGTGCCGCCCATGCTCTGCACGACCGCGTGGTCGAAGCCGGCCTTGGTGAGGGCACTGCGCACGTCACCGACATCGACGGGCTTGTCGTAACTCACGTTGAGCAGGATGCCGCCGGTGAAGTCGAGGCCATAGTTGAGGCCCCTCACGGTAATGGCCCACACCGACACGATCAGCAGGATCGCCGAGATGACGATGCTGACCTTGCGCATGCCAAGGAAGTTGATGTTGAGATCGTGGTGGAAGATTTCCATGGATGTCGGTTTTCTCTTGAACCCTGCTCCCGAAGGTAGAGGGAAATCCAATCAGACCCAAAGCGTCTTGAGCTTGCGCTTGCGACCGCCATGGATCAGCGCCGTGATCGCGTGGGTCATGGTCACCGAGGTGAACAGCGAGGTCGAAATACCGATGAAGAGCGTGATGCCGAAGCCCTTGATCGCCCCGGAACCGACCGTGATCAAACCCAGCGCCGCCAGCAAGTGGGTGACGTTGGCGTCCAGGATCACCGACCACGCCTTCTCGTATCCCGCGCGGATCGAAGCCAGCGGCGTCGAGCCGTTGCGCAGCTCTTCGCGGATGCGTTCGCAGATCAGTACGTTCGCGTCGATCGCCATGCCGAGCGTCAGCACGATGCCCGCGATGCCGGGCATGGTCAGCGTCACGCCGACCGCAGACATCACCGCGATCAGGATCAGGAGATTGAACACCAGCGCGATGTCCGCGACGAGACCGAACAAGCGGTAATAGACGGCCGCGGCAATCAGCACCAGCACCAAGCCCAGGATCACCGCGCGCTCGCCCTTCCTGATGTTGTCCTGGCCCAAGCTGGGGCCGATCACGCTCTGCTCGACGATGTCCATCGGGGCCGCCAGCGAGCCCGAACGCAGCATCAGCGACAGCGTCTGCGCCTCCTGCTGGGTCAGGCCGGTGGTCTGGAACTTCTTGCCGAAGACGCCCTGGATCACCGCGTTGTTGAGCACCGTCTCGGTGGTCTTGGAAGAATGCACTTCCTTGCCATCCACGATCTTCACTACCGGGGTGGTTTCGATGTAGACGACACCCATCCGCTTGCCGACGCTCTCGGTGGTGAAATCCAGCATCTTGCGCGCGCCGCTGGAATTGAGCGTCACGTTGACGTTGGGCATGCCGGTTTGCTGGTCGTAACCGGACGAGGCGTCGACCAGTTCGTCGCCGCTGACGATCACGCGCTTCTTCAGCACCACCGGGGTGCCGTCCTTCATGTAGTACAGCCGGTCATCCGGCGGCACGTTGCCGGTGCGCGCGGCCTCCTGCGGATTCACGTTCGGATCGTCGGCGTGATATTCCAGTGTCGCGGTCGCGCCCAGCACGCGCTTGGCCTCGGCGGTGTCCTGCACGCCCGGCAGCTCGACCACGATGCGGGTCTGGCCCTGCTGCTGGATCAAGGGCTCCGACACACCCAGCGCGTTGATGCGGTTGCGCAAGGTGGTGACGTTCTGGGTGATGGTGGTCTGCGCCAGTTTCTGAAGCACGTCCGACTTGATCGAGGCATGCAGCGTGTAGCCACCGCCCGGCGTGCGACCGTTGGTGAGGTCGAGATCGGTCGCGTCGCTGCCGATGATGCCTGCGGCCCGATCGCGGTCATCCGAGGTCTTGAACACCGCCTGCACGCCATCGCCACTCAGCGACACGGAGTCCACCGGGATTTGTTTCTGGCGCAGCGTGGACCGGATGTCGTCCAGGTAGCGCTGCTGCTGCTTCTGCAGCACCGCGTTCTGGTCCACCGCCATCAGGAAGTGCACGCCGCCCTGGAGGTCGAGGCCCAGCGGCATCGCGCGCGCGCCGATCTTCTGCAGCCAGGGCGGCACCGTGGTCGCGAGGTTCAACGCGACCGTGTAGTCATCGCCCAATGCCACGCGCAACACGTCCGAACCGCGCAACTGCACGTCGGTATTGGCGAAGCGCACCAGCATCCGGTCCTTCTCGATCGAGATGTCCTGGTAGGACACGTCCGCCTTGTCGAGATCGGTGGCGACCTTCTTCTGCAGGCTCGCATCCACCTTGGCATCGCGATTGGCCACGATCTGCACGGCGGGCTGTGGCCGGAACGCGTTGG
>Ga0209178_1000527_pt1 | contig 11266 bp, 9 predicted proteins | sample GAAS200_FD_187521 | JGI IMG/M metagenome (GOLD analysis project Ga0209178, IMG submission 187521) | Agricultural soil microbial communities from Georgia to study Nitrogen management - GA AS200 (SPAdes) (version 2) | ecosystem: Environmental > Terrestrial > Soil > Agricultural land | place: USA... | reverse complement strand
CGACCTCCTCGATCAGGTCTTCCTCGCGCTCGATGTCGAAGCGGCTGCTCGGCGCGGTGACCCGCCAGCCATCGCCGATCGTTTCCACCCGCATGCCCAGCGCGGTGAAGATGCGTGCCACCTCGGCGTCGGCCACGTCCACCCCGAGACGCGTTTCAGGCGTGCGCGGCGCAAGGTCACCGGCACCGGCTGCGGCAGGTCGGCGGCGTTCTCGGCCACCAGCACCGGGCCGGCCTGCCCGCCGGCGATCGCCAGCAGCAGTTCGCTGGCGCGCTCCAGCGCGCGACGCGGCAAGCCCGGATCGACGCCGCGTTCGAAGCGGTGCGAGGCGTCGGTGTGCAAGCCCAGCTTGCGCGCGCGGCCCATGATCGCGGCCGGGGCGAAGTGCGCGGACTCCAGGAACACGTTGCGCGTGGCGTCGGTGACGCGCGAGTCGTGACCGCCCATCACGCCGGCCACCGCCAGCGCTTTCTTCTCATCGGCGATCAGCACGAAGCCGTCATCCAGCTTTGCTTCGCTGCCATCGAGCAGCTTCAGTGTCTCGCCGGCGCGCGCATGGCGCACCACGATGTCGCCGTCCAGCGTGTCGTTGTCGAACGCGTGCAGCGGCTGGCCCAGTTCCAGCATCACGTAATTGGTGACGTCGACCACCGCGTTGATCGGGCGCAGGCCGGCTCGGCGCAGGCGCTCGGCCAGCCACAACGGCGTTTTTGCCGCCAGGTCGATGCCTTCGATGATGCGACCGAGATAGCGCGGCGCATCCTTGCCCGCCTCCAGGCGGATGCCGCGGCGCGCTTCGCTGCTCACGGGCACCTCTGCCTGCGCGACGGTCTTCACGTGACTGCCGAACAGCGCAGCCACGTCATGCGCCAGGCCGACCAGGCCGAGGCAATCGGGGCGATTCGGGGTGAGCTTCAGTTCGAAGCTGGCATCGGGCAGGCCGAGGTAGGCAGCCAGCGGCTGGCCCACCGGCGCATCCAGCGGCAGTTCCAGCAGGCCGGAGGCATCGGCATCGATGCCCAATTCCTTCGCCGAGCAAAGCATGCCGAACGACTCGACGCCGCGCAGCTTGGCCGCCTTGATCGAAACATCGCCGGGCAACTGCGCACCAACGGTGGCCAGCGGCACCTTGATGCCCACCCGCGCGTTCGGCGCACCGCAGACGATCTGCAGCGGCTCGCCCTGCCCTGCATCGACCTTGCACACCTGCAGCCGGTCGGCCTGCGGATGCTTTTCGGCTGCGACGATCTCGGCCACCACCACGCCGGCCAGGCCCTCGCCCAGTGGCGTGAGCTCTTCCACCTCCAGCCCGGCCATGGTCAGCGCATGCGCCAATGCCGCACGGTCAGCCTTGACCTCGACCAGTTCACGCAGCCAATTTTCGGAGAATTTCATGGATTGAAGTCCGGGAATAGGGAGTAGGGAATAGGGAATAGAGAATGGGAAAAGCACGAGCACGCGGCTCCAACTATTCCCCATTCCCTATTCCCGATTCACTCTCAGGCAAACTGCCTGAGAAACCGCAGATCGTTCTCGAAGAACGCACGCAGGTCGGAGACGCCGTAGCGCAGCATGGCGAAGCGCTCCACGCCGAGGCCGAAGGCGAAGCCGGTGTAGCGCTCCGGATCGATGCCGCAGTTCTTCAGCACGTTCGGATGCACCATGCCGCAGCCGAGCACCTCCAGCCAGCGGCTCTGGCCATCCTCGGTCTCCCAGCGGATGTCGACCTCGGCCGAAGGCTCGGTAAAGGGGAAATAGCTGGGGCGGAAACGCATCTCGAAATCGCGTTCGAAGAACGCGCGGATGAACTCGGCCAGGGTGCCCTTGAGGTCGGCGAAACTGGAAGTCTCGTCAACCAGCAGCCCTTCGATCTGATGGAACATCGGCGAGTGAGTCTGGTCCGAATCGCTGCGGTAGACCTTGCCCGGCGCGATGATGCGGATCGGCGGCTGGCGACCGGCCATCGTGCGGATCTGCACCGGCGAGGTATGCGTGCGCAGCAGACGGCCGTCGCCGAAGTAGAAGGTGTCGTGCATCGCGCGCGCCGGATGGTGCGGCGGGAAGTTCAACGCCTCGAAGTTGTGCCAGTCGTCCTCGATCTCGGGGCCGTCGGCGCGCTGATAGCCGAGCCGCGCGAAAATCGACGCGATGCGTTCCAGCGCGCGGGTGATCGGGTGAATGCCGCCGCGCTCGCCATCGCGGCCGGGCAGCGAAATGTCGATCGCCTCGGAGGCAAGCCGATGGTCGAGCTCGGCCTGTTCCAGCACGGCCTTGCGTGTCGCCAGTGCGTCGACGAGGCGCTCCTTGACACGGTTCACTTCGGCACCGCGCGCCTTGCGCTGTTCGGGCGCCAGGGTGCCCAGGGTCTTCAGCGCGGCGGTCACGATGCCGCTCTTGCCCAGCAGGCCCACGCGCAGGGACTCCAGCGTATCCAGCGTCTCGGCCTGTTCGATGCCAGCCAGCGCCTGCGCGGCCTGGCGTTCCAGATCATCCATCGGTGCGGTCCCGGTTCGGACGTGCAAAAACGAAAACGGGGAGGAGGCGTGTGGCCTCCTCCCCGCTTGATTCACATTCTATCGTCGCAAGCGACGATCAAGCAGCCAGGGCGGCCTTCGCCTTGTCAGCGATGGCCCCAAACGCCTTGATGTCATGCACGGCGATATCAGCCAGGACCTTGCGGTCGACGGTGATGCCGGCCTTGCTCAGCCCATTGATCAGACGGCTGTAGGACAGCCCGAACATGCGCGCGGCAGCGTTGATGCGCACGATCCACAGTGCACGGAACTGGCGCTTGCGCTGCTTGCGGCCGATATAGGCGTACTGACCAGCCTTGATGACGGCCTGGTTGGCGACGCGGAAGACCTTGCGGCGGGCGTTGTAGTAGCCCTTGGCGCGGCCGATGATGGTCTTGTGACGACGACGAGCGGTGACGCCACGCTTTACACGAGCCATGGTCTATCTCCTCACAAGTACGGCAGCATGCGAGCCACGCCCGGCGCGTCACACGCCTTGAGGTGGTTCGGGGCACGGAGACCACGCTTCAGCTTGGTCGACTTCTTGGTCAGGATGTGCGACTTGTATGCGTGGCCGCACTTGATCTTGCCGGATGCGGTCTTGCGAAAACGCTTCGCAGCCGCCCGGTTGGTCTTGATCTTGGGCATGGAATGCTCCTTGAGTGGGAATGATCCCGTTTCTGACTGATCTGGCGGCAACCGCGGGTTGCTCTTTCCGTCCTGCCATGACCGGTGCACGACCCTTCCGGCGGGTCGAACCCGTAATCATACGGGTTCAAAAGGTCAAACGCCAGCACGAAGTGCCGACGCGTGCCTCCTCCCCCTCCGGAGAGGATTGGGGAGAGGGCACGGGGCTTGCCCGCTACCCAATTGAGGGCGGCCGCTCCGGGAGACACGGCAAAAGGAGCATTGCCCGCGAGCGAACTCCCGCAAAGGCGAACAGCCTATTTCTTCTTGGGCCCGATCATCATGACCATCTGGCGCCCTTCGAGCCGGGGGTACGACTCGACCTGGCCGTTGTCGCCGACGTCTTCCTGGATCTTGCGAGCCAGGTTCTGGCCGAGATCCTGGTGCGACATCTCGCGGCCGCGGAAGCGGATGGTGACCTTGACCTTGTCGCCCTCTTCCAGGAAGCGAAGCATGTTGCGCAGCTTGATCTGGTAGTCGCCCACGTCCGTGACCGGACGGAACTTCACTTCCTTGATCTCGACCTGCTTCTGCTTCTTCTTGGCGGCCTGGGCTTTCTTCTGGGCTTCGAACTTGAACTTGCCGTAATCCATGATGCGGCATACGGGCGGATCGCCATTGGGCTGGATCTCGACCAGATCCATGCCGGCTTCCTGCGCCAGCGCCAGCGCTTCGTCACGGGTCAGGATGCCGAGTTGCTCGGAATCTGCGCCAATGACACGCACCCGCGGCACGCGGATTTCCAGGTTGCGACGATTGCCCTTGTTGTCGGTGGTTGCGATACCACGATCCTCCAGAAGAAGTGATGAAACAGACCGTTCGGCGTTCAACGCCGGGTTTCGGTCTCCAGTCGCCCGATGAAATCGGCCAGCGGCATGCTGCCCAGATCCTCGCCGGAACGGGTACGGACAGAAACCGCCCCCGTCTCTTTCTCGCGGTCGCCGACCACGAGCAGATAAGGCACTTTCTGCATCGTATGTTCGCGGATTTTATAGCCGACTTTCTCGTTGCGCAAATCCGATTGTACCCGGAAACCTTTGTCGACAAGGGCTTGCGTGACCTCGCGAACGTAACCGGCCTGCGCATCGGTGATGCTGAACACCATCGCCTGGACCGGCGCCAGCCAGGTCGGCAGCAGGCCGGCATGGTGCTCGATCAGGATGCCGATGAAACGCTCCATGGACCCCACGATGGCCCGGTGCAGCATCACCGGATGCTGCTTCTGGGAGTGCTCGTCCACGTATTCGGCGCCCAGCCGCTCGGGCATCATGAAATCCACCTGCATGGTGCCGACCTGCCAGTCGCGGCCGATCGAATCGCGCATGTGGTACTCGATCTTGGGGCCGTAGAAGGCGCCCTCGCCCGGCAGCTCGGTCCAGGTTACCCCGGCAGCCGCCAAGGCACCCCGCAGCGCGGCCTCGGCCCGATCCCATACCTCGTCGTCGCCGATGCGCTGGTCCGGACGCAGCGCCAGAGCCACCTCGATCTTGTCGAAACCGAAATCGGCGTAGACCTGCATCGCCTGCCGGTGGAAGGCGGTGACCTCCGGCTCGATCTGCCCGGGCGTGCAGAAGATGTGGCCGTCGTCCTGGGTGAACGCGCGCACGCGCATGATGCCGTGCAGCGCGCCGGACGGCTCGTTGCGATGGCAGCCGCCGAACTCGCCATAGCGCAGCGGCAGGTCGCGGTAGCTGCGCAGGCCCTCATTGAAGATCTGCACGTGGCCAGGGCAGTTCATCGGGCGCAGCGCGAAGGTGTGCTTCTCCGACTCGGTGAAGAACATGTTCTCCTTGTAATTGTCCCAGTGCCCCGACTTTTTCCACAACGACACGTCCAGCACCATCGGGCAACGCACCTCCTGGTAACCGCTGCTGCGGTACACGCCGCGCATGTACTGCTCGACCTGCTGCCAAATCGCCCAGCCGTTCGGGTGCCAGAACACCATGCCCGGGCTCTCTTCCTGCTGGTGGAACAGGTCCAGCTGCTTGCCGATCTTGCGATGGTCGCGCTTCTCGGCCTCTTCCAGCTGGAACAGGTAGGCCTTCAGGTCCTTGTCGTTGAGCCAGGCGGTACCGTAGATGCGGCTGAGCATCGCGTTGTTCGAGTCGCCGCGCCAGTAAGCGCCAGCCACCTTCATCAGCTTGAACGAATGCAGCTTGCCGGTGTTCGGCACGTGCGGCCCCCGGCACAGGTCGGTGAATTCGCCCTGCGAATACAGCGACAGATCCTGGTCGGCCGGGATGCCCTCGATGATCTCGGCCTTGTAGTTCTCGCCCAGGCCGCGGAAGAACGCCACCGCCTCGTCGCGTGATTTCACGCTGCGCGTGACCGGCAATTGCTCGGCCACGATCTTGTGCATCTCCGCCTCGATCTTCGGCAGATCCTCGGGCGTGAACGGGCGCTCGTAGGCGAAGTCGTAGTAGAAGCCGTTGTCGATCACCGGGCCGATGGTGACTTGCGCGCCCGGAAACAGCCGCTGCACGGCCTGGCCCATCAGGTGCGCGGTGGAGTGGCGCAGGATCTCCAGCGCCTCCGGGCTCTTCTCGGTGACGATCTGCAGGCTGGCATCGTGTTCGATCGGGAAGCTGGCGTCGACCAGCTTGCCGTCGACCTTGCCGGCCAGCGTGGCCTTGGCCAGGCCGGCGCCGATCGAAGCGGCCACGTCCTGCACGGTGACGGGGTGTTCGAACGGCTTCTTGCTGCCGTCGGGGAGCGTAATCTCGATCATCGCGAAAGCTTCTCTTGAAAAGCAAAAAAGGGCTTGACGCCCTTTCTTTGACAAACGAAGGCGTGGTGGCGGTCAGTCGTGGCAGCACGTAGTCGTCATGTCGCACACTCGGCCGGCGCAAGCGCGGGCCACCTTGGTCTCGTGGATGGTGCCGAAATCCTAGTCTAGCCCAGATCGTGCGCGTCGCGGAGAGCCTCAGAACGGCTTGGCCAGCACCAGCCAGATCACGCCCAGCAGCAACAGCACCGGCAGCTCGTTGAGCCAGCGCAACGTGCGCGCCGAGGGCAACGCAAGGCCCTTTGCGCTGCGCTTGAGCAATCGCCCGGCCCAGGTGAAGTAGACCAGCAACAACGCGACGAGGGTCAGTTTGGCGTCGATCCAGTGCGTGCCGGAGGCCACGTTCGGCAGGCTCTGCGGGAATACCCGCCAACCCTGCCACAGCACCAGGCCGAACAGGAACGCGATGCCGAACATGTTGTGGCCGAACTTGTACAGTCGACGCCCCATCAGCTGCAGCCGCGCCTGCACCGCCGGCTCGTTCGCCGCTTCGGCCATGTTCACCAGGATGCGCGGCAGGTAGAACACCGTGGCCATCCAGGCGATCACGAACAGCAGGTGCAACGATTTGATCAACAGATAGGTCATGACGAATGGGCGTGGCCGCTGCCTCGCGCAGCGGCGGGCATGATAGCGCGAGCCGCCGGCTTCACTCGCGCGCGGGACCGATCCGCGCCAGCAACGCCTGCAGCAGGCGCTGCTGGTGCTGCGCATCGAGCGGCGCGTTGGCGCGATCGGTCAGCAGGAAGAAGTCCTCCACCCGCTCGCCGAAGGTGGCGATGCGTGCGTCGTGCACGCGTACGTCCTCGCTCAGCATCACCTGCGCCACCGCCGCCAGCAGACCGGGCCGGTCGGTCCCCGCCAACGCCAACTGGGTGCGGCCGCCGGCGGCATGGAAGCTGATCTTCGGCGTCACCTGGAAATGCTTCTGATGGCGCGACATGCTGCGCTTGCTCGGCTGCACGCCCACCGCTTGCGCGAGTGCGCGCTGCAGGCGCTGCTGCAACTCTTCGGCACGCGCGGGACTGGCCGGTTGCTGGCTGTCGGCTTCGAGCAACAGGAAGGTATCCAGCGCCATGCCGGTGGGCGAGCTGAGGATGCGCGACTCCATCACCGAAAAGCGCAGCCGATCCAGCATCGCCGTCACGGTGGCGAACAGGCCGTCCCGATCGGGCGTGTAGACGAACAGCTCGGTGCTGCCGCGTACCGACAACGGTTCCACCGCGACCAGCGGCACCGCACCCTGCGCGCGCAGGATCGCCGCGGTCTGCCACGCGATCTGCTCGGGCCGATGGCGCAGGAAGCTGAGTTGCGGAAAATCCCCCCAGACCTGCCGCACCCGGGCTTCGTCGAAGCCATCCTCCTGCAGCCGCGCCAGCGCCTGCGCGCTGCATTCGCGCACGCGCACGCCGGCGTCGCGCGGCAACTCGACGTCGCTGCGCAGGGCATGGCGGGTGCTGGTGCAGAGATCGGCCAGCAGGCGATCCTTCCAGCTGTTCCACAGGCGCGGGCTGGTGCCGATGATGTCGGCAATGGTCAGCAAGTAGAGCTGGCCGAGCTGCTCCCGCTCGCCCACCGTCTCGGCGAAACGGTGCACCACCTCGGGATCGGTGATGTCCTGGCGTTGCGCCGTGGTGCTCATCAGCAGGTGATGGCGCACCAGCCAGGCGACCCGTTCGACGTCGCCGGAGGGGAGGCCCAGCCGCGTGCAGAAATCCCGCGCATCCTGTTCGCCCAGCACCGAATGGTCGCCGCCGCGACCCTTGGCGATGTCGTGGAACAACGCCGCCAGCAGCAGCACCTCGGGCTTGGGCAGCATGGCCCAGATCTCGCAGCCAAGCGGGAACTCGCCCCGTGCCGCCGGCTCGGCGAAGCGCGCCATGTTGCGCAACACGCGCAAGGTGTGTTCGTCGACCGTGTAGACATGGAACAGGTCGTACTGCATGCGCCCGAACACCTTGCCGAACGCCGGCAGGATCGCCGCCAGCAGGCCGTGCCGGTTCATCCGCCACAACGCCTCCACCGCCGGCGCACCGCGCCGCAACAGGCGCAGGAACGCGGCCAGCACCTCCTCGTCCCGGGCCAGCGCCGCGCCATGGGCGTCGGTCGCCTGATGGATGCGGCGCATGGTGTCGGCACTGAAGCCCAGCACGCCGGACTGCTCCAGCCGGGCGATGAAAATCTCCACCAGCGCCGCGGGCCGGCGCATGAACAATTCCGGATCGCGCGCGGCCAGGCGCGCGCCGTAGCGCACGAAATCGTCGCCCACCGGCTGCTCCGCCGCGGGAGGCTCCAGCATCTCCTCGAAGCGCTCGGCCACCTGCACGCCGAGCCGCTCGACCTGGCTGGCTGCGCGGTAGTAGCCCTGCATGAACTGTTCGACGCCGAGGTTCTTCTCGTGCTCGTCCTGGAATCCCAGGCGTGCGGCCAGCGCCTGCTGATAGTCGAACAGCAGCCGCTCCTCGGCCCGTCCCGCTTCCAGATGCAGGGCATAGCGGTAACGGCGCAGCGTCGATTCGGCTTGTTCCAGCTGGGCTTGCTCGGCCGGATCGAGCAGCCCCTCGGCGACCATCCCCGACAACCCGTCCGCGTGCGCCAGGCGTCGCCCCATCCAGCGCAGCGAGTCGAGCGTACGCAGGCCGCCGGGCCCGTCCTTGAGGTTCGGTTCGAGGTTGTAGGCAGTGTCGTCGTAACGGGCGTGCCGCGCGTTGCGCTCGGCCAGCCGGGCGGCGAGGTATTCGCGCGGCGGCCACAACGCCGGGTCGTCAACGATGCCCCGCAGTTGCGCATCGAAGGCCGGATCGCCGGCCAGCCGTCGCGCGTCGAGCAGGCTGGTGAATACGCTGGCGTCCTGCGCGGCCAGCGCCCGGCATTGCGCTGGTTCGCGCACGGCGTGGCCCACTTTCAGGCCGATGTCCCACAAGGTAGCGAAGAACTGCTCCAGTGCCCGCAGGCGCGCAGGCTCGGGTGCCGCCGCCAGCGCCAGCAGGTCCACATCCGAGTACGGAAACAGCAGGCCGCGGCCAAAGCCGCCAATCGCGAACAGCGCCGCGCCGGCTACCTCACCGAGGCAGGCTGCCCACACATGCGCAACCACCCGCGCCACCGACTCGCCGCGCCGCCGCGCCAACGCACTGGCATCCATGCCGTCGCGAAACGCCGTAGCCAACCCGCGATCCACATCCTCCAGCAACTGCCGCAACGCCCGCCGCGCCTCGGCCGAAACGCCGGAGCGCGGCACTGCCACGGGCAGGCGCGGCAAGGGAGGGAGCGCTGAATTCATTGGAGCGAGAAGTGAGTGGAGAGGAGTGCGGAATGAGAGAAGGCAGTCTGCCATGTCTGCATGGCATCCGGCGCCGACGCCGCGCGCCCAGCTCTCTTTTCTCAATCCTCCCCACTCACTCCTGCTTCACGCATCCGGCCAGGGCGTGAGGATCTCGAAGCCGTCGTCGGTCACCGCCAGGGTGTGTTCCCACTGGGCGGACAGCGAATGGTCCTTGGTCACCACGGTCCAGCCGTCGGGCATCTGGCGCGTCTGCGGCTTGCCGGCGTTGATCATCGGCTCGATGGTGAAGGTCATGCCCTTCTTCAACTCGACGCCGGTGCCGGGCTTGCCGTAATGCAGCACCTGCGGCTCGTCGTGATAGACCTTGCCGATGCCGTGGCCGCAGTACTCCTTGACCACGCTGAAACCGGCCGCCTCGGCATGCTGCTGGATGGCGTGGCCGATATCCCCAAGCGTGGCGCCGGGACGCACCGCCTCGATGCCGCGCATCATCGCCTCGAAAGTCGTATCCACCAGCCGTTTGGCCAGCACCGACGGGGTGCCGGCGACGTACATGCGACTGGTGTCGCCGTGCCAGCCGTCCTTGATCACGGTGACGTCGAGGTTGACGATGTCGCCGTCCTTGAGCACCTTGCCCTCGCTCGGGATGCCGTGGCAGATCACGTGGTTGACCGAGGTGCACAGGGTCTTGGGGAAGCCGTGATAGCCGACGTTGGCGGGAATCGCCTTCTGCACGTTGACGATGTGCTCGTAGGCGCGGCGGTCCAACTCCTCGGTGGTGACGCCGGGCTTGACGTAGTCCTTGAGCATGGCCAGCACTTCGGCAGCCAGCTTGCCGGCGACGCGCATGCCTTCAAGGTCTTCGGGAGATTTCAGGGTAATGGCCATGGATTCCACTCATGTGGCGACAGAACTCCTTGAAATCCAGAGACTTGCCGCACCGCCGGCGTACCGGCTACAATTTCGGAGTTTTGCAGGGCTGATGCCTCCCGAGCGGGAGTCGATCCACGCAAAGCGAGCCGGGATTGTAACGCCCAGCGGTACAACACCCAAACCAACGCCACACACGCATCGGCACCGCCTTCGGGGTGCCGCGCCTCGCCCACCGTCAAAATCGGGCCAGTCGCGGTCGAAGCCGGGGATGCGTGGAGGTCCCAACCCCCAGGTTCCTTCTCGAGGGAACCGACAATCGGAGCGACACCCATGGCACAAGTCACCATGCGTCAGATGCTGGAAGCCGGCGTCCATTTCGGTCATCAGACCCGTTACTGGAATCCCAAGATGGCCCCGTACATCTTCGGCGCCCGCGGCAAGATCCACATCATCAATCTCGAAAAGACCCTGCCGCTGTTCACCGACGCGATGAATTTCCTGTCGGGCCTGGCGCAGAAGCGCGGCACCATCCTGTTCGTCGGCACCAAGCGTTCGGCCCGCGAGCCGTTGGCCGAAGAGGCCGCACGCGCCGGCATGCCGTTCGTCACCTCGCGCTGGCTCGGCGGCATGCTGACCAACTTCCGCACCGTGAAGCAGTCCGTGTCGCGCCTGAAGGAGCTGGAAGCGGCCGAGACCGACGGCTCGTTCGAGAAGCTGGTCAAGCACGAAGTGCTGGCCCGTCGCCGCGAGCGCGACAAGCTGCAGGCCTCGCTCGGCGGCATCAAGGACATGAACCGTCTGCCCGACGCGCTGTTCGTGATCGACATCGGCCACGAAGACATCGCCGTGCAGGAAGCCAAGAAGCTCGGCATCCCGGTGATCGCCGTGGTCGACACCAACTACAACCCGGAACTGGTCGACTACGCCATCCCGGGCAACGACGATGCGATCCGCGCGATCCAGCTGTACGCACGTGCCGCTGCCGACTCGATCCTGGAAGGTAAGGCCGCTGCGCCGGCTGCAGCCCAGGGCGACGGCAACGACTTCGTCGAGCTGGACGAGGAAGGCAACCCGGTCGCCAAGGTCGATCGCCCGCGCCGCGAGGCTGCCCCGCGCAAGTCC
>Ga0209178_1000524_pt1 | contig 11289 bp, 14 predicted proteins | sample GAAS200_FD_187521 | JGI IMG/M metagenome (GOLD analysis project Ga0209178, IMG submission 187521) | Agricultural soil microbial communities from Georgia to study Nitrogen management - GA AS200 (SPAdes) (version 2) | ecosystem: Environmental > Terrestrial > Soil > Agricultural land | place: USA... | reverse complement strand
CCGAGTTGGATGAGTGGGTGCGGACCGGCCGCCTGAGGCGTCGCGCAATGACGTTCGATCCCGCGCAACTGGAAGGCGTCTGGCTGGTGATCGCGGCCAGCGACGATGCAATGGTGAACCGCGCAGCGGCCGAAGCCGCCGCCGTGCACGGCATCTTCGCCAATGTGGTCGACGATGTCGCGCTTTCCAGCGTTCACGTTCCGGCCAGGGTCAGGCGTGGGCGACTGCAGATCGCCATCTCGTCGGGTGGCGCTGCACCGGTGCTCGCGCGCCGCCTGCGCGAACGGCTGGATGCCGAACTGGATGATTCGCTCGAAGCACTGGTCGATCTGCTTGCGCGGGAACGTGCGCGCATCCGCTGGCGCTTTCCGCAACCGGGCAAGCGCCGCCGGTTTTTCGAACGGCTGCTGGAGGGCGACGTGCCGCGATGGCTGCGGAGCGGCGACGTGGTGCAAGCGCGCCAAGCATTCGAACGGGCCGTCGACACCGGCCGCGCGGAGCCGCGATCCGGCAGCGTCGCGCTGGTGGGCGCCGGTCCGGGCGATCCCGGCTTGCTGACGCTGAAGGCGTCGCGCGCGCTGCACGGTGCCGACGTGATCCTGCACGATCGCCTGGTCGGTCCCGGCATCCTGGAACGCGCGCGCCGTGACGCCGAACGCATCGACGTCGGCAAGCGCGTGGGCGAGGATCACGACGCGACCCAGGCGCGCATCCATGCACTGATGCTGCAGCATGCGCGCGCGGGCAAGCGCGTCGTGCGCCTGCAAGGCGGCGATCCGCTGGTGTTCGGGCGCGGCGGAGAGGAACTGGAATTCCTCCGCGCGCACGGCATTCCGTGCGAAGTGATCCCCGGCATCACGGCGGCGCTCGCTTGCGCGGCGGCGGCCGGCGTGCCGCTGACCGATCGCCGCCACGCGCGCAGCGCGACCTTGTGGAGTCCGCGCGGCAAGACGTCATTCGACGAAGCAGCGTTGGCATTGCCGGGACAAACGCTCGCGATCTACATGGGCGTGGGCGAGCTTGAATCCCTGTCGCGCGCGCTGATCGCGAAAGGCCGCGCCGCGGACACGCCGTGCGTGCTGGTCGAGAACGGTTCGCTGCCGCAGCAGCGCAAGCTGACCGGCACGTTGGCCAACTTGCCGGCGCTGGCGCGCGAGCACGGCGTGCGTGCACCCGCGCTGCTGATCGTCGGCGAGGTCGCCGCGCAAGCGCAGCGCGCGGTGAACGTCGAACGATGTCGTGACCAAATCCATTCCGTCGCACATGCTGCCTGATGTCTTTCAACCCGAGGAAACCACCATGAGTTTGCAACTGGGCCAGACCGCCCCCGACTTCACCCTCGATTCCACGCAGGGGTCGCTGCACTTCAACGCTTACGCGCGCGACCACTGGGTCGTGTTCTTTTCGCATCCGAAGGATTTCACGCCGATCTGCACCACCGAGCTCGGCGCGTTCGCGCGCCGCCAGGGCGAATTCGAGGAGCGCGGCGTGAAAATCCTCGGCCTCTCGGTCGATCCCGTCGATGAGCACAGGAAGTGGGCGAAGGACATCGCCGATGTCGGCGGCGCGGAGGTGAATTACCCGATCCTTGCCGATCCGGATCTCGAGGTCGCGCGGCTGTACGGCATGTTCCATCCGGAAGCCGATCCCAAGCTCACCGTGCGTTCGGTGTTCATCATCGATCCGCAGCGCAAGGTGCGCACCACGCTCACCTATCCGCCCAGCGTCGGCCGCAACGTCGATGAAATCCTGCGCACCATCGACGCGTTGCAGCTCACCGACCGGCATCCGGTTTCGACGCCGGTGAACTGGCAGCCGGGCGAAGAGATCGTGGCGTCGCCGAAGCTTTCGGACGCCGAAGTCGACGCGCGCTTCGAGGGCGTGCGCAAGGTCAAGCCTTATCTGCGCTTCGCCAAGGCGGCGATTGCATGATCGACGCCCGCGCCGATTTCGCCGCGGCCGTCGGGCACACGCCGCTGATCCGCCTGCGGCGTGCGTCCGAGGCGACACGCTGCGAAATCCTGGGCAAGGCCGAGTGGCTGAACCCGGGCGGTTCGATCAAGGATCGCACCGCGCTGGGGTTGCTCACCGACGCCGAGCGACGCGGCCTGATCCGGCCCGGCGGCACGCTGGTCGAAGGCACCGCCGGCAACACCGGCATCGGGCTTGCGTTGCTCGGCGCCAGCCGCGGCTATCGCAGCATCATCGTGATGCCGGAAACGCAGAGCGCCGAAAAGATCGACGCGTTGCGGCTGACCGGTGCCGAAGTGCGGCTGGTGCCGGCGGCGAAATTCGCTGATCCGAAACACTACGTGCACGTCGCGCGCGCGCTGGCGGAATCATTGAACGAAAAGGAGCCCGGCAGCGCATGGTTCGCCAACCAGTTCGACAATACCGCCAACCGCGACTTCCACGTCGCGACCACCGCGGTGGAAATCTGGAGCGAAACCGGCGGCGCGATCGACGGCTTCGTCTGCGCGGCCGGTACCGGCGGCACGCTCGCCGGCGTCGCGCAAGGATTGAAAGCGTGCAAACCGGCGGTGCGGATCGCGCTGGCCGATCCGGCCGGCTCCGCACTGGCGAATTTCGTCAACCGCGGCGAACTCATCGCCGAAGGCAATTCCATCACCGAAGGCATCGGCTCCAGCCGCATCACGGCCAATTTCGAAGGCGCGCGGGTCGACACCGCGTACGGCATTCCGGACAGCGAATCGGTGCCGCTGCTGCACGCGCTGCTCGCGGAAGAAGGCCTGTGCCTCGGCGGATCATCCGGCGTCAACGTCGCAGGCGCGATACGGCTCGCACGTGAACTCGGACCCGGCCACGTGATCGTCACCGTGCTGGCCGACGCGGGCACGCGCTATTCGAAAAAACTTTTCAATCCGGAATTCCTGCGCGCGAAGGGCATTCCGGTGCCGGCATGGCTGGACCGTGCGTTTCCGGGCGAGCCTGCAAGACAGGTTGCCTGACACGCTGACGATAACGGATTTGCAATCCTTGCACGCGTAGGCTGCGCGTTCCCCCCGAACATCGCGCGAGCCTCGCCATGTCCCTGCACGAAAGCATCCTCGACACCATCGGCGGCACGCCGATCGTGAAGCTGCGTCGCATCGCGCCGCAACAGGTCTCGCTGTACGCCAAGGTCGAATCGTTCAACCCCGGCGGCTCGGTGAAGGATCGGCTGGCCATCGCCATCATCCTGGATGCCGAACAACGCGGCGAGCTGAAGCCCGGCCAGACCGTGGTGGAAGCGACGTCCGGCAATACCGGCGTGGCGCTCGCGATGGTCTGCGCCGCGCGCGGTTACCCATTCGTGGCGGTGATGTCGGATTCGTTCTCGATCGAACGCCGCAAACTGATGCGTGCGTATGGCGCCAGGCTCATCCTGACGCCGGCGGCCGAGCGCGGCACCGGCATGGTGCGCAAGGCCGAGGAACTCGCGACGAAGCATGGCTGGTTCCTCGCGCGCCAATTCGAGAACGAAGCCAATCCCGCCTGGCACCGCAACACGACCGGGCCGGAAATCCTGCGCGACTTCGCCGGCCGCCGGCTCGACTACTTCGTCAGCGGCTGGGGCACGGGCGGCACGCTCACCGGTGCGGGCGAGGTATTGAAGCGGGCCCGGCCACAGCTCAAGGTGATCGCCACCGAACCCGTGAACGCGTCGCTGCTGGCCGGTGGCGAATGGCATCCGCACAAGATCCAGGGCTGGACGCCGGATTTCCTTCCCAAGGTGCTAAGCCGCACCATCGCCGACGAAATCGTCCCGGTCGACGAGGTGCTGGCGCGCGACACCGCGCGGCGGCTCGCGCAACAGGAAGGCATCTTCTGCGGCATCTCCTCGGGCGCCACGGTCGCTGCCGCACTGGAAATCGCGAATCGGGCTCCGCAAGGTTCGGTGCTGCTCGCGATGCTGCCCGATACGGGCGAGCGCTACCTCTCGACCTTCCTGTTCGAGGGCGTCAATGAAGGATCGGATGACGAGTGGCTGGCGCAGCAATGACCCGCGCGCGTCGCGGCCGCGGCTACGCCGCGCGCTTCAGCGCGACCACGGCATTCAGGCCGCCGAAGGCGAAGGCGTTCGAGAGCACCGCGCGGACCGGCATTTCGCGCGCGGCGTTCGGCACGTAGTCGAGGTCGCACTCGGGATCGGGATCGATGAAGTTGGCGGTGGGCGGGACGGCGCCGTCGCGCAGCGCGCCGATCGCGGCGACGATTTCCAGTGCGCCGGCGGCGCCGAGGGCGTGGCCGTGCACGGATTTGGTGGAGGACACCGCGACTTTCCTGGCGTGTTCGCCGAGCGCGACATGGATCGCGCGCGTTTCGGTGGGATCGTTGGCGGGCGTGGCGGTACCGTGGGCGTTGATGTAGTCGATGTCTTCGGGTGCGAGTTGCGCGTCGCGCAGCGCCGCAGTCATCGCGCGCGCCGCGCCGATGTCGGATGGCATCACGATGTCGCCGGCGTCGGCGCTCATGCCAGCGCCCGCGAATTCGGCGAGGATGTCCGCGCCGCGCGCGCGCGCGTGGTCGAAGTCTTCCAGCACGACCATGCCCGCGCCTTCGCCCAACACCAGCCCACGCCGCTGTTTGCAGAACGGTCGGCAGGTGTCGTCGGACAGCACGCGCATCGCTTCCCACGCACGCAGTACGCCGAGCGTGAGGCAGGCCTCGGTGCCGCCGGCGAGCGCGACATCGGCGACGCCGGAGCGCACCAGCGCGAACGCTTGCGCGAATGCGTGGTTGGCGGAAGAGCACGCGCTCGACACCGCAAAGCTCGGGCCGGTGATGCCGAATTCGATCGACACCTGCGACGCCGGCGCGCTCATCATCCGGCGCACGATCGACAGCGGGTGCAGGCGTGGATTGCCTTCGCCGTACATCCGCCGCGAGCATTCGTCGTTGGTCACTTCGCCGCCGGTGCCGGTGCCCACCACGCAGGCGCTGCGCTGGCGCAAGTCGCCTTGCGCGAAATCGATGCCGGACTGCGCGACCGCTTCGCGCGCCGCGACCAGTGCGAATTGCGAAACGCGATCCAGCAGGATCAGTTTCCTCGAATCGAAGTGCGCGGCTGGATCGAAGCCGCGCACCTGCGCCGCGACCTTGACGCGCATGTCCTGGTTTTCGAAACCCGTAAGCGGTGCGATCGCGCTGCGGCCTTCGCGCATGCCTTGCCAGAGCGCGCGCGCATCGTGGCCCAGCGCGCAAATCGCGCCCACGCCGGTGATGACGACACGACGACTCATGCGAAACGGATCAGGCGGAGGGCGGATTCGCCGGTGGCGGGTTCGGGTTCGCCGCCTTGTCGGCGACGAGCTTCTCGACCGTCTCGATCAAACCCTTTACTGATTCGGTATCGAAGTTGGGATCGCGGTCGGGCATCTGGATCTTGAAATGGTCTTCGATCTCGAAAATGATCTGGATCGCATCGAGCGAAGGGATTTCGAGATCCTTGAGGGTGGAATCCAGCGTGACCTTGCTCTCGTCGATGCCGGCTTCCTTGGCGATGATCGCGAAAACCGTTTTTTGAACATCGTCGCTCATGGTGATTTCCCTTCGGCGTCGTGGCACGGTGGCGCAGGCGGGGCGGCATGCGCATCGCCGCCCAGCAACAGGATACCAGCGACGATGATCGCCGAACCCAGGATTTTCTCCCAGCCCATCGGATCGCCGAATACGGCCCAGGACGCGATCATGATCGCGACGAACGCGATGGCGCTGGTTGGAAAGGCGCGGGAAAGATGCGACTTTTCGAGGATGCGCATCCACAACGCGAATTGGCCGAGGTAACACGCCAGCCCCAGCCACAGCCACGGCGTGGAGACTGCGGCAAGGATCGAATGCAGGTTCGGCTCCAGCGCGCCGATGCGCATTCCGGCGAACTTCAGCGACACCTGGCCCAGCGTTTCGACCGCGAGCAAGCCTATCCAGGCCAACAGCAGCGGCGACAGCGAGCCTGTGCGTGTGGTGGTTGCATTCGCCGCCGGCGCATCGCCCGGCGGCAAGGGTGCACCGTTCATGCCGCCGACGGTGTCGCGGCGACGCGCACGCGCGACACGCGCATCGGGCTTTCGCTGAGGATGCGGGTGAAGAAATCCGCCGAGCGCGAAATCACCTTGTCGCGTTCGCCGTCGACCGTGATCATGTGGTAGCTGTCGTTGAGCAGCACCGTTTCGGTGGGGCCGGTGACGCGTTGTTCGATCACGCGCGCGTTGCGCACGCTGGCGATGTCGTCGTCGGCCGCGTGCATGATCAGCGCGGGTGCGCGCACGTCGTGCAGGCGCGGGCGCACGTGCCACACCAGCTTGTGGAATTCCGCCAGCGACGGCCACGGATTGCCGGGCAGGCCCGCGGCTTCGCTCTGGCCGCCGAACATCGCGCCGGCGATGCGCATGCGCACGCGCTCGTCCTTGATGCCGTACGGGAAGCTTTCCATGAAGCGGCGCTGCTTGAAGAAACCGAGCCCGCACACCAGCGGCAGCATGAAGGAAAGCCGCGCCATGCGCGGGATCGTCCAGCCGTCGTAGAAGAGCGTGCTGCCGTAAAGGCCGAGGCCGTCCACCCACTGCGGTTTTTCGATCGCAAGGTTCAATGCCAGGATCGAACCCATCGACAGGCCGGCCACGAACAGGTGGTCGACTTCACGGCGCAGGCGGTCGGCGCTCTCGCGCACGCTGCGCGTCCAGTCGCGCCAACCGGTCTTCAGCAAGTCCGCTTCGCTGCCGCAATGGCCGGCGAGCTGCATGCCGTACACGGTGAAGCCGGCGCGATTGAGGCCCTTGCCGACGAAACGCATTTCAGCCGGCGTGCCGGTGAGGCCGTGGATCAGCAGCACTCCGGCGCGCCCGCCGCGCAGCAGGAAGTCTGCCTGTTTGATCATCGATTGGGTCATCATCGCCCCTGTTTTCATTCAGCCGAGCTGTTGCCCGGTGACCAATACGACCCCGACGACGATCGTTCCGATCCCCACCCAGCGGCGCAGCGAGATGCGTTCATTCAGGATGTAGCGGCTGGCCAGCACCACGCCGACGTAGCCGAGTGCGGTGAACGGGAACGCGATACTGAGCTGGGTGCGCGACAGCGCGGCGAACCACAGCACGAATTCCAGCGCGTACACCGCGACGCCCAGCGCGATCCACGGCGAGTGCAGCACCTTGTGCAGCAGCGACACCTCGCCGCCGCCGTCGGCTTCATGGCCGACGCCGAGCTTGAAGCACACCTGTCCGGTCACGTCGCAGGCGACCGAACCGAGCAGCAGCAGCAAGGTGGCAAGGGTGGCTGTCATGGATCGAGTGTCTTTGCCGCGGCGCGTGCGCTGCGATCGGCTGGCGCCCATTGTCGCCTATTTGCGGCCGGATTGGCCGTGTGCGGGCGCTGCCCGGGACGACAGCATGCTCCTGCCGCCTTTCAGCGGGGTTTCGTCGCGTCAGAGGCGGGCGCTCCGATCGATGGCGAGCAAGCCGGGAAAGACCGCGCCGGCATCAAGGTCGCGGGTCAACAGTATCGCCTGGAAGCGTTCGCCCATTTCGCCCGGCAGGGTCAGGCGCTTGACCTGTTGCGCCAGCGCGTAGCGCGCGGGTTCGTCCGGCGTGGCTTCGTAGGCAGCGGCGAACGCGCCGTCGAGCCCGGATGCGATCAGGAATTCGGACTGGAACGCGTAGCTCGCGAGCTCGAACCCGGCGCCCACGCCGGCCTCGGCCAGCGCCGTGAAATCGACCGACGCGGTGATGTCCTGCAGGCCAGGCAGGATCAAGGCATCGTCGTGGGCGCGATGGCGGTAGTGGCACAGCAGCGTGCCGTCGCGGCGTTCCGGAAGGTAGAACTCGCGGCGCACATAGCCGTAGTCGACGAACAACACCGCGCCGCGCGTCTGCGTGCCCGCGATCGCTTCCAGCCACCACGGCAGTTGCGGCAGCACTTCGGAACGGTAGCCGTCCTCGAATTCGCGGCCGTGGCTGCGTTGCAGGTGCCGCACCGCACCGGCGACCAGGGGGTCGGCGGGACGATCGGTGCGCACGAACGCGCCGTTGCCGTTCGCTTCGATGTGTTCCTCGAACACCTCGCCGCCTTGCAACGTGAAACGCGTGACCGGCAGCGCGTCCAGCACTTCGTTGGCGAACAGCACGCCGGTCCACGCCTGCTGCGGCGGACGATCCAGCCAAGCGCAGCGCGCGGACAGGTCCGCGGGCAGCTCGCTTTGCAGGCGTTCGCGCTGGCGCTCGCGCAAATCCGCCGAGGGTTCCAGCAGCCAGTACTGTTCCGGCAAGGCGTCGAGCGCTTGCAGTTCCAGCAAGGCATCGCGCGCGAACGCGCCGCTGCCGCCGCCGAGTTCGAACCAGACCGCGTCCTCGCCGCAGGCGCGCAACGCGGGCGCCATCGCACGCGCGACGCAGCGCGCAAAGAGATTCCCGAGTTCCGGCGCGGTGACGAAGTCGCCCGCCTTGCCGAATTTCAGGCGGCCCGCGCTGTAGTAGCCGAGGCCCGGCGCGTACAGGCAGCGCTCCATGAAACGCGCGAAGGAAACCGGTCCGGTCGAGGCGATTTCCTGGCGGATGACGTCCGCCAGCCGCGCGGAATGGGCGGTTTCCCCGGTGGACGGTTCGGGCAGGGCCGAGTGTGTTTTCCCAACGTCGATTTCCGTTCGTCCTGAGCGTAGGCCCGGCAGGGCCGAAGTCGAATGACATGATACGACCAAAGCATCACGCACCCACCGTGCGTTTCGACTTCGCCCGCTGCGCGAGCTACGCTCAACGCGAACGGATACGAGGGGTCGCCGATGGATCCACATCAGGTGGTTTTGGTCACCGGCGCCGCGCGCCGGATCGGCGCGGTCATCGCGCGCACGCTGCACGCGGCGGGTTACCACGTGGCGCTGCACTATCGCGAATCACGCGACGAACTCGATGGATTGATCGATGAGTTGGAAGCACGGCGCGCACATTCGACGCTGGTGTTGCAGGCCGACCTCGCCGACAGCGCGCAATTGCCGGGACTGGTCGATGCCGCCGTCGCGCGCTTCGGCCGCCTAGACGCGCTGGTCAACAACGCATCGATGTTCCATCCGACGCCGCTGGGTGAAATCACGGCGGCGCAATGCGACGCCTTGTTCGCGGCCAATGCGCGTGCGCCGCTGCTGCTGGCGCAAGCCGCCGCGCCACATCTGAAAGCGGCGCACGGCGCCATCGTCAACATCACCGATATTTACGCCGAACGCCCGCTGCCGCAGCACGCCGCCTACGGCATGAGCAAGGCCGCGCTGCGCATGGCGACATCGGCGTTGGCGCAGGAACTCGCCCCCTCGGTGCGCGTGAATGCGGTGGCGCCGGGCGCGATCCTGTGGCCAGGAAACAAGTCCGATGCGGATCGCGCTGCGGCGCTGGCGCGCATTCCGCTGCAGCGCACCGGAACGCCGGAGGAAATCGCGAACACGGTGTTGTGGCTGATCCGCGATGCCGGTTACATCACAGGGCAGACGATCCGCGTGGATGGCGGCCGCGTTCTCGACGGGTGAGCCACGCCTGAAAGACCGCGCGCGACGACTTGAACGGCGGCGCAAACGGCGGCATGTTGATGGCATCCACGCGCATCGAGGATGCCGATGACCGTTTCCATGACCGCCGCCGGCGCGCCTTCCCAGAAGATCGCGCAGCAGATCCTCGATTTCCTGTCGGATATCCCGCGCAGCCGCGAGCAACCCAGCGAACATCCGCGCGCGCGTGTCGAAGCGATCGCGCTGGCGGCGCGCCGCAAGGCCTTCCTGGCTTCCTCCTCGCTGGCGCTGCCGCCGGGACCGCTAGGCTGGCTCACCGTCCTGCCGGAACTCGTCGCGATCTGGAAAATCCAGGCGCAGATGGTGGCCGACATCGCGGCGGCGTGTGGCCAGCACACTACGCTGACGCGTGAGCAGATGCTTTACTGCCTGTTCCGGCACGCGGCCGCGCAGGCGGTGCGCGACCTTGCGGTGCGCGCGGGCCAGCGCTGGGTCGTGCACGCGGCCACCGCGCACACGATCCGCAGCGTCGCGCATCGCATAGGCGTGAAGATGTCGGAGCGTGCGTTGGGCTCGTCGCTGGCGCGGATGCTTCCGGTCGCCGGTGCACTCGGCGTCGGCGCCTACGCGTGGTACGACACGCGCCAGGTCGCGCGCACCGCGATCGCGATGTTTTCGCGCGACGTGGAATTCATTCCCGCCGAGCGCAGCAAGGAGGTTCCGGCGCGCCGCGTGGAACACGATCGGGCGCAGGCGGCGCGGGAAGCGGGGCTGTAAGCGGGCCGTCAATCCGGGAACTGGTCCAGACGTTCCAGCTTCGGCAGTGTCGGCGCAAGTTCCTGCCAGCGTTCCCGCAACGTTGTTCCGGTAAACGGTTCGCGCAGATCGGGCGCAAGATCGGCCAGCGGCGCCAGCACGTGGGCGCGTTCGAATTCCTCGCGCGACAAATCGGTTTCGCAGGCGCCGCCATCGCACCACAACGCGACGTCGAGATCGAGCGTGCGGTCGGCGTAACGCGGCAGGTTGCGGTCGCGGCCCGACGCGTCTTCCAGCGCGCGCAGCCAAACGCGCAGATCGTCGCGGTCGAGGTCGCAATCGAACGCCGCCGCATTGTTGAGGAAGGCCGCGCCTTCGAAACCCACCGCGGCGCTGCGATAAGTCGGCGACACTTCGATCGCACCGAACCGTTCGCGCAGTGCGCGCAGCGCATCGGCCAAGTGCCGTTCGGCATCGACGTTGGAGCCGAGGCTCAAGTAGACGCGCGCCATGTCACTGCGGCTTCGCGCCGCGCTCGATCACCACGCCCACGGCTTTCGAACCCGTGACCGCGCCGGGTTTGGACAATTTCAGCCGCACCCAGGGTACGCCGAACTCGTCGCGGATGATCGTGGCGCAATGTTCGGCCAGCGTTTCCACCAGTTCGAAACTCGCCGCTTCGATGAAGGCGATCAGGCGCTTGGAAACCGCCTTGTAGTTGACCGTGTCCTCGATCTTGTCGCTGGCGGCCGGTTTGCGATTGTCGAACGCCATCTCGACATCCAGCACGACTTTCTGGCGCACGTTGCGTTCCCAATCGTAGATGCCGATGACGGTTTCGATTTCCAGCGCTTCGATGAAAACGGTGTCCATGCTCACGCCACCTCGGGAAGGCTTTCCAGATTCCAGCGCGGCAGCACCCGGATTTCAGGGCCGGTCGTTTGTCCCGCCGCCAGCCGGATCGAACCCGCCAGCGCGATCATTGCGCCGTTGTCGGTGCAGAACGCGAGGCGCGGGAAGTACGCGTGGAAACCTTCGCGCTGGCC
>Ga0209178_1000523_pt1 | contig 11294 bp, 7 predicted proteins | sample GAAS200_FD_187521 | JGI IMG/M metagenome (GOLD analysis project Ga0209178, IMG submission 187521) | Agricultural soil microbial communities from Georgia to study Nitrogen management - GA AS200 (SPAdes) (version 2) | ecosystem: Environmental > Terrestrial > Soil > Agricultural land | place: USA... | reverse complement strand
GCCAGACCGGTCAGCGCGGCGGCGGCGAGTCCCAACATCAGCCACCGGTCCACACTGCCCGTGATCGCCGCGAGCGGAACCGGCGACTGCGTAACCGCCAAGCTTACGGTACCGATCGAATCCGCGTCCTCCGAGGAGAGGAACGGCAGCGGCACGACGTGGCCTCCGGGCGCGGCACTGTCGTCGAGCGCGACCGTCACATCCGCGTCAGGCGCGGAGCGGGCCAGCCACTCGGAATCGAGACTGATGCCCCCCACGATCGGATAGACCCGGTCTCCCACCCGAAGGGAATCGAGCCGTCCGAGCGTCACGTACGTCGATTCCGCGGAGCGCACGCGAATCAGGGCGAGCGAATCCGGAGACGCCGCGAGCAGGGCCGCGAGACGGGGCTCCGCCCACCCATAGGCGTTCCGGAAGTGCCCGGAAGAGAGAACCGTCCCGCCGGCACCCAGGATCTGGAGACTCGCCAGCCCCGAGGCGCGCATGGCCGTCCCCGCGAAATCCCGCACGTAATCCGCGCCCGAGTCGGCCGCGAGAGCAGCCCGGAGATGGACGTCGGCGCCCGCCGCCCGGCGGACACCCGCCAGCCGCCGCGCCAGATCGGCGCTCGTGCCGGCTACCCGGGCCCGGACGTGATCTACGCCCTCATCAGCCCGCCGCTCGAACAGGGCCTCGAGCCTGGTTCCCACCGCGCGCCGCACTCCCCACCCGAACACGACGAGAGGGATCAGCACGGCCGGCAGAAAGGCCGCGGCCAGACGCGCGCGGAAGGTCACGGGGCCGTCCGGGTGTCGCCCAGCCGCGGGGCGCCATCGCCGCCGAGGCGGACGGGGAGAAGACTCCGGTCGAGGACGACACTCGAGCGGACGGCGATCAACGGCGTCCCGGCCCCCCAGGATGGCGAACAGGGAGCACCGGCGGTCCGGGGCGCGATCACGGCCCACTCACTGCCCTGCGAGACCGCGCGCTCCCATTCCACGGGGGAGAGTGGCACCGCGAACACACCATGCCCCAGAGCGCCCGAGCCGATGAGCCTGGCCGCCAGGGCTTCTCCAGTCGGATCCCCCCGCCGGTAGGCCACCCGGTGGGTGCCCGAGAGCTTCGCCTCGCGCGACCCCGTCCGGGGACATCCGCCGTGGTCCGCGGCGGTCGCGTCCACCCGCACCGCCGCCACCAGATCGTCGCGGTCCACCGCCACCGGGTCCGGGGCGATCAGCACGTACTCTTCGGTCCACGCCATCGGCAGGATGGCGAAGCGGCGCCGGGTGGCGGCAAACGCGAGGGCCGCACGATCGCGCGTGATCACCACGTCCGCGTGGCTTTCCAGCGCGTCCCGGGCGTCGTCCGTGCCGGGCCCGAAGGTGATGCGCGGCGCGGTCCCGGGCGTCGTGGGCTGCAGCACGGCGTCGTCGGTCCCGCTCACCGGATTCGTGAGCCAGCGGCTCCCCGTGCCGATCGGCCAGCCATGATCGGGGGCGGGCTTGGTGATGGCGGCCACCGGGGCCAGCACCGACGGCAATGGATCCTGACCGTTCGTAGCGATCCGGACGAGGGTGTCTCCCTCGATCGCCGTCCGTTCAGCGAGCGCGGAATCGGCGAGCCGCCAGCTGGCCTTCACGTCGGCGGCGACCACCGGGGCCCCATCCCAGAAGTGCGCGTCCTTGCGGAGCACGAACTCCACCGCATCGGCGCCCAGGCGCCACGAGGCAGCCAGGCCGGGCATCAGGTTCCCCTGACAGTCCACCTTCACCAGAGTCTCGTATGCCAGGCCGAAGGCGATCCGCTCCGCGCCGGACCGCGGTACGGGAGCGTCCTGGCTCGAGACCGGTCCGTCTGCGACGACGCGGATCGAGTCGCGTGGCGCTCCGGACGCGGGCGTTCCCGCCGCCAGGCAGTTGGCGGGGAAATGATTCGGCGCGGGTGGAGCAACGCGCGTGACGGCGCGGCCGCACGCAAAAATCCCCGCCACCGAGAGGGCAGCGAGGAGGAATTGACCTTTGTTCTTCTTCAGCACGGGGACGGCTCCGGTGAGGTTCGGGGGCGCAGAGTGTTATACCCCGCGCCCCCGAACTCTACCCATCCGTACGAGCCTCGCGGCCCCTGGGTTTCCGCGGTCTACGCTACCAGTTCAGCCAATAGGAGGCCTTCACCAGGAACGTGTTGTTCGGGTGCAGGTCGAAGAGGTCGCGGAAATCCCCCTGCATCCCGTCGGGCCCGGCGAACGACTGGAAGGGGCTGATTCGTTCCTGGGTCCATACGACGAAGATCGTGGAGCCGGGCCGGTACTCCCAGCGCACCACCAGGTTCGAGTTGAACTGCTTGTAGTCGAGCCCGCCGGGCAGCGAGTCAGGCGCGTAGCGTTTGTACCGCGCGTCGTATGACGACGCGTTGGGATTGGCGAGCTCACGGACGTTCGAGTAGTTCCCGCGGGTCACGAACGGAGCGATGTGCCACTGCACCGAAAGGTTGGTCGTGACCGTATACCCCAGATCCGCCGTGAGACTCAGGGTCCGCTGGTCCAGGTGCGCGAAGGTGTAGTGCGTCACCTTGGCCGAGTCCACAGGGTTGCCGAACCACTGATTGTCGGCGTGCTGCGTCGTGATGTTCGCGCCCACGGACACATTGAACCGCGTCGACGCATTGTAGGTCAGCTGGGGCTGCAGGTTGATCGATGAATTGTGCCCCGCGTCTCCGAAAAACATGTTCGAGAAGAAGGACGGGATCAGCTTGTGCCGGTCGTCACCCTGGAAGCCCCACCAGGGGGCCAGATAGGGATCTTGCCGCACCGCCGGGCCGCCGCGGGCGCAGCGGTCGCACCAGGTGGTGCCGAGCTGGCCGTAGGTGCCGCCAGCGTGCAGGCGCCACAAGTTGGCGAACGTGACGTGGATGTTCGTGTTCGCCGCGCGCTCGGTGGACAACCCAGCCGCCGACCACCACTGCCACCAGTTGAAGTTCCATTGGAACTGATTGTAGATCTTGGTCGGCTTCCGCCAGAACAGGCCCATCCAGTTGTTCCAGCTCTGCTGGTCGGCCTGGAACATGAACCCCAGATCGTTGGGGTCGAACCCGGGGGACCGGCGCAGATAGCTCGTCTCGAACATCATCGAGCCCGCCACCTTCCCCACGTGCACTTCTTCGGCGTCTCCGGACAGGCTGGTCGCCGTCGAATCCACGTGCAGGGGTCCGCCGGGGCGCTGGTAGTAGTGCACCGGGTTCATTTGCAGGGACGTGATGTCCGCCGTCGAGCCGTTGACCTGACTCCAGTCCACCGAGGCCGAGATCTCGTACCGGTTGTTGAGGAACCGGTGCCGCGCGTCCACGGCGCCCACGTAGGCCGAGTGCGCGAGATAGGGCGAGCTGACCGTGTCGATTTCCCGGTTGACGCCCGTGAACATGAAGCCGACGCCGCTGTTGCCGTTCCGGAGGTCCTGGCTCACCCGGATCACGCCGTAGTTGGTCCCCGGCTCGGTCGTGGCTCCTCCCGGTCCCGTCTCGTGCTGCGTCACGGCATCGATCACGCCGAGGTTGAGCCCGCCGGGAAGCCGCCCCGTGAGCTTGCCGGCGCCGAGAATCGTCGTGGCACCGGTACCGTCGCCGAGCTGCGGTGTCTGCCCGATGCGGCGCGAATAGAAGAGCTCTTCACCACTGCAGTTCACGGCGCTGCAATTGACGTTGAACTGGAAGAGGCCGTTGCCTTCCACGAAGAAAGGCCGGCGCTCCTGGAAGAACGTTTCGAACGCGCCGAGGTTCAGCACCGCCGGGTCGGACTCGACCTGCCCGAAGTCCGGGTTCACCGTGCCGGTGAGCGTCAGATTCGACGCCACGGCCACCTTGAAGTCCGCACCGATGGTGGCCTGCTGATCGCGACCGAAGCCCGAGGCGCGGGTGACGGAGACGTTCTTCGAGACCATGTAGGGAGCGAGCTCGAACCGCCGCGGCGGCGCCAGGGCGGAGAGCCCGGTGAGGTCACCGAGCTGGGAGGCCAGGCCCGGCTTGTTCGTGTGATACGGCGGCCAGCTGTCCTGCTCACCGGTGCGCTCGACCTGCCGCGCGATGGTGAACCCGAAGGTGTTGCTGGGTCCCACCGCGAAACGCATCTGCGACAGCGGGAACCGGAACACCGCGATCCACCCCAGGGAGTCCACCTTGGTCGCCACCTCCCAGATGCCGTCCCACGCGCCGTCCTCGTTCCCGTCCTGGTAGATGGCGTAGTCCGTTTTCACCCCCACCGGATTCACGTCGAACTCGTAGCCGGTCCGGCGGTCGTGGTAGGAGTCGATGAAGATGGAAATCATGTCGGAGGGCGTCTGGACGTCGCGCCGCGCGAGGAGACCGACGATGCTGTCGGGATGCGGATCGAAGGCCCGGACCAGCACGTACAGGTCGCGCTCGTCGTAGAGCACCTTCGCCTCGGTCCGGAACTTCGGCATGGCGCCATCCGTGGGCCGGAACACCCGGAATTCGGAGATCACGGGCGCATCCGCCCAGGCCGGATCGCCGTCGAAGCGATTGAGCACCGGGGCAATGGTGGTACGAACGGCTGCAACGGCCGTGGGGACAGGCGCCGCGGGGGAGTCCGGCTTAGACGCGGGGCCCTGAGGACTGGCGACGGCCAGGAGCAGCAAGGCGGTGGCGTTCATAGTCAATCAGACGGCGGCCATCAGGGAAAGGTTGCATCCCAGCACTTAACGGACCCCGCCTCCCGGCGTAGGTTCTCCGTTCATCCTGTCAGCAAGTGGTTAAAACCATGCGCCGTTCTGCCATCGCAGCCGCACTGACCTTCTCCCTGCTCCCCTGGGCCAGGGGCCTGTCCCAATCGTCCCGACTCGAAACCCGTTGGGCCCAGGACGTCACGCCCGACCGGGTGCTGCCCGAGTACCCGCGTCCGCAGATGTCGCGGAAATCGTGGATCAACCTGAATGGTCTCTGGGACTACGCCATACGCGACTGGACGGCCGGGGCGCCGGCGTCGTACGACGGCGCCATTCTGGTGCCGTTCCCGGTGGAATCCCAGCTGTCGCGCGTCTCGCGGGCGGTCACGCCCCGCGAGCGCCTCTGGTACCATCGCCGCATCACCCTGCCGGCCCGGGCACCGGGGACTCGCTGGCTCCTGCACTTCGGGGCTGTCGACTGGGACGCGACCGTGCTGGTGGACGGCCATACTGCCGGCACCCATCGGGGCGGCTACGATCCGTTCACCTTCGACATCACGGGCGCGCTCAACACCGGAGCGGTACATGACCTGGTAGTGAATGTCTGGGACCCCACCGACAATGCGGAACAGCCGCGCGGCAAGCAGGTCCTGAAGCCCGGCAGCATCTGGTATACGGCCGTAACGGGCATCTGGCAGACGGTGTGGCTCGAGCCGGTGCCACGCAGGCACATCGACCAGGTGACGATCACCCCCGACGTGGACGCGAGAGTCGTCCGCGTGCTCGCGAAGGTCCCCGGGGGAAGTGCCACGCTCCCGGTGCTCATCGAAGTCAGGGCCGGTGACTCGCTCGTCGCGCGCGCGACCGCCGTCAACGGCCTGACGGTCTCGATTCCCATGCCCGGCGCGAAGCTGTGGTCTCCCGCGGATCCGTATCTCTACCGCCTCCGGATCGCGGCGGGCGGCGACACCGTCGCGAGCTACTTCGGCATGCGGAAGATCGCCGTCGACCGCGATTCCGCGGGCGTGATGCGCCTGTTCCTCAACAACCACCCGCTCTTCGAGTTCGGCACCCTGGACCAGGGCTGGTGGCCCGACGGCCTCTACACGGCACCGACGGAAGACGCCCGCCGCAATGATTTCCTCGTGCTCAAGGAGCTGGGCTTCAACCTGATGCGGAAGCACGTGAAGGTGGAGCCCGAGCGCTGGTACTACGATGCCGACTCGATGGGCGTGCTGGTCTGGCAGGACATGCCGAGCGGGGACGTCGACTCCGACTCGGGACGCGTGGAATACCGCCGGGAGCTCGGGGCCATGCTGGCGGCCCTCCGGAATCATCCCAACATCGTGATGTGGGTGCCCTTCAACGAGGGCTGGGGCCAGCACGACACGAGGGCCACGGCGGATTGGGTGAAGCGGACCGACCCGAGCCGGCTCGTCGACGACGCCTCAGGCTGGACCGACTGGGGCGCCGGCGACGTCCTCGACATTCACAGCTATCCGGGGCCGCAGATCCCCGCCGCCGACTCCACCCGGGCCCGCGTCCTCGGCGAGTTCGGCGGGCTCGGCTTCCCGGTGCCGGGACACACGTGGGTGAACCGGAACAACTGGGGCTACGTCCAATACCCGACCCCGGATTCGCTCTGGAGCGGCTACCAGGACTTGTTGAAGCGCGTGCGGGCGTTGCAGGCGCCCGGGCTCGCGGCCGCCGTGTACACCCAGACCACCGATGTGGAAGTCGAAGTCAACGGACTCATGACCTACGACCGCGGCGTGATCAAGCTCCCCCGGGAATCGGGAGCCGCGGCGGCGACGCTCTACGCACCGCTCACCGGCGGAGGCTCAGTGACTCACGGAGGGGACGACAGCTACACGCTCACCAACGCCGGCGGCATGCGCGTGAAGATCCTGACCTACGGCGGGATCGTGCAATCCATCGAGGTGCCCGACCGCCAGGGCCGTCTCGGCGATGTGGTGCTGGGGTTCGACTCGCTGGACGGGTATCAGAAACAGAGCCCGTACTTCGGCGCCATCGTGGGCCGGTACGCCAACCGGATCGCCAGGGGGAAATTCACCCTCGACGGCAAGGAGTACACGCTCGCGGTGAACAACGGTCCGAACGCCCTGCACGGCGGCATCAAGGGATTCGACAAAGTCGTGTGGAGCGCCGAGCCTTTCCAAAAAGGAGACTCGACCGGGGTGACGTTGTCGTACGTCAGCCGCGACGGCGAAGAGGGATACCCCGGCACCGTGCGGGCGAGCGTTCGCTACACGCTGACCGGAGCGAACGAGCTGGTGGTGGACTATGACGCCACGACGGACCAGGCGACGCCGATCAATCTCAGCCAGCATTCGTACTTCAATCTCTCCGCCGGTCGCACGCCCGACATTCTGGGACACGTGCTCACCGTCGATGCGTCCCGCTACACTCCGGTCGACTCCACCTTGATTCCCACCGGTGTCCTCGCGCCGGTGGCGGGAACGCCCTTCGATTTCCGGACTCCGACCGCCATCGGCGCGCGGATCGACGCCGCCGACACTCAACTCAAGATCGCCGGCGGCTACGACCACAACTTCGTGCTCGATGGTCGCCCGGGGGCCGAGCCGCATCACGCGGCGCGGGTGGTCGATCCCGCCAGTGGCCGCACGCTGGACGTCTTTACCGATCAGCCGGGTCTGCAGTTCTACTCGGGGAATTTCCTGGACGGCACCATCAAGGGAAAAGGCGGGATTACCTACCTGCGTCGCGGAGGGTTCTGTCTCGAGACCCAGCATTTCCCGGACTCACCCAATCATCCGGCCTTTCCGTCGACTATTCTGCGGCCCGGCGCGACCTACCGGACCCGGACCGTGTTCAAGTTCGGGGTGACGGGCTAGGCGGCTGGACGGCTGGACGGCTGGACTAGAGCCGCCGGCCCAGGCGGGCTTCCAGAGTGTCCCGGCAGCCGCGGGAGAGTTTGAGTCGCGTGCCGTCGTGCAGTACGGCGACGAATTCGCCGCGGTAGAACGGCTGGAGTTCCTTCACCCGCGCGAGATTCACGATGGTGGACCGGTGGATGCGGACGAAGCGGGAAGGATCGAGCTCGGTCTCGAGATGGTGCATGGTCTCCCGCACCGTGTGGGAGGCCTTGCCCACGTGGATCCGGACGTAGTCGCCGTCCGCGTCGATCCAGTCGATGTCCTCGACCGGCACCAGTACGACGTTGCCCCCGGTCTTCACCACCAGACGCGAGCGGTATCCACTGGTCGCCGGCTTCGGGGTGGGCGCCGCCGCGGCCCCGGTCCCCGCCAGCGTCGCCATTTCGCGGCCCAGCTCCCCCATGCGCGTCCGCCGCACCTGCAGCTTGGCCTGACTCAGCGCTTCGCGGAACCGGTCGTCGGTGAACGGCTTGAGCAGGTACTCCACGGCGTGGACTTCGAACGCCTGGAGCGCATACCGGTCGTACCCGGTAACGAACACCACCACGGGCCGCTGCTCGGCCGGCACGTCCCGCAACACACCCAGTCCATCGAGCTCGGGCATCTGGACGTCGAGGAAGACCAGCTCGGGTGCCTGGTCGCGGATGGCGGCGGTGGCCGTTTTTCCATCACGGCACTCCCCCACTACTTCGATTTCGGGATCCGACGCCAGGAGGTGTCGCAGACCCTCGCGGGCGGCGGGTTCGTCGTCGACGATCAGGGTTCGCATGCCGCGCATCGTGTTCTCCATTTCAGCCGTCAGCGCCCCGGTGCCGCAGGGCGGAAGGGCAGAAAGACGTGGGACGTGACGCCCCCGTCCTCCGCGTTCAAGACTTCCAGGCCGGCCCGGTCGCCGTAGAGCCGGGCCAGCCGCAACCGCGTGTTCGCCAGTCCTACCCCGCTCGAGCCCACATTGCGGCTCGGGTCGTCGGCCATGCCCGGGCCATCGTCCCGTACGGTCAGGTGCAGGGTCCCATTGGTACACCGCGCCCCGATGATCAGGATCCCCGAGGCCGTGACCGCGGAAATGCCGTGCCGGATGGCGTTTTCGAGCAGGGGCTGGAGGATCAGGTGGGGCACCGCGGCGTCCTGCACTCCCGCCTCCACCGTCCACGTCACTTTCAGACGGTCCGAGAAGCGCGCTTGTTCCACATCCAGGTAGTTCCGGGCGAACTCGAGCTCTTCGCGCAGGGCCACTTCCTGGGTCGCGGCTCCATCCAGCATCCGGCGGAGCAGGTCCCCCAGGCGCCCGACGACCTGCACCGCGAGCGCCGACCTTCCGGTCCGGACCAGGGTGCCGACGGTGTGCAGCGCATTGAAGAGAAAGTGGGGGTGCAACTGCATCTTGAGCGCCTGCAACTCGGCCTGGGCCAGCTGAGTCTGGAGCTGGGACTCCCGCATCGCGTTGGCCTGGGCTCGCGCCCCGGCGTCCCGCATCGAGCCGATGAAAAGCACCACCCAGTAGAGCATCGAATCAAACACCAGCCACCAGGCCAGCACCCGGATGACCCGGGATCCGAGGGGGAGGCTGAGGTCCGAGAGCGGGACCTGGGCCCAGGCGGACAGGTACGGGAGGTACAGCTCGAAGGCCGAGTCCATGCACGTCACGATCGTAAGGCTCGTGGCGACGTGAATCAGCACCCGCCCGGGCCATCCCGGTCCTCGGGGCGGGAATCGGTTCCCCCACCACAGGATGAACGGGGTGAGCAACGCCCAGAGATAGGCCTGTGGCATCATCTGCGCGGGGCCGAACCACCACGGCTCGTGCCGCGCGTAGGCTATGGCCCCGACGAGCTCCTGCAGGGACGTGGTCAAGCCGTAAATCGTCCAGAGGGTGAGGACCACCCTCCACGAGAATCGGGCGCGAGGTTCGGGTTCCGGGCGCATAGCCATGGGCCTAGTCTACCACGGTCCTGGGACCCCGAGAATGGCGGACGACAGACCCTCGCGGCCCTGCGGCAAAGACGTGCCGCCAAGCGCTCAAACGCGATTCAGAAAATGTGATCTGCGTTACGTCCCGGAGAGCGCCAGGAGCCTCTTCCACTGGGCGGGCGTGGCGGGCACGACCGACAGTCGGCCCTGCCGCACCAGGGCCATGTCGGCGAACGCCGAATCGGCCTTGATCTGGGCGAGCGTCACCGGCCGGGCGAGGCGCTTCCCGACCTTGATTTCGATCACCACCAGGGACGGGTCACCCGCCTTCGGGTCGGGATATGCCTCCCGGGCCACGGTCGCCGTCCCGATCACGGCCTTCTCCGAGCCGGTGTGATAGATCATCAGCTCGTCCCCCTTCTCCATGTTTCGGAGATTCTTCAACGCGACGGGATTGGCGACGCCATCCCAGACCGCGGTCTTCTCGCTCTCCAGACGGTCGTAGCCGTAGGCGGTCGGTTCGGTCTTGAGAATCCAGTGGCTCATCAAACGCTCCGGTCGGTCCAGTCGGTGATGGTGGTGACCAGCTCCTGCAACACGGCGGCTTCGGTGCTCTGCTTCCTGGGGACCTTGAACGAGTGGTCCCCACCCTCGATTGCATGCAAGGTAGCCCGTTGCGTCAACCGCGCGACAACCTCGCGCAAGAGATCCGCCTGCGCGAACTCGTCCCGTGTGCCCTGCAGAAACAACATCGGAATCTTCACCAGATCGAGATGCTCCGCCCGCGTGATCCCCGGATTGCCTGGGGGATGCAGGGGGAAGCCCAGGAACACGAGCCCCGAGACGCCCGCGAGCGGCGCACGGGACTGTGCCGTCGAGGTCATGCGGCCGCCGAAGGATTTCCCGCCGGCCACGAGCGGCACCCCGGGCGCTTCGCTGCGGGCGCGCGCCACCGCCGCCTTGACCGTCGTGACACAGCGGTCCGGCGAATCCGTGCGCCCGCTGCCGCGCTCCATGTAGGGGAACTGGTACCGCAGCGTCCCCACACCGGCGGCGGCGAGGGCCCGTGACAGGTTCTCGAGAAATGGATGCCGCATTCCGGCACCGGCACCGTGCGCGAGCACGTACAGCGACCGGGCGTTCGAGGGGAGGTCCAGCAGTCCGGACACCTCGAGCGAGAGTTCCGGGACGGCGATCGACAGCGCGATCGCGCTCACACCCGTGCCTGCAGAAGACCGAGGGCGTTGACGAGGTCGGGGCGCTCGTCGAGCACCGGAATCACGGGATCGCCTTTGAGTTTTTTCATGCGGGCCGGGGCGTTCTTGATCGTGAACTGTCCGATCTCGAGCGACGGAGTGACCTCCGTCCACTTCAAGGGCATCGATACGGGCGCACCGGGCAGGGGCCTGATCGAGAAGGGCGCCACCAGCAGACGGCCGTGGCCGTTCTGGCCGTAGTCCAGGTACACGCGGCCCCCCCGCTTCCCCACCACCCGCGTGATCGTCGCGATCTCCGGCAATTCGGCCGCGACCACACGCGCGAGCAGCCCTCCCAGCTGCCGGCACTGCTCATAGGTCACCTGGCGCCCCATCGGCACGAGCACATGGAGCCCCGTGGAGCCGGAGGTCTTGATGTACGCCGGCAGTCCGATGGCGTCACAGAGCTTTTTCGTCGCCTTCGCGACCTGCACCACATCGGTGAAGGGCGCTTCCTTCGGATCGAGGTCGAGGATGCACCAGTCCGGGCGCTCGAGAGTGGCGATCCGGCTGCCCCAGACGTGCAGCGGGATGGTGCCCAGGTTCGCGATATAGAG
>Ga0209178_1000521_pt1 | contig 11302 bp, 7 predicted proteins | sample GAAS200_FD_187521 | JGI IMG/M metagenome (GOLD analysis project Ga0209178, IMG submission 187521) | Agricultural soil microbial communities from Georgia to study Nitrogen management - GA AS200 (SPAdes) (version 2) | ecosystem: Environmental > Terrestrial > Soil > Agricultural land | place: USA... | reverse complement strand
CTGGGATTTCGAGGCGATTCCCGAGGCCACGCGGGCGCGCGATGGCATGACGGCCTATCCGGCATTGGTCGACTTGGGCGAGGTGGTGGCGCTGCGGGTGTTCGAAAACGCGGACGAAGCCGCGGCTGCGCATCGCGCCGGCGTCGAACGGCTGTTGCGCGTTGCATTGGAAGCCGAGTTCAAACGTGCCCGCAAGCAGTTGCCGCTGAAACCGAAGCTCGCGGTGGCATTCGCGCCGCACGGTCGCGCCGACGCGCTGCGCGAGGACATCGTGGAAGGCGCGTTCGCCGACGTGCTGCACGAGCATGACTTGAACGTGCGCGATCGCGCGGCATGGAACGCATTGCGCGATGCCATTTCGCGCGCACTGTTCGGTGCGGCGATGGAACGCCTGAAACTTGCCGAACCAATTCTCGCTGCGCTGGCGGATCTGCAGCCGTTGCTCAAACCCGCGATCAAGGGGCAGGCGCAGGCGAGCTATGCCGACCTGCGCGGCCAGCTCGAAATCCTGCTCGCGCCGGGCTTCCTGAGCGAACTGCCTGGTGACCGGCTCGCGCACCTGCCGCGTTACCTCAAAGCCATGCGCCTGCGCGCGGAAAAATTGCGCAGCGATCCTGCCCGTGACCATTCGCGCATGCAGCAGGTGCTGCCGTACTGGCGCGCGGTGCTGGACGCGCGCGCCTCAGGTGACGATTCCGAAGCGCTGGACACCCTGCGCTGGCTGGTCGAGGAATGGCGCGTCTCAGTCTTCGCGCAGGAACTCAAGACCGCCGAACCGGTTTCGGGCAAACGCATGGCACAGGCGCTGAGCGCGATCAAGCAGCATTGATGGCGCGCCGCCCAAACGCTGCCGCAACCTACGCGCTTGCACGCCCCGTAGGGCGGGAGGAACGCAGTGAATCCCGCCGTTTCAAGACGGCGGGTTGTCACCCGCCCTACAGAAGAGACGATGACGGTCGCTGTCGTTGGGCTTCGCTGCGCTCAGTCCAACCTACAAGAGCGGCATGTATTCCGCCGACCGGTTTGATGTCAGCGATCGTCGAAGCGCATCGACAGGTCGATGGCGCGGACGTGCTTGGTCAGTGCGCCGATGGAGATGCAGTCGACGCCGGTTTCGGCGATGGCGCGGACGCGTTCGAGGTTGACGCTGCCGGAGACTTCCAGCGGGACGCGGCCGGCGGCGAGGGCGACGGCTTCGCGCAGCATCACGTCGGTGAATTCGTCCAGCAGCACGCGGTCGGCGCCGGCTTCGATCGCCTCGCGCAATTCGTCCAGCGATTCGACTTCGCAATCGAGGAACACGCCGGTACTCGCGGTGCGCGCGGCGCGGATCGCATTGGCGATGCCGCCGGCCGCGGCAACGTGGTTTTCCTTGATCAGGATCGCGTCGTAGAGACCCATGCGGTGGTTGTGACCGCCGCCGCAGCGCACGGCGTATTTCTGGGCGAGGCGCAAACCCGGAACGGTCTTGCGGGTGTCGAGGATCTTCGCGCGGGTGCCGGCGACCGCATCGGCGTAGCGGCGCGTCACCGTGGCGGTGCCGGAAAGGGTTTGCAGGAAATTGAGCGCGTTCCGCTCGCCCGCCACCAGCGCGCGCGCGTTGCCTTCCATTTCGCACAACATGGCATCCGCGGCAATGCGATCGCCATCGCGGTGGTTCCAATGAATGCGTACATCCGGATCGAGCTGGCGAAAGCACTCCTCCGCCCACGGCGCGCCGGCAAGCACCGCGTCCTCGCGACAAATGATGTGCGCGTGGGCGCGCGCGTCGGCATCGATCAACGCGGCGGTGACATCGCCCGTACCGACGTCTTCGGCGAGCGCGCGCGCGACATCGTCGCGGATGCTTGCAAGCGGCGGCGGTGCGGGCCGCGCGTCGGCGGCGCTCATGCGCCGGCTTGCGGCGCAGGCTGTGCGTTGCGCAGGCGGTCGACGATGGCGTCGAGTGCGCGGTCGAACAGCGGCACTTCTTCCAGGATCATCGCGCGTCCGCTCAGGAGTTCCGAGGCGAGTTGCACGGCGGTGCGGTCGGCGACTTTCAGGCCGCGCCGGTTGACGAACAGGTACTTGCCGCTGATCGGACTGATCCACGACAGCTTGGCGCGCTCGCGGGTGCCGGTGTCGTCGACGAATTCCACCCAGCTGCCGATCTTGAGGTCGCGCACAGCCTGCAAGGTATCCGCATCGACATCCACCGACATTTCGTCGGAATCGAGATCGTCATCGGCGTCGGGCGCCGCGTCGGTAATCGCCGGTTGCGCGTCGGCGTTGACGCCGAGCACGGCGGCGGGATCCAGCGCGGGTTCTTCGGCCGGTGCGGCGGGTGCGGGTTCGCCCAGCTGCTGGCGCCAGAACTTCCACAGTTCCCCGAGCAGACGATCGATGTCGGGTTCCTGGAAGGCGACGGTGGTGAGTCCCGCGCGCAGGTGTTTTTCGATCGACACCAATGCATTCTTGTATTGCATGCGCTCGGCGTCACCACGCGGCGGATCGACGGTGGCGACAAAGTCGTCCACAAAATGCACGGCCGCGCGAAACTCCGGCGACTCGATGCCCTGGCGCAGCACGATCAGCACCAGATAGTTCGCCCACGGCCGCGTCAGCACGCCACGCAGCAGGGTGGGGAGGTTGCGTCCGCTGATGCGGGAGAGGATTTCCTGCGCGGCACGCCGACGCGCATCCTGCAAACGTTCGCGACCGCGCGCGGCTTCGGTGGCGCGGCTTTCGGCCAGCTCGGCGCGCTTGCGGTTCTGTTCGGCGAACTGGGTGAACTCGGCGAGCTGGCGTTCGAACACGCCGATGTCGTCGTCGAAATCCTGCAGCAGGGTTTCGACCACGTTCTTGACCTTGCCGAACAGGCGGTGGTCGCGATCGGATTCTTCCGACCAGCCCTTGGCGGCGTCGGCCAATTGATCCAGCAGCTTGCGCGCCGGGTGCGTCGCGTGCGCGAACATCCGCCGATCGAGGATCGCGACTTTCAGATATGGAATCTGCAGGCGTGCCAGCAGCACCTGCATCGGCGCCGGGATGGTGTGGTCCTGCAGGATGTATTCGAACAGCATGCCGACGAGATCGATGGTGTCCTCGTCGCTGCCGGAGACATGCGCCTTGGCCTGGCCGGACAGGCGCTGGATCTGCAGCATCAGCTCGTCCTTGAGGCGCTGCACCATGTCGATCGCGGCGGTGGTGTCGGTGGCCGCCGGCATCGCGGGCAGCGGACGCGATTCGCCCTGCAGCAGGGTCAGCGCGCCCAGCAGTTCGGCCGGGGTGAGCGAGGCGAGGCCACTGCCGCCCGGCGCGGACAATTCGCCGTCGCCGTACACATGCTGGCGGCGCGAGGCGAGCAATGAGGTGAGGCGTTGCATCAGTTCGCTGTGCAGGTCGTCGGCCGGATCGGCCAGGTAGTCGGCCGCGCCGCCAATGGCAGCGGCTTCGACGGCACCACCCGCGGCGCGCGGGGCCGGTCCTGCGGAAGCATGCCGCCGCACCACGTTCGGGTGCCGCAACTGCGGCAGCACGCCGGCCTGCACCAGTCGCACGTTGACGTCGTGGTACAGCGTGTCCAGTGCCTTCAGCACGTAGCGCTCGAACATCTTCAGGATGATCAGGCGCACGCGGATGTTGACTTCGGTGAGTTCGCCCAGCGCTTCGCGGAAGGCTTCGGTGAGTGCGCCGGGCCCTAGCGGATTGTTGGTATTGGTGGTGGAACGGCCGCCGCTCAGCACCGACAGGCGCTGGTTCAGCGCCACCAGCGCGGACGACAGCCGGCCATCGGCCTTGGCGACCATGCTGGACACCGCCAGCGATTCTTCGAGTTCGCGATCGTCCACCAGGCTCAACTCGCCACTGGCGGAGAACGCACGCTGCGCGTCGCTGCCCTTGGGCTGCCGGCCCGCGGCGAAATCGGCGAAGCCGCGCGTGACGCGCTCGCCGAACAGGCGCTCGATGCGCGGACGCATCTTGCGGGTCTCGCGCATGCCGTCGAAGTATTCGGTCTGGCTGGCGTTGCTTTCGGCCTTTTCGGCGAGGTCGAACAGCGTGTCGTCGACGTTGTCCAGCAGCTCGGCCACGAGATTCGCGGTGGCCTTCAAGGTCATTTCGCGCACCGCGACCAGCAGGCCGCCCACGTGGTCGTGGTTCGCATCCGCCGCGCGCGAGGCGATGTCCACGACCTTCTTGTCGGCGTCGGCGTGCGGCTCGAACGGGTTCGGCGTCATGACGGAAAACCTGGATTCCGGTGCAGGAACAGGGGCAGGCTAGTATGCCGTTTCAACGATACGGGAACGTGAAGCCGTTCACAGCGCCACCGCCGGCACTGGTGCAGGCGGCGGCTTTTGTGGAACGGGCCCCGAAAAAGCGTCGCCTGGGCGTCCGTGGGCGGCTTCGGTCAGGCCGGAAAATCGGCCAGTTGCAAGGTGCCGATGCCCTCCTCGGCCAGCATCACCGGAATGTCGTCCTCGATCCGGTACACGACTTTCCGGTCGGTGGTGATCAGCCCGGATGAGAGCGGGGCCGCCACCTTCTGGCCGGCCACGGTGTCGAGATTGCCGGCCGCGATGGCGCGGTTCAACGCGTCCAGTTCGTCGCGGCGCAGGGGGCGCACCGGGGTCTTGGTGACCGGGTCGCAGAGGATGTCCAGCAATCGCTTGTCCATGCCCGTACAATACCCGTTTTGCGCCGGTGAGACCATGCGGAAAACGACAGTCGCGCCCCGGGTCGGGGTGGTGATGGGTTCGCGTTCGGACTGGGAGACGATGCGGCACGCCGCCGAGATGCTGGCGTCGCTGGGCGTCGAGCACGAGGTCGAGGTGGTCTCGGCGCACCGCACGCCGGATAAGCTGTTCGCCTACGCCGAAGGCGCCGCCCAGCGCGGCATCGAGGTGATCATCGCGGGTGCCGGCGGCGCCGCGCACCTGCCGGGAATGCTGGCCGCCAAGACGCGTCTGCCGGTGCTCGGCGTGCCGGTGCAGTCGCGCGCGCTGAAGGGGCTGGATTCATTGCTGTCGATCGCGCAGATGCCGGCCGGCGTGCCGGTGGGCACGCTCGCGATCGGCGAAGCCGGCGCCAAGAACGCGGGCCTGCTCGCCGCCGCGATCGTGGCGCTGCACGACGACAAGGTCGCGCGCGCGCTGGATCGTTTCCGCGATGACCAGACCGAGGAAGTGCTCCGTCATGCCGATCCACGGCTGACGCCGCCGCGGCCGGCTCCAGCGCCTGTGCCGGGTTCCCGCAGTCGCAAAGCCCGCGCTTGATGAATACGCTCGGCATTCTGGGGGGCGGCCAGCTTGCACGCATGCTGGTGCTGGCCGGCGCACCGTTGGGCGTGCGCTTTCGGATCGTCGACAAGGTCGCGGACGCATGCGCCGGACAACTGGCGCCGCTGTCGACGATCGGGTGGGACGACGTCGAAAACCTGGAAGGATTCGCGCGCGAGATCGATGCGGCCACTTTCGATTTCGAGAACGTTCCCGCCACGACCGCGGAATGGCTGACCGCGCGGACGCGCGTCGCGCCCAATCCGTTGTCGCTGGCGACCGCGCAGGATCGCGTGCTGGAGAAGACCCTGTTCCGCGAATGCGGCTTGCCGACGGCGGAGTTCGCCGACATCGTGACGCGCGCCGGCCTGGATGCGGCGCTCGCGCGCATCGGCGCGCCGGCGATCCTGAAGACGCGGCGCGAGGGCTACGACGGCAAGGGTCAATTCCGGATCAAGAAGCTGGCGGACGCCGACGCCGCGTGGCAAGCGCTGGGCGCGCAGGCCAAAGCGCGTGGGCTGATCCTGGAAAGTTTCGTCGCGTTCGATTTCGAAGCTTCGGTCGTGGCCGTGCGTGCGGCCGATGGCGAATTCCGCGCCTGGCCGGTGACGCGCAACTGGCACGTCGACGGGATTCTTTCCGCCAGCCTTGCGCCCGCGCCGCGCGGTGCGAGCATCGACAAGGCGGCGTTCGCGCACGCGCGCGCGATTGCGGAGAAACTGGATTACGTGGGCGTGTTCGCGCTGGAGCTGTTCGTGAAGGATGGCGAACTGCTCGGCAACGAGATGGCCCCGCGCGTGCACAATTCCGGGCACTGGACGATCGAAGGCGCGGTCACGTCGCAATTCGAAAACCATGTACGCGCGGTGCTGGGCATGCCGCTGGGCGAGACCTCGGCGCGTTTTCCGTCATGCATGCTCAACTGGATAGGCGAACTGCCCGATCGCGACAAGCTGCTCGCAATACCGGGCGCGCATTGGCACGACTACGGCAAGTCGCCGCGCCCGGGCCGCAAGGTCGGCCACGCGACCGTGTGCGCGCCGGATGCCGCGACGCTGGCGCAGCGGTTGCAACGACTCGGCGATGCGCTCGGGAGCGCGGTGCAAGTGCGGCCCGTCATCGACGCATTGAACGCCGCGCGTTGACAAGCTTGTCGATGGCACGCAAGGTTCACGACCTGCCACATCGATCTCGGGGAGCAAACATGCGCAAGTTCCTGCTGGCCGCCACCATCGTCTTGCTGGCGGCAGGAGGTTGCGCGTCCTGCGCATTCGCCGACCAGTCAGAGCCCTCCAATGCGTCGAGCGCGCCGGCCTCCCAGGACGGTCCGATCCAGCCGCGGCTGCAGAGCAACGCCGAACGCAGTTTGCCGGACGAACCGCTGGTCACCGCGAAACACGGCATGGTGGTGAGCGCGCAGCATCTCGCGACGAAAATCGGCGTCGACATCCTGAAGCAGGGCGGCAATGCCGTCGACGCGGCGGTCGCGGTCGGGTATGCGCTGGCGGTGGTGCATCCGTGCTGCGGCAACATTGGCGGGGGCGGGTTCATGACGATCCATCTCGCCGACGGCAAGAACCTGTTCCTGGATTTTCGCGAAAAGGCGCCGTTGGCCGCGACGCCCGAGATGATGCAGAGCGCTGCCGGAACAGTGGTGAAGGGCCGCAGCACGAAAACGTATCTCGGCGTCGGCGTGCCCGGCACGGTGATGGGTTTCGACGAGGCCCTGAAAAAGTACGGCACGATGACGCTGAAGCAGGTGATCGCGCCCGCGATCAATCTGGCGAAGGATGGCTATGTGCTGCAGCCGGGCGACGTGCGCATCCTCGACACTTCCACCGATTTCTTCAAGCAATATCCGAACGTGGCCGCGACCTTTCTCGACAACGGCCAGCCCTGGAAAGCCGGGCAGGTGTTGAAGCAGCCACAACTCGCGGCCACGCTGGAGTCGATCGCGAAGGTCGGCACCCGCGCGTTCTACGAAGGGCCGATCGCCGCCGCGGTGGTGAAGGCAAGCCAGGCCAACGGCGGCTTGCTGACCTTGCAGGACTTCAAGGCGTACACCGTGCAATGGGAAAGACCCATCGAGTGCGGCTACCACGGTTACATGATCTATTCGGCGCCGCCGCCGAGTTCGGGCGGCACCACGATTTGCGAAACGCTTCAGATCATTGCGCCGTATCCGTTCGCCGAGTGGGGCTTCCATTCCACCAAGGCCACCCATTATTTCGTCGAGGCCGAGCGGCGCGCGTTCGCCGATCGCAACACCTATCTCGGCGATCCGGCGTTCGTCGACAATCCGGTTACGCGATTGCTGTCGGCCGAACACGCCGCCGAACTGCGTGCCAGCATCGATCCGGACAAGGCCACGCCATCCCCGGAAGTGCAGGGCAGCCTCGGGCCGTACCAGGCCACCAACACCACCCATTATTCGGTAGTGGACGACAAGGGCAACGCGGTCGCGGTCACCTACACGGTCAACAGTTATTTCGGGATCAAGCAGATCGCGGGCGACACCGGTTTCTTCCTCAACAACGAGATGGACGATTTCACGTCCAAGCCCGGCGTGCCCAACCAGTTCGGCTTGGTGCAGGGTCAGGCCAACCAGATCGAACCCGGCAAGCGTCCGCTGAGTTCGATGAGCCCGACCATCGTGCTGAAGGACGGCAAGCTTCGGATGGTCACCGGCAGCCCCGGCGGTTCCACCATCATCTCCACCACGATGGAAAGCATCCTCAACGTGGTCGAGCACGGCATGAACGTGAAGCAGGCGATCGATGCGCCACGCATCCACATGCAGTGGTGGCCCGACGAGATCTTCGCCGAACCCGGCGCGTTCACCCCGACCGTGCAGTCGGCGCTCGAAGCGATGGGCTACAAGATCCGCGACGTGCATTCGATGGGAGACATCGCCGCGATCGTGGTGGACCCGAAAACCGGCATGCTGGAAAGCGTCAACGATCCGCGTTATCCGGCGGGTTCCGCGGCGGGGTATTGATTTCACAAGCCAGAGCGAAGGCTTTCGCGAAAATGATCAACCACGTGCTTCAAACCTGATGCTGCGCGCCAACGTCCAGGACTTGCACATGCGGCACCCACACTTGCAACCACCTCGATACTTTTTCCTCCGGGGTCAATTGCTGCGGAGACGCAGGAACGGGAGCGCCGAAGAGCGAACGCTCATCGAGGCAGCCGACATTGACGGCACCGTAGGTATTGCCTTGGTGCTCGAAGATCACGGCAACCAGTACGCCGCACCGGCCGCATAGCTGGAAGCGCGCCGTTTTCGAGCCTTGACGGTAGGAATGGAGAGCATTGGGCCCCGCGACGGTGATGCGAAGACGGCCTGATGGATCCGAAACGTACGCAGCGCCGTGCTTTTGGCAGAAGCTGCAATCGCACGCGCGAGGTGTCGTACGTGCAAGCTCCTTGCTCGTGGTGAATTCGACTTGCACACCACCACAGTGACAACTGCCATGTACTGTCGTTGAGCGGGTGGCTTGCGGCATATTTGCATCTGGTGAAGGCTGGAATTAATCAGACCGCAAAGCGGCTCGGCTTGAATAATTGCTGGATTTACCACCACGCTTCATCCAGTCCTCAACAAGACTGGTTGTCATGCAGGAAATAGATGCCTTTTGTCGTCGGTAGCCAAGTGGCTCCATGATTGCTGTTCCCGCGGTCGCACCCAACGAATTTCTTGCGTTCTAACAACTTGTTGCGGACGAGGCTAATGGTGGGTGACTAGAAACCACCCCAGCACCGCGAAGAAATTGTTGGCCGCGTGCAGGGTGATCGACGGCCACAGCGAACGCGTGCGCACGCGCAGCCACGCCAGCACCAGACCCAGCAGGATAAGCGCCGGCACCGGATACCACGCGAACTTGAAATCGGGCAGGTGCACGCCGCCGAACACGATCGCGCTCGCCAGCATCGCCCAGCCGATGTGCATGCGGCTGGCGAGGCCCGACAGCAGCACGCCGCGGAACACCAGTTCCTCGACGAATGGCGCCACGCACACCACCAGCACCGCCAGCAGGATGCGCATGTCTGGCGACACCTTGCCGGCCATCACCGCGACGTCCTGATGCACCGGATGATGTCCGGCCAGGAGATGTGTGAAGGCGCCGCCCAGCAGCAGTACGATGAATCCGAGGATGATCGCGGTGGGATAGATGGCCACGTTCGCGGGCTTCGCCAGGCCGAAGCCGGGCAGGCCGGCGCGCGACCATTGCGCGGGCCAGAACTGGCGGATCAACAAGGCCATGATCACGGTGGCCGCCGCGATCGTGATCACCGTGATCACGATGGGCAAGTCGGGATTGCTGCGCATCACCTGCGCAATCGCGTTCATGTCCGGCCGCTGATGATGCAGTCCGGCATTGAAGCCCGCCTTCAGCGCCAGCGCGAAGCCGATGGCCCCGCCGACCAGGATGCTGAGCCCGAACTGCAGCAGGAAGTACAACGCGACGGTTCCGAGTCCGCTCCACACGCCCGGACGTTTGGCTGGCGGCACGGCAACCATCATGTCGTCGGCGGACGCATCGCCGGGCGGCCCGGTCGCCTTGTCCCCTGTAGGTAGATCCATGCGTGCGCGTTCCGGTCGAGCCAACCAGTCCGCACTCTAGCAGCGCGCCTGGCGCGTGCCGCGTGCCGGACGGCCTCCCGCTTCGATGCCTCGCCCGCGGCGCGCCGACTATTTTTCGATCTTGTAGTTGAGGCTGGCACGATTGCCGGTGGTCGCGTTTTCGGCTTCGAACTGCAGGAAGCGATTCAGGGTGTAACGCAGCGTGATCACCTGGCCCGGCGTGAACAGGCCGACCCCATAGCTCAGGAACAGGCGCGGCGAAAGATACTTGCCCGCGGTGAAGGCGGACCCGCCCAGCGCTTCGCTGCTGGACACACCGGCTTCCAAGCCGAGCCGGGAGCCGATCGACTTCGCGAGGCGATCGCCGGCCAGGCCGCCGAGCGCCTGCGCCGCGGTGTTGAGCGTGTCGCTCTCGCCGCTCTTCAGCGCGTTCAACGGCCGGCCGGTGACTAGGTACGATAGCGCCTCGGCCTGTTCCATCGCCGGATCGGAGAACACCGTGAGGATCGGCCGCTGTGCGGTGCCGCGGATGCTCAAGCCCACGGTCACGTCCTCGCTGCGAATGTTGCGTACCGCGCGGATGTCGAGTCCCGGATTGTCCAGCCGCGTGCCGGCGAACAGCAGGCGTCCGCGTTCGATCGACAGGTCCTGCCCATACGCCTGGTATTTGCCGTCGACGCGGATTTCGCCGCGGCCCGTGGCCGTTTCTCCGGGGCGCACGCGCACCGCAAGTTGCCCGTGCACGGTACCGTCCAGTCCGTAACCTTGCACCTTCACGCTGTTGCCGAGTTTCACGTCGATGTCGGCATCCATCGCCAGCGGTGCGACTTCGGCTGCCTGCGGCTGGTCGACGATCACCACGTCCGGCGAAGCCCTGGCGGGGCCGCCGCCTGGCAGCTTCTGGACCGCGATCTTGGCGTTCGGAATCGTGACGCTGCCCGTGAGCGCGAACACACCGTTCGCGCGCGCGATGTGCAGGTCGGGCGAGGCCACTACATGCGCGGCCGGGATGTCCGCCACCAGCACGTTGTCGCCCTTGAGGTTCAGGCCCAGCGGCGCATTCGCCGCCAGGCCGACGCTGCCGTCGACGTGCAGCACGCCGCCGCCGGATGTGACCTGTCCGTTGATGCCGAGTTCGCCCTGCGCGTTGCCGGTGATGCCGAACGTCCCGTCGTGCAGCTTCAAACCGGCGCGCGGCAGTTCCGCGGAAAAGCCTTGTGTCTGGATGCGTCCCTGGAACTGCGGCGCGGCAAGGGTGCCCGAAAGCGCGAGGCTGCCGCCCAGCGCGCCGTGCACGTTGGCGATTTCCGGCGACAGCGCTTCGAGGAACGCGAGGTTGCGGATGTCGGCGTCCAAGGTGCCCCGCAGCGCGCGCGCGGCACCGCTCACCGTGACGTCGCCGCGGATGTGGCCGCCGTCGTTCAACGCGCTTTGCAATCGCACGTGCTGGCTCGCGCCA
>Ga0209178_1000520_pt1 | contig 11313 bp, 13 predicted proteins | sample GAAS200_FD_187521 | JGI IMG/M metagenome (GOLD analysis project Ga0209178, IMG submission 187521) | Agricultural soil microbial communities from Georgia to study Nitrogen management - GA AS200 (SPAdes) (version 2) | ecosystem: Environmental > Terrestrial > Soil > Agricultural land | place: USA... | reverse complement strand
CAGTTCGAATTCTGTATAACCCTATGTCCGGAGTGAGGGCCCTTCACCGCAAGGCCGTTTCGGGCTTACAATACCCCTAAAGCCATGTTCCGGATACCCATCGTGGCGGCCGCGTTTCTGCTTCTCGGCTCAGGTGACGTTCCCTGGATTTATACACTGCATTCGCAACCCGGTGTGCCGACGCGTCTCGCTTTTCCCTCAATGAATCCATCTACCGATCTGTTCCTGGCGATGGCTGAGCAGGACGTGCAGAAGTCCGCAGGGATGCAGCCCGCGACGCGACTGGACCTGGTGCGATACGTGGATGGGGAATACGCCAAAGTTGTATTGCCGCTTCCCGCGGAAAAGCACGGGTTCCGTATCAAGCCGGGTCAGCCGATCAACCAGAAGGAATTGCATCAGGCATTGATGCACGGCTCGGCCGCCAATCCCGGAGACCAGATTCAGATCACCGAACTCGATTTTCGCGCCAAGGAAATCGTGGTCAGCATCAACGGAGGCACGAAAACGCATTTCAACTGGAGACAGCACTTGCAAATCAGCATGGGGCCGATGCCTTCCGGTCAAACCGTCTCGAACCGGCCAGCAATGGCGCGGTCGGGAGCCGAGCTCATTCTCGATTTCGGCGGACCCGTGCCAAATTTGTCGCCGGATGAGCTGAAAAAGGATCTTTCACAATTTCTCGATTTCTCGGGCGAACATTCCGCCGCAGTGAACTGGGTCGACACGCTGCCGCCGCAGTTCAAGCAGGCGATCAAGGACCACAAGGCCATCGAAGGGATGAATCACGACATGGTGACCGCCGCGTTGGGACGTCCCGACCAGAAATTCCGGGAGCGGGATGAGAATGGCAAGGAAACGGAAGACTGGGTGTACGGGCATCCTCCTTCGCAGACGACCGAGGTGATTTTTTCCGGAGATACAGTCGTCCGGGTTCAGATTTATAATTAGCTCGCGTTGACATTTTCCCCTTCGCGCCCTAGCATCTGGCGTCGGTTTGCCTTTTGTTGAATCAAAGCAATAATAAAGCTCACCCTTCCAAGCGGAGGGAGTATGCCGGTTAAGGTTGCAATCAACGGGTTCGGCCGCATCGGACGAAATATCTTTCGCACCGCGCTGGGCGATTCTTCAATCGAAGTGGTTGCCGTCAACGATATTACGGACGCGAAAACCCTCGCCCACCTGCTGAAATACGATTCCATTCTTGGGAATCTGCCGAATCGCGTTACGGCTACTGACGACGCGATACACGTGGACGGACACACAATCCGTGCATTCCGCGTGAAGTCGCTCGATGACGTGGATTGGGCATCCGTCGGCGCGGAAATCGTCGTGGAGTCCGCGGGCGTGTTCAACAAGGGGCCCGAAGCGCGCAAACACATTCGCGGGCCCGTGAAAAAAGTCCTGATAAGCGCGCCGGCAACAGATCCGGACCACACGATTGTGCTCGGCGTGAACGAAAAAACTTACGACCCGGCGAAGCATCACGTAGTTTCAAACGCATCGTGCACGACAAATTGCCTCGCTCCGGTTGCCAAAATTCTGCATGAAAACTTCGGCATTTCAGTCGGGACGATGACGACGATTCATTCGTACACGAATGATCAGAAGCTGCTCGATTTGCCGCACAAGGATTTGCGCCGGGCTCGCGCAGCCGCGCTTTCGATGATTCCCACCTCGACGGGCGCGGCGAAGTCGCTGCACCTGGTGATTCCCGAACTGAAGGGCAGACTGGACGGCTACGCGATCCGCGTGCCAACGCCGAATGTCAGCGTGGTGGATTTGAGCGTCATGACCGAGCGGCCGGTGAAAGTTGAAGCCGTGAATGAAGCCTTCCGCCGCGCCGCGGAGGGCCCGCTGAAGGGCATCCTCGAATATACGGAAGAGGATCTCGTGTCCGTGGATTTCCGCGGCAATCCTCACTCCGCGATCGTAGACGCAGGCTATACTCGCGTTGTTGGGACGAATTGCCTGAAGGTTCTAGCGTGGTACGACAACGAGTGGGGATATTCTTGCCGCTGCCGGGACATGATAAAGATGTTGGCTGCCCAGCTGTGAAGCCGCGACTTTCCGCATGACACGCATTTCCCACGATTGAAATGGACAAGCTCTCGATTCGAGACATCCAGCTCACAGGCAAGCGCGTTTTCGTGCGCGTGGATTTCAATGTCCCGCTCGCGGATGGCAGGGTTGGCGATGACACGCGCATCCGCGCCACGCTCCCGACATTGAAGCTCGCCATCGAACGCGGCGCGAGGCTCGTTGTCGCTTCGCATCTGGGCCGGCCGAAAGGGAAGCCGGACAGGAAATACAGCCTGGAGCCAGTGGCTGCCCGACTTGGCGACCTGCTCAGCCAAAAGGTTCATTTTGCGATGGACTGCGTGGGAAAAGAGGCGGAGGAGGACAGCAAGAGGCTGAAAAACGGGGAAGTTCTGGTGGTGGAGAACGTCAGATTTCATCCGGAGGAGGAAAAGAACGACGAGATGTTCTCCCGAAGGCTTGCGGCGTTATGCGATGATATTTTTGTCTGCGATGCGTTCGGCTCGGCGCACCGTGCGCACGCTTCCGTGGTCGGGATCACGAAATTTGTGCGGCAGTCCGCGGCAGGCCTCCTGATGGAAAAGGAACTGAATTACCTGGGGAAGGCCATCACGAATCCGGAGCGGCCGTTTCTGGCGATACTCGGCGGAGCGAAGGTATCTGACAAAATCGAAGTGATCCAGAATCTGATGAAGACGGCCAACTCGATGCTGATTGGCGGAGCGATGGCATACACGTTTTTCCGCGCAAAAGGTTTTTCGACCGGCAAATCGCTGGTGGAAGAAGACAAGGTCGATCTTGCGCTCACGCTCATTGGCGAAGCGCGCGAGAGAGGTTTCCGTATTGTCCTGCCGGTTGACCACGTCCTTGCGCGCGCGCCGGAGGAGGGAAGTCCCACACAGGTTACTTCCGTCGAAAGCACCGCCGCCGATTGGATGGGACTCGATATCGGGCCGAAAACGATTGACCTGTTTCGCAAAGAGATTGCCAAGGCGCGGACGGTCGTGTGGAATGGGCCGCTGGGAATGTTTGAAAAGCCCGCTTTCGCCCGCGGGACGCTGGAAGTCGCACGCGCGGTCGCGGAAGCCACGGGGAGAGGCGCGACGACGATTGTCGGAGGCGGGGACAGCGTCGCGGCAGTGGAAGCAGCGGGAGTTGCGGACAAAATTTCACATATTTCGACGGGCGGCGGCGCTTCACTCGAATTCCTCGCCGGCCGGAAACTGCCGGGAGTCGAAGCCCTCACGCCGCGTTAGGAGATGATGTTGCGCCGTCCCGTGATTGCCGCGAATTGGAAGATGTACAAGACTCGGGCGGAGACGCGCGCGTTTTTCGAAGCATTCAAGCCGCTCGTTGCCAATTCCAATCGATGCGAAATCATCGTTGCACCGCCGTTCACTGCGCTGGCAGCGGCTGTAGAGTCCGCCAATGGAACGCCCTTTTTGATCGCAGCGCAGGATGCACACTGGGAACGCGAAGGAGCGTTCACTGGCGAAGTGTCCATGCAGATGATTGCCGAGACCGGTTGCCGCGCCGTGATTCTAGGTCATTCCGAGCGCAGGCGGCTCTTCGGCGAGACTGACGCGATAGTGGGCCGCAAGCTCAAGGCAGCAGTGGATGCACAGCTGCAGCCTATTCTATGCGTCGGAGAATCGCTTGAGGAGCGCGAAGCGGGCAGAACCGAAAACGTGCTGGAGTCTCAGTTTAGCGGGGGAATTGGCGCGTTGACCGGCGCGGAGTTCTCGCGTATTCTGATTGCTTACGAGCCGGTGTGGGCAATCGGCACGGGCCGAACCGCAACACCGGAACTCGCCGCCGAAGCCCACCGCTTCATTCGGGGACTCGCCGCAAAACGATTCACCGCGGAGCGCGCGTCGGCCTTGCGAATTTTGTACGGTGGAAGCGTGAAGCCGGACAATATCCGCGGTTTGATGGCGCAGACGGAGATAGACGGCGCCCTCGTTGGCGGAGCAAGCTTGGATCCGCGGGCGTTTTCAGAGATTGTAAATTTTTGAGAGGCCCGGAGTGAGGGCCGAAGTGGAGTTCAGATGCCTTGGCAAGTGAAATGGACGATTGCGCTCCTGGCCGGCGCGGCCCTCGTGGTTCTTGGCTGGCACTATAGTTTCGTTCTCGTGACGCTGCACATTCTGGTCTGCTTCCTGCTGATTTTTGTCATCATGCTGCAAAGCGGCTCGGCCGCGGATCTCGCGGGAGCTTTTGGCGGAGCGGGAAGCCAGACGGCGTTTGGCCCGCGCGGCGCGGCGACATTCTTGACCAAAGCGACGACCTGGTGCGCCATCGTGTTCATGATGAGTTCAGTGGCGCTGTCGCTGAAGCGCGCGCCCACGGAAATCGGCGGCGGCTCTGTGCTTGAGCAAACGATGCCTTCGGCTCCCGCGCAGTCGAAGCCCTTGACGCCGCCCGCGAAGACGCCGGCGCCGGTCCCACAGCCTCCAACGCCTCACAAATAAATTTTATTTCTGCTAGAATCGTTTCGCGTTTTCCCGAGTGCGGTCGTGGCGGAACTGGCAGACGCATCAGCTTGAGGGGCTGACGGTAGCAATACCGTGGTGGTTCGAATCCACTCGACCGCACCAAAAGTTGCCCTGAAATGCATCAAAGAGATGCAGGGTTCAGGGACGGCTCGATATTCATCCTTGAAATTTTACTCGCGCTGTATATGATGAGACTTCTTGAAAGTGCCGCCAGCGCAGTTCGAGGTTAGTGGTCGTCGGCCAAAGCCTCATCACACTTTGCTAAAATCTTCTGGAGCGGAGGAAATGCGTTTGCGAAAGTCGTGTTCTGGTTCTGCAGCGCCCGCAGTCCTGCTTGCCATCGTTCTCCTGATTCTAGTCGGTTCCACACTTTACTTTCACATCGCCAAGACCTGGTGGTTTCCGCCTGCCATCACGCCCGTCGGCCATGAAATCGATCGTCAATTCATGATCACGCTGGTGGCGACGGGGATCGTCTTTGTGCTCGCGCAAGTGGCCCTTGCATGGATGGTGTTCAAATATCGCGACCATGGACAGAAGGCCAGCTTCGTGCGCGGAAACCACACACTGGAAGTCGTCTGGACGACGGCGACCTTAATCATCTTCGTTGGCCTGGGCGTGATGGCGCAACACGCGTGGGGTCAGGTGCACTTCGGCGGGCCAGCTCCGGGGGCCGTTCCAATCGAAGTGACCGGACAACAGTTCGTCTGGAATTTCCGGTATCCGGGACCTGACGGAAAGTTCGGGAAGCTGAATCCCAAATTGATTGACGCTTCGGTTGGCAATCCGCTTGGCCTCGACCCGAACGACCCATCGAGCAAGGACGACATCGTTTCTCCGGACTTGTACCTTCCCGTGGGACACCCTATCGAGCTGCTCATCCGTTCGCAGGATGTGATTCACAGCTTTTTCGTTCGCGAGCTGCGCATCAAGCAGGACGCGCTTCCGGGAATGATCATTCCGATCCACTTCACGACTACGACCACCGGCGATTTCGAAATCACATGTAACCAGCTCTGCGGTTCCAATCACTATCACATGCACGCCATGATGCACGTCATGTCGGACGCCGACTTCCAGAAGTGGGAGCAGCAGCAGGAGGCACAGAACGCACAATGAACAGGATCCTTGGCATCCAGGCAATTCTGCGGGGAGGGAATAGATGAGCACTCACGCGCCCTCTGTCCACCACGCGGAGGCCCCGAAGGGGTTCATACGGCATTACATTTTCAGCCTCGACCATAAAATCATCGGCACGCAATACATCCTGCTCGGGCTATCCGCCGTGACCATCGGCATGATTCTCTCCGTGTTGATGCGCATTCATCTTGGCTGGCCCAACGCGCACATCTGGGGTTTTGCTAACGGCATCATGACGCCGGAGGATTACCTTCGCACCGTCACCATGCACGGCACTCTGATGGTCTTCTTCGTTTTGACCACGGTGCCGCAGAGCGGTTTCGGCAACTACTTTCTGCCGATTCAAATCGGCGCGCCGGATATGGCGTTTCCGCGGATCAACATGCTTTCATTTTGGTTCACGTTCCTGGCTCTCATCGTGTTGCTCTCCGCCGCGTTCGTTCCCGGGGGCGCGCCGATCAGCGGCTGGACAGCCTATGCGCCACTTAGCGCCCTGGGCGAAATTGCCGGTCCTGGACAGGGTTTGGGGCAAACTCTGTGGGTAACGAGCATCGCGCTGTTCTGCGCCGCTTCACTGATGTCCGGATTGAATTTCCTGGCGACGACGATTGACCTGCGGGCGAAGGGCCTTTCGCTCATGCGCATGCCGCTGACAGTCTGGGGATGGTTTATCACGGCGTGCCTCGCGGTTCTTGCATTCGGCGTCCTGCTTGCTGCTTGCATTTTGCTGCTACTTGATCGGCTGGCTTTCACGAGCTTCTTTATCCCCGGCGGCCTGAGCGTCAGCGGCCAGCTTGTAAATCACGCCGGAGGCTCGCCGCTTCTCTGGCAGCACCTGTTCTGGTTCTTCGGCCATCCGGAGGTGTACATCGCGATTCTGCCCGGCATGGGCATCATTTCGCACGTGCTCTCGACTTTCTCGCGCAAGCCTGTGTTCGGCTACAAAGCCATGGTCTATTCGCTCAGCGCCATCGGTTTTCTGAGCTTCACGGTTTGGGGCCATCACATGTTCATCAGCGGCATGAGCCCCTACTCGGCCATCGCGTTTTCGGTTTTGACGCTGGTCATCGGAGTGCCTTCGGCCATCAAGACGTTCAACTGGCTTGGCACGCTCTGGGGTGGACGAATTCAGTTCACCACTTCAATGTTGTTTGCCATCGGTTTCGTATCGTTGTTCGTCACCGGCGGGTTGTCGGGCATATTCCTGGCCCAGCCTGCGCTGGACCTGTACCTGCACGATACTTACTACGTCATCGGCCACTTCCATTTGATTATGGGCGTGGCGGCGATCTTCGCCATGTTTGCCGCGACGTACTTCTGGTTCCCGAAAATGTTCGGCAAGCACATGAATGAGAACATGGGCAAAGTCCATTTCTGGTTCACATTCATCGGCGTCTATTGCATTTTCATGCCGATGCATTATCTGGGCTACGAAGGCGACGCGCGGCGCTATTCGAGCACGGAATCAGTGCATTACATGACCGAGATGCACACGGTGTATCTGTTCATCAGCATCGCGGCGATCATCACGGCTTCGGCGCAGATTTTGTTCTACTGGAATTTCTTCATGAGCTGGATTAGGGGCAAAAGGGCCGAACAGAATCCCTGGCACGGCACGACGCTTGAATGGTCCGTTCCGACTCCTGTGCCTCACGACAATTTCGCCGGACATTTCCCGATTGTCTACCGCGGGCCTTACGAATACAGCCTGCCGGGCATGGCCGACGACTATGTGCCTCAGCACCTGGCCCCGGAATTGGTGGCGCGGAGCAAGTAAGGGCCAAGAATGCCGCAAACCATAGTCACCGAAGAGCTCGAAATCACTGGCAGGGGCGGCGCTGCAAAACCTCCTTCTGCCGATGGCGGAGGCGACGACGGCTCTTTCGGCGCCAGCGCCGCAATCCCCCAGCGGATTTACGTCACTGGAATCACGATCGCCATGGGTGCCATCCTCATGTTTTTCATGGCGCTCATCAGCGCGTTTATCGTGCGCAAGGGAGTTGGGAACGATTGGCGCGCGTTTGAACTGCCTCGGATTCTATGGCTGAACACGATCATCTTGCTCGCGAGCAGCGCGACCGTGGTTCTGGCGCGGCGCAAGTTGGGGAGGGAAGACCGCGAAGGATTTCATCACTGGTGGGCGGTAACCACCGTGCTGGGCCTGTTTTTTCTCGCCGGCCAGCTTATCGCGTGGCGGCAAATGGTCGCCGGAGGATTTTACCTGGCGACGAATCCGAGCAGCAGCTTTTTCTACGTTTTGACGGCGGCGCACGGATTGCACCTGCTTGGCGGAATCTGCGCGCTCCTGTATGTCGGCTGGCTGCGCTTGCACAAGCTGACGCTGGCCACAGCCACCGAAGTGGCCTCGCTTTACTGGCATTTCATGGATGGGCTTTGGGTGTTCCTCTTCTTAATCTTATTGCTGGGACGGTGAAAATTGTCTGACACTGAACTCGACTTTTCCGCGACATCCGCTTGGAGCGGCGGAGTCTCTCCTTACGCCACGAATACCAAGAAACTTGGCATGTGGCTGTTCCTGCTCTCCGACTCGCTGACGTTTTCTTCCGCAATTCTCGCTTATGCTTATGTCCGCCTCTCGAGTTCGCACTGGCCGCGGCCCTTCGAATTTTCGCCGGCAATCTTGAACGCCACGTTTCTCACCATCATCCTGCTCTCCAGCAGCTTGACGATGGTGCTGGCCGTGGCCGCCGGGCATCGCGGTCAGGTGAAGAAGGCCGTCATTTACATCCTGCTGACCGCTGTGGGCGGCGCCGCCTTCGTCATTCTTCACTTGATGGAATGGTTCCGGCTGTTCGCCGAAGGGTTCACCCCCTGGTCCAATCCGGACGGCGACCCGCTTTTTGGCGGCACATTCTTCGGTCTTACCGGGCTTCACATGCTGCACGTCACCATCGGCGTGATTTATCTCTGCATCATCGCTTATGGATTTGGCCGCAGGAAATACAATGCCGACCATGTCGAAGTCAGCGGCCTTTACTGGCACTTCGTTGACCTGGTCTGGATGTTCATCTTCCCCATGGTTTATTTGATGTCCGTCAAATTGACTCCCTGAGGAGCGAATCGAGAAATGAGTGCACATGCAGCGGCGGCCGTGCCGCACGAAGTTGGCAGCAAGAAATTGTTCATGTGGGTCTGGTTCTGGCTCCTGGTGTTGACGGGCATCGAAGTCCTGCTCGCTTACTTGAAACTTGCTCCGCATCCTATGTTAATCATTCTTGTCGGCTTGTCCCTGATCAAGTCGGCGCTCATCGTGGCTTATTTCATGCACATGCGCTTCGAAAAGCTCGGGCTGTTCCTGACGATTGTCCCGGCGCTGGTCTTCTGCTTGTGTATGATTTTGATTTTTGTGTTCCCGGACAGCCTTCGCATCGTCCAGATGCATCCATAGTAAGAGGGGTCTTTCGGATTCCGGCTAACAGCCGGGTCATACTCAATTGAGGCGCGGAAGTTGAAAATATCAGCCACAGTGAAGCGTCTGCTCGCGTCGGGCGTGCTCCTTGCCGGAGCGCTGGTCGGCGCCTCTTCGGCTTTCGCTCAGGGCTGCGCACTTTGCTACGCGGACGCCGCCGCTTCCGGCCCGCAGACGCAGGCCGCGCTTCGCCACGGAATCCTGGTCCTGATGATTCCGCCAATGATTATTTTTGCTGGATTCTTCTTCCTTCTGTATAAACGTGGCAATCTTCGCCGTGAGTCTTCGAGGGATTTGCAAGTGGCGGCGCATGTGACTCCGGAAAACGCCGGGGAATTTATTCTCCACCTGAATTAAAATCTGCGTTTCAGAATTCTCTTATGTTTCCTGCCTTCGTGGGATGCGGAATTTCGGAAGGTGTCCGAGCGTCCTCAAAATAATACCGGGGCTGGATACTCCCAGCCCCGGCGAAATTGCGTGCAGTTACTTCCCTGATTTTTCGTGCAGGTCCGTGCAAACAGCCACGGCATTATTCGGATCCACCGCGCTGTTGCCCTCTTGCACGTGCTGGATGATGCCCTTCTCATCCACCACGAATGTGGTGCGGTCCGCCCACTCGTACGCGTCACCCTTCACATCGTATTTTTTCAGGATTCCGTACTGGGTCAGCACTTTGTGGTTCATGTCGCTCAGCAGCGGGAAAGTTAATCCGAGTTGCTTGGCAAATACGGCGTTTGCTGCGGGACTGTCAATGCTAATGCCGAAAACTACGGTGTTGTTTGCGTCGAGCTTGGCCATATCAGCCTGATAGGCCTGAAGTTCTTTCGTTCAACCAGAGGTAAACGCCAGTACGTAGAAGGCAAGGATGACCGTCTTCTTTCCACGGAAATCGCTCAGCTTCACGGATTCCCATTTGTCGCTGAGAAGAGTGAAGTCCGGGGCGACGTCTCCCACCTTCAGGTTTGTCTTGGCGATCTCCGGCTTTTCTTGCGCCGCTGCAAACGATGGAACGAGCGTCAGCAGCATGCTCAAGGCGCCGAGAACCATGACGATTCGCTTCATGCGTCTTCTCCTGAGTTTAATTTACCTCGAACGAGGCCTTGCTATCGCCGTCGACTCCGGGACTGTCTTTTTCTCCACCGAGCAACTCTCGTTGGTGCACGGCGCAGGAAAACCCGGAATGCGATAACGATGCCTTGCAATCCATCGGTATACACCCGGCCCCAGACCGTGTAATGGAAAAACTCCAAAAAGCCATCCCAGCCATTTGTACCGCGGCAACTCTAGCAGAACTGCCGCCCATCCTTCAAATCCGGCCACCCACGAACCATCGGTCTTCCGGACGTGCATCTCTGCGTCAAGGCGTTCGCGCGGGAAGGGCGCGCGCGCGGCGACGGCGGGATCATTGTAGTCCATGAATTCGAGCCGGTGATTCCTGTCGCGGCGCGCCACTCTCTCTTGGACTGCCCTGCAAAATGCGCATGAGCCATCGAGATAGATTTCGAGTTTAGCATTCTCAGGCATTGCTGCTATTTAGATGATACTACCGGAGTTTCGATGCGGCTCTCAATTCCGGCTCGTGGATGGGGCTTAAACCTCATTGGTCAGAACCGGAAACTGCTCCTGGACCTGAAATCAATTCAATCGTTTTCCAGGTAGTGGAACGGATCGCCCGTTTCACTCCTCACGCGGACCCAGAATTCCGCGGGTTGAGAAAGGAATGCCGCCACGACCTTGGGGTCAAACTGCGTCCCCGAAAATTTTTGGACTTCCGCGCGCGCCGCTTCAATCGGCATGGCCTTACGGTAAGGGCGGTCGGAAGTCATGGCGTCCACAGTGTCGGCCACGGCGAATATTCTTGCTCCCAGCGGGATTTGCTCGCCCTTCAATCCGCGCGGATAGCCGCCGCCGTTATAAAACTCCTGGTGAGAGAGAACGATTTCAGCGGCATCGGAGAGAAATGGAATTTTCTTCAGCACGGTGTAGCCGATTTCGCAGTGTCGTTTCATGAGGACGCGCTCTTCCTCGGTGAGCGGGCCGGGCTTTCGCAGCACCTGGTCGGGAATTCCCATCTTCCCGATATCGTGCAAAAAGGCGCCGCGAGCGATTTGCCGCAATTGTTCGCCGTCCACGTTCATAATCTTTGCAATCGAAATCGTGATGGCTGTGACCCTCTGGCAGTGGCCTTCCGTCTCCGCATCCTTCGCG
>Ga0209178_1000519_pt1 | contig 11325 bp, 13 predicted proteins | sample GAAS200_FD_187521 | JGI IMG/M metagenome (GOLD analysis project Ga0209178, IMG submission 187521) | Agricultural soil microbial communities from Georgia to study Nitrogen management - GA AS200 (SPAdes) (version 2) | ecosystem: Environmental > Terrestrial > Soil > Agricultural land | place: USA... | reverse complement strand
TAAAAATAATTCCCATCGGCCAGGTTCAATACATTGAAGCAGCAGATGATTATGTAAAAATTATTACCGCCGATGGATCTTTTTTGAAAAAACAAACGATGAATTTTTTTGATCAGTCGTTAGCTGACCACCAGTTTGTACGCATACACCGGTCTTTCATTGTAAATTCTCAATTAATTACCCGCATTGATGTACACGAAAAAGACGGGCACTTATTATTATTAAACACCGGCGCCAGGTTGCCTGTAAGCAAAACAGGCTATGCAAAACTGAAAGAAGTATTAGGAATATAAAAATATTTACATCGCGTAAAACTCCGTTGTTTCAAAAGTTTAAAAGAAATGGTGGGATAACTTTCCACAAAAATTGTGGAATTTTATTCATCAAATAATTTTATATAGTCAGCTATTCCCCCAAAAAACGCTTTCAGCAGCAGTAAATTTATATTTTACTCGTAACCAATAAGTAATTCTCTTTTTTTGGCATGGAAATTTGTTTAAAATATTTATAAAAAGAGCGGAATGCTATAAAGTCTTTTTCTAAATAGTTATATTAGTATTCAGAATTCTGAAAGAATTAAAGTTCTTATTTAGGTTCAATATAATATGGAAAATTCTTAAAGGAATTTCTATTCCGCATTGATTGAATTATTGTATTGAAAAATTTATTTTATGGAACGAGTTTTAATTGTTGATGATAATTCTGATATACTGTGGGTAGTAGAAGTGGTGTTGAAAAGATACGGGTTTGAAGTGATGGCGCTACCCAAAGGTGAGGATGTAATACCCAAAGCAAAATCTTTTGCACCGGATCTAATTTTATTAGATGTATTTTTATCCGGCATAGATGGTATAGAAGTTTGCAATAAACTAAAAGAAAACTCCAAAACAAAAGATATACCCGTCATCATGTTTTCTGCGCATACTAATTTTTCTGACATTCAAAAATTTTGTAAGGCAGACGATTTTATTGCAAAGCCTTTTGATGTGAACGAACTGGTGACCAAGATTCAACACCAGATAAAAGCTGCACAGGCATAACGGAACTAACGGCAATGGCTATACGAAATCGTGAATCATGAATTTTTACTTTCCTACTGCATCCGCTCCAAAATATGCGTGTAATACTTTTGGCAAATGTATTGCGTCTTCTGCCTGGTTATTTTCAAGTAAAGCCGCCACTATCCGAGGCAATGCCATGGACGAACCATTCAACGAATGTACAAGTTGCGTTTTACCCTCTGCATTTTTAAAACGAACTTTCATACGGTTACTTTGAAAAGTTTCGAAATTGCTGACAGAGCTTACTTCCAGCCATTTCTCCTGCGCGGCACTGAATACTTCAAAATCGTAGGTAAGCGCTGAAGCAAAACTCATATCGCCGCCACAAAGCCGAAGAATACGATAGGGCAACTCCAGTGTTTGCAAAAGCGTCTCCACATGCTTTACCATTTCTTCCAATGTATCATAACTTTTATCCGGATGAACCAGTTGCACGATTTCAACTTTATCAAATTGATGAACACGGTTTAATCCACGAACATCTTTTCCATAACTTCCCGCTTCTCTTCTGAAACATGGAGTATATCCGGTCATTTTTATTGGAAGCTCAACTTCTTTTATAATTTCATCGCGGTAAATATTGGTAAGCGGAACTTCGGCCGTAGGTATCAGGTATAGTTTATCTTCATTTACAAAATACATCTGCCCTTCTTTATCCGGCAACTGGCCTGTCCCGTAAGCGCTGGCTTCATTTACCATAAAGGGCGCTTCATATTCTGTATAACCGGCATTAGTGTTATAATCTAAAAAATATTGTATAAGCGCACGCTGCAGTTTTGCACCTTTATTTTTATAAAAAGGAAAACCACTGCCTGTTACTTTATTTCCGATTTCAAAATTGATGAGGTCATATTTTTTTGCAAGTTCCCAATGCGGCAATTTATTTTTTACGAGCAAAGGTTTTGTTCCGCCTTCACGAACCACTTCATTATCTTCTGCAGACTTTCCTGCAGGAACAGATGAATGAGGAAGATTGGGTAATTTCACTAACGTTTCATGCAGTTCGCTTTCCGCATTATTCAGTTTATCAGTAATAGGCGGCAGCAACGATTTTAAACTATTTACTTCTGCCTTTTTCTTTTCTGCTTCATCCTTTTTACCCGAACCAATTAGCTTTCCAATTTCTTTAGATGCGGCATTTATTTTTGATTGCGTTTCATCAAACTCAAACTGGCATTTCTTTCTTGTTTCATCCAGTTCTATTATTTTATTTATAATAGTTGTATCTGAAAAATTTTTTATTGCCAGCCTTTTAATAACTTCTTCTTTATTGTTCCGTATAAAATTTACCTGTAACATTTTTTGTTATATGAGTTGCAAATATACTTACAGGAAAGTATCTGTATTTTTCAGGTATTTTTGCAATATGCAACAGATAAATGATGACCTGCAGGTACGATGGTGGAAGCTTGAAGAAAAATTTATGAATAAGTTTGGGAAAAAGCCCGATATGGAAGCCATTCTATTTTTAATCGGCGTGCAGGAAGTGAGGAATTCCAAAAGAAAATTTACTAAAGAGCAAAAACAAGATCTGATGCACATAGCAGTTTGTTCTTTGCTTTCGCAAAGCGGCTATTACAAACTAAATAAATATGATGAAGAAGGCTGGCCTCATTTTGACCAGCTAAAACCCCTGCCAGCCTATAATATGATAGAACAGGAAAACTTTTTGAAAGATCATATTTTGCTCTACTTTGCCAGCGAGGAAGTTCCTTTTTGATAAATGAAAATTGCATTTTATTAAAACGGAAAACCTAAATTTGCACTCCATAATTTCAAATTATTAAAACAGTATTATGAATTTTCCCGAAAATCTACGATACACTAAAGATCATGAATGGTTATTGCTCGAAGGCGATGTGGCCACCGTTGGTATTACCGATTTTGCACAGCACGAACTGGGAGACATAGTATATGTGGAAATAGAAACAAAAGGAAAATTGCTGAATGCAGAAGCCGTATTTGGTACTGTAGAAGCAGTAAAAACGGTAAGCGATCTTTTTATGCCTGTTGCCGGAACGATTACAGAAATAAATTCTTTGCTGGAATCGGAGCCGGAAAAAGTGAACACAGATCCTTATGGAGATGGATGGATGATAAAAATGAAAGTGGATAATGTGGAAGATGTAAATCGCCTGATGGATGTTGCTGCCTATAAAAAAATAACAGCCTGAGATTTTGTGAAAAAAATTTCTTTTAAAAAATTTATACCAGGCATTGCCTGGTTTTTTGTTGTGCTCGTACTCACGTGCCTTCCCGGCAAAGACATTCCAACAATCGGGTGGCTTGATAAAATATACTTTGACAAGTGGGTGCATATAGGCATGTTTGGCGGGCTCACATTTTTATTTTGTTTTCCGTTATATAAATCTTATTTTTCCAATAAAGAAAAGCTGCATTACTTTGCAAAAATTGCCATTGCTGCCAGCATTTGGGGTTTGGCAATAGAATTTATTCAAAAGTTTTACGTTATAGGCAGGAGTTTTGATTTGTTAGATTGGGCCGCAGACAGCACAGGAGCCTTCATTGCATTTTTAATATCGAAAAAAATTTTTATTGCTAAAAAATCAACGGAGTCTGAATAAATATTTTTATACATTCATTACACATTACTTTTAAAAAACACTTATAAATGGAAAATGTAGAGAACATGGAATACAACACCACCCGCAATCACCTGATCATACGGGAATATGGGAGGCACATTCAAAAGATGGCAGAATATGTGGTAGGCATAGAGGATAAAGAGAAACGGCAGAAGAACGCGTATGCACTGATAGAATTGATGGGCTTTTTAAATCCGCATTTAAAAAATGTAGAAGATTTTCGTCATAAATTATGGGATCATCTTTTTTTAATAAGCGATTTCAAATTAGAAGTTGAAAGCCCATACCCAATACCCACCAGGGAAACGCTGAAAGCTAAGCCGGAAACACTTCCTTATCCAAAGCGTTATCCAAAATACAATCATCTCGGAAAAAATCTTGAACTGATAATTGATAAAGCGCTGCAGGAAACTGACCCAGATAAGCAACAAGGATTTGCCAATGCCATTGCATACTATATGAAACTGACTTATAGTAATTGGCATAAAGAATTAGTGCATGATGATAATATTCAATCTGAGCTAAACGCGATTACCAAAGGTGAACTGGAATTTAATAATCGTCCGTTTATTAAACATCGGGTGGACAATCGAGAAGAATTTTCCGGAGGTGGCGGCAAGTATCGGAAAAACTTTGGTGGACGTGGTGGTCGCAACCAGAACCGCAACGGTAACAATAACCGGAATAAGTTTTCGAAAAAAAGATATTAATACGTTTTAAAGAATAAATTAACCCCGGAATTTTATACTTTCGGGGTTTTATTTTTGTTGAGTTTAAAAAAAAATAATGAGTTCGTTTGAGGTAACAGGCGGAAAAAAATTAAAAGGTGAAATAATTCCACAAGGCGCCAAAAATGAGGCATTGCAGGTGATCTCTGCAGTGTTGCTTACAAAAGAAAAAGTTACCATTAATAATATTCCTGACATTAGTGATGTAACCCTGCAGATAGAATTGCTGGAAGGATTAGGTGTGCATATTCAGCGTACAGGCAGGCATACGTGCACCTTTCAGGCATTAGATATTGATGTTGATTATCTCTCTACAGCATCATTCAGAAAAATGACCGGGCGGTTAAGAGGAAGCGTAATGATTGCCGGGCCTATGCTTGCACGATTTAAGACAGCATATATACCAAAACCCGGGGGAGATAAAATAGGCCGCAGAAGACTGGATACGCACATTATCAGTTTTCAAAAATTAGGTGCTGAATCAGTATATGATGATGATGCATCTTTTTTTCATCTGAAAACTTCGCAACTCAAAGGAATATCCATGCTGTTGGATGAACCCAGTGTAACCGGAACGGCTAATATAGTGATGGCTGCAGTAATGGCGGAAGGCACTACTACTATTTACAATGCGGCATGTGAACCATACATTCAGCAGCTATGCAAAATGCTCAACAGTATGGGTGCAAAAATATCCGGCATCGGAAGTAATATGATCACTATAACCGGCGTGAAGGAATTACATGGCACCACTCATACTATTTTGCCTGATATGATTGAAGTAGGTTCCTTCATTGGTCTTGCCGCAATGACGGAAAGCGATATTATAATAAAAAATTCAGGCATTGATCATCTCGGAATTATTCCGGAAAAATTTCAACAGTTAGGTATAAAAATGAATTTCACTGGTGATGATATTCATATACCCCAACAAGAACTTTATGAAGTACAAACTTTTTTAGATGGCTCCGTGCTTACCATTTCCGATCATCCCTGGCCGGGCTTTACGCCCGATCTGCTGAGCATTGTGCTGGTGGTCGCCACACAGGCAAAAGGAAGTGTATTAGTCCATCAAAAAATGTTTGAGAGCAGGTTGTTCTTTGTAGATAAAATTATTGAGATGGGTGCTCATATTGTATTGTGCGATCCGCACCGCGCCGTAGTTATTGGCCTGGAAAGAAAATACCCTTTAAGAGGCATACAAATGAGCAGCCCGGATATCAGGGCTGGCGTGGCTTTGCTTATTGCAGCGTTAAGCGCCGAAGGCAAAAGCATTATTCAGAATATTGAACAGATTGACCGGGGATACCAAAATATAGATACAAGATTAATACAATTAGGTGCGGATATTGTAAGGAAGTAAATGATGAATATGGATGATTAGACATTAATTCTTCATTTTATTCGCAGTTAGAATTGCTTTATGCTAGTGCTATATAAACCTATAAATTTTTTTTATCAAAAGAGAAAATCTCAAAAGTAAAATGAATGTTTTGCAAATCGCTTAAACGAAAACTTTCTCCATTAGTAAACGAATAAAAAAGGGCTGACTCAAAATCGAGTCAGCCCTCTTTATTATCAAACTAAAATGTTTTACACGAAAGAACTGGTTTCATGTATGGTTAGTGAATAATTTCTTCTTCAACAAGGCGTCCGTCGGATGTTGTAACCAGCAACGTTCCTTGCACATATTTTTCATTATGCTGCGAAGCATCCAGTCCTTCTTCTTCTTCTTCATTTGAAACGCGAAGCGGCACAATAAAGTTGATGAACTTAAAAATGAGGAATGAAACTATAAAGCTATAAACCACGGAACACAGCATCGCTTTAAGTTGTATCAGGAAAAACGTTGGGTTTCCATAAAACCATCCATTATTACCCGCTGCATTTACTGCTTTTGTTGCAAAGATGCCGGTCATTAACATACCTACCATCCCACCAATTCCATGACATGGAAACACATCAAGTGTATCATCTACCCGTGTTTTTGATTTCAGATGTACAGCAATATTGGAAATTATAGCAGCAACCACACCAATAAAAATACTTTGTGGTACGGCTACATAACCTGCAGCCGGTGTTATCGCTACAAGGCCTACTACAGCCCCTACACAAAATCCGATTACAGAAGGCTTCTTACCTCTCATAACATCAAAAAACATCCATGATAAACCTGCAGCAGCAGCAGCGGTATTGGTAGTAGAAAAAGCTGAAACAGCAAGCGAATTGGCTCCCAATGCAGATCCCGCATTAAACCCAAACCATCCGAACCACAATAAGCCCGTTCCTATTAATACGTAAGGAATATTGGAAGGCATCGTTTCTTTTCGTTCTATGTGAACCTTCCGGCGTTTAAGAACGATGGCACCTGCTAAGGCTGCACAACCTGCAGATATGTGTACTACGGTTCCTCCAGCAAAATCGAGCGCTCCCATTTGAGCAAGGAATCCGCCCGGGTGCCAACTCCAGTGGGCCAAAGGCGCATATACCAGCAGGCTGAATAATACTGTAAATAACACATAAGCTGTAAAGCGCATTCTTTCGGCAATAGCCCCCACAACCAACCCGGGAGTTATAATAGCAAACATCAACTGGAACATGGAAAATAATGATTTTGGTATTCCCGGCGCCAGGCTCCAGGGCTCTCCGGAAACAACATCTTTATAAAAGAGATGGGTAAAAGGATTGCCAATAACGCCACCTATTGATTTTCCGAAACAAAGACTATAACCTACTACCACCCATAGAATGGAAACTACCCCTGCGGCTACCACGCTTTTCATCATGGTGGACAATATGTTCTTGCGGTTTACCATACCGCCATAGAAAAATGCAAGGCCAGGAGTCATAATGAATACCAAAGCCGTTGCTACCAGCATCCAGGCTATATCCGCATAATTATATTTCCCCGTGTCGTAGTTAGGCAGGGAAGGGATAAATAAAGCAGCAATAGCAATAACACTCAAGATGAAAAATGGTGTACTCTTTTTTAAAGTCAGGTTGGTCATACAAATACATTTAATTTATTATAATATTAAAATTAAAAATAAAAATATTAAAATTTGATTTAAAAAATATAAATATTATTATATATTTTTTTTAATAATGTGTATTTTACTTATGATATATCTGTATCTTTATTTAAAGAGGTCTATCATTTCATTGAAAATTTCTTTTGCCTGAAATGGATTTTGAAAAGTTGCTTTATTAATCATGTTTTTTTGGGCACTCATGTAAATTTTTGTAGTCGGAAGTATGCCGGGCTTAATTTTGCTGTCTTTGTTTTGCGATGCTAAAAAAAGCGCTGGCTCCATCTTTTGCTCTGGGTTATATTATATAGCCTGGGGGAATGGTATTTCAAAAACAGGCATTTGCATTTACCCGGACAATGACGGTCCAATTTTGCTACCTGTTTTTGTTGCCGCCAATTTTTATTATAACATTTATTTTATTACTGCTAGTGAATTGTAACGCTAAAAAGAAAAAAGATTAACTCTTCAAAAATCTTTTAAATTAATCAGGATAATTTCTTGATGAAACAGGTTATTGATCTGTCATTTTTAAATGCATGTTTATTTTTCGTCTATCGTGTATATTCATTGTGCTGCAGTTACATCCAAAAACATCATTATAAAATAAACTTGATAAGCTATACACTTTAACTCATTTTTATAGTAAATAAAATACATCGTATAACTTAACCTTATAGATTTGTAAACGATGAACACGATTATAAAATATAACGCTACTAACTTTTCGGGTATCCGCCTGGTACTTGATATGACTGATTGTTATACGTGGTCATTCCCGGAGTTTACTCCCTTCTGCTCGCAATTGTATTATTTCTCCAACTATAAAGATTTCGACAATAGGTTGCGTGCCTGATCTTTCAAATTTTTAATTAACCGGCTCATCAGGCTACTTAACGGTAGCTGTTTGCATCCATATTCATCGGGCATGCGTGCTGATTTTGTTTCCTTGCTATTTGCATTTGTCAACACAGGTACGTAACAGTAATGCATTATAGCAATTGTATAATGATCATAAAACACTAAATATATGTCAACCTTACTTATTGCGGCTGCGTTAATAGCAGCTATCGCCGGCATTTGCCTGCTTCTTATTTCAATTAATAACAAACAAAAACGTAATGCTATGAATAACTTTTTGAATCGCCTTAGCCAGGCAGGATCCTCTAACAATTTAAGTTTCTCCAGCCAGGAAATTCTAAATGATATTGCCATTGGTTTAGACGGCCAGCGTCGTGAATTGCTTGTGCTATCCCGTCTTAAAAATGGAGATTACTTCGATTTCACTATTGATATTAATAACGTACAAAGTTGTACGATAAGGAAAAAGTATGGCTTTATAAAAGCAGGTGATTTAAAAAATGGCCGGCTGGAAAAACATCTTGAGGAAATAGTGCTACACCTGGAGTTGTATCATAGCGGTAGTACGGACATTCCATTTTTTAACTTCATTGATAATCGTCCTGACGAAGCAGCAGCCTTGGAAAACAAAGCCAGGCGCTGGGAACTGATACTTACAAAACTTATGAGCGAACGTTTCAGCAAAGACAAAGTAACAACGCCTGCTATATATTATCCTTCGCATCATTCAAATTTTAATAAAAAGAAAAAAGTACTTGCTGTGGATAAGGAAGAATGATGATGAAGTGGCCGCTGTACCACTTTGAAACTTCTCTGCCCAGCCGGAGTTTTTGCATCATTAATAACAAGAAAAAATTGTTATGTCAATAACTCCGGTGCAGAAAAGAATCAATATATTTTTTCATTGTTGTTCGATAAAAATTGTATAACCCTTTGAAACTCTTTCGGTGAAGGACTCTACTCCCTCTCCTCCGGAGAGTTCCGAAAACTTTCGAAAGGGGGAGAGGCCTTTATAAAAAAGAAATTAACTGTAACCTTTTCAAAATTCGTTTACTCTATATAAGTAACAACGTAAAAAAATAAGAATGGAAAGTATCAAGTTACAGCAGCTAAAACCTCCGTTTAACCTGTTAAAGTTCACCTTTGTAGTTGTGCCTGTCGTTGCCGGCTTAGACAAATTCACCAACTTACTCACCCATTGGGATCGTTACCTCCCATCAATCGGTAGTATGCTTCCCTTTTCTGCATCCGTGTTTATGATGATAGTAGGAGTTATTGAAATAATTGCAGGTATCATTGTGCTGAAAAAGCCGGAAATTGGCGGATACATTGTAGCAGCATGGCTTACAGTAATTGCATTAACATTATTGATAGATTTCAAGTATGTTGATATAGCAGTCCGCGACCTTGTGATGGCTATCGCTGCTTTTTCAATGGCAAAAATATCCAAACTCATTTAGTAGCATTTATAAATATGGCCTCATTTGAAAAGTTTACAGAAGAACAAATTGTTGATCGGGTTTTAAAAGGTGAAACCGCACTTTATGAAATAATTGTAAGGCGTTTTAATCCTTATTTATATAAAACAGGGCGATCGTATAATTATAATCATGAGGATACGCAGGATTTAATGCAGGATACTTTTATTGATGCTTATAAAAACCTTGCACAGTTTGAAGGCCGTTCGTCATTTAAAACATGGATTATAAAAATAATGATGAATAACTGTTACCGGAAAAGAAATAAAGCAGGTTTTAAAAATGAGATCACCAAACAAATAAACGATAACTCAAGGCCAATGTTTACAGATTCAAACAATGACACGGGTAAAATTATTCAAAACCGTGAATTGGGCAACGTCATTGAAACAGCAATGCGTAAAATACCTTTTGATTACCGCATGGTATTTTCATTAAGAGAAATGAACGGATTGACCGTAGCTGAAACGGCAAACCTGCTGGGCATCAGTGATGCCAACGTAAAAGTGAGGCTGAACAGGGCAAAGGCAATGCTGAGAAAAGAAATAGCCAATATGTATGAGGCTGACAAAATATTTGAATTTAATTTAATCTACTGCGATGCAATGGTAGAAAATGTAATGAAGAAAATAAAAGAACTCGATAATTATTATGGAAGCAATCATAAACAATGATGTAATAGAAACATTAATAAATACACCCCTCCGCGATGATGCATTTGAACTAAGCGATGACGAAAAAATAAAAAGAATAGAATATCATTTTGCAAAAATACTCCACACACTTGGGCTTGAATTGCATGATGACAGCCTGAGCGGAACGCCCGCAAGAGTGGCAAAGATGTATGTAAAAGAAATGTTTGGTGGATTGAATCCGGAAACCAAACCAGCGATAAGCCTCTTCGAAAATAAGTATGGATACAATAAAATGCTTGTTGAAAAAAACATTGCATTGTATTCTAATTGTGAGCATCACTTTCTTCCCATTATTGGCAAGGTTCATATAGCTTATATTCCCGGTAAGTATGTTATTGGTTTGTCCAAGATAAACCGGCTGGTACAATACTATGCCCAACGCCCGCAGGTGCAAGAGCGGCTTACGGTTCAGATATCGGAAGCATTAAAGGAAATATTACAGCACGATGATGTGGCTGTTTTAATTGAAGCAGATCATTTATGCGTGGCTTCAAGAGGCATTAAAGACACCAACAGCATTACCGTTACTGCAAGCTATTCAGGACAATTTGAAACGGAAGAGGTGAAGCAGGAATTTTTATCGCATATATACAATCGTAAATAATTTATTTATTCATCTATAAAATATAAACAAATGAAGAACTTAAAAAATGTGTTGTTGACAAGTGCCGTGGTTTCTCTCGCGTTGTTTTCAACTACCGGCTTTGCACAAAGCAAGCCCCAACTTACCGATCCGGAAATTGCCTCAGTAGCAGTAACCGCTAACCAGGTGGATGTTGGTTATGCATTGATAGCGTTAAAAAAATCAAAGGATGCTTCTATTTTAGAATTTGCAAAAACAATGAAGAACGATCACCTTTCAGTGAT
>Ga0209178_1000518_pt1 | contig 11366 bp, 4 predicted proteins | sample GAAS200_FD_187521 | JGI IMG/M metagenome (GOLD analysis project Ga0209178, IMG submission 187521) | Agricultural soil microbial communities from Georgia to study Nitrogen management - GA AS200 (SPAdes) (version 2) | ecosystem: Environmental > Terrestrial > Soil > Agricultural land | place: USA... | reverse complement strand
TTCTCGACGCCGAACAGCCGTTGGAAGTTGGTTTCATTCTCGGTAAAGAGCAGGTCGGGAGCGCCCCCGGCAATTATCCAGCGTGTGCCATAGTGTTCGTGTTCAACCTTCATGACGGCTGCGCCGTCAATCGCCTGCCCTTTCGAGACCCTGGGCCGATGGTCGCCGCGACCCCAGGACCACCGGTTGCGGAACCAGACGGTCGGCAACAGATCCAGCGGCGCGGCTTGCGGCCCGCGGTTCCATACCGTCACTCTGGCGAGAATGTCTTCGTCGCTGGCCTTGGCGTATTCCACAAAAATATCGAAGTAGCGGCTTTCGTTGAAAATCTCCGTGTCCAGCAATTCAAACTCGGGATCGCGGCGCCCGCGCCTGCGGTTCTCCTCAACCAATTGCGCGTAAGGGAACTCCTGCTGAGGGTATTTGTACAGAAACTTCATGTAGGAGTGCGTCGGAGTGGAGTCGAGATAAAAGTAGTATTCCTTGACGTCCTCCCCGTGGTTACCTTCATTTCCCGTCAGGCCAAACAGGCGCTCTTTCAGGATGGGATCGCGGCCATTCCAGAATGCAAATGCGAGACAAATGTATTGGTGGCGGTCGCAGATACCGCCAATGCCGTCCTCGCCCCAGCGATAAGCCCGGCTGCGCGCGTGATCGTGCGGCAGGTATTCCCACGCCGTGCCGTTGGCGCTGTAATCCTCTCGCACCGTGCCCCACTCCCGCTCTGATAGATAAGGACCCCAGCGCGTCCAGTAGCGTGCCCGCTGTCGTGATTCTTCGATTCGCTTTTCTTCTGCTGTCATAGGGGGATTTTATCCTATGGCAAAGGATCCGAACCGTAATGTTGCCGACGTTCATTGACTCCGTCCTTCGACGGTGCTACAAGCAAGAGGTAGGGCAAGAAGAGCAATGGCAGCAGAGGTTCATTTGTAGCTCCTGATCTGCAAGTTTTCCTGCCAGGCGAAGAGGGCCTCCACCACGGCTCCGCTGCGCTGCCGGAAGGAGTTGCACATGAAACGACGGGATTTCCTGAAAGGAAGCACAGCCGCAGCGGCAGGTCTGGCGGCCTCGCAGAGTCTATTGCGGCCGCTCACTGCCGGTGAGATGGGTGCGGCTCCGGGGAGGACGATTCCCCGTCGCGCGCTCGGCAAAACCGGAGCGGATCTTTCCATCATCGCCATGGGCGGCATCGTCGTAATGGATGTTGCCCAGCCTTTCGCTAATAATATTGTTGCTGAAGCTGTCGATCGCGGTATCAACTACATCGACATTGCGCCCTCCTACGGCAATGCGCAGGAGCGGATGGGCGTCGCGCTCAAGCCTTACCGCAACCGCGTATTCCTGGCCGGCAAGGAGTTGGCCCGCGACAAAGCGGGTGCCCAGAAGGAACTCGACGAGTCGCTCAGGCAGCTTCAGACCGACCACCTGGAGCTCTACCAGCTCCACGCTCTCACCAAAGTGGAAGAAGTTCACCGGGCCCTCGGCCCGGGCGGCGCCATTGAAGCCTTTGTGGAGGCCAGGAAAGCCGGGAAGGCGCGCTTCCTCGGCTTTTCCGCCCACTCGGTTGAGGCTGCGCTCACTGCGATGAACCTGTTCGATTTTGACACAGTGCTCTTCCCGATCAATTTCGTCATGTATTCGCAAGCCAACTTCGGACCTCAAATTGTCCAGAGGGCCCGCGAGAAGCAGATGGGCATGATGGCCATCAAAGCCATGGCCAAAACCGTGTGGCCGGCCTCCGAAAAGAAACACCATCCTTACGACAAGTGCTGGTACAAGCCCGCCGCACTGCCGCAGCAGGCTGAACTGGCGCTGCGCTGGACGCTCTCACAGCCCGTTACGGCCGCTATTCCTCCGGGCGATATCAACTACTTCCGCTTGGCCATGGACGTGGCAGAGCGCTTCACACCGGTGAATCAGTCGGAGACTGCGACGCTGATGGCCCAGGCCAAGGGCCTTGAGCCGCTGTTCCCCCGCCGCTCCGGGTAGCGGCAAACAGCCGGGGCCAGCAACCCACTCATCTTCTTTTCTGTGCGCCCGGCGCGGTCACAGGCATCATCAATGTCAGCGTGTCTCGTTTCCCATTTGCCGGTTGACGCGCCCCGGGACTCTTGCGGTATGATCGACCCGTTCCAACGGGCTTTTCCCCCAAAAGTCAATCGTTCCAGCTTGGAGGCGGTTCCATGGCCCGAAGAGTCTTCATGTTTCTTCCCCTGGCATTTCTTCTGATCTTCGTTGACGCTGCTTTGCCCCAATCACGACCCGTGCGGGCCCGCGATCTGGGCATTCCGTTCGAAGGAACGCCGGGACGCTTCAACGCCATCACTGACGTCAAAGGCGTAACCGTTGGTTTCGCTACGCTGATCTCAGGCAGCGGCAAATTGGTGGTAGGGCAAGGCCCTGTACGCACCGGGGTCACTGCGATCCTACCGAGAGGCACGAAGGCTAAGGACCCCGTGATGGCCGGGTTCTTCTCTCAAAACGGCAATGGCGAAATGACGGGCATCCACTGGGTGAGGGAGTCCGGGTTTCTGGAAGGGCCCATCATGATCACTAATACGCACAGCGTCGGAGTTGTTCGTGATGCGGTGATCGCGTGGCAGTTGAAACACGGCGGAACTCTTTATCCGTGGTCGCTGCCGGTGGTAGCGGAAACGTGGGACGGCTTTCTGAACGACGCTAACGGCTTTCACGTGAAGCCCGCAGACGCCTGGCACGCGCTCGATGCGGCTGAATCAGGGCCCGTGGCTGAAGGCAACGTCGGCGGAGGGACAGGCATGCGGTGCTTCGGTTTCAAGGGCGGGACCGGGACCTCCTCGCGAGTGCTCCCCTCTGACGAGGGCGGCTACACGGTTGGGGTGCTGGTGCAATGCAATACCGGCAGCCGGCAGGACCTGCGCATTGCGGGAGTCCCTGTGGGCCAGGAAATCAAGCTGGCGGATGTGCAGGCTGAAGCAAAAGACCCCGAGCAGCGCGACATGGGCTCCATCATCATTGTTATCGCCACTGATGCGCCACTGATTCCTACTCAGATGGACCGCCTGGCCCGCCGCGCGACCCTAGCTCTAGGGAGATTGGGCAGCTATTCCGGCGATGGATCGGGCGACCTGTTTGTCTCGTTCTCCGCCGAAAACTCGGGGGCAGTGATGCCCGCGGGAGACGTTGCGCAAATCCAGATGCTCCCGAACGATCGTATGAACCCGCTTTTTCTGGCCACGGTTAACGCCACTGAAGAAGCCATTGTAAATGCGATGGTCGCTGCACAGACCATGACGGGCATCGATGGCCACACGTCCGTAGCGCTCCCTCACGATCAGGTGCAGGAAATCCTGAAGAAGTATCACAGACTGGCAGACGGTGTAGCGACCCAGTAATTTCCAGGTCGGGCCAGCCATCAGCGCCCAGGAGAGCGGTGCCGTGAAACGCTTCATGTCTCACCAAGAGGGAGATGAGCTCTGGGACTTGCAGTTTTGCGATCGACTCGTAATTCAATCGACTCCAATGATGAGAAAAATGCCTGTAAAACAGATGATAATTTTCTTGACCGGCGAGTTGATCCTATGATAAACATGGGCTTCACAGCCACGCAGCCATGAGCGGCCTCCGTCCGCGTAGGTCGGTGATTCGGGTAGTGCTCGGCTAGTAAAATAGCCCGTTCTCCTACGTCGCCCAGGCATTTTTTCAGGCCGATATTTGCGTTGCTGCTGTTTTTTGTCGGTCTTGGGCTAGCCCCTATTCAGGTAAGCGTGCAATTCGGGCTTTGAGTCAGCGGTGAACGAATTTCTGCGCGTTTAGATCGAAGTCAACCAGACCCGTTGAGCTCTGCCGATTAATCGAACCGAAATTCCTGAGTAACGCAGTGCCGAGGAGGCATCCATGAAGAAACTGGTGTTATTGTGCGCGCTAAGCTTAGCGTTCTTTCCTGCTCAGTTGACCCAAGGAGCTGAGCCGACGGGAAGCATCAGCGGGACAGTAGCCGATCCGAGTGGGGCGGCGGTACCGGGCGCCAAGATTACCGCGACCAATGCTGACACCGGTGTGACGCGGCAGACAACGACCTCCGGCGATGGAAGTTATGCGCTTCTGGGGCTGCGGGTCGGATCGTATAACCTGACCGTGGAGGCCAGCGGTTTTCAGCGCTCCGTTCAAACCGGCATCACTGTCAAGGCTGATCAAACGCTCACGGTGCCGATCAGTCTGGTGCTCGGCGCAACAACGCAGTCGGTAACGGTCGAGGGCAACACTGCACTGGTACAGACGCAGCAGGCCACGCTGGCCCGTGGAATTTCGACGCAGGAGGTCGGCAACCTTCCACTCCAGGGCCGGCTTACGGCGCAACTCGTAACCCTTTCTCCGGGAATGGTGAGTCTGGGGAGCAAGACTGTGAACGAGGGAGCAAACTCCAGCACTGAGACCAATGCCCGCGGATCAGGAGACTCGTTCCAGGGGGTCACCTACCCTGGAGCGCAAGCCGTAGCGGGCAACGGCGCCCGTGCCGACTCCGTTGAATACAATCTGGATGGCGCAAGCAACCAGGACACGTACACCAATGTCAACGATCCTTATCCTAATCCGGATGCGGTTCAGGAAATCAGCGTGCAGACCAATTCGTACAGCGCGCAGTACGGCCGGGGAGCAGGAGGGGTGGTGAACGTCCTAACCAAGTCCGGCACCAACCAACTCCATGGCAGTGCGTTTGACTATCTTCGCAACGGGGCTTTGAACGCGCGCAATTTCTTCAATCCGGGCCGCGATCTGCTCAAACGCAACCAGTTCGGAGGCACGCTGGGCGGGCCCATCATTCATGACAAGGCATTCTTTTTCGGCAGCTACCAGGGAACCATCATCCGGAGCGAGTCCTTCGGGAACTCGGTCAATTTGCCCAGCCAGGCATTTGCCCACGGCGATTTCTCCTCCCTGCTCCCGGAGACGCAATTGGTCGATCCATTTACGGGCGATCCCATCCCCGGCAATATGATCACGCCGGACATGATGGACACCGCTGCGACCAACCTGCTGGCCAAAATTCCTCTTTCGACGGCAGGCGGCGTGACCATCCTGCCACGTTCGCCGGTACGCCAGAGCGAACACGAGGCAATGGGCCGCGTCGACTACAATCTTTCTGACAGAAACCACTTGTATGGGCGCTATTTCTTTACGCGCTATTTGAACAATCCGTTTGTCGGAAAGCAGAATCCCTTGCAATCTTCCTCGGGATTCGAGGACCGTGTTCAGGACATTGGGGTGAGTGACACGTTTAATTTCACTTCCTCGCTGGTCAATATCTTCACGTTCGCATACACGCGCAATCACAGTACGATTCTGCCCGGCACGCCCTTCAGCCTGGCCGATATCGGTTCAAAGGTTTCTGTGACAAATCCGCCTGAACTCCGGCTGAACGTCAGCGGCTTCTTCAGCATGAGCACAGGCGCCCCCGGCCAATTTGACCGCGACAACTTCCGGTTCACGGATGACATGAACTGGGTGCGCGGGCGCCACATCGTCATCTTCGGTGGAGACTTTCTGCGGCCGTCCGTCGTGCTTAACAACGACTATAAGCAGAACCCGCGCCTCACTTTCCGCGCTCACAGCGGGAATGCTTTTGCCGATTACCTGCTGGGATATGTGGACAACTTCCAGCAGGGGGGCGGCGAGTTCGGTTCGCACCGGGCGAATCTCGTCAGTATGTATGTTCAGGACAACTATCAATTCCGGCCAAATCTGACCCTCAATTTCGGGTTGCGATGGGACCCCTTTCCGGGATACACCGACTCTCTGGGCAGGACGGAATGCTTTCGGCCCGGGCAGCAATCCACGCGGTTCCCAGGCGCGCCTCCAGGATACATTTTCGCAGGGGATTCCGGTTGTCCTGATTCAGGCTTTGACACGACGTGGGCGAATTTTGCCCCGCGCTTCGGTTTCGCCTATAGTTTTGGCAGCCATCGCAACACCGTCATCCGAGGCGGATACGGAATGTTCTATCAGGCTCCATTCCTCGAGTCCTTTAACCACATGGTGGACAGCGCGCCCTTTAGCCCCCAATACCTATTCCGGCGCGTTTCTTTCACCGATCCATACGGCTCCGAAGGCATTCAGAATCCATTTCCTGCCCAGTATGCACCAAAAATTCCAAGCGCAACCGACGCATTCTTTCCAAGCCCGCTCGACCTGGCCGTATCTTTTGCGCCTGACTGGAAGCCAGCCAACATGATGCAATGGAACCTGACGGTGGAGCACCAGTTTGCAGGCAATTTCCTGGCGCGGGCAAGTTACGTTGGCTCCAAGGGAACGCACCTTTCATACAACACCGATGTCAATGCCCCGCTCCCCAGCCCCACGGCGACAGCGGACGATGAGGACGCGCGCCGCCCCTACCAGGCTTATGGCCAGATCACCATGGATATTTCAGGAGCCAACTCAAACTATAGCGCGCTCCAACTGGTCCTCCAGAAGCGCTTCGCGCATGGGTTGCTTCTCGACGCCAATTACACGTGGGGCAAGAGCATGGATTGGGCTTCCAGCACCAGCGATATGGATACGATTACTATTATCAATCCCTATAACATTGCGGCCTATCGCGCGGTGTCCGACTTTAACGTTCCCCACCGGTTCATTCTCGACTATGTGTGGCAATTGCCTTCCGTAGGTAGTGGCCTCAAGAACACCGTGCTGGGTGGATGGGCCACGTCCGGCATCTGGACGTGGGAAAGTGGGTTCCCGCTGAACATCGACACAGCGACCGATACCTCCTTCAGCCTGCCCGAGGTCGGAGACGACCAGGCCAGCCAGATTTGCACTCCCCAATACACCAGTGGTTCTCCCAACAAGCGGGTCTTTCCGCAGACTCCGTGGTTCCAGCCAGGGTGCTTCGTGGTGCCGGCTGACAATACGTTCGGCAACGTCGGACGCAATACATTAAGAGGCCCCGGCGTATTCGGCATCGACTTCGCGGCGTACAAGACCTTCTCCGTCACTGAGCGTCTGAAGCTCCAGTTCCGGACGGAGTTCTTTAACGTGCTTAATCATCCCAACTTTCTGAATCCAGACACGACGGTTACCGACGACACCTTTGGGTTCATCACAGGAGCTCAAGCTCCAAGAATCTTGCAGATGGCCTTAAGGCTGCAATTCTGAGCAGCAGCTTCCGAACAGGCGGTCAATCTGGAGGGCGCTGAGGGCCTCCGTCCGGCTCAGTGTTTGATCTGACCAACAGGTGGGGACCGAACCGTGGACCCTGCTTACAGAGCAGTCTTTTCGTAAGCTTACGTAAAACCAGCGCATTCAGATGATTATTTTCTGCTTGATTGTCTTTAATCGGGGTGCTAGATTAGGCCAATTAGCGTCGAAACGAATCCTTGGGGCGATCTCCACGAACGACAGGGAGGCGTGTGTATGGCATTCGCTTATGATTTTCGTGTTCGCTCGTTTCCTGCTCGACCTTTAAGCCGCCCAATCCAGCTTTTCACACTGGCCGTACTGCTCGCGTTTCTAGGTGGAATCCCTGCGGCGGGGCAGTACACTACCGCCAGCCTTGGGGGAACCGTTGAAGATCCTGCGGGTGCGGTAGTTCCTGATGCCGCCGTTACGGTGCAAAATGAAGGCACCGGCCTTACCAGAACTGTAATGACCCAGGCCAATGGAACTTTTCTATTTCCCGCCCTGACGATCGGAAATTACAAGCTGACCGTTACGAAGCAGGGCTTCACCACCTACGTCCAGACGGGCATTGTCCTGACTGTGAATCAGGCAGCAACCCAGATTGTCAGTCTGAAGGTCGGCGCCGTAACGCAGGAGGTCACGGTTGCCGGCAATGCAGAGGTTCTAACCACGCGAACGGCAACGATCAGCCAGCTTGTTGACCAAAAGAAGATTGTCGATCTCCCCTTAAACGGTAGGCAGGCGCAGGAACTGCTGTTCCTGGCTGCGGGAACAGTGAATGAGACCGGCGTCGGCCCCGGCTACTGTCTTGCCAATTGCGAAGGCGGAGTCTACCCGGGAGAGCAAGATGCAAGTGTGGGCGGTCTGGGAACGAGGGGCGTCAATTACCAGATGGACGGCGCCGGGCACAATGACACTTACTTGAATGCCAATCTTCCTTTCCCCAACCCCGATGCCGTTCAGGAATTCAGTGTTCAAGACGAAAATCTCTCTGCCCAGTACGGACGGGGCGGGGCCGTAGTGAACATTGTTACGAAGTCCGGCACCAACGAGTTCCACGGGGACGCGTTTGAGTTCCTCCGCAACGGGGCTTTGAACGCGCGGAACTTCTTTGCGCCCACGCAGGACACCTTGAAGCGCAACCAGTTCGGGGGCAGTGTGGGCGGGCCGATCGTCAAAGACAAGTTGTTTTTCTTTGGCACTTACCAGGGAACACGCATTCGCAGCGCCGCACAGGGCCAGATTGCTTTCGTTCCCACGGCCGCCGAACGAAACGGAGACTTTTCAGATCTTCTTCCGACCCAGGTGGTGAATCCTTCGAACAATGTGCCCTACGCGGGCAACCAGATCCCTACAACAGATTTCAGCGCACCATCAAACTTCTTCCTGCAGCACATCCCCTTGCCCAACGGTCCCGGCCGGCAGTTGACCTATGCAGGTCCGTCGGTGGTGCAGAACGACGACCAGTGGATGACAAAGATTGACTGGATTCACGGCAAGAATCAACTGAGTGGCAGCTACTTCTGGACCAAGTTTAATGAGCCACCGGACATTTCAGCTGCACAGAAGAACATCCTGGCGGCAGACGGCAGCGGCAATCAGGTCAAGGTCCAGAATCTTTCGCTGAACCACACCTATTCTTTCTCGCCAACCCTATTGATTAACAGCTGGTTTGGCTGGGATTCGCAAACGGGTGGCTCACTTTCCGGGGCGCCCTTCGGTTTCCCGGATGCAGGCGTGCAAATCGCTGCGCCAAACCCGCCGGAGATGTCGCTCGACGTTGGCGGGTTCTTCAGCTTCGGAACCAACCATAAGGGTGACTTCGGTCGAGGCGACTGGACCGTCCACGAGGATGTCACCTGGCAACACGGCTCGCACGAGCTGCACTTTGGCGGTGACATCGTGCGCCTGAAGAACCATCTCGTGAACGAGTTTACGATGTCAGGCGAATTCGGCTTCGACAATCAGTTGTCTGGCAGCAACCTCACAGACTTTTTCCTCGGTCATGCCTCTCACTTCCTGCAGGGAGGTGGCGAGTTCAAGGACATGCACGGCGTGTTATACGCGCCCTACGTGCAGGACAACTGGCGATTCAACCAGAAGTTGACCCTCAATTTAGGTTTTCGCTGGGATCCCTACTGGCCTTACACGGAGGAAAAAGGGCGCGTGGTCTGCTATCACCCGGGAGCTCAATCATCGCGGTTCCCCAACGCGCCGGTGGGCATGCTTTTTGGCGGTCCTAACCACGATCCGGGGTGCCCGGCAGGCTTCGGGTCGAACAACAATCTCGCCAATTTCTCTCCTCGAGTTGGTTTTGCTTACAAGGTTGATTCCAAAACGGTGGTGCGTGGCGGAGCAGGCTTCTATTACATTCCGCCGTCGACGGTTGCCTCGAATGGCTTTGTCGATACAGCGCCTTTCGGGCCCCGTTTTGATTTCGAAGGCAATGTCAGTTTCGTCGATCCTTTTGGGAGCTTCGGTATAAGTCCCAATCCTTTCCCGGCGCAGTACGGACCGTCCTTGCCGGGGACTGACGCTACATTCACCCTTCCAGTGTCGATTTACGGCACATTCGCCCTCGATTGGAAAATGGCGCAAGTGGCCACTTGGAACATGACGGTTGAACGGCAGTTCGGAAATAACTGGCTTGTGCGTGCTGCGTACGTCGGCAACAAAGGGACGCACCTCTCCACGGCCGTCGACGGAGGTGCCAATGAGGGTAACTCCGCAATATTTATTCCAGGGATGTGCAACGGCGCGCCCTGTTCGACCGCGGACAATACTCAGGACCGGCGCATCAACCCACAATTTGGCGCCGTAGGCCTGTACGGGTCGCTGTACAACTCCAATTACAACTCCTTGCAGCTCAATATGGAGAAGCGCTTCAGCCATGGCCTGTCTCTGCTTGCCAATTACGCCTGGTCAAAAATGATCGATGATTTCGGGCCTTTCGGGGGGGAAAACACCAACCCATTTAATCCCAATTTTGACCGCTCCGTTTCCAACGATGATATTTCCCACGTCGTTCACATTTCCGGGATTTGGGGGCTTCCAAAATTTCAATTAAGCGGATTAGCCGGAGCATTGGCCAATGGCTGGCAGGCAACTGCAATAGGTACCTGGCATAGCGGCTTTCCGTTCCAGATTTACAGCGGAAGTGACAATTCCTTCAGCGGCATTGGCCTCGACCGTGCCGACTTTATTGGCACCAGCTTCAGCCAGGTGAAACTCGATCCCAACAGATCCCACGGCCAGTTGGTCCAGGAGTATTTCAACCCAGCGTTTTTCGTCCCGAACGCGGATGGGACATTTGGCAACACGGGAAGGAACATCCTCCGAGGCCCGGGCTATTTCAATACGGATTTCGGCCTGACCAAAGATACCCGTATGACCGAACACACCACTCTCCAGTTCCGGGCGGAGTTTTTCAACCTTTTCAACAATGTCAACCTCAACCAACCCGACAATAGTGTTGCAGACTCGACGATTGGCCAGATCACATCGGCACGTGATCCCAGAATCCTGCAGTTCGCTCTGAAGATTTTGTTCTAGCTGCGTGCTTCGCAGAGGTTCAGCCTGAAGGAGATCCCGCGAGCAATCGCCGGGACCTCCTTCGAGAGCTGACTTCGATAGTACCGCTCGTGTGGCTTATAATCGATTCTCCGTTATCCATTTCGTGAATTCTATTTGATCAGGTGTTTTGGGCTGTCTCCCGCCGTCATCAGCCTGCTGTGTGACAATGTGGCATGGGATTTTATTGGCCGGCCTCCTACTTTTCTCCCAGAGATCAGAGGTCCCATCGGCCTCTGACTTCGATTCTGCGGCGGCTGCTCTGATGGCCAAGGGGCAGTTTACCGAGGCCGAGGCGAAATTTCGAAAGGCGCTTGAAATCAATCCACAGGATGTGGATGCCTTAAACAATCTGGGCGTAATCCTCCGCCGTCAAGGACAGCCCAGCGAGGCCATCGAGTTCCTCCGGCGGGCTGCGAACGCACGACCGCACGACCCGCGCATCCGCAGTAACCTCGCTCTCGCTTTACAAGAAGTGGGTCGGTTGAACGAGGCGATTGTGGAGCTTCGCCAGGCAGCCACGATTGCCCCAAGGGACGCAAGCATCCATCGAAATCTGGGAATCCTTTTATTTCGCGCGGGCGAAAACCGTGAGGCGGAGGAGGAACTGCGCAGATCGCTCGAGATAGACCCGACCA
>Ga0209178_1000517_pt1 | contig 11369 bp, 10 predicted proteins | sample GAAS200_FD_187521 | JGI IMG/M metagenome (GOLD analysis project Ga0209178, IMG submission 187521) | Agricultural soil microbial communities from Georgia to study Nitrogen management - GA AS200 (SPAdes) (version 2) | ecosystem: Environmental > Terrestrial > Soil > Agricultural land | place: USA... | reverse complement strand
GCTGGCCTTCGGATTGTCTTCAGCTCGCGTCCGGCGGCGACGGCTTATCGTTGCATTCAGAACAGCCTCGGCTGTGCTTCTCGTTTCGCTTGCGCTGACTTCATGCGGCGGGGGCGGAGGTGGAGGCGGCGGCGGTGCGCGCGCACCATCGAACACTGGGACGCCTGCCGGAACTTATACCCTGGACATTACCGCCACGGCGCAATCGTTAAGCCATTCCAGCCAGATCACTTTCCAGGTGAAATGAGTAGCGCGTGGGCGGGCGGTGGCAGCGGAAGAATTTCTCAGGATGGCAAATGTCTTCAACGTTCTCTTGTCCCCGTCCTTAGGTGCCGATGTAGTAAGAGGTTGCTGAGCACGGCCGCACTGGCTGGAAGCTGGAGAATCCTGAGAGGAGTAGTGGAACGGAGCCGAGATTATGGCACGGAGGAAATCGAAGAAGCTCGTTGGCCTCGACATTGGCTCGAGTTCGGTGAAGGCCGTTGAACTCGCCAGGAAAGGTGCGGGCTATGAGCTGGTAAGTCTCGGCATTGACCCGCTCGGGCAGGACGTCGTGGTTGACGGTTCTATCATGGATGCTCTGCTGGTTTCTTCCGCCATCAAGAAGGTGGTCACTGAAAACAAGATCAAGGTAAAGGAAGTTGCCACTTCCGTGTCCGGCCATTCCGTGATTGTCAAAATGATGACGATGAGCGCCGTGGGAGAGGCCGAGGTGGCGTCGGCAATCCCTTACGAGGCGCAGCAGCACATTCCCTTTGACCTGGCCGACGTGAACCTCAGCTACCAGGTGATGGGGCCTGCGCCGGCAGGCGGTACGGAGGTCATGATGGTGGCGGCGAAACGGGAAAAAATCCTGAACCACACCAACGTCCTGAGCCAGGCGGGCAGAATTCCGGTGGTGGTTGACATTGATGCCCTGGCCCTGCAAAACGCCTTCGAGGTGAACTATGATCCGCAGCCCGGAGCGCTGGTGGCTTTGCTGAACGTCGGGGCCAGCACCATGAACATTAATATTGTGCGGGACGGGACGCCGCTGTTTACGCGCGACGTTTCGATGGGAGGTAACCACTACACCGACACGCTGCAGAAGGAGCTGGACCTGAGCTTCGAGGACGCCGAGCACCTGAAGCAGGGGCACTCGCTTCCAAATCTCTCCGCGGACGCCGCGGCGCCTCACCTGCGCGCAGTGTCGGAGATTCTGTTGCTTGAGATCCATAAGACCGTCGAGTTTTTCCGGCAGACAACCTCGCAGGAAAACATCCAGGCGATTTACCTTGCCGGCGGCGGCGCGAAAGTGGCCGGCCTGCTTGAGCTGCTGAAGCAGGAGTTCAATGTTCCGATTGAAATGATGGACCCGTTCCGGCGCGTGAACATCAACCCGGCGCGGTTCGATGTGGGAAGCGCTGCGGAAGTCGCGCCTCGGCTTTGCGTGGCGGTGGGACTCGCCCTCAGGAGTTTTGACTCGCCATGATGAGGATCAATCTGCTGGGACAGAGCGTCCCCGAGTCCCGGTTAGCGGCGGGTTCCTCAGAGTCCGCGCGGAAGGTCCTGGTGTTTGTCGTCGCTCTGGCCATCTCGATGAGCACCGCAGGATTCATTTACTACTACTGGAGCCATCAGATCACCGAGGCGCAGGCCGCACTTGGGCGCGAGCAGATTCGCCAGAAGGAACTGGGATCGGTCAGGGCCCAGAACCAGGAATACCAGAGGCAGTTGAAAACTCTGGAGGAGCGCATTCAAACCATCCAGCAGCTACAGACCCGGCGCCAGGGCCCGGTTGACTTGATGGAAGGATTGGGGGACAGCGTGAGCCAAACCCGTGACCTCTATCTTTTGCAGGTTGCCCCCGAAGGGAGCATGTTGCACATCCGTGGAGAGGCTGGACGGGTTGCGGCGATTGCCCAGTTCATCAGGGCCCTGGCAAGTTCACCCCGGTTTAGGGACGTCAAGCTGAAGCAATATTACCAGGACAATCAGAACGGGCGCGTCAATTTCAAATTCAACCTGGATTGCTCCTACGTTCCGCCCGGCACATCGGACCAGACAGCCGGCGGGCAATCAACCATGGCAGCCCTTCCGCCGGGGAATGGAAGGTAAGCGAGGAGGTTGCCATGGCCCTGAAATTTGACGAGCTGCCGTCCGCCATCCAGGCTGCCGCTTTGGTTCTTCTCGCGGTTGCCCTGACAGGGACTCTTTTCTGGTACTTCGTGCTTCCCGAGTCGGGCCAGCTCGACGGCCTTCAGCAACAGGTGAAGAGTTTGAGGGCGGAAAACGACCGCAACGAGGCCTTCAAACGTGAGCAGACGGAATACGTGAACCGGATTGCGCAGCTCAGCCAACAGTTGGAAACCCTGCAGTCGATTGTGCCTGACCAGCCTTCCACGGATGTCTTTGTCAGATCGATTTACGACACTGGCGCCAGAAGCGACGTGTACATCCGGACCTTCATATCGGAGCCTCTGGTGAGCAGGGAGCTTTACGTTGAAATGCCCTTCCGGCTGCACCTGGACGGCACCTACTACCGATTGCTGAAGTTTTTTGACCGTCTGGCCCATGATGAGCGGATTGTAACGGTGTCCGACCTGGCCCTGGGCGGCCCGGAGGGCGGCGGCATGGGAACCTACAAAGTGTCGCCCGGCGAGACGGTGGGCGCCAATTGTGTGGTCACAACCTATTACAACCGTCCCGCTCCCGAACCGAATGCCAGAGTAAAGCAGGCGCCGAAGTAGCGCTATTAGGATGACACCCAAAATAAAACCATACCGGTGGCTGCTCCCTGTAGCCCTGCTGGCCGCGGCGTTGATCGTGTTGCCGGCAGGTGAATCCGCTGCCCGCCCCAGGAGCGAAAATGACGCCAGCCGGCGCGCCGGGTCTGCGACGCCGCCATCCGCCATCCGGACGGGGCCAGCGAGGCAGAACCGGGAGCGCGCGGTCCCGGAACCGCCATCCGTCTCAACCTCCGCTGCAGGAAAGCGCGATCCCTTCGAAGTACCTCCTCCACCCAAGGCTGGTGGCGGAGGCGACGATGTGGACGAAGCCTTGCCACCCGGAGCCAGGGGCCTGGTGATCGGTCAACTTCGCCTGGAGGGGATCGTGCGTGATGAGGAATCAGGAAACATGATTGCCGTGGTGACGAATCACTCGAGACTGGCCTATTTCCTCTATCTTCATGAGGATGTCTACAATGGCGTCGTCAGCAGGATTACTGCGGACGCGATCTATTTTCAGCAAAAACCCCCGGGTTCCGGCGGGCGGCTGGAAGCCCGGGAAGTCGTTCTGAGACTAGGTTCTGAGCCGCAGGAGGCAAGATGAAGCGAAGCTCCCTTTTCGTTCTGGCGGCAATGCTCGCGGTGCTGAGTTCGGCCTGGGGACCCGCGGTGCAGGGCAACACGCAACCTTCCGGGGTTCCGCTGAAGGATGTCACTGGCGCACACGCTTCGGCCCGCTCGAACGAGATTGCCGTAACACCTTCTCAGGCAGCCCCGCTTCTGAGCCGGTTGACGGGCATTTCGATTCAAACGGCGGATGGAGGCCGGGGCGCCACCATTGAGGTGAAGACCAGCCGGCCTACGGAATATCGCGTTATGCGCATGCAGCACCCGGACCGGCTTGTGCTGGATCTGGAAGGCGCGCAGAATGGGACCAACCGCTGGAGATATGCCTCTGGTTCGCCGCTGCTGGAACGCGTCAGGGTGGGAAGGTTCAGCCCTGAGCATGGAGGCGTCATCCGCATCGTTGCGGACCTTCGAGGCAGCCCCGCTTACAGTGTGGACCGGCAACCTGCCGGATTCCGAATCGAACTGACGCCCAGAGGCGACGCTTTGGACGGAAACTCGACGTATGCTGCGGGGTCAGGTATTTCGCCACAGAAGCAGCTAACAAAGGTGATGTCGGCGGGTTTGCGCACTGCGAAAACCGAGGTAGCGCCGCCTGCTCTGAAAGCGGAAGTTGAGCCTGCTCCGCCAGAGCCCAACAGAGCCGCATTCGTGAACATTCCGTCAAGTCCGGTGCGCCAGCAGAAAAAGGTCGCGGCACAGGAACCCGCTGCGCAGGCTGGGAACCTGACGAAACCGAAAACGCAGGAGCTTGCCGGCGCCGCTCACGCGGAACAAGCTGCGAAAGTGGTGGCCGCTGCTCAGGAGCCGGCCGCCGGCCGTGCAGAAGCTCCGGATGTCCAGGACCTGGAACCGCAGGTTGGTCTGAAGTACACCGGCAAGCGGATTTCCCTGAATTTGAAGGGAGTGGACATCAGAGACTTTTTTCGTTTGATCCATGAGGTCAGCGGTCTGAACATCATTGTTGACCCCGACGTTTCCGGCAGCGTGACGGTCGTCCTGGATGATGTGCCCTGGGACCAGGCCCTGGATCTGGTGCTGAATAACAACGGGCTTGGCGATCGGCTGGAAGGAAACGTGCTGCGTATCGCCAGGCTCTCGACACTGACAAGTGAGCAGGAGGAAAGAAAGAAGCTGGCGATGGCAAGGGAAGATTCCGCGCCTCTGGCTACCGTTTTCCGTCCGTTGAGTTATGCCAAAGCAGCCACCCTCGCAGCGCTGCTGAAGACCTGGGTTGGCGGCGGAGCGTTGAGCCCACGGGGAACCGTTCTTGTGGACGATCGCAGCAATACCCTGATCATCTCGGATATTGCTTCGCACATCCCCAGGATCGAGACGATCGTCAGCAAGCTGGACAGGAAGGCCCAGCAGGTTTCAATCCAGGCACGGATTATCCGGGCCACCTCGGATTTTGCGCGGAACCTTTCAACCGCGCTTTCGTTCGCGCAGAGGAACGGCTCGGGGAGCTTTGGAACGGGCGGGGCTACGGGCAATGGGGTTTCCGGCGAGCCGCTCACACCGCCCACGGTGACAACATCACCGGCGACGGGTTTCGGGGTGTTTGTGCTTTCCAACCTGGGCAGAAATTATGCGATCAGCGCTGCGATTGCCGCGGCGGAAACGCACGATCAGGCCAAAACGATCTCGCAGCCGTCCATCGTGACCCAGAACAATGTGGAAGGGACGGTCATCCAGGGAACGCAGATTCCCATCCAGACGACGATCAACAACACGATCAGCGTCCAGTATGTCCAGGCGTCTTTGCAGTTGAAGGTCACGCCCCAGGTGACGCAGGACGGCAACGTCTTCCTGACCATTGACGTCGAGAATTCCACACCAGGCCCGGCGCTGACGCTCGCCGGCCCAACCATCAATACGCAATCGGCCACCACGCAGGTGCTGGTGCCGGACGGCGGAACCGTGGTGTTCGGCGGCGTCACGGTCCATACCAAGTCAAATTCGGCCACCGGCGTCCCCTTGCTCGATAGCGTTCCGATTTTTGGACACCTCTTCAAGAGCACGAACTCACAAAGCAACGACCAGGAACTGCTTTTCTTTGTCACGCCCAAAATCCTGAGCTAGCAAACTCTCTGGCCCAGGCCGTCATCCTGCAATTCGTAGTAGAATCAATGCTCCTGCGCGAGGAGGTGAATGCTTCCTCGCCTTGTTGCCAAACCATGAACCCTAGCGAATGTCAGCACCCTTACCCAGCCAGGCAACAACGGCTCAGGGCACAATTCGGGCGCAAGAAGATTGCCGCGCTGCTGGTCACCAGCCTGCCAAACATTTATTACCTCACCGGTTTCCGGGGCAGCGCCGGAGTGGCGCTGGTGGGGCCGTCCGAGAGCATCCTCTGGGTTGACCCGCGTTATACGCTCCAGGCCGCTGAACAAGCGGTGGGAATGGAAGTCGTCGAGGCAAAGCATGGACTTCTGAAGGAGGCTGCCGGCTGGATCCGGAAAAAGCGCCTGGGGCGTGTCGGCTATGATGACGCGGTTTTCACCTGTCGTGAGTTCACCAGCCTCACACGGGTTGCCGGCCGCGGGCGGCCATGGGTTCCGGTGGGCGGCATGATTGAAGACCTGCGGATCGCGAAGGACCCCGGCGAGTCTGATTGGATTCGGAAAGCAGGGAAGCTGACCGCCGAGGTTTTCGACGAGGTCAGAAACAGGATTCGTCCTGGGGCCAGCGAAAGCGGTCTGGTGGCGGAGATCGAGTACCGAATGAAGCGGAAAGGGGCCGAAGGAGCGGCTTTTGAGACCATCGTGGCATCAGGCGAGCGCAGCGCCTGGCCGCACGCCAGGCCGTCGGCCAAGTTGTTGAAGGAAAACGATTTGGTTATCGTTGATATGGGTGCTATACTGGGCGGATACGCAGCCGATATGACGCGTACTCTTTATCTGGGCAAACCGTCAGCTCGGATTCGGAGGCTGTACAACAAGGTTCGAGAAGCTCAGGAACGCGCCACTCAGGTTGCGCGAGCGGGACGGCTGACGGGCGATGTTGACGCGGCAGCCCGAAAGGTGCTGGAAAGGGCAGATCTGGAGCGGTATTTTACCCACAGCACCGGGCACGGCGTAGGGCTTGAGATCCACGAAATGCCGCGCGTAAGCCGCGGCGATAAACGTCGGCTTGGTTCCGGGTATGTTATAACAGTAGAGCCGGGCGTCTATCTCGAAGACTTGGGAGGAGTCCGGATTGAGGACACGGTTCTGGTCACCGATGGAAAACCGGATGTCCTGACTCCTGCCAGCAAAGACGATTGGTATACAGGTTAGGGTTGAGAGCAGGGGAGGAACATGCCTGTCAAGAAGTCATCCCGATCCGAAGAAGCAGAGAATGATCGAAGCTGGGAACTTGAGGAAATCCAGCAGTTGATTGATCTGCTGATCAAGCGGGAAGTAGCCGAGTTTGAACTGGAAAAAAACGGGATGCGCATCCGGATTTTGCGGCAGGCGTCTCCGGGGCCGGCATCGGCTTCTCCTGTGAATTCGAGTGGCGATTCCGCTTCGCAGCCGGCTGACCCTGTTTCCGCGCCGGCGCCTGCCCCGCCGCAGGAGTCCGCGGCGACGGAGTCGCAACCCGAAGCGCCTTCAGAAGCTGCGCATGTGCTGAAGTCGCCAATGGTGGGGACCTTTTTTGCTTCGCCTTCGCCGGATGCCCCGCCGTTTGTTGCGGTGGGCGACCGGGTCAGCGTGGGGCAGGTCCTCTGCATTGTTGAAGCCATGAAACTGATGAACGAGATCGAGTCGGAATCTGCCGGCGAGATTGTACGCATTCACGTTGAGAACGGCCAGCCGGTGGAGTACGGACAGCCCCTCTTTACCATTAAGCCCTTTTGAGAGCAATGTTTCAGCGCGACGATGGGAGCCGCCACGGGCTCCGAGGCCTTACCGGCCAGCGTGACGCATGTTTGGAAAGATTCTGATCGCCAATCGAGGGGAAATTGCGCTGCGGGTGATTTGCGCCTGCAAGGAACTTGGCATCCCCACCGTTGCCGTTTATTCAGAGGCCGACCGCTATTCGCTCCACGTGCGGTTCGCGGATGAAGCGGTGTGCATTGGCCCGGCAAGAAGCTCGGAAAGTTATCTCAATGTGGCGGCCATCATATCAGCGGCTGAGATTACGGGCGCTGACGCCATCCATCCCGGGTATGGATTCCTGGCTGAAAATCCCAAATTCGCCGAGGTCTGCGAGACGTGCAAGCTGACCTTTATCGGCCCGCCGCCACAAGCGATTCACCTGATGGGCGACAAGAACCTGGCGCGAAAGCGCATGGCGGAGCTCGGACTGCCCGTGTTGCCTGGGACGGGAGTTCTCGGCTCCGAGGAAGAAGCCCTGAAGGCCGCTGATGAGATCGGATATCCCGTGATGGTGAAGGCCTCCGCAGGCGGCGGCGGCAAAGGAATGCGGATTGTGAACGCCGCCGAAGACCTGCCGCAACTGCTCCAGACGGCGCAGAACGAGGCCGAAGCATCGTTCGGTTCTTCGGATGTTTACCTCGAGAAGTACATTCCATCGCCCCGGCATATCGAATTTCAGGTAATGGCGGACACCCACGGGAAGGTGGTCCATCTTGGCGAGCGCGAGTGTACCATCCAGCGGCGCCATCAGAAAGTGCTGGAAGAGGCGCCTTCAACTCAGATCAATGCTGAGACCCGCCGGCAGATGGGCTGCAAAATCATCCGCGCGCTGAGAGAAGTGGGCTATACGAACGCCGGGACAGTGGAATTCCTGATGGACGGGAATCGAAACCTTTATTTCCTGGAGATGAATACCAGAATCCAGGTGGAGCATGCGGTGACTGAGATGGTGACGGGCCTCGACCTGGTGAAGATGCAAATCCAGGTGGCCGCCGGTCTTCCGCTGCCCATTGAAGGGGATACGGTCGGGCTTCGCGGCCATGCGATCGAGTGCCGGATCTGCGCGGAAGACCCTGAGACGTTTGCGCCCTCGGCCGGGAAAATCACCGGATTTCATGTGCCCGGAGGCACCGGCGTTCGGGTGGATACGGCCGCATATGCAGAGTCGATCATTCCGCCTTACTACGATTCGCTGATTGCCAAGCTTGTGGTCCACGGGGAAGATCGTTCAGAGGCCATGCAGAGAATGGTGCGAGCGCTTGAAATGTTTATTATCGAAGGAATTTCCACTTCTATTCCAATGCAGGAAAAGATCCTTGCCGATGCCGATTTTCGCGCCGGCAGATTTGACACGCAGTTTCTAAATCGCTTTAGCCGCAACGGCGCAGGCAAGTGATCCGAACCCGCCCCGGTCCCAACGTATGGACTTTCGACTTCCTCGCCTCTATGCCATTATTGACCCCACCTTTACGCGGGGCCTTGAGCCTCTGGCGGTTGCGGACGTCCTTCTCTCATCAGGAGTCCGACTGATTCAATATCGTGGCAAGCAGGATGACTCCCGCAGGATGTTCGAGGCGTGCTGCGGTATTGCCGAACACGTGCGGCAGGCGGGGGGAACATTCATTGTGAACGACAGGGCGGATGTGGCCCTGCTGAGCGGCGCGAGCGGCGTCCATCTGGGCCAGGACGACCTGCCGGTGGAGCTGGCGCGGCGGGTGCTGGCTGCGGGCCAGCGCGTAGGCCTGTCAACCCATACTCGGGCCCAATTCGAGCAGGCGCAAGCAAGTTCAGCCGACTACATCGCCTTTGGACCGATTTTCCGCACTACCACCAAGGAGCGTCCCGACGCGGTGGTCGGTCTCGAACGATTGCGCGAAATGCGCGGGCTGGCGCGCAAGCCCCTGGTGGCCATCGGCGGAATAACGCTTGACAACGCGCCCTCCGTCATCGAAGCTGGAGCGGATTCGGTGGCCGTGATCCATGGCCTGCTGGCCGCGCAGGACACCGGGGCGCAGGCGCGAAAATTCCTGCAAGCGCTCCGCTAATATGCGGCGGAAGGTTGGCGCGCCACCCCGGGAAGGCCAAATCACAAAATTGAGGAAGGGCAACATGGCTGCGACGGTGGTGAACAAGTCCGCCACAGGGCCAGGGGCGCGGTCAGCCGAGCTTGTCAAAGGACTGGGACTGCTGGATTGCACCACGATTGTGATGGGCTCGATGATCGGGTCGGGCATCTTTATCGTGGCGGCCGAGATTGCTCGCGAGGTCGGCTCGCCCGGGCTTTTCCTGCTGTCGTGGGTCATCAGCGGCGTCATGACGGTTGCAGGGGCGGTCACTTACGGCGAACTGGCTGCCATGATGCCGCAAGCCGGAGGCCAGTACGTTTACCTGCGGGAAGCGTTCAGCCCGCTCTTCGGTTTTCTATACGGCTGGACGCTCTTCCTGGTGATCCAGACGGGCACCATTGCCGCCGTTGCCGTCGCCTTCGGCAAGTTTCTGGGATTCTTCTTCCCATGGATATCTGAACAGAACTACCTGCTGAACCTGGGAAGTGTCGCGATTCTCGGCCACCCGGTTGCCGTGACTCTTTCTACGCAGCAGGGCATTGCCATCATCGTGCTTCTGGGCCTGGGCGTCATTAATATCTTCGGCCTGCGCACCGGCGCGTGGATTCAGAACATTTTCACCGTTCTCAAAGTGGGCGCCCTGGTGGGGTTGGTGGTTGCGGGGCTATGGTGGGAAACCAGCCGAAGAGGGGCACCGGTTGCACATACGAGCTTTTGGGGAAACACCCATTGGGATACTGCCACGTTGACCATCCTGGCCGTTGCTCTCGTGGGGCCGCTTTTTTCCTCAGACGCGTGGAACAATGTGACCTTTACGGGCGCTGAGGTCAAGAACGCGAAACGCAATCTTCCCCTGGCGCTACTTATTGGCACCGCCGCCGTGTGCATCATCTATTTCCTGACCAACGTGATTTATGTCCGAGTGTTGCCTTTTGCCGCAATTCAGCACGCTCCCGCAGACCGCGTGGCTACGGCAGTGATGGAAGCGATGGTGGGACCAAAAGGGGCGGGGCTGATGGCTGCTGCGATTGTGATCTCCACGTTCGGTTGCATGAATGGCATGAGCCTTGCCGGCGCGCGCGTTTACTACGCCATGGCACGGGACCGCCTGTTCTTTAAAAAAGTGGGCACGGTGAATCCCAAATACCACACGCCGGCGGTTTCGCTGGTCGTCCAGGCGGTATGGGCCTCTCTGCTGACGATGAGCGGCACCTATAGTGAGCTGCTGGATTACGTGATTTTCGCCGTGCTCTTGTTTTATATTTTGACTATTCTTGGTCTTTTCCGGTTGCGCAGAACGCGTCCGGACGCCCCGCGTCCATACCGCGCCTGGGGATACCCGACTGTCCCGGTCCTCTACATCCTGCTCGCGTTGTTTATTGAATGGGCTTTATTGATGAACCGGCCGGTGCGGAGCCTGACGGGCCTGGGAATTGTGGCCGTGGGAATTCCAATCTATTATCTTTGGAACAGGCGCAGCATGCCGCCTGCCCGCGAAGGATAATTTGGAGGCACGATGTCTGATTTATGGGTGAAGAAGAACATCGAGCAGCTGCGGGAAGAGTGCGTAGATGCTGAACGCGGGCTGCGTCGGGCGCTCGGGCCTGTTGCCTTGATCTCGCTGGGTATCGGCGCCATTGTGGGAGCCGGGATCTTTGTCATCAGCGGCGTCGCCGTGCAGCACACCGGCCCGGCCCTGGTGCTCTCCGTCATTCTCTCTGGTGTTGGCTGCGCCTTTGCCGGACTCTGCTACTCGGAATTTGCTTCCATGATCCCAGTTGCCGGCAGCGCCTACACTTACGCTTATGCGACGATCGGCGAGTTCCTCGCGTGGATCATCGGCTGGGACTTGATCCTGGAATATGCCGTAGGCGCCACAACCGTATCGATTGGTTGGTCCGGATACACGCTCTCTTTTCTGCGAACGCTTCATATTCCGTTCCCGGCGGCCCTGGCCGGCAGCCCCTGGACGCCGATGAAAAGCGCGGACGGCACTATCGTTCATGCCTACTTCAACCTGCCGGCTTTTTTCATCGTTGCCCTAATTAGTGTGTTGCTGATTCTCGGCATCCGGGAATCAGCCCGATTCAACAATGTTGTCGTCA
>Ga0209178_1000515_pt1 | contig 11385 bp, 8 predicted proteins | sample GAAS200_FD_187521 | JGI IMG/M metagenome (GOLD analysis project Ga0209178, IMG submission 187521) | Agricultural soil microbial communities from Georgia to study Nitrogen management - GA AS200 (SPAdes) (version 2) | ecosystem: Environmental > Terrestrial > Soil > Agricultural land | place: USA... | reverse complement strand
AAATCGGAGGATAAAAAATAAATCTTGGTTCCCCGTAGCCCCAGTTTGCCCATTCAGACCATCGCGGGAAGATAATCCCTTCGTGCCATTGCCGGGCGACATCCATCCAGGAACTGAGATGGAACTGAATGTCGTGACCGCTGGGATTACCAAGAAAAAAGAAGGGCGCAATCACCGCTGTTGCCGTGAGCACTATGAAGAAAAGTGCGGTGCGCGGACGAACCTGTCTTCCTGCGACCGGGTGATCTACTTCCCGCGAACTCGCAGAAGCCCAACTTGTCGAAGCGTCAGCGATGATGCAGCCTCAAAAGGGAATTCAGATAAACGCCACCAGAAATCAATTCAGAATACAAAACCACGCGGCACGATTGCCAGAAGGTGATTTCCGAGAAACGGCCCGGAAACAACTTGCGATCCGACAAGCCCGCCCTGATAAACTGCGAACGAAAAGAGGAAGAGATTGATCACCAAGGAAGACGAGAGGCTTGCTGCGACCGCGGCGCGACAAGCTCACTGGCAGCGATGGGGTCCTTATCTTTCCGAACGCCAATGGGGGACGGTCCGTGAGGATTATAGCCCAAACGGCGACGCGTGGAATTATCTTACGCACGATCAGGCTCGCTCGCACGCCTATCGCTGGGGAGAGGACGGTATCGGCGGAATCTGCGACCGGCATCAGCATATTTGCCTTGCGTTTGCTTTCTGGAATGAAAAGGACCCGATTCTTAAGGAAAGGCTTTTCGGCCTCACGAACCGGGAAGGAAATCACGGCGAAGACGTAAAGGAATATTATTTTTATCTGGATGCGACGCCGACGAGTTCGTACCTGAAATATCTCTACAAGTATCCGCAGGCAGCCTATCCATACGATCAACTTGTGGCTGAAAATGCGAGGCGCGACCGCACGCAGCCCGAATATGAACTGATCGACACCGGGATTTTTGACGAGAATCGCTATTTCGATATTTTCATTGAGTATGCAAAGGTCGAGCCCGAGGACATCCTCATTCGCGTGACGGCTTGGAATCGCGGCCCCGACGCGGCGAAGTTGCACATCCTGCCGACGCTCTGGTTTCGTAACCGGTGGGACTGGGGAGAACCGTACGACAAGCCGGGAGTTGCACACGTCAACAGCCCGCAAGGCATCACTCTGATCGAGGCAACGGAATACCACTACGTAAAGCGCTGGCTAGCGGTAGAAGGCAATCCAGAATTGTTGTTCACCGAAAACGAGACGAATCTCGAGAGGCTCTTTGGCGCGAAAAATGGCACGCACTACGTGAAGGATGCGTTTCATCGATACTTAATCAACGGCGAGCATGACGCTGTGAATCCCGCCCAAACCGGCACGAAAGTCGCGGCTCATTATGCGACGGCGATCGCGCCGGATGGGAGCTGGACCCTGAAGCTCCGCCTTGCGAATCGGAATCCGGCGGCTCATGGCGAGACCGCTGAGACGATATTCGGAGCGTCTTTCGATGAGACGTTTGACACAAGGATCAAAGAGGCAGACGAATTTTACGTGCAGCGCATCGGCGGAAAATTGAGTCCGGATGCACAGAATGTGCAGCGACAGGCGTTCGCGGGACTGCTCTGGGGCAAGCAGTCGTACCACTACGAAGTGAAGCGATGGCTCGATGGGGATCCGACGCAGCCTCGGCCCGATCCGGCGCGGCACGAGGGGCGCAATAAAGATTGGACCACGCTCTATAACGCAGACGTTATCTCGATGCCGGACAAGTGGGAATATCCGTGGTATGCGGCTTGGGATTTGGCATTTCACTGCGTTGCGATGGCGCTGATCGATCCTGAGTTTGCGAAGCACCAGCTCGTGCTTTTCGTGCGCGAATGGTACATGCATCCGAACGGGCAGCTTCCGGCGTATGAATGGAACTTCTCTGATGTGAATCCACCGGTGCACGCATGGGCGGCCTGGCGCGTTTACAAAATTGCGGCGCGCGTCCAAGGCGAGCCGGACAGGACTTTTCTTGAGCGACTCTTTCACAAGCTTTTGCTGAATTTTACGTGGTGGGTGAACCGAAAGGACGTTGAGGGCAAAAACGTTTTTCAGGGCGGCTTCCTGGGCCTCGATAACATAGGCGTATTCGACCGGTCCGTGCCGCTCGGCCCGGGAAATTATATCGAACAGTCCGATGGCACGAGCTGGATGGCGATGTATTGCCTCGATATGCTTGCGATGGCTATCGAGTTGTCGCGTTTCGATACGGCCTATGAGGATGTGGCCAGCAAATTTTTCGAACACTTCGTCTACATTTCGCGCGCGATGAACGACATGGGCGGCGAAGGCATCGGCCTTTGGGATGAACAGGACGGTTTTTATTACGATGTGCTGCACATGGGCGAAACAAACCACATATCGATGAAAGTCCGGTCGATGGTGGGAATCATCCCGCTCTTCGCGGTCGGAACATTCGAGCCGGAAGACTATCTGCGGCTGCAAGGTTTTCGCCGGCGCATGCAGTGGTTCCTGGATCACAACAAAGATGTGGCCGAACACGTCGATATGAGCCAGAAGACAGACCGCGGCGCGCGACTACTCCTTACGATTGCAAATCGCGCCAAACTGGAGCGGGTCTACCGGTATGTTTTCGACGAAAATGAATTTTTGTCGCCGCATGGATTGCGCGCTCTCTCGAAATTTCACAAAGATCATCCTTATAAGCTCGCAGTGGACGGGCGCACTCATTCGATCGACTATGAGCCCGCGGAGTCGACATCCAGTTTATTCGGCGGCAATTCGAACTGGCGCGGACCCATCTGGTTTCCGCTTAATTTTCTGCTGATCGAATCGCTTCAGCGGGTGCATCATTACTATGGAGATAGTTTACAAGTAGAGTACCCTACACGATCAGGTTCGAATGTTTCGTTGTGGGAAGCGGCGAGCGACATTTCGAGGAGATTGACGCGGATATTTTTGCGGAAGGATGGGCGGCGGCCGGTGTATGGGGGCACGGCAATGTTCCAGGACGATCCTTCCTGGCGCGATTTAATCCTTTTTTACGAATACTTTCATGGCGAAACGGGCGCCGGATTGGGAGCAAGTCACCAGACCGGATGGACCGCTTTAGTTGCCAAGTTGATCGAGCAAAGTGGCGAATAATGGCCGAGTTGGCGCCTTAAAATGGACTTAAATGGCCTCAAGTAGAAAAAAATGGCGCGATTGGCGCCGTAAAATCGCGTAGATATTTTGCTATATTCGCCTTTCATTCGCCATCGTGGTAGGATGGCCCCGGGACCCTAGCATGTCTTCTCAAGCCGAACTTTTTACCGAGAGTTTTCCCCTTAATCCGGAGCAGCGTGCTGCGGTGGAGCACGGAGACGGTCCGCTGCTCGTTGTGGCGGGCGCCGGTACGGGGAAGACCAGAGTGATTACGGAGCGGATTCGGTATCTGCTTGAGACGGACGCGAACCTGGCGGGCGAGAACATCCTTGGGCTGACGTTTACGGATAAGGCCGCGGGAGAAATGAAATACCGGCTGCTCAAGGCGGCCGGAGAACGTGCGAAGGACGTATGGCTCAGCACTTTTCACAGCTTCTGCATTGAGCGCATTCTGCAGAACGAAAACGACAAAATCCAGGCGCTGGACGACATTGACCACGGGATTCTGCTGCGCCGACGGATCGCGCAGCTTGAGCTTGACCGCTTCAAACGGTTGGCCGAGCCGGCGCAATTCCTGAAAGATTTCGTGAAGTTTTTCTCGCGCTGCCAGGACGAATTGGTGACGCCGGACGATTACCAGCGCTACGTGGACGCCCTGAAGCGAAAATATCTGGCACGCCGCGGGGCGATGCAGGAAGACGAACGCACGATTGCCGAGGAGGAACTGGCCAGGCAAGAGGAAGTGGCGCGCGCCTATCGCGTGAGCGAGCGCCTCCTGCGCGAGAAAAATCTAGTCACGTTCGGCGCGCAACTCATGCAATCCGTCGAAAAGCTGCGCAGCGATTCAGCGCTGCTGGAGCGGATGCGCGCTCAATATAAGCACATTCTGGTGGACGAGTTTCAGGACACGAACGTCGCGCAACTGGAATTGCTCTGGCTGCTCGCGGGCGACCGGCGAAATATTGTCGCGGTGGGCGACGACGATCAGGCGATCTACAGATTTCGGGGCGCGTCATTTGGCAGCTTCACGATTTTTCTCGAGCGCTTTTGCGGGGTTCGCGGTGCTGCGCCGGCTGGCGCGGCGAAGAAGTTCCTCGTATCGCTCTCGCGGAATTACCGCTCATCGCAGCGCATTCTGCGCGTGGCGGGCGAAGTGATTGCACAGAACGAACGATCCTCTCTGCTGCCCGCGAAGAACCTTACCACCGAGAAGGGCGATGGCGATAAAGTTCGCGTCATTGAGTTCGCGCGGCCCGAGGAAGAGGCGCATTGGGTTGCGGCGGAAATCGAGCGGTTGCATGATGCCGGTGCGGCATGGAAGACGTTTGCCGTTCTGTATCGCAATCACACCCACAGAGAGCATTTGCTGAGCGCGCTCCGCAGACGGCGAATTCCATTTGTAATTCGCAGATTCTCGATTCTTTCCAGCACACTGATCCGCGACCTGCTTGCATATCTGCGCGTGATCGGCAATCCGGGCGACAACGTCTCCTGCGCGCGCATTCTAGCGGCGCCATATTGGGGACTTGAGCCACGCGATCTGGTTCGCCTCACGGAACGCGCGGATAAGAATAAGAGGCGGTCGCTCTCTGACGAAATTGAGGCGGCAAAGGACGAGGCGCCGTTTAACCGCGAGGGCGTGCGGCTTGCGGAGCTTGTGGCCATGTTGCGCCACTTGCGTCAACTGGCGCGCAGGATCGGCACTCGGGAACTTCTAGACGAACTGATCGCGCGGCTTGGCGTTGCGCCGCTGCCCTCGGATGCGGATCGCCAATATCTCGATCGTCTGGTGGAATTCGTCAAAGAGTGGGAGCGGAAAAGCGAGGGCAAGCACCTGCACGATTTTCTGGAGTACATGAACTATTTCCAGGAGCTTGGCGGAGATATTTGCCTCGATGAAGAAATTGCCGAGGACGCAGTGCAGCTAATGACGGTGCATTCGGCCAAGGGGTTGGAATTCCCGCGCGTCTTCATTTTGCGTCTCGCAAAAGGCGACTTTCCCGTCCGTTCGCACGAGCCGGTCTTCGAATTTCCCGCGGACCTGATGAAAGAGGAAAAGCCGCGCGGAGATTTCCACATTCAAGAAGAGCGACGCCTGTTTTACGTTGCGCTTACCAGGGCCCGGCAGCAACTCACTCTGTCCACAATCGTAAATAAACGCAAAAAGGAATCGCCGTTTCTGGAAGATTTTCTGCAGAACCCCAAAATTCAGAAATTTGACGCGGTGCAATCGACGCCGCGCGTGGAAGTGCCGCCGACCGAGGAGTTGGCTGAGCCTGCGGCAAATCCGATCGAGCCGGCCCGTCTTTTCGGTTTGATTCCGGGAACGGCTCAAGCCACGACGGGCGCATACTCGCGCGCTGCGCTTTGGGCTAAGGCTTATCATCCGCCGCGACCCGAGCCATTGCAGTTGAGCGCTTCGGCTATCAACGAATACGTGGAATGTCCCATGAAGTTTCAATTCCGGCGCTCGTGGGGCATTCGCGGCGGACCGCACGCTCAGATGACATTCGGCGTCGTGATGCACACGACGATCCGTGAATTCGCCGAGCAGATGCAGGATACGAAGAAAGTTGCGCTCGACGATTTGCTGGCCATTTACGACCGTGAATGGTATTCAGCGGGATTTACCGACGATTACCACGAACAGGAATACCGCAAGGAAGGACGGCGGCAGCTCGATGAATTTTACAAAAAATATTCCGAATCGCCTGCGGACTTGCTCTTTCTGGAAAAACCGTTCGAGTTGCCCCTTGAGAACGACGTCGTAATCACCGGCAGGATCGACCAGATCAACCGGATCAGCGGCAAGCGCGTGGAGATTATCGACTACAAGACGGGAAGACCCAAAGACGCAAAGAAAGCCGAGCAAGATTTTCAATTGAGCGTCTACGCACTCGCCGCAAAGGAAATTCTGGAGCTAGAACCGGAACGGCTGGTGCTTTACAACCTGATGACAAACGAAGCGATCGCAACGACGCGCGACGCGAAAGCGATTGCAGCGACGAAAGCGACGATTGCAGATGTGGCAAGCCAGATTCGCGCGAGCGAATTTCCAGTGAAGCCCGGCTTCGGGTGCAGATATTGCGACTATAAGGCGCTTTGCCCCGCGCATGAACAATTGATCCCGATTCGGCCTATGGTGCGACAGGCGGACGCGTAGGAGATTTGCCACCGAGGCACAGAGGCACGGAGACAATGAGGCACAGGAAGCATAGGAAGCAGATGAGGCAGACTGAAGGCGCTGGCTCTAATTTAGAACGGGCGACAGCGATTATCCTTTGCGTATGGGCCTAACAATTCCAAGAGAGGTCCTTCGGGCTGTTTCACGGCCCTCAGGATGGCGAGATGATTTCTTTCTGGAAAATTCTTTATTGCAGGTGATCGTGTGAAAAGCAAAAGCGGGGAGAACGTTTTGCGTTCGCCCCGCTTTTTGTTTCCGAGACGCTTCTTGCAGAAGCTGGATCGGTTCCGCGCATGAACTACTTTGGAACTTTCTCCGGCGAACATGCGCGCTCAAAAATCCAGCGCATCACATTCGCTTCGTTTATCTATAAAGGCCGCCAACGTTATAGTCAAGAAGAAAAAAGTTCTGTAGCGTTTGCCACAGAGACACAGAGGCTCAGAGGAAAAGCCTACAAAGATTTGTCAAGGTTCCTCCGATGAAATGCGAACAGCGTCGCATATCGCTATTCGCGCAACAGCCTGACTGTTGCCTGCACATTCCTGCGTAGCTAGGTGCTAAGTCATGACTATTGTAGATGACTATGGTATGTTGTAGAGGTCAAGTGAGGTGTTCCTATGAGCGCAAAAACAAAGAAACAGACGCGCGAGATTCCCATATCTGAATTTAAGGCGAAGTGCCTTTCGTTGGTGGATCAGGTCAGTAAGACCAAGACGTCACTCATAATCACAAAAAGAGGAACGCCCGTAGCAGAAATTGTTCCCGTAAGTCCGGAAATTGATCGGAAGAAGTGGCTTGGCTCGATGACAGGGATTCTCAAGATCAAGGGGGATATTATTTCGCCAGTGATCGACCTAGACGATTTTGAGGCATTGAGCGATTGAGACTACTTCTGGATACACACATTTGGATTTGGAGCCTTTCCGGCGTCGGCAATCTCTCGCGTCCCGTGCACCTGCAGATCTCGGATCCCGATAATGAACTGTGGCTCTCTCCTCTCAGCCTATGGGAGGCGATCCTGCTCCAAAGAAAGGACAAAATCGAACTGCCCAGCAAATCACCGGAATGGCTAGCACAGGCAGCGGCAACATTGAAGGAAGCCCCACTCACCTTCGAGATTGTGACAGCCGCGCATCGTCTGACATTTGATCACCGGGATCCTGTGGATCGTTTTCTAGCGGCGACGGCGGGTGTGCTTGGATTAACGCTCGTCACGGCCGACCGTCGGCTTTTAGGGCTCGGTGCGATCGCCACACTAGCAAATCGATGAAAAAAACGAGCGAAGCGGTCGAACTCCACTTTTTAGGGCGTGGCTTCGACGGAGCTTAGGTAGTAGCCGTCGCGGGTACGAATATCGAGATTTGTGCCGTGATTCTCTACGCGAACTTCAATCGAGTGATAATCCTTTGCAGTGTCCTTCGGAGCGGGCTGGAAAGTTAGTGTGTATTCGTTGCGCGCTTCTTCGGTGAGATTCGCATACATGCGATCAAGATCTTTTTGCTTGGCCGCGTAAAAAGTATCGCCCCCCGTATTTGTCGCATAATTGATGAGCTGGCTTTGCCCGTGTTGAAGCAGCGACTTGCCGAGCGGGACGGAACGCGTGACGGAGATCGAAAAGACCGAGATATCGTGTTGGAGAAGCGTTGCCAACGTTTCGTCATAAGGGTGCTTTTCATCGCGCGCGTCGACGCCATCGGAAATCACGAATATGATCTTGCGAACGGCCCGGCACGTGTTCTGATTGACTTGCCCTAGCTTTTGCGCTTGCTTCTCTTCATCTGCGCACCGCTGGCGTTCGCGGTCGCTGAGCATCTGGCCTGCGGCGTAAATTGCGTCGTCCAAAAAACTGGTGCTTTGATATTTCGGCGGTCCTTTCACGCGAACGGCGGACGTGGGATCGTTCTGGCTCGGAGTGACCGGCCCGGCGGTTTCCGGATCGGGATAAACGAAAGTGGAATGGGAGGCAAGCTCAAGCCGCTTCAGTTCGGTATAAAGCGTGTCATTATCAGCTGTGAAATTGGAAACCGTCTTCGGAAACTGATCGTAGGTTTCAAGTGCGACTTCATCGCCCGGACCAAACGCAGCCGAAACGGTCTCCAGGCTATTCTGGACCTGCTTGGCTTGCTTATCGGAGAGGTCGTTATCGAGGACGACGACGGCGGACATGGGAACCGGATCCGCAGAGAAGCTGGCGATCGGGCGATCGACATTATCTTCGAGAATGCGAAAATCGCTGCGTGTGAGGCCGCTGACGAGCTGGCCTTGCGAATCCTTGACAATTACGGGCACGACGACGAGGCGAGTAACGTTTGTGATCGGCCGCGGCGGAGGCTGTTGCGCGGGCGTGGGAACCTGCTGGCGCAGCGATGGCGCCGGAGCTCCCTGGTTCTGAGCCACCGCGGCGATTGACAATGCCGAAAATAAAGCGAGAATTAGCGCAACTCGCATCGGATCGCGTTCACCTGTTCCGACCGCAGATACGACCGCCGATGCCATTTGCAGGGTAGTTCAAGCAAACATCCAACGGGGACGCGCGACGCATCGTATCACCCTAAAGGCGTTCCAAGGGAGATTATACAATGCGACGGACAAAGATGGCTGCCGCTCTTCTGGCTGCTGCCGTGGCGGCGGGTTCCGCTGTAACTGTGCTTACGGCACGCGCAGCAGGACGGCAGGATAGCCAGAACAATGAGCAGCAACCGCCGCAGAGCGGCGGAACGCTGAAGGTGGAAAGCAAGCTGGTAGAAGTGTTTGCCACCGTGCGCGACCGTCACAATGCCATTCTGGAAAACCTTACAAAAGACGATTTCAAGGTTTCAGAGGATGGCGTGCCGCAGAAGATCACCTATTTCGGCAAGGAATCGGACATGCCGATCACGCTCGCCATTCTGATGGACACCAGTGCCAGCATGGCGAACATTCTGGATGCGGAGAAGGCGGCGGCTTCTTCGTTCGTGCACGAGATCATGCGCAAGAAAGATGAGGCAGTCGTCATCAGCTTCGATACGGACGAAGATCTGCTTGCGGACTTTACGGAAGATCCTGTGGTGCTGACGCACGCGATCAATCGAGCGCAAATCAATGTTGACGCGTCCGGGGTCGGAGGCACGCCGGGAACGGTGCCTTCTCAATCGGGCGGCACGAACCTCTATGACGCAGTCTATCTGGCCTGCCATGACGAGCTAGGAAACGAAGCAGGCCGCAAGGCGATCATCGTGCTTTCAGACGCGGAAGACACGGGAAGCAAAATGAATATCGATGAGGCGATCGAATCCGCGCAGCGCGCCGACGCCGTCATTCACGTCATCCTGATTTCCGATCCGGGAGCGACTATGGGATACGGCTATGGCGTGGCCGTGCAGATGGCGAGGGACACCGGCGGACGCGTGATTCCCGTGCACAACGATAAGACGATGAATAAAGCGTTCGACGAGATTGCCGAAGAGCTGCGCTCTCAATACGTGCTGGGATATATCCCATCAAATACTGCGCACGATGGAACGTATCGCAAGATCAAAGTGGAAACGACGCAGCCGGGAACGAAAATCCTCTCACGCAAGGGGTATTACGCACCAAATAGTTATTGATCCACGTGTTGCAGCGATAGCATGCGGGCGCAGCAAGCAGCGCCCTGCGGCACGTGTTTAGTGGCCGGGCGCGGCGGCATCCGCCGCTTTGGCGTAGTAGCCTTTGCGCGTGCGAACAACTAAACCTTTGCGGTCAACCTGAACATTGATGGTGCGATATTTACCGTCGGCCGGCAGCGTGGGTGTGTAGGCGATGAAGTACTGGCTGCGCAATTCTGTGCCGATCTGAACGAACGATTCGCCCAGGTCCTCTACCTTGTATGGAAAAAACGTACGCCCTCCGGTTTGATCGCTGAACTGCATCAGGATCTTGTCGCCTTCGGTGAACTCATATTTGCGCGGAGCATCGCCTTGGTCGAGCGTGATCCAATCTGTGTTGGTGCTGATAGCGTAGACAGCAGCGCCGGAGCGAATGATGGCCTCTATTGCATCGCTCGGGGCGCGGTCGCTTAGATTGTCGTTGCCGTCGCTGATGAGCACGACGACGCGGCGAACGTCTTTATCGGTACCCTTGGGAAGCGGCGCATTGAGAAGCTTTTCAGAAGCCATATAAAGCGCGTCATTCAGGGCCGTACCGCCACCGGCGCGCTGATCTCGTATCGCGTCGCTGAGAATGCCGACGTCGTCCGTGTAATCCTGAATCACCTGCGGCTCGTTATCGAACGTCATAAGGAACGCCTGGTCCTTGAGAGGCCGGATCACGCGATTCAGGAAGTCAATCGCGGCGTCTTGCTCGAATTGGAGGCGCGGGCGGATGCTGTTCGAAGTGTCGATAAGGACGGCGATGCGAAGAGGCAAATCGGTTTCTGCCGAGAAGAAGCGAATGTCTTGCGGCACGCCGTTTTCGAGGACGCGAAAGTCGCTTTGGCCGAGATCCGTGACGAAATTGTGCTTTTTGTCTGAGACCGTGATCGTCAGCGGCACAGTTTGAGTGGTGACGCGAATCGCGGGGTTGGTCTTTTGGCCTGGAGCCGCAGGCTCCGAGGGCGTCTGGGCTGCGTCTGCGTCCGGGGCTGCGGGAGCTTGCGGCGCGGAAACCTGCGCGCGCACGGCAGCCATCGCAAACAGAGCTATGGCGGCAAACGCGAAAATACGAAGGGATTTCACTCGCAACGATTATAGGTACGCGTGAAGGGCGGCGTCAATTGGGGCGGACGGACTGCCTGTGGCGCGAGCGAGCGCGTGGAGATAGTCGAGAAGCTCCGCGGGCAGAGGGGCGCGGAATTCGAGGCGTTCGCCGGTGCGAGGATGCGCGAAGGCGATGCGAGCGCCGTGCAGGAAGTTTCGGCCAAGCGGCGGCAGCAGCTCTTTGCCCACGCGTTCTTCTCGGGGGGCACCGTAGACAGTGTCGCCTACGATAGGGCATGAAATCGCGGAGAAATGGACACGAATCTGGTGCGTGCGGCCCGTGTGCAAGTCGGCTTCAATGAGAGTGAAATTGCCGATGTGGGCCAACGCGCGCCAATCGGTGCGAGCTTCACGTCCTTCGCGGC
>Ga0209178_1000513_pt1 | contig 11397 bp, 10 predicted proteins | sample GAAS200_FD_187521 | JGI IMG/M metagenome (GOLD analysis project Ga0209178, IMG submission 187521) | Agricultural soil microbial communities from Georgia to study Nitrogen management - GA AS200 (SPAdes) (version 2) | ecosystem: Environmental > Terrestrial > Soil > Agricultural land | place: USA... | reverse complement strand
GAGCGTGGCGAAATCCTCGCGCTCCTCGGACCCTCCGGCTCGGGCAAGACCACCCTGTTGCGGATGCTGGCCGGCTTTGAACCTCCCGACGGTGGCCGGGTGCTCGTCGAGGGTGACGACGTCACCGCGGCGCCCCCCGCGTCCCGCCGCTTCGGCATGGTGTTTCAGCACTACGCGCTCTTCCCCCATCTGGACGTCGGCGAGAACGTCGCGTTCGGATTGGCGAAGGGCGGTGACCGCGGCGCGCAGGTCGGCGAGGCCCTCGGCCTCGTGGACCTGGCGGGGTTCGAGCGGCGCAAGGTGCAGGAGCTTTCGGGCGGACAGCAGCAGCGCGTCGCGCTCGCCCGGGCCCTGGCTCCACACCCCAGAGTGCTCCTGCTCGACGAACCCCTCTCCAACCTGGACCCTTCGCTCCGGGAGCGTACCCGGCGCGAGCTCCGCGAGGTGATCGGCCGCGTCGGGATCACGACCGTCTTCGTCACGCACGAACAGGAAGAGGCGTTCGATCTCGGCGACCGCGTGGCGGTGCTGCATGCCGGCCGGCTCGAGCAGCTGGGCACGGCCGACCAGGTCTACGATTCACCGGCGAGCCTCTTTGTGGCGACGTTCGTCGGCCGCGCCAACGTGCTCAAGGGGAGCGCGGCCCTGGCGTTCGGGGGTGAGCCGGGGGACGCCCTGGTGATTCGCCCGGAGCACCTCCGCCTGGTGGCCGGGCCGGGCGTGGCGGGGGTGGTGAAGGAACGCCGGTTCACGGGTGCGAGCGCCTATCTCAGCGTCGAAATCTCGGGCGGCGTGCGGGTCGAAGTGCTGGCCGAGCCGAGGGCCGCCAAAGTCGGGGACCCGGTGACGCTCGCGGCGGTGCGGAAGGCGGCATTCCCGTCATGAAGAAGCGCTCCCCGACCGGGATTCTGTTCACGCTCCTGCTCACGTGGCTCGTGCTGTATCCCGTACTCATCGTGGTGGTGGATGCGGGACACGCGGACGCGATCCGGGCGTTCATCTCGCGACGGACGGAATGGAGCGCGCTGTGGGCGAGCTGCTGGATCTCGGTGGCGAGCGTCGTGCTCGCGGCGGTGATCGGCGTACCGCTCGCATTCTTGTTCGAATGGTTCGAGTTCCCCGGGCGCAAGCTCCTGGGCTCGCTGATCGCGCTCCCCGCCGTGCTGCCTCCGCTGGTGGGCGTGATCGCCTTCCTCTTTCTGTACGGCGAATCAGGATTCGTCGCGCGGGGATTGCAGTACGTCTTCGGCTTCCAGCAGGCCCCGTGGCGGCTGCAGGGAGCGGGAGCGATTCTGCTCGTCCACGCGTACTCCATGTACGTCTATTTCTATCTCTTCACCCGGGCGGGGCTCGCGAAGGTCGACGCGGCGATGATCGAAGCGGCGCATGCGCTCGGCGCGGGGCGGTGGCGGACGCTCGTGCGCGTGACACTGCCCTTGCTCCGTCCCTCGCTCGCCGGGGCGACCCTGCTCACCTTCATGACCGCCCTCGGGTCGTTTTCCGCGCCGTACGTGTTCGGCGGCGGATTCCGGGTCATGCCGACCCAGATCGTCGCCTCCCGGCTGAACGGCCAGGACGCGCTCGCCATGGTCGAGACGGTCGCCCTGGCGCTCCTGGCCCTCGTCGGCCTCGTGTTGTTGCGGCGCTCCGAGGGAGAGGTCGGCGTGGTCTCCCTTGGGAAAGGCGCCGCGCCCCGGCGTCGCGTCATCCGGACGCCCCTGGCGCGGGTGACGGCCACGGTGGCCGGGTGGGCGCTCGCCGTGGTGCTCCTCCTGCCCCATTTAACCCTGGTTTTGGTCTCGCTCGTCCCATACGCAACGTGGACAACCGAAGCCTTCCCTCCGGTGTTGAACCTGGACAATTATCGCCGCCTGCTGGCGGAGCCGGCTCGTCTGGCGCCCCTCGTGAATTCGCTCTGGATGGCGGTGGTCAGCACGCTGGGGGCGGTGGTGATCGCCCTCGCGGCCGGGTGGATGGTGGTCAGGCGTCGCGTGCGGTTGGCCAAGATCATGGAGGCGCTGATGGCGCTGCCCTGGGCCCTCCCGGGCACCGTCTTCGCGATCGCCCTGGCGACGACGTTCAGTGTGATGAAACCGTTGGAGGCCCGTTGGGTGTTAGTAGGGACGGCGCTGATCCTCCCGCTGGCGTATCTGGTGCGCAATATCCCGGTCACGGGGCGGGCGATTCTCGCGGGGTACCGCCAACTCGATCCGGCCTTCGAGGAGGCGGCGGCGAGTCTCGGGGCGGGGCGGTGGGAGACGTTCCGGCGGGTCAGTCTGCCGCTGCTCTCGCCCGCGCTCATGGCGGGGGCCAGCCTGGCCTTCGTGGCGGCGCTGGGTGACTTCGTGACGTCGGTGGTACTCTATACCTACGACACGCGCCCGATTTCGATGGAGATTCTGTCGTCGCTGCGGTTGAATGAAATCGGCGTCGCCGCCGCGTTCGGGGTAGTGCTCATGCTGGTCAGTGCCGTCGTCCTCGCGATCGGAGCCCGTCGGTGAACCTGAGCCCCTCCCTGAAGCGGCTGTTCGTGCTCTTGGTGGTGGCATTCGTGGACATGATGGGCCTGATGATCATCTGGCCCCTCCTGCCGCTCTATGCCACCAACCTCAAGGCGAGTCCGGCGGTGGTGGGGCTCCTCGTGGCCTCGTTCCCGGTGGCGCAGCTCATCGCCTCTCCGATCTGGGGCTACGTATCGGATCGCCATGGGCGCCGGCCCGCGCTGCTCGTCGGACTGGCGAGTTCGGCGGTCGCGTATGTCGTCTTCGCGTTTGCGCCCACGGTCTGGCTGCTGTTCCTCTCCCGGTTCGTGCAGGGGCTCGGCGGTGGGACCACCGGCGTGGTCCAGGCGTATGTCGCCGACACCATGCTCCCGAAGGAGCGAGCCAAGGCGCTGGGGTGGATCTCGGCGGCGACGAGCGCCGGCGTAGTCGTGGGCCCCGCCATCGGGTCCTTCATGCATCGCTTCGGCGACGCGGCGCCGGGCCTGTTTGGCGCCGTCCTCGTGCTGATCAATGTCGCCTTTGCCTGGAAGTGGCTGCCTGAATCGCGATGGGCGCAGGCCGGCGTGGACCATTACACGCCTCAAGGCGTGCGTCAGATGACGATCAAGGACGCGTACGACAACATCACCAAGCCTGCGGGCAGGGTGCTGAGTGAGCCGGGAAGCCCGATTTCCCTCCTGATCTGGGTCTACACGTTCGCCATGCTCGGGTTCAACGCGCTGCCGCCGATCTTTTCGCTGTACCTCCACGACAGGTTCGGCATCACCGTCGATCAGATCGGGTACTTCTTCATGATCTTCGGGATCGTCGGGGTGGTGATGCGCGCAGCCCCCGTGGGCTGGTTCAACGCCCGCTTCGGTGAGGTCAAGACGATGCGGATCGGCGCCGCGCTGCTCTTTGCCGGATTCATTCTGGTCCCCTTGGCTCCGACCCTCCCGATATTCGTGCTGACGCAGATCCTCCTGCCGCTGGGCACCGCCCTGGTATTCCCGGCCAACTCCGCGCTCGTCAGCCATCGCGCCGATCCCAAGGAGATCGGTGTGACGATGGGCGTGCAGCAGACCTATCGCGGATTGGCGGCCATCTTCGGCCCTGCCTACGCCGGATGGGCGTACGGCGCCCTGGGTCACACCATCCCGTTCTATATGTCGGCGGGCATCATCGTCTTCGTTTTCTGGCTCATGACGCTCGTGGAAGTAGACGCACCGGTGACCCAGCCGACGCCCGTCCGTACCACCGCCGCCTGACTCCGAGTAGGTTTCGGGACCTCGAAGGGAGGCGACATGGCGGGCGTCAAACTCAGTGCCGGTCAACAGCGCAGAGTCGACCAGATCGCGGAGCTCCAGAAGATCGTCGGACATACCCGCGCGACCTTGAAGGAGCTCGAGTCGAACCGTGCCGCCAAAGCGACGGTGGTCAACAACCTGAGCGCCATGATCGCGCGCGAGATGCAGCAGATGCGCCAGAAGCTCCTGACCTCGCCGGTGGGCACGGTGGGTGACATCGCGGGCAACCTCTCGGTCGTGGCCGGCCGGAGCCAGGGGATGAACGTGAAGATCCGCGCGCTCAACGACGGCCTCAACAGCATCGACATGCAGCTCGACCTGGCCATGAAGAACGCCATGCAGCCCGAGAAGGACACCAAGCCCGCGGCCGGTGAGCAACCCGCGCACTGACGGCCCGGCGATCCGGACGGCGAGTCTCGTCAAGAAATACGAGGACGTCGTGGCGGTCGCGGGGCTGGATCTCACCATCCATCGTGGGGAATGCTTCGGACTCTTGGGGCCCAACGGCGCCGGGAAGACCACCACGATCGAGATTCTCGAGGGCCTGACCCTCCCCGATTCGGGGGAGGTCGAAGTCCTGGGGATGCAGTGGGCGGACGAAGCCGGCGGCCGGGCCCTTCGCGAGCACCTCGGCATCCAGCTTCAGGAAACCCAGCTGGCCGACAAACTCTCCGTCGACGAAACCCTGTCCCTGTTCCGGTCATTCTACGAGACGGCGAACACGGTGGACCAGGTCCTCGACCTCGTCTCCCTGGGCGAGAAGAAGCACAGCTGGGTCGGCAAGCTCTCCGGCGGGCAGAAGCAACGCCTGGCGGTGGCGTGCGCGCTGGTGGGCAAGCCCGACCTCCTGTTCCTCGACGAACCCACCACCGGCCTGGACCCGCAGTCCCGCCGCCAGCTCTGGGAAGTGGTCGAGCGGTTCAAGGGCCAGGGACATACGGTCCTCTTGACCACGCACTACATGGACGAAGCCGAGCGGCTCTGTGATCGCGTGGCGATCATGGACCACGGGAAGGTCATCGCCCTGGGATCCCCACGGGAGCTGATCGCCTCACTCGGCGCCGAGCACGTGATCGACTTCGCGCTGGCCGGCGGCGGCGCCTCCGACGAGCTCGCGGCCGAGATCAGGACGCTGCCCGGCGTGCGGAGTGTACGGCTCACGCCCGATGGCGTCTCGCTGACCGCCGCCGAGCTGCATACGGCGCTCCCCGCGCTGATGGCGGCCCTCGAGCGCCGGAAGCTGGGTCTGAGCTCCCTCACCACCCATCATGCCACCCTCGAGGACGTGTTCGTCGCCCTCACCGGCCGGCAGCTGCGCGATGCGTAATCATCCGATCTTCCAGCTGACGCTTTCGCGGGTCCGGGAGTTCTACCGGGAGCCCGAGGCCATCTTCTGGGTGTTCGGATTCCCGATCGTCCTCGCGGCCGCGCTGGGCCTGGCCTTCCGGAACAAGGGCCCGTCGGCGATCTCCGTCGGCGTGCTCTCCGGCGCCGGGGACAGCGCGGCCGTCCACGCCCTGCGGCCCGACAGCTCCCTGCGCGCGGTGATTCTCGATTCCGCCGCGGCCGCCACGCGCCTCCGGGCGGGCAGCATCGCCATCCTGGTGGTGCCGGGGAATCCCGTCACGTACCGGTTCGACCCGACCCGCGAGGAGAGCCGCCCCGCGCGTCTCGCGGTCGATCAGGCGCTGCAGCATGCGGCCGGGCGCACCGATCCGGTGGCGGCGCACGATGATCACGTCACGGCGCGCGGGTCGCGCTACATCGACTTTCTCATCCCCGGCCTCCTCGGCATGAACCTGCTCGGCTCGGGGATCTGGGGTGTCGGGTTCGCGGTGGTCACGGCCCGCCAGAAGAAGCTGCTCAAGCGCTTCATGGCGACGCCCATGCGCAAGAGTCACTACCTGCTGGGGTTCATTCTCTCCCGGCTCGTGTTCCTGGTGATCGAGGTCGCGGCGCTGGTGGGGTTCGGGTGGCTGATCTTCGGCGTGGGAGTACAGGGCTCGTTCGTGGCGCTGGCCGTGATCGCGCTGCTCGGCTCCCTGTCCTTCTCGGGGCTGGGCTTGCTCATCGCGAGCCGGGCGCGGACCGTCGAAGGCGTGTCGGGGCTGATGAACCTGGCCATGCTGCCGATGTGGATCCTGTCGGGGACCTTCTTCTCCTACTCCCGTTTCCCCGATGTCATGCTGCCCTTCGTGAAGGCGCTGCCCTTGACGGCGCTCAACGACTCCCTGCGCGCGGTGATGATCGATGGCACGTCCATCCTGCATCTGGGCGCGCCGATCGCGGTCGTGGTCTCGTGGGGCATCGTGTGTTTCGGCGTGGCGCTGAAGATCTTCCGCTGGCGGTGAGAGGGAAGAGGGAAGAGGGAAGCGGGAGGCGTGTGCACTCTTCCCCCTTCCCTCTTCCCGTTCTCATCAGGCTCCCGCCAGTCGCCGTAACACCGTAACCAGCTTGCGTCGAAATCCCCCCGCCGCGGCCAACACCGCCTCTCTGAACGCCGCGGCCTGCTGGAATCGCCTGGCCGGATCACTGGACACCGCCCGCCGCAGCACCACCTCGAGCTCCCTCGGCACGTCACTCCGCTCCGCGGCCAGCAGAGGCAGGGCGTCCACGGTCTGCTTGGCGAGGATGGCCTCGGTGGTCGTCCCGTCGAACGGCGGTCGGCCGAGCAGAGCGAAGTAGGCGGTGGCCCCGAGGGAGTAGAGGTCGGCGCGCGGGTCCACGCGCTCGCCGAGGAGCTGCTCCGGGGCGGCGAACTGGGGCGTGCCGCTGCGGGACGTGGCTCCACCGAAACGCTCTCCGCGCAGCGCCAGGGCCAGACCGAAATCCGTGATCCGGAGCCGGCCGTCGGGCTCGAGGAGCATGTTTTCGGGTTTCAGGTCCCGGTGGACCAGACCCAGGGCGTGCGCGTGCTCGAGTGCCGAGAGGGCCTCGCTCAACACTCGGACCGTTCGTTCGACCGACAGCGGGCCCTTTCCCTGGACCAGCTGCGCCAGGCTCTGCCCGGGGACGAACTCCATCGTGTACCACTGGAGACCCGCCCGGCCCTGAATGTCGTAGATGCTCACGATGTTGGGATGACGGAGGCGCGCCGCCAGCTGGGCTTCGCGACGAAACCGCTCCACCACCACGGGGTCGGCGGTGAGGGAGGGGTGCAGGACCTTGATGGCCACCTCCCGCTCCAATCCCAGGTCCCGCGCGCGGTACACGCGCCCGAAGCCGCCCGACCCCAGCTCGCCGAGCAGCTCGTAATCGTCTCCCAGCGCTCGCCGCAGCCGGCGCTCGAATCCTGAATCCATGAGCTGCGGCGCGGCCGCCGGCTCGTGGAACGAGCCTGCATCCGCGACGAAGTCCTCGAGCATTTCGGTCGCGGTGAAATACCGCGCCGACGGCTCCGGCTTGAGCGCGCGCAGCACGACGCGCTCGACGGCCGCCGGGATGGCCGGCCGCACCGTCCGCAGGGGCACGATGTTCGAGGGATCTGCCGCGGGGTCCTGGCCCGTCAGGGCCAGATAGATGAGACCGGCCACCGCGTAGAGGTCACTCGCGGGCTCCCCGGCGCCGCCGTTGCGGATCTCGGGCGCGGTGTACGGAGCACCGCCACCCTGCTCGTCGGGGGGGACATTCGGCAGGCACCAGTTGGCGTAGCGGAGGTCGGTGATGATGCCGCGCCCGGAGATTTCGAGCATGAGGGTCGTCGGGAGGATCCGGCGCATGATCACGCCGTGCGCGTGGGCGTATTCCAGCGCACCCAGGAGGTCCCGGACGAGGGACATGACGGTGGGAATGGGGCGGGGGCCGCGCCGGATCGCCTCTCCCAGACTTTCTCCATCGATCCAGTTGGCCGTCCGGTACGCGACGTCGCCGATCGCCGCGGCCGCGTAGGCATGGCGAATGGCCGGATGATCGAGTGCGGCGAGCGTTTCCGTTTCCCGCATGAACCAGGTGCGGCTCGCCGTGTTCGGGATGAGATGCACGCGCAACGCGACGAACCGCTTCAGCACCCGGTCCCAGGCCTGATACAGGGCCCGGTCGCGCGAGACCGTGACCAGGTGATCGAGCCGGAACATCGGATCGAGCTTGGGGGCGAGCGCGTGCAGCGCGTCGACCGGCGGGGTCTCGCCCGTTTCCGTCGGCGCCAGCGTGGTCGGATTCGACGGGCGGGGTGCCGGGTTCCGGGGAGTGAACGGTGGATTACTCAGGGTGTGCTCGGTGGCTCGAGGGCGACGATGCCGAACCCCCGTCTGCCGGTCGAAGGTCCGCGCGTTTCCCGAAGGTATACTACGTCGGGCCGGCGCGTGGAATCGACATCCGCGGTCACAAATCGATCAAAGGCCAGAATCGCCTGAGCCTGCGGGGTGTGAAGGACGCGTTGCACGACCGGCACATCCAGATGACGCGGAACACTCCATCCCGGGCCGGCGACCGAATCCGTGCCCCCCATCACGGGTGTCCACGTGAATGGGAATCCGGGTCTCGTGAACAGTGCGTACGTCGCGGCGGGGCCGAACCGCGTCCGCGCTTCGACACCGAGCCGGTGCCTGAGGACCAGCTCCGTGACCGCCTGGGCGCCGGTGTAGGCCCCGAGGATGACGAGGGCGGTCGTCGCCGCGGCGCGCCTGGCACCTGGAGCGAACCAGTGCCGGTGCCAGCCCACCGCCGCGATCACCGCCAGGGCGATCACCGCCACGTCGATCCATCGGGCGGCCGCGCGATCGAAGAAGAAGGACGCCCAGAGCACGATGGCCACCAAACCGAGGGTCAGGATTGCCGAGCCCAGGGCCCAGGGCCAGCGCCGGACCTGGCCCCACGCGAGGAACACCGCGGGGACGAGCCAGAAGAACGGATCGACGATGGCGACCCAGTCACCGTAGTAGCGCTGGTTGCTCCAGGGCAGAAAAGGCCTGAGACCATAGGATCCCTGCCAGTCCATGAAGAGGTGACTGGCGAGCGCCGCGGCGTACAGGGCAATGATGGTGCTCCACGGGACCGGGCGTTGTTCGCGCCGGCTGGCGGGCACCATGAGAAGGCCGGTGACGATGATGAAGACCGCCGCTTGAACGCTGGCGCCCAGCAGGGAATGGGTGATCCCGCGGTGGGCGGTCATGGCCAGGGGAGAGCCCCAAAGCGGAGGCATTCCAGGCAGGAATTCGTTGAAATCGGGGGCGTTGGCGGCGATGGCGCCGAGCAGGGCTGGGGCTGGGACCCGGGAGTCGCCAATGGCACGGCCGAGGGCGGCTCCCACCAGCGTGTGCGCTATGTTATCCATTGTCTCACAGGAAGATAGGCGCTTCCGGGTCCGGTGTCTGGCGGGGTCAGGCGGGGGGCGGTACCTTAGCCAAGTCCGCTCTCCCTGCCACCAGAGGAGCTGTTTCAAATGGGCGTGATGTCACCCCTCAATCGCCGGAAGACCTCTGATCGCAGGGACTTGCAGGATCGCCGGTCCGGAGTGGATCGGCGCTTCTCGCAGGAGCGGCGGCTGGTGGTGGTAGCGGTGGCCGTGGAGCGCCGTGGGGGTATGGACCGCCGCCGGGTTGAACTCGAGCGGCGGGTGGAGGTGCGCCGCTCCTCTTCCGACCGACGGATGCTTTTGGACCGCAGGCGCGCGGGGCGCCCCGCCTAGTCAGAAGCTCCCAAACACACCGCAATTAGCCCCCTCGAACTGCAAGGTGCGAGGGGGCTTTTCTTAGGGGTTCGGAGCGTGTCGGCCGAATACTGAACATTGTGAACACCCAGAATCACCAAAACATTGTGTTTTCCTAAAATCCGCACTATTATCTCGCCCCTTTTCAGGCTTCCTACGTAAAAAAATTTGACAGTGCCCTGCCTTTGGGCAGTTGGCACACCCGTTGCCTTAGGTAGACAGTGGCAGATGGACTCACTTGATCTGGAAGCGAACACCAACAACCTGAAGGAGCCTTTCGATGCGTAACCGTTTGACTGTCGCCCTGGTGGCGGTTCTCGGCCTGGCCTTCTCGGCCACCGCGAACGCCCAGTCGTGCACGACCCCGGGCTGCTCCGTGAGCACCACCGCGTCGGTCACGATTCCGACCCTGCAGAAGCTCACCCTGAGCGCCACCACGACGGCCCTCGGCGTGCCGACTATCGACAACGTCGATTCGGCTGCCAACCCCGTGGCGACCGCCGGCCCCACCGTGACTGGTAAGGCCAATGTACCGTTCAGTGTGACGATTGCCTCCGGCGCCGCCAACTTCACCGCCCCCGCGGGCGTGACGAAGTCGGCCGGTGACCTGTCCTGGTCGCTGACCTCCGGTGGTACGTACACCGGCCTCTCCACCACCGCGGCGAACGTCATCAGCCAGACGACGACCGGTGGCCTGCAGAGCGTCAACATCTTCTACCATGCGGCGTGGCATAGCACCGACGCGCCGGGCGCGTACTCGCTCGCAGTCGTGTACACGCTGACCGAGCCGTGACGCTGGTTCGCTCTCTGACGACGCGGCGGGTGCGCCTTGGCGTACTCGCCGCGTTGTCTGTGTGGGGTCTGGCATCCGCGCGCCCCGCGGCCGCCCAGGTCTCCGTGGATCAGGCGGAAATCGTCCTCCACCCCCAGCCCTCCTCGCCGTCGGTCGCCGGCTTCAACGTCTCCAACGAGACGAACGCGCTGGTCGAGGCGAAGGTGTACCTGATGGACTGGGACCGGGATGAAGACGGCGCCAACCGCTTCCAGCCGATCGGCGCCATCGGGCAGTCGTGCGCGAAGTACCTGCGCGTCTTTCCGCTCTCGCTCCGGATTCCGCCGCACACGTCGCAGGGCGTGCGGCTGGGTCTGCAGAACGCGGACTCGGTGCCCGCCACGTGCTGGAGCATCGTCTTCGTCGAAGCCGCCGCGCCACAGGCCGCCGCCGGCCGCAACGTCTCGTACGTATTGCGCCTGGGCGTGAAGGTGTACATCGAGCCTCCCGGCCTCGCCACGGACGGCGAGGTCGAAGGGATGAAGATCGACACCGTTCATGCCGTGAAGCCCGCTCCCCTTCGCGGCGCCAAGCCCGCGCCGCCAGCACCGCCAGCGCCTGATACAGTGGTGAGCTCGGTGCGCTTCCGGAACACCGGTGGTCTTCCGGCCATCGTCCATGGCGAGATCGAGTACCGGACGCTCGATAACAAGGTGGCCATGCGGGATTCGGTTCCCACGCTTTACGTCCTCCCCGGCGCGGCCCGCCGGGCCCGCGTGCCGCTCCCCAAGCTGCCGCGCGGCCACTACGTCGTCCTGGCTCTGCTCGACTTCGGCGGGACCGAAGTCGCTGCGGGCCAGATCCCCTTGGACATCCCCTAGTGCGCCGGTCCGTCACCCTCGGCCTGTGCGGCGTCCTCCTTGCCGCCATGCTCCCCTCGCACTCGGCCGCGCAGGGGAGCGTCGTGTTGACGGTGACCGGCAGTCCCGTGACCATCCCCGCGCCCGCGATCGCGGACTACAACAACGGTTTTGTGGTGGATGCCACGCCGCTGGCGTACAACGTGAACATCGCCGGCGGGCCACCGAGCAACACGCATCTGACGGTCGTGTCGATCCGCTCCGCCTCGGCCACGTTCGGTACGCTGGCGCTCAACAACCTCCAGTGGGCCCGGACGGACATCGGCAC
>Ga0209178_1000512_pt1 | contig 11399 bp, 6 predicted proteins | sample GAAS200_FD_187521 | JGI IMG/M metagenome (GOLD analysis project Ga0209178, IMG submission 187521) | Agricultural soil microbial communities from Georgia to study Nitrogen management - GA AS200 (SPAdes) (version 2) | ecosystem: Environmental > Terrestrial > Soil > Agricultural land | place: USA... | reverse complement strand
CAGGCGGCCTGCCGGAATCCCCAGGGAGTCCGCATGGGACTTGGCGTACGTCCACGCCGCGCGGGCCGATTCCTTCATCACATCTCCGAGCTGTCCCGTGAGGGTCAGCTCGCCCTTCCCGCGCATCACGCTGGCTTCGACGAACATGATGTCGCCGCCCACGGGGGTGTAGTACATCCCCGTCGCCACGCCCACATCGTCCGCGCCCGCCTTCCGCTCGGGATGGACCTTCGGCCGCCCGATCAACGCCGGCACGTCCGCCGCCGTGACGTTCACGATCGACGCTTCCTTCCCGGCGATCTTCCGGGCCGCCTTCCGGCCGACCTTCCCGATCTCGCGCTCGAGCTGCCGGACCCCGGCCTCCCGGGTGTAGCTCGAAATCACGGCCTGCAACGCATCATCCGTGATGGTGAGCTGCTCCGCGGTCAGCCCATTTTCCTGGAGCTGGCGAGGAATCAGGTACCGGCGGGCGATCTCCTGCTTCTCCCGCTCGGTGTACCCTGCGAACGTGACCGTTTCCATCCGGTCCATCAGCGGGCCCGGAATGTTCTGGGGGAAGTTCGCCGTCGCGATGAACAGCACCTCGGACAGGTCGAATGGCACGCCCAGATAGTGGTCGGTGAAGCTGTCGTTCTGGGCCGGATCGAGCACCTCGAGCAGCGCCGAGGCGGGGTCGCCCTGGAACGACACGCCGAGCTTGTCGACTTCGTCGAGCAGGAACACGGGGTTCTTGGCCCCCGCCTGCTTCATGCCCTGGATGATGCGTCCCGGCATGGCGCCGACGTAGGTGCGCCGGTGGCCGCGGATGTCCGCTTCGTCCCTGGCGCCGCCGAGGGAAATCCGCACGTACGGGCGGCCCATGGCGCGGGCGATGGACTTGGCGATCGAGGTCTTGCCGACCCCCGGCGGCCCGATGAACAGCAGGATCGGACCCTTCGCCTGCTTGTCGTCCTCGTTCCCCTTTGACTGCGCGTCGGGCGTTGCGAGCCTGAGTTTTCTCACGGCGAGAAACTCGAGAACCTGGTCCTTCACTTCCCGCAGACCGAAGTGGTCTTCTTCGAGCACCGTCGCGGCGCGTTCCAGATCGAGTGACTCTTCGGACCGCTTGTTCCAGGGGAGCTCGGCGACGGTCTCGAGGTAGGTCCGGATGACCTGGCTCTCCATCGAGTCCTTGTTCGCCCGCTCCATCCGGAGCAGCTCGCGGTCCACTTCCTTCCGGGCCGCTTCGGGAAGCTCGAGCGCGGCCAGTCGCTTTCGCAGGTCGTCCACGTCGCCGGCCTCGTCCTCGTCACCCAGCTCCTTGTGAATCGCCTTGAGCTGCTCGCGGAGGTACATCTCCCGCTGCCGCTCTCCCAGCTCCTCCTGCACCTGGGACTTGATGTCCTCCTGCGCGTCAAGCATGCCGATCTGCCGCTGGACGTGCACCAGCACCCGGCGGAGCCGATCCTCCACCCCCAGGGTCTCGAGCAGGCTTTGCCGCTCGCTCGACTTGATCTCGAGGTACGCGGCCACCAGATCCGCGAACCGGCCCGGTTCGTTCACGCCGTCCAGAACCTGCTTGACCACATCCTCGGGAAGGCCCGATTTCCGGCCCAGATCGCTGGCCCGCTCACGGGCCTCCCGGTACAGCGCAACGAAGGCCTGGTTCTGCTCATCCAACGGGGGAAGGTCGGCGGCCTCACGAACCACGGCCTCGAGATGCCCGGACGCCTCCTGGTAGTGCAGGGCCGTTCCGCGGACCTCGCCGTGGAGCATCAGCTGGACGCCCCCGATACCGCGCTGGATCTGGCTGATTTTCGCGATGGTACCGGTGGTATAGAGAATGCCCGGCGTCACCTGATCCACGTTTTCGCGCTGAGAGACGGCGAAGATCAGGTGCGACTGGCTCTTCAATGCGGCTTCGATGGCGCGGAGGGTCGCCGGCCTGCCGGCCCCGATGGGCTGGGACACGCCGGGGAAGAGGACCATTTCGCGGAGGGGTAAAACTGGAAGCGTCAGACGCTCGTACATCGCAGCTCCTGATTGTTGAACCGGTTTCGATTTCCCCAGGCTCGAAGCCTGGGCTCGGCGCCGCGCGGCGCTTAAGCGCCGTGATTCGCCGTGCACACCCTTCAGGGTGTGAAGGTGCGAAGTGCATCCACCGTGCCAATGGGAGAACCTCACTTTCGCTTGGACCGTTCCCTCTCCTTCCGGCCAAACCGGCAGGGCCTGCCGAACCGCGCCCGAAGAGGAGCCCGGGGCGGCCAGTTCGGCGGTGAGGGGTGCTGTAAGTAGCGGTGGCAGAGGCGGTTGCTGTACCGGTCCCGGAGGGCTAATCTTTCGAGTCTGTACTAGAGGCTTTTGAGGGGAATGAGCGAGAACGACAACTCGTTAATGGGCCGCCTGACCCGGGCGCTCGGGTCCGCCTACGCGGTCGACAGTGAGATCGGCCGGGGCGGAATGGGCGTTGTATACAGCGCCCGCGACGAACGGCTCAAGCGCCGGGTGGCCATCAAGGTCCTCCCGCCCGAGCTCGCGTTCCGTGAAGAAATCCGGCTCCGCTTCCTGCGGGAGGCGGAAACCGCGGCGCGGCTGTCGCACCCCCATATCGTTCCCATCTTCTCGGTCGGCGAAGGCCCGGACGGGCTGGTCTACTTCATCATGGCCTTCGTGGACGGTGAGCCCCTTTCCGGCAAGCTCCAGCGCCGGGGCACGCTGCCACCCGAAGAAGCCCGCCGCATCATGCTCGAGACCGTGGACGCGCTCGGCGCTGCGCATTCGCTCGGCATCGTCCATCGCGACGTCAAACCCGACAACATCCTGCTCGAAGGCTCCCGGGGCCGCGTCATGGTCACGGACTTCGGAATCGCGAAGGCTCTGAGCTCCGCGACGGGCCCCGGCACGCTGACCGGCACCGGCGTGGCCATCGGGACCCCCCACTACATGAGCCCCGAGCAGGCGCTCGGGGAGCGGGAGATCGACGGACGATCCGATCTCTACAGCCTGGGCGTCGTCGGTTATCAGATGCTGGTCGGCGAGCTGCCCTTCTCGGCGCCGACGGTGCCCGGTCTCCTCATGAAGCAGATCACCGAGGAAGCCCCGGACATCACGTTGAAGCGGTCCGATTGTCCCGCCGAGCTCTCGGCATGCGTGATGCGCTGCCTGGACAAGGATCCGGAGAAGCGCTGGCCCACCGCCGACGCCCTGCGCCGCGCACTCGAGTCGCGGTCTACGCCGGCGTTCCGGCCTTCGCCGCGGGTGGTCACGAGCCGGAGCCCGAGCGGGTTCAATCGACCGGCCGCACCCCAGGGACGTGCCCCGCTGCCGGTGCCCCGCTCACCCGACGTCCGCGGACGCTCGGCCCGGCGCCAGCAGCGGGATCGGGACCGGAATCAGGTGCAGAAGACCGTCGGCGGGGAAGCCTCGATGGTGAAGTCCACGCGCGCGGCCTTCGTGTCATGGGCGTCAGTCTCCTGCGGGCTGCTCTTCCTGAATCTCGTCACCGGTGGCGGCGTGGGGTGGTCCATCTGGCCGGTGGGTCTGTGGGGTGCTTTCGGCGTCCTCCCCCGGTTCTGGCGTCTGTGGGAAGCGGGTTATTCGTGGCGGGACGTGTTCATGCGTCCGGCGGCTCCGGACGCGGCCGTGTCTCGTCTCTCACCGGCGGTGGGCACGCCCCTCATCCCCGCGAGCACCGACGACTACGGCAACGAAGCAGCGACCATCGATCAGGTCCGCCGGGACCGTCAGGCGATCTTCGGCGTGGTGCAGCGCCTGCCGCAGTCCGACAAGGAGCGGCTTCCCGAGGTCACGCAGACCGTAGACGCCTTGATGGCGCGGGCGGAGAACCTCGCGAAGATGCTGCACGCCATGAGCGCGGACGTCGATGGAACCAGTGTGGCCCGGCTGGACGATCGCATCGCCCAGGTGAAGGGGCAGGCGGAAGGGGCGGAGCGCGACCGCCAGCTCGCATTGCTCGACCGACAGCGGCAGGCATTGGCAGATCTGGTCGGACGGCGCGACGGCGTGAGGGAACAGCTCGAGTCCTGCGTGCTGGCGATGCAGAACGTCCGGTACGATCTGCTGCGTCTCAAGTCGGCGGGGATCGGCGCCGTCCTCGGCGATCTCACCCAGGCCACCCAGCAGGCCCGGGCCCTCTCACGCGACGTGGATCATGCCATCGCCGCGGCTGGAGAAGTCAAAGACCTGATGCGGTCGTAGGCCTCCTAGAAGGCCTTCAGCTCCCGCATCGCCTGCGCCAAACCTTCCGCCTGCGGCAGAATCACGTCCTCCAGCTCCGGTGCATAAGCGACGAAGGTGTCCGTCGAGGCCACGCGCTTGACGGGCGCGTCGAGCCACGGGAAGCAGACGTCGGCCACTTTCGCCGCGATCTCCGCACCATAGCCCCAGGACAGCGAGTCTTCGTAAGCCACCAGGACTTTGTTGGTCTTCCGGACCGACTGCTCGATGGTCTCCCAGTCGACCGGGGAGAGGGACCGCAGGTCGATGACCTCGACCTTGGTGCCGTTCTCGTCCTCGAGCATCTTCGCCGCCACCAGGGCGCGCTGGACCACGGCGCCGTACGTGACGACGGTGAGGTCGGTCCCTTCCCGCGCCACGCGGGCCTTCCCGAACGGGATCATGAAATTCGGGCCGGGGTTCGGGGCCTTGTTGTAGGTCTGGCGGTACAGGTGCTTGTGCTCGAGGAAGAGCACCGGGTCGTCGCAGCGGATGGCAGTGCGCAGGAGGCCGTTCGCGTCGAGCGCGGTCGACGGACAGATCACGCGGAGACCGGGGATGGACGTAAACACCACGGCGCCCGTCTGCGAATGGTAGATCGACCCGCCCTTCAGGTAGCCGCCGTACGTCACGCGAACCACCGCCGGACACTTGAAGGCGTTGTTCGACCGCCAGCGCATGGTCGCCAGCTCGTTCCGGATCTGGTGATAGGCGGGCCAGATGTAGTCGAAGAACTGAATCTCGACCACCGGCTTCCAGCCCCGCATGCCCAACCCAATGGCGCGGCCCAGAATGTTGGCCTCGGCCAACGGTGAGTTGTAAACGCGGTCTCCGCCGAATTGGCGCTGAAGCCCCCAGGTCACCTTGAACACGCCGCCCTTGCCCTTCACGTCTTTCAAGGCCTGCTCGCGGCTGGCGTCGGCCACGTCTTCTCCGAAGACGAGAATCCGCGGGTCGCGTGCCATTTCGTCCTTCATGCACACGTTCAGGAGGTCGACCACCGTGGTCGGCTCGCCCTTGAACTGCGGATCGTCCTCGGTGTCGAACTGCTCCGAGGTGGGGTCCACGTCGGGAGAATAGACGAAGTTGTAGACGGTGTCGGTCTTGGGCTGCGGAGAGACGAGCGCCATGTCGGCCGCCACCTGCACGTCGTCGTCCACCTGCTTCTGGATCGCTGCGATTTCCGCAGGGGTGGCGACCCCATCGGCGAGCAGCCGCTTGGGGAAGACGGTGATGCAGTCGCGCTTCGCCTCCTCCTCGCGCTCCTTGGTCGGCCGGTAGAGGACTTCGTCGTCCGAGAGGGAGTGTGAGTAGGGGCGGGTCACATGGGCGTGGACCAGGGCGGGGCCCTTCCGCTCGCGGCAGTACTCCACCGCCCGGCGCATCACTTCGTACGAAGCGATGGGATCGCAGCCGTCCACCTCCTGGATGAACAAGCCGGGGAACCCCGTGACCAGCTTGGACACCGAGCCGCCCGCAGTCTGCACCTCGACGGGCACGGAGATGGCGTAGCCGTTGTCTTCGACCAGGAACACGACGGGGAGCTTGAGATTGCAGGCGGTGTTCAGCGCCTCCCAGTACTCGCCTTCGCTGGTGGTGCCGTCACCCGACGAGCAGTAGACCACTTCGTCCTTCTTCACCGATATGTCCGTCGCGTCCGGAATCTTCGTCGACCGGTACCACGCTTCGGCACAGCCCACCGCCTGGATGAACTGAGTGCCGGTCGGGGAGGACTGGCTGACGATGTTCAGTGCCTGGTGCCCCCAGTGCGAAGGCATCTGGCGCCCGCCGGAGTTCGGATCTTCTGCGGCGCCCACGGCGGAAAGCAGCATTTCGGTGGGCGTCATGCCGAGCGTCAGGCAGAGGGCCCGGTCTCGGTAGTACGGGTAGAACCAGTCGTAGCCGGACTTCATGGCTTTGCCCGCAGCGACCAGAATGGCCTCGTGCCCGGCGCCGGAGATCTGGAAGAAGATCTTGTTCTGCCGCTTGAGCTGGATCTCCTTGTCGTCGATCCGGCGGGACAGGAGCATCAGCCGGTACATGTCCAGGAGCTCCGCCTTGCTGAGCTGGGACTTGGAGGACTTGGACTGGGTGCGGGACTGGGGGGTGGTCTTGGTGGCCATAGGTCTGAAAAATAGCCTAGTTGGGCTTCGCCTTCAAAAGGTCGCCGAGCCTGGGGAATGAGGCGACGGCTATCCGCACGTCCCGGTCGTGGCGCAGATCCAGGTCGTATCTCGCGTCGGCCCCCCAACGGGTTTCCACCACCCGGCGTCCCACTTCGTATCCCAGCCGCCACTGCACGGCGGAATCGACCGCCGCAACGACATGCAGGCGTTCCCTGATCCGCTTGAGAAGCGGGGGCATCAGCGTATTGCCCCAATTGGGGAGACCCGCCTCGAACGCCGTGAGCCCCGCACTGGTCATGGGCAGGGTGGCCGCGACACTGTCGGCCACGGCGGCCACCCACCCCGAGTCCTGTGCCACGACCCACCAGGCGGCGGGCTGCCCTGGGCTCTCATCCACGAGATCGGGAAGCACGCCTCCGCCGCCGCGAACGATCCGGCCGGCGTCCGTGTGGTAGACCTGGTCGGTGTCGGCGGCGGCGCCGGACTTGCCCGCCAGCTGGTAGTACTGCTCGACCGCGAGCCCCGTATACCGGCGCTGGATGTACCGTCCGGACGGCGAGATCACGTGACCGATGGTCATGTGCAGGATCTCGCCGGACGCGAGGAAGAAGTCGGTCTGCATCAGCGCCTTGCCGAACGTACGCCGTCCGACGATGAGCGCGCGATCGTGATCCTGGAGCGACGCCGCCGTGGCCTCCGCGGCGCTGGCCGAGAGCTCGTTCACCAGGACGATCAGGGGCAGGTCCCGGAAGTCTCCGTCGCGTTTGGTGCGGAACGTCGTGTCGACGTCGGCACGCCGCCCCTTGGTGCTGAAGACGACGGTGTTCCTGGGCACGAACTCGGAGACCAGGTCCACCGCCTGTTCCACGATGCCCCCGGGGTTGTTCCGGAGGTCCAGAATGATCTGGCGGGCTCCCTGCTTCTTGAGGGCCTTGATGGCGTCGTGGACTTCGTCGGCCGACTTGGGTCCGAACTCGTCGAGGCGGAGGAACCCCGTGACCGAGTCCACCATCCGCGTCTCCCACACGTACCGCACCTCGAGATGCTTCCGCTTCAAGGTCACCGAGAACGTGTCGGGCTCGAGGCGGGGTCCTCTCGCGAAGCGCACCCGCACCTTGCTTCCTTCCGACCCCGCCATCCGCAGGCGGACCGTCTCGATTTCGAGGCCAGCGACGACGGTGTCGTTGATGGCGACCACCCGGTCGCCCGGGCGGACGCCGGCGCCTTCCGCCGGGCTTTTCGGGTACACGCCGAGCACCGTCGGCTCCCCGTCGACGTCGTCGAGGCCCGCTCCGGTGGTGGCCAGGTCGCCACGCTGCAGGGAGTCGAAGCGTTCCCAGTCGAGCCGCGAGAGAAAGAGACTATGGGGATCGAGGTCGCGGAGTACGCCGTTGATGGCGGACTTGATCAAAAGGCTGTAGCCGACCGAGTCCGGATAGCTGTGGAAGATGTAAGTCAGGACCTGGGAGAAGGTCTGGAGCTCTTCGTAGGACGTGCGCTGTTGCGCCGCGCCCCGGGTGACCGGAAGCGCGACCGTCGACGCGACCAGGAGGGCTCTAATGCAGCGAGTCGATGCGCTTCCGGGCATCCGCCACCTCGGTCGCCATCTGATGCGGTGCGATCGCGATGAAATGAGTGAGCGCGTCCCGGGCGTGGCCGGGCTGGTTCGCCTGCTGGGCTACGACGCCGAGGCGATAGTACGCCGCCGGGCAGCGCGGGTCCAGGAGGACGGCTTTTTCGAGCGCCAGGACGGCGTCGGCGGCGCGCCCGGCCTCCGCGTCGATGACGCCAAGATCCAGGGGTAGCGACGCATCCTCTGGATTGGCGTCGACGGCGGCCTGCGCCTCCGCCACCGCCTTGTCCCACATCTTGTACTGCCGGTAGATCTGGGCGAGGTGGGCATGGGCCATGTAGAAGCCAAGGTCGGCGTTGATGGCGTCCTGATAGAGCTGGACGGCGTCCGCCGGCTTGTGCATCCGCTCCTTGAAGATGGCCAGCAGGTACCGGAAGTCGTTGGTGTTGAGCGGAAAATTGATGACGGAGTCGGAACGCTCCACGGCCGTCGCCCGCTTCAGCAGGACTTCGAAGTCGGTACTCGCTTTGTCGTACGCGCCGAGGTGGGCAGCCGCGATGCCGTGGACGAAGTACACCCACGGCGGGATGGAGTCTTCGGGGCTCGAGCGGAAGCGGCGGGTCCGGTAGAGATCCATGGCGCTGTAGGAGAGCTCGTAGCGCTCGTAGGCCAGCCCGGCGATCCCGATCCAGCCCAGGTAGTTGGTCGTTTCCTCCTCGTATCCCGAGTACTCGGGCACCGCTACCATGTCCTGGGGAATCGGCTTTTCATCGCGGGCGCGCCAGTCGACCAGCGGATCGATCAGGAGGGCCTGGACGCGGAGCCGCGCCGCGTCGTCGAGCGCCTTGGTCCATTCGGGGGGCACGCGGTTCTTCTGCTCGTCCTTGATGAGCTTCGGCTCACGAACGTACGGCAGGTCGCCGAGCCAGAGGTACGCCGGCGCATAACGGGGATCGGCGGCGATGGCGGTTCGGAACGCACGCTCTTCGTCGTCATACCGGTTCGCGAACTCGTAGTAGCGGCCCAGACGGAATTGCGTCTCCGCGTCCAGCGAATCACCCGCCCGAATGCGCGTTTCCAGGAGCGCGATGCTGTCCCTCTGCGCGGCGGCCGCGCGCGGCACGGACGCGAATCCCATGAGCAAGCAGCAGACGGCTTGGTGCGCCCTCATCGGCGACCTCCTGCGCAGTTCAGACAGGCGTTTTTGCGGCGTCCTGGGACGCCAATGCGGCGTTCCCGAACAAAGCGACCAACTTCAATCTGGAGGCGCGGTTGCGAACTGCCAGGTCGCTGATGTTGCAGATCGGGACACTGCTCGAGGCTATTTCCGCTCGAACACCACCTTCCCGGCGACGACCGTGGCACTCACATGAGTGTCCCGGATGGAGTCGGCCGGAATGGCGAAGAGATTGTGGTCGACCACCACGACGTCCGCGTACATCCCAGGCGCGAGTGTCCCGCGCTTCGTTTCCTGCGAGACCGCGTAGGCGTTCCCCCAGGTGTAGGCTCGCAGCGCCTCGGCCACCGTGATCTTTTCCGCCGGAATCCAGCCGCCTTCGTTCTTCCCGTCATTGGTGCGCCGGGTGACCGCGGCATCGATGCCTTTCAGGGGATCAGGGGTCGCCACGTCCCAGTCCGAGCCGAACGCCAGCACCGCATGGGTGTCGAGGAGGGTCCGGAACGGATAGGTCGTCTTGATGCGCTCCGGCCCGATGCGCTTTTCGATCCAGCGGCCGTCATCGGTCAGGTGCGACGGCTGGACCGACGCCACGATCCCGTCGGCACCGAACTTCGGGATGTCCTGCGCGCGAAGGTGCTGCGCATGCTCTACCCGGAACCGGCGATCGCGCCGGCCATGGGCCTTCCCGACGCTGTCGTAGATCGCGAGCAGTACGCCGTTGGCCTGGTCCCCGATGGCGTGCACCGCGATCTGCAGTCCCGCCGAGTCCGCCGCACCGATCCACCGGGCCATGCTGTCGGGTGGGCTGCGGAAGAGCCCGGTGTACCCGGCCGAATCGGAGTACGGCTCGTAGAATTTCGCGGTCCGCGCGCCCGCCGAGCCGTCCATGTAGCCCTTCACCCCCGCCACGCGCACCCAGTCGTCGCCGGCGCCGAGCGCCTTCACGGAGTCGGCCACGAGGTGCCACTGCGTAAGCGGCAAGTACAGCGTGAAGCGCATGGTCAGTCTCCCGGCCTTCTCCATCCGCCGGAGGCTGGCCCAATCGGTGAAGGGAACCGAGACGAAGGATGTGCCGGTGAGGCCGAGGGACTCCGCATAAGCCTGCGCGCGGGCTACGGCCGAGTCGAGGCGTTCGGGTGAGGGGTCGGGAACGGCGCGGGCGATCAGGCCCAGCGCGTTGTCCTTGAAGATCCCGGTGGGCTCGCCGGTCTTCGCGTCGTGGAGGATTTCGCCGCCCGCCGGGGTCGGCGTGTTCTTCGTGACGTTCGCGGCCGTCAATGCGGCCGTGTTCGCCAGCGCTTCGTGGCCATCCAGGCGGCTGATGAACACCGGGATGTCCCGCGTGACCGAGTCAATCCACTCGCGCCGCGGCAGGGGCTGTCCGGGCCACAGCGTGTGGTCCCAGTCGCCCCCGGTAATCCACTCACCCGGCTTCCGCGTTTTCGCGAACTGCGCGATGCGCCGGATGAATTCCTGCGGCGTCGCCGCCGTGCGGAGATCCACCGACGAAAGCTGGAAGCCGCCATCCACGAAGTGCGTGTGCGCATCGTTGAACCCGGGAGCGATCAGGCCACCCCGGGCGTCGATCACCCGTGTGCCCGAACTCAGGAACGGCGCGAGGGACGCGCTGTCTCCGACAGCCACGATCTTGTCGCCCAGGATCGCGACACCCCCCGGCTGAGGCCCGCCGGAGCTCGTCCCGGTCCAGACCATTCCGTGGGTGATGACGAGGTCGGCTTTCTGACCACAGGCGATGGCGGGCATGAGCAGCAACAAGGAAAGGCGGCGCATCACAATCTCCCTTAGCGAAGCTGGCTGATTCTGCGGATGGTTTCGAGGGTGGTGATGGGATCGGGACCAGGCGACGGGGCGGACCCCGCGGGGGCTTTCGCCGCCAGGCTGTCCCGGATGTCGAGCAACACTTCGAGCAGCAGCTGTTCCCGCTGGTAGGCGGCATCGAGGTCGGCCATGCGGCGCTCGTCCCCCGTACCCTTCGCCCGGTCGTACGCTTCCCGGTACACCGACTCCAGGTTCTCGAGGATCTTCTCCCGCGGACGGCCGGCACTCACGGCTTGAGGACCAGTCCCGCGGGCACTTTGGGGACGAAGTAGGTGGACTTCTGCGGCATGACCTCGCCCGCGTCAGCCACGGCCACGACCTGGGACACCTTGGTGGCGTTGAGAAGAACCGATGCCGCGGCCCGGCCGGTCCGTACGGCGTCGAGCGCGGCCTTCGCGTCCGGCGTGTACGTGAGCGTCGGGGTCGACGTGCCCGCACCGAGAATCTGCTTCACGACCAGGGGCTC
>Ga0209178_1000511_pt1 | contig 11428 bp, 7 predicted proteins | sample GAAS200_FD_187521 | JGI IMG/M metagenome (GOLD analysis project Ga0209178, IMG submission 187521) | Agricultural soil microbial communities from Georgia to study Nitrogen management - GA AS200 (SPAdes) (version 2) | ecosystem: Environmental > Terrestrial > Soil > Agricultural land | place: USA... | reverse complement strand
AGATGGCCCTTGCCGATCCCGCCGATCGCGGGATTGCAGCTCATCTGGCCGATGGTTTCGATGTTGTGCGTAAGCAGCAGCGTGCGTGCGCCGCAGCGCGCCGAGGCGAGCGCGGCTTCGGTGCCCGCGTGGCCCCCGCCTACAACGATGACGTCATAACTGGTCATGGCGTGTCACTTGTTTCAGATTGCAACGGCGAATCATCGCGATCGACGACGCGATTGTGAAATTCCGTTTGCAATTGGCGTCCCGAATCGTTGCGAAAGGTTACCGCGGACGTGCACGGTGCACGTAATCGCGCGCCTACCCCGCAACGTCACAATCTCTTGCAATTTTCCGGCGTGTTGGCCGATCGATTGGCACACGACGTGCAGAAATACTCATGCGCACCCGCCGATGCAGCCGTTGCGAGCGGCGCGAGCCGGAAAACGGGATCCGGTTTGCATCGTCGGGGAGCAGCCAAGACGGCTGCGAAAAGGAACTGGCGCCCGGCGGTCATCAGGAACAGGGGGAATCCAGAGTAACCGAGTTCCGGGCGCCAGATTTGGAAAAAACATCAGGTGCCGAAGTGGCAAATCGAGTCGCAACAGCCCCTTTCGGCGAAGAGTATCAGCGGCCGCGCGTGAACGCCACTTGAAGCGTTCAGGGTGCGCCGGAACAACCAGAGGACTTCGGAAATGAGCTTTGTCGAGATGACCAATGAAGAGTGGGAAGCGGTCTACAAGCATCACGATGCGCTGATCCGCATGGCCGAACTGGAAATGCGTGCGGAGATCCGCGAAGTGGCTTCCGAATCGAGCCGTTCCGCACCGCCGCCAGTCGATGCCGGGGCGCGTCCTCTGGACGCATGAGCGCCGGGCCTTGGGCCCGAGCCGACCTTTCAAAGACGGGGGAAACGGGGAGCATCGGGGGGTGCTCCCCGTTTTTTTGGACGGCCGAGCGGGCGTCCCTTCAGCGAATCTTGTCGGAACCCGCGTGGCTGCCGTAGCTGGGTGGAGGCGCCGCGCGCATCGGTGCTGCAGTCCGGGCAGCGGGCTGCGCGAAATCATGTGAAGGCCCCATCCGGATCGGCGTGGACCGGTTCATGGCTGAGTCGGCTTCCCGATCCATGTAGGCCGGACGCTCCGCGATCCCCGCTGGCTGCGGCGCCCTGCCGATGTCACGGCGTGGCGCGAACGATGTGGATTCCAGCGGACGCCGGTTGGCGAAGCTTTCCAGGGGCCGCGCCGGAACCGCGATGGGCGGCGCCGCGCCTCGTATTCCATTGACCGGCGGAACGCGCGGATGGTCCGGGCCCAGCCATGGGCGCGGCGATGGCGCCGAAACGACCGTGCCACCATGGTGATGGTGCCCGTGATGGTGCCGCCATCCGTGGTAGTCCACCGTGCCGTAATACCAGGGCCAGCCGCCGTAATAGCCCGCGCAACCCCAGCCGCATGGACTGCCAATGCCCAATCCAAAAGTGAACGATGGACCGTAGATGCCGTAGTCGCCGAAGGCTACGTCATACGGGTCGTACGCGCCGAAGTCGCCATCGTAGGCGTATCCCGATGCGGGATAGGATTCACCGGTGTAGTAGCTGCCCGCGCGGGTCCCATTCGGTTGAACCAGGGAATACCCGGTGGCGCAGCCGGCCAGCGCGGCCACGCACGTCCCAAGCGTCGCGAGGCGCGCAAGGCCGCTCCATGCGCCCGATCCAGATGTTCTTCGCATGGCACACCTCCGTTGAGGCAGGTTCCATGTTGAAGGATACGCGGGATGATTAGGGTTTACTTAGCGAGCGCGAGTGTCGCCTGCCTCGAGCATCCGGGTCAGGATTTCCCGCAGGTCCGGCGAGTGTCGCCCGCGCGCCAGCAATTCGCGCAGCGCGGCTTCCGCTGAGGCGCGGCGCGCCGGTTCCAGCCGCATCCAGTCCTCGAAGGCCTTGGCGAGGCGCGCCGACAGTTGCGGATTGCGTGCATCGATTTCGGCCAGCTTGCCGGCAAACCAGCGATGGCCTCCGCCGTCCGGACGATGGAACGCCACCGGATTGCCGCGCGCGAATGCGCCGAGCAACGCCTGCACACGATTGGGATTGGCCAGCGTGAAAGCGGGATCGGCTTCCAGCGCCTGCACGCGTTCCAGCGTGGCGTGCCCGGGAACGGTGGCCTGCAACATGAACCATTTGTCGAGCGTGAGCGCATCGCCGTCGAAACGTTGACGATACATCCGCAAACTTTCGGCGGCTTGTGGTGCATCGTTGCGCACCAGCACGGACAGTGCGGCGAGGCGGTCGGTCATGCCGCGCGCATCGCGGCATTGGGTGAACGCAAGTGCGGCGCCCGTTTCCGGGTCGCGGCGGGCCAGCAGTGCGAGCACGCGTCCCTTCAGCCGACGCCGCGCGGCGGCATCCTGGTCCAGCGCACCGGTTTCGCCAGCGTGAAGTGCGTGATACGCGGGCGCCAGCCCGTCGCCCAGGCGCTGCGCGATGGCGCTCTCCAAAGCCTCGCGCGCGGCGTGCACGCGGTCGGGATCGAACGGCGAATGACGCGCACCGAGTTCGAGTGCGGAGGGCGGCGTCAACAGGTCGGCAAGCAGCGCAGGGTCGATGTCTGCACGCAAGGCGAACAGCTGCGCCAGCGCATCCAGCCATGCATCGGTGGCGGTGCGCAAAGGCTCCTGCGTGAGCGCTTCATCGAACGCGCGTGCAGCCAATTGCTGCGCAGCGTTCCAGCGATCGAAGCCGCTCGTTTCATGCCTGAGCAACAGCGAAAGTTGCGAAGGCGTGTAGTCGAAATGCACCTGCACCGGCGCCGAGAACCCGCGGCACAGCGAAGGCGTCGGCTTGGCGGGCACGTTGTCGAAGACGAAGCACTGTTCCGTGGTGTTCAGTTCCAGCACCTGCTCGTCGACGCGTGTTGTGGTATCGCCCGTCGAATGCAGCGGCACGCGCGCGCCGTCATCGGCGAACAATGTGATGTTCACCGGAATCGGCAACGGCTGCTTGTGCGGCTGGCCGGGCGTCGGCGGGGTGCGCTGCGCGAGGGTGAGCGTGTAGCGTTTCGCGCCGGCATCGTAGTCGTCGCGCGCGCGAACTTCGGGCGTGCCGGCTTGCGTGTACCAGGCGAGGTAGGGCGACAAATCGAGACCATTGGCTTCGCCCAGCGCGGCAAGCAGATCGTCGATGGTGACGGCCCGTCCGTCGAAGCGTGAGAAATAGAGATCGGTGCCGCGCCGAAAACCTTCGTTGCCGAGTCTTCCCGCGATCATCCGGATCAATTCCGCGCCTTTCTCGTATACGGTCGCTGTATAGAAATTGTCGATCGCCTGGTACGCGTCTGGACGTACTGGATGCGCCAAGGGACCGGCATCTTCCGGAAACTGCACGCGGCGCAGCGTGGCCACGTCCTCGATGCGTTTCAGTGCCGGCGAGTGCATCGCTTCGCAGAACGAATGCTCACGAAACACGGTGAAGCCTTCTTTCAGGGACAACTGGAACCAGTCGCGGCAGGTGACGCGGTTGCCGCTCCAGTTGTGGAAATACTCGTGGCCGATCACCGCTTCGATGTGGCGGTATTCGTCGTCGGTGGTGGTGTCGGGATCGGCCAGCAGGTATTTCGAGTTGAAGATGTTGAGGCCCTTGTTCTCCATCGCGCCCATGTTGAAATCGTGGGTCGCGACCACGTTGAACACCGGCAGGTCGTAGTTGCGGCCGTAGGCGCGCTCGTCCCAGCGCATCGCGCGCTCCAGCGCGTCCATCGCGTAATGGCAGCGGTCGATCGAATCGGCTTCGGCCCACAGGCGCAACATGACGTCGTGGCCGTCGGCGGTGCGATACGCGCGCTCGATTTTTTCCAGACGGCCAGCGACCAGTGCGAACAGGTAACTGGGTTTCGGATGCGGATCGACGAAGCGCGCGAAGTGGCGGCCGTCTCCGAGATCACCCGATTCGACTTCCTCGCCGCCGGCCAAGAGCACGGGGAAACGTGACTTGTCGGCGATCAGCGTGACGTCATAACGCGCCAGCACGTCCGGGCGATCGGGAAAGAACGTGATGCGGCGGAATCCCTGCGCTTCGCATTGCGTCAGCAGGAAACCTTGTTCGCGCGCGCCGGAAAGATAGAGTCCGGACAACTGGCTGTTGCGCGTGGGGTCGAGGCGTACATCCAGTTCCAGCACGCTGCCGTCGCGCGCAGATGCAATGAGGAGACCGGACGAATCGAGCTGGTATTCGTCCGCGGCCAGGGCGCGGCCATCCAGCCGCACGACGGCAAGTTGGACATCCTCGCCATCGAGCCTCAAGGGCTCGTCGCGGTCGCGCGCCAGCGTGAGCCTCGAATGCACCCGCGTTTCATCGATGCCGAGTTCGAACTTCAGTTCGACATGCGTGACGCGCCATGCGGGCGGCCGGTAGTCGGCAAGGCGAACGGTCTTTGCGCTCGTGGCGGAAGTCTGGGTATCCATTCCGCGATTTTATCAGCCGGGTCCGTCGCATCAGTGTCAAAATCAACGGCTGTCCGCCTTGACGAAACCCAACCCATGGCCGAATTCCAAGCCCCGTCCCTTCATGACATCCGCAGCGCCGCTGCGCGCATCGCGCCGCATGCACGGGTCACGCCCGTGCTGTGCTCGCCGGAACTGGATGCGCGCAGCGGCGCGAAAGCGTTCTTCAAGAGCGAACACCTGCAGGTCGGCGGCGCGTTCAAGTTCCGCGGTGCCTGCAACGCGGTTTGGGCTTTGACCGACGACGAAGCAAAACGCGGGGTCGTGACGCATTCATCCGGCAACCATGGCGCGGCATTGGCGCTGGCCGCGCGGACGCGCGGGATTCCCGCGCACATCGTCGTGCCCGACGGCGCCGTCGCGGCGAAACTCGCGAACATCGAAAAGGCAGGTGGCATCCTGCACCGCTGCGCGCCGACGCAAGCCGCGCGCGAGGAAGCCTGCGCGAAAGTGCAGCGTGAAACCGGCGCGACGCTGGTGCATCCGTATGCCGATGCGCGGGTGATCGCAGGCCAGGGCACGATCGTCCTGGAATTGCTGCAGCAGGTGCCCGATCTCGACACGGTGATCGTTCCGATCGGTGGGGGCGGACTGGCTTCCGGCTGCGCGATCGCGCTTGCCGCCTTGTCGCCGAAGGCGCGGCTCGTCGGCGCGGAGCCCGCGGGCGCCGACGATACCTTTCAGTCCCTGCAGCGCGGCGAGCGCGTCACCGACGTGGTGCCGCATACCGTTTGCGACGGCCTGCGCGCGACCATCGGCGAACCGAATTTTGCATTGCTGCGCGCGCACCACGTGGAAGTCATCAGCATGGACGACGGCGCGGTGCTCGCGGCGATGCGCCTTGCATGGGCCGAACTCAAGCAGACGATCGAGCCCTCATCGGCGGTCGTGCTGGCGGCCCTGCTCGCGCAGCGCGAACGCTTCGCCGGTCAGCGCGTAGGGCTGGTGCTGAGCGGCGGCAACGTCGATCTGGACGCGATCCCGTTTACTCGACGGTGACCGACTTCGCGAGGTTGCGCGGCTGGTCCACGTCGGTGCCGCGCAGCACCGCGACGTGGTACGCGAGCAACTGCAACGGCACGGTGAACACGGCGGGCGCGATGAAGTTGCCGCCCGCGTCCACCTTCATGAGTTGGCCGCGTTTGCCGTTCAACGAAAGATCGGCCCGGTCGTCGGCGAACACGTACAACTGCCCTCCGCGCGCGCGCACTTCTTCCAGGTTCGATTTCAGTTTTTCCAGCAACTGGTTGTTGGGCGCTACCGCGATCACCGGCATGTCCTCGTCCACCAGCGCCAGCGGGCCGTGCTTCAGTTCGCCCGCGGGATAGGCCTCGGCGTGGATGTAGGAAATCTCCTTCAGCTTCAGCGCGCCCTCCATCGCCACGGGATATTGCGCGCCGCGGCCAAGGAACAACGCGTGATGCTTGTCGACGAAGGATTCGGACAGTTGCGCGATCGCGGGCTCCAGTTTCAGGGCGTCCTCGATCCGGCGCGGCAGGCTGGCGAGTTCGCCGACCAACTGCGACAGCCGGCCGGCGTCGATGCCGCGCAGGCGCGCGAGTTCCAGCACCAGCAGCGCCAGCGCGGTCAGCTGCGTGGTGAACGCCTTGGTCGAAGCGACGCCGATTTCGGGACCGGCGCGCGTCATCAGCGTGAGGTCGGATTCGCGCACCAAGCTCGATTCCGGCACGTTGCAGATCGCGAACGAACCCAGGTAGCCGCGCTCGCGGCCGTCGCGCAATGCTGCCAGTGTGTCGGCGGTTTCGCCGGACTGCGAAACCGCGAGGAACAACGTGTCGGGCATCACCACCACGTTGCGGTAGCGGTATTCGCTGGCGACTTCGACGCTGCACGGGATGCCGGCGATGCCCTCCAGCCAGTAACGCGCGACCATGCCGGCGTGGTAGCTGGTGCCGCAGGCGACGATGTGCACGTGGCGCACGCGCTTCAGCAGCTCGTCGGCGTCGACGCCGAAGATGTTGGGCAGGATGTGGTTGTCGGCGATGCGGCCTTCCAGCGTGTTGGCGACCGCGCCCGGCTGCTCGAAGATTTCCTTCAGCATGTAGTGGCGGAATTGGCCGCGTTCGACCGCGTCCATCGAAAGATCGCTTTCGCGGAGCTTGCGCGTGACTGGCGCGCCGTCGGCGGACTGGATCGCGAGCGCGTCCGGCGTGATCTCCACCACGTCGCCTTCTTCCAGGTACACGATGCGGTTGGTGACCTGGATCAGGGCCTGCACGTCGGAGCCGAGGAAGTGCTCGCCGATGCCCACGCCCACGCACAACGGGCTGCCGCGTCGCGCCCCGACCACGTGGCCGGGATGGTCGCGGTGCAACACGGCAATGGCGTACGCGCCGCGCAAGCGGCGGGTGGCGTCGGCGATCGCTTCGCGCAGCGACTTGCCCTCGGCGACGAGCTTGTGCACGAGGTGTGCGATGACTTCGGTATCGGTATCCGACGTGAATTCGTAGCCGGCAGCCTTCAGCTCATCGCGCAGTTCCGCGTGGTTCTCGATGATGCCGTTGTGCACCACGGCGACCGTATCGCGCGACACGTGCGGATGGGCGTTGGCCTCGTTGGGCGCGCCGTGGGTGGCCCAGCGGGTATGCGCGATGCCGGTTCGGCCATGGGTGGGTGACGCTTGCCACAGCGCATCCAGCCCCGAAACCTTGCCCGGCGCGCGCAGGCGGCTCAGTTTGCCTTCGTCCAGCACCGCCAGGCCGGCCGAGTCGTACCCGCGGTATTCGAGGGCGTGCAACCCGGCCAGCAGGATGGGGACGACGTCACGCTGGGTGCAGCCGGCAACGATTCCACACATGGTTCTGCACCTGGCGCGGGGTCAAAAAACGTAAAGATACAGGGGTTTGAATCGAAAAGGGCGGCGCTTCCGGGGCCTAGGGAGCCAGCCGCGGCATGGTTCGTGCAAGAACCTTTCGCATCCGCCGAAATTTGAACCACGTCACATTCGTAGTATAAAGGCCCTCCCCACGTGCCAAGCCGCATCGGCACGAGGGGCAAATACAGGGGGACGCGTCATGTTCCGGTTGTTTCGACAACGTGCGCTCAGGTGGCAACTGCTGCTTGTGCTGGTCGAGTTCGCTTTGCTGGTCGGCTGTGTCTACGCCGCCGTCGTCCTGCGTTATTGGGGGGATCTGAGCACCCAGGCGGCTTTCGGAAGCGCGCTGCATTGGCGCGCGCCATTGGTGGCCGTGGTGCTGATCCTCGCGATGACGGCGCTGGGTTTGTACCAGGTGCATCTGCGCGCGAGCTGGTTGGGTCGCCTCAGCCGCCAGGGGGTCGCCTTCGTGCTGGGCGGCGTCGCGTTGACGGTGCTCTATTACGCCATGCCGGCCGCGTACATCGGCCGCGGCGTGCTGGGTATCACGCTGGTCCTCGGCTATCTGATATTGGCTTTGTGGCGCGTGCTGTTTTTGGGTTTCGTGGATGCCGACCTGTTCAAGCGGCGCGTGGTGATGCTGGGTGCGGGCCAGCGTGCCGCCGAAGTGTTCAGCAAGATGCGCCGCAAGACCGACCAGCGCGGATTCAAGATCCTCGGCTACGTGCCGATCGGGGCGGATCCGGTGACCGTCCCACCCTCGTCGCTGCTGCATCCCGACGAGTCCTTGTGCCAGTGGGTGACCCGGCTCGGCGCAGACGAGATCGTGGTCGGTCCCGATGACCGCCGCGGCACCTTGCCGGTGGACGCGTTGCTGGAATGCAAGCAACGGGGCATCGCGGTGACCGAACTGGCCGAATTTTTCGAGCGCGAGGCCGGCAAGATCAAGATGGACCTCACCAACCCGTCATGGCTGGTGTTCTCCGATGGCTTCAACATCTCGCCGGTGCGGCGCACCATCAAGCGCAGTTTCGACGTCGCGATGGCCTCGCTGGTGGGACTGGTGGCCTGGCCGTTCATGCTGCTGACGACCTTGGCGATCCGGCTGGAATCCGGTCGCGGCGCGCCGATCCTGTACCGGCAGGAGCGGGTCGGCGAAAACGGCAAGCCGTTCCAGGTGATCAAGTTCCGCAGCATGCGCACCGATGCCGAGCTCGATGGCGTGGCGCGCTGGGCGACCAAGAATGACGACCGCGTGACCCGCGTCGGCCGCTTCATCCGCAAGACCCGGCTCGACGAGTTGCCGCAGCTCTGGAACGTGCTGCGCGGCGACATGAGCGTCATCGGTCCGCGTCCGGAACGGCCGCAATTCGTGGATGACTTCAACACGCGCATCCGCTACTACTCGCTGCGGCATTGCGTGAAGCCCGGCCTGACCGGCTGGGCGCAGTTGCGCTATCCCTACGGCTCCTCGTTCGAGGACGCCGTGGAGAAACTCAAGTTCGACCTGTTCTACGTGAAGAATCACAATTTCGCGTTCGACCTCGCCATCCTGATCCAGACGGTGGAAGTGGTGTTGTTCGGACGCGGCGCACGCTGATCTACACGCTGATCAACCGGGGCATGCCGCACGACGCGGTGTGTGGGGACGCGATCGTTGCGGGATACTGCTCGGCATGGCGGGAGACACCGACTTTCTGGTGCTGTACGAGGAACTGGGCCTGTCGCCAGGCATCAGTGATCTCGACGCGTTCAAGCATGCCTATCGGCGGCGGGTTGCACAGCTGCATCCCGATCGCCAGTCCGCGGACCAGGCGGACACCGATCGCCTGCAACGCCTGAACCGGCTGTATGGCGCGGCGCTGGCGTTCGAACAGCGCTACGGCCGCTTGCCCGCGGCGACGGGCGGGACGCGGCGCATGGATTCCGTGCGAGCGGAAGAAACGCCTTCATCGACTCGCGCAAGCGGCGGCCACGAACGCCACGTGCAGCGGAACCGCACGCTGGCGGCGCCACGCCGCAATCGTGCGCGCTATTACCTGGCCCTGGTGATCCTGCTGGCGCTCGCGTTCGCGATCTGGGGCGTCGGCGTCGTCGCGCGCTGAAGCGCGGTCCCGCAATCAGAACGGCAACTGCAGCGAATCGTCGCACGCGAGAATCTGCGTGCGGAACGTGTCCTGGATGCGTTTCAGCGCGGTCGCGTTGTCGGCGTCGAAGCGCAGCACCAGCACCGGCGTGGTGTTGGACGCACGCACCAAACCCCAGCCGTCCGCCCAGTCGGCGCGCACGCCGTCGATCGTGGTGATGCGCGCGCCGTCGAACTGCGCACGTTCTCGGAAGCGCGCGATGAAGGGATGGTTCTGGCCTTCCTGCATCTGGATGTGCAGTTCGGGCGTAGACACGCCTTTCGGCAAGGTCGCGAAGATTTCTTCAGGCGTGCGGCCTTCCGGATCGTCGGCCAGGATTTCCAGCAGGCGCGCGGCGGCGTACACGCCGTCGTCGAAGCCATACCAGCGTTCGCGGAAGAAGAAGTGCCCGCTCATCTCGCCGGCGAGTTGCGCGCCGGTTTCCTTCATCTTGGCCTTGATCAGCGAATGTCCGGTCTTCCACATCAAGGGACTGCCGCCGGCTTTCAGGATCAGCGGTTGCAGATGCCCGGTGCATTTCACGTCGTAGAGGATCGTCGCGCCGGGATTGCGCGTCAGCACGTCCTGCGCGAACAGCATCAGCACGCGATCGGGGTAGATGATTTCGCCGTCCTTCGTCACGACGCCGAGCCGGTCGCCGTCACCGTCGAACGCGAGGCCCACGTCCGCGCCGGTTTTCTTCACCGTCAGGATCAAATCGGCCAGGTTCTTTGGTTCCGACGGATCGGGGTGATGGTTGGGGAAGTTGCCGTCCACGTCGCAGTACAACGGGATGGGTTCACAGCCGATCGCGTGCACCACGCCCGGCGCGGTGTTGCCGGCGATGCCGTTGCCGCAATCGACGACGACCTTCAGCGCGCGCCCGGTCTGGATGTCCGACGCAATGCGCTCGATGTATTCGCCGGTGATGTCGTATTGGCGCAGGCTGCCGTGGCCTTCGGCAAGACGGCCGTCGACGATGCGCTGGTACAGGTCCTGGATTGCATCCTCGGCCAGCGTTTCGCCGCCGATCACGATCTTGAAGCCGTTGTAGTCGGGCGGATTGTGGCTGCCGGTGACCGACACGCAGGAACCGGTGTTGAGCTGGTACGCCGCGAAATAACTGACCGGCGTCGGTACCGCGCCGATGTCGACCACGTCCACGCCGGCCGCGCGCAGGCCTTCGACCAGCGCGCCGGACAGCATCGGGCCGGACAGGCGCCCATCGCGCCCGACCACGATTTCGGAAAGCTCCTTGTCGCGCACCGCGCTGCCGATCGCGCGGCCGAGCTGGCGCGCGACACCTTCGGTGAGCGTCTGGCCGACCACGCCGCGGATGTCGTAGGCGCGGAAGATGCTGTGGTCGGGGATGAGATCGTGCGACGCTTCCGTTGATTTCGCCGGTTCCGCTGCAGCCTTCAAGATGGGAGCGGGTTTGGGTTTGGGCGGTGCGGCGGCGATCACGTCGGCCAGCGCGGGTTCTTCCGCCAGCGGTGCGCCACCCAGCCGCGCGCGCACGCGCGGACGCAGCCACAGCACGCCGAGGCCACACAGGAATGCGGCGATCGCGAGCACCAGCGCCGCAACGAAGGATTGCGTGATCGGCAACCAGAATTGCGGAGGCGTCGATGCGATGCGGTAAAGGCTATGCGGCACCGGCACACCGGCGTCATCGGCCGTCGACAAGCCGCCCTGACCCACGCCCTCCAGCACGGTGTCGCCGGACTTGTTGCTTTGCCGCAGATCCAGCCGGCCGGCACTCACGGGCACGGAGTGCAGCACGATGCGCAGCGCCGAGTCGGGGAAATCGACCGTCGCGAACGCCAGCGGCTTGCCATCCGTACCCATGATCGGGCCCGCGAAACTCATCACATGCGCCACCGGCGATTGCGCCGGGCCGACATCGCTGTCGCTCAGACTGGACATCAGCTGCGCGGCGCGCGCGTAACCGAGTTGCGTGAGGTTGCCGTGCAGTACCTCGTTC
>Ga0209178_1000510_pt1 | contig 11432 bp, 4 predicted proteins | sample GAAS200_FD_187521 | JGI IMG/M metagenome (GOLD analysis project Ga0209178, IMG submission 187521) | Agricultural soil microbial communities from Georgia to study Nitrogen management - GA AS200 (SPAdes) (version 2) | ecosystem: Environmental > Terrestrial > Soil > Agricultural land | place: USA... | reverse complement strand
GGTTCGGCCTCACATATCAAGTCCTCAAGAACGCGGTAATCCGTGGGGGATTTGGAATTTCCTATGGCCCAAGCGTGCACATGGCGTCCATCAATCAGTTCAACGATGATTCATTTAATGCCGTTTCGACTTGGATCGCATCGGTCGCAGACCCGTCCGGGACGTATTTGGTTCCGAACAACCTCATCACGAATCCGTTCCCGAGTGGTATAACCCAACCCACCAAGGGATCGCTAGGGCCCGCTACGAATCTCGGCAACACCGTCAACTTCGTGCCGCACACCGCACCTGAAATGACGACCTACAATTTCAACTTTGGCGTGCAGTATCAATTCCCCCATCAGACCGTCCTCTCGGTTGCCTGGGTGGGAAGTCGCGGTCTTCATCTGACCTTCAGCAATAATGCGCCTGATCTGAATGAACTCTCGATTGAAACGCTCGCGGCAAATCAGGCGAATCTGTTGAACACGGTTCCGTTCCCGTATACGAACGCCATTACCGATCCAACTGCGCCCCTGTATGGAGTGACTCAAGTGCCGGAATGGGTGATGCTGCAGAAGTATCCACAATTCTCCGACGGCTTCCCCGACCTAAATAGCCCGGGTGGTGGTGGCGGTGTCTTGGACTGGGGTGCCACTTGGGGCGACTCCATCTATCATTCCATGCAAGTGAAGCTTGAGAAGCACTTAAACCACGGCTTCACAACTCTCGCCTCATTAACGTGGAGCAAGTTGATCACGGACGATAATTCCGGCTCGCTCGCATTCAACGGTAATAACTTCAGCGTGCCGCAGGACTGGCAGGACCTGAAACTTGAACGGGCGCTTAGTAACCAAGACATCCCGTTTTATTTCTCTTGGCAGCTGTCGTATGACTTGCCCGTCGGCGCCGGACGTATTGTTCCGTTGCACGGTTGGACTGACAAGGCATTTGGTGGATGGACCATCAGTGCTGTTACCGCATTTAGCTCCGGTCAGCCAATCGCCACACCCAATGGCACGTTAAACCCGTGGTTCAATCAGCGGCCAAATATAAGCGGCAATTGCGGAGCAGGCGCGCAGAAGACGATCGACCAATGGTTCAACTACGCGTGCATGACCGAACCGACCGATATGTTCACGCCGGGTACGGCGGGCGCTGTATTGCCGGGAATCCGGGCCGACGGCACTCACAATTTGGATCTTTCCATCGCTAAGCACTTTAAATTCGGCGAGAAAAAAGATCTGCAGATAAGAGCTGCGGCCTACAATTTCACCAATTCCGTGCAGTTTGGCTATCCGAACGTCTTCTGGAATCCGGAGAATTTTGGAGACAACCCGAGTTCGGATGACCAGGATAGCTTCGGGCAGATCACAAACCAGGCCAATACTCCTCGCCAGATGAGCTTCGAGGCAAGATTTAGCTTCTAGCTTCGCGGGCAAACAAGGCAGCGGCACCTGAGTTATTGGGATCAGGTGCCGCGCGCCGGAGGTGTGAAAGCGTGGCGTTCAGCAGGCGGAGCGTTGTTTTTGCTGCGTCCCTCGTGTTTGTGGGCTGCGTCGCATACTTGGCACACGCGCAGAATGCCAAGACAGACGCGGCGCAATACATTGTTGTAGATACCTCGCGTCCAGTGAATTCGTTCAGCCCGCTTCGCGCGTTAGGCGGCGCGATTGACCGACAGCGCGGCGGAACGACGGAAGACGAAATTGAGAAACATACGCAGTGGGTGCTCACGAATCCAGTTTTGAAGGAACTGCTGGGCGCGGGTTGGGGCACTGTGACGTATCGCCAAAATACAGAGCTGCAAATCGAGGCATGGCACTGGAATCCTCGCGGTACTTGGAGTGACCCTGCAAAGAAGGAAGGCTATTTTGTGGGCGATGCCGAGCCCACAGGCAAACAAATTGTAGATTCGTGGGCGTACCCGCTTCCGCATCGCGGTGCCACGCTTGGGGACGGAAATGGGTGGTCGCGGATTACGGATGGAGACCCGAGCACATATTGGAAGAGCAATCCCTACCTGACGAAGAACTTTACGGGCGAAGACGATTCACTGCATCCGCAATGGGTGATGATTGACTTGGGTGCGAGGGTGCCGATTAATGCGATCCGCATCGCCTGGGCGAATCCATACGCCACCCGCTATTACGTGCAATTCTGGACGGGCGATCTCGAGCCTTTTTACGCGGGAATCAACAGGGGTACATGGCAGACGTTCCCGATGGGCAGCGTATCGCGAAGCCACGGCGGGACTTCGACGCTGAGGCTTGCCGACTGGGATACTTCTGTGCGGTACCTTCGCATTTGGATGAAGGAGTCATCCAATACATGCGATACGCACGGGCCGCAGGACAAGCGAAACTGCGTCGGATACGCGATCAACGAGCTTTATATCGGTACTTTGACGCCAGACGGGCAGTTTACGGATATCGTTAAGCATGCTCCGAATCGGCAGCAGACGATTACGTGGCCTTCGTCAGTTGACCCATGGCACGCCGCTTCAGATCTCGATTACGGTAGAGGCGATCAAGTCGGATTTGATTTTTTCTTCCATTCAGGCGTCACGCGTGGGCTCCCGACGATGGTTCCTATCGCAATGCTCTATTCGACGCCGGAAGACGCTGCGAATGAAATTGCTTACCTCTACAAGCGGAAATATCCGATCTCCTGGATTGAGATGGGTGAAGAGGCGGACGGGCAGCGCATCCTGCCGGAGGATTACGCTGCTTTGTATATTCAGTTTGCCCGAGCGATTCACAGGTTGGTTCCTCAAGCGCGACTGGGCGGGCCTCCGTTTGAAGGAACGTCTGGAGACGTTGATTCCTGGGCAGACGCAAACGGGCGCGTCTCGTTTTTGGGACGGTTCGTCGATTATCTGAAGGCTCACGACGATCTGCAGGACTTCACGTTCTTTTCGTTTGAGCATTATCCATGCATGGGCACGGGGAAATGCCGCGGTTGGACATCGCTCTACTACGAACCGGAATGGGTCGATCACGTGGTGCAGGCGTGGAAGGATAATGGCCTCCCGCCGAATATTCCTTTTTTCATGACGGAAGGAAACGACCTCGGAGAAGGGAGTCCGGGGACGGTTAAGAGTGGGCTTTGGTTGGCGGACTATGTCGGCGCGATGATGACAGCGGGCGCGGGCGGCACCTATTATTTCCACTATATTGCACAGCCTGGGCGAGGTGGACGAGGTTTCCTCAGCGTGGATGAGGAAAATCATCCGACGTATTCGCCGCAATATCTTGCCACTCAGGTGATCACGCAGGATTGGGTCCAGCCCGTCGATAAAATCCACAAACTGTACAGAGCTACGAGCGATGTGAAGGATGATTCAGGCAACATTCTCGTTACAGCATATCCGGTGGAGCGGCCGGACGGAAATTGGTCCGTGATGCTGATCAACAAGGACGAGAACAACGATCACGACATAAAAGTCTCGTTCACGGATGGTGCTACGAAAGAAAGTCGATATTTCACAGGCACCGTCGACCGCGTTGTGTTCGGGCCAAATGAATACCAGTGGCATCCCGACCAAACACCCGTCACTACATCGATCGCGTCTGCTTCTATTTCTTCCGACGCACCGCAAGAGGATGGTGAAGGTGCTGGCCGCGGACGAGGTCGAGGTGGCTTTGACGGTCACGCCGATCCCGACGGGCCCGCCTCGAAGAGCACGTTGATTGCGGCAGGACAGGACACGGTCTTTGTTCTGCCGAAGGCATCGATTATTGTGCTGCGCGGAAAAATCGCAGGCGAGTGATCATTGTTGCCGTTATCTGCAGCTATTGTGGTGAAATCTGCGCTATCAATCCAAAGATTCTCGAAAAGCAACTGTTTGAGCCTCTCCTTAAACGCAAAATGGAGCGCTGCACCCAAAGGCGGCTCGAAGACTTTGCGACATCACTCCTCGATAATTGGAAAATATTTTCCGTTTTTAAAGTGCTTGCTTTCTGGTAACCAATATGTTATTATTACAGCGTGCCTCTGGCTGAATCATTTCGGACGCTGATTGAAGCCCCTGTAACCTCCTAATGTGCCGTTCTAATCGCAACTGCACAGAATTAAAAATCGGCGTAAGTCCATGAAAACAAAGGGAGGGGATCAGTTCTAATCGCAATAGCCAGCAGGGGGAAGCGAAAGGCGAAGAGGCCGCAAGCCATCACGCGATTTGGGTACGCGGGCAGCCCTAAGCGCTGGAAACGCAATCTTCAGGCAAAAGGTGCCGACCTGGCGAGCTGAACTCGGATAAGCCCGAATAGCATCCCGAGGGCGGCGTTGTTCTCTAGCTTTTCACGGTTTCCATTTCCCTCGAGCAACGAGCGGCTTATACGATTCCAGCCCGCGCGCGGGAAGCGCAATAGTTTTTCCTTCCTCGGCGCTCTGATATGCCGCCATCAGAATTTTTACGACCTCGACGCCGTCTTCAAAGGTGAGCGCGGGCTTCGTGCCGTGGAGAAATGAGCGGACGAGGTGTCGATTCTCGGCGGAGTAGCCATAGGCATTTGCTTCGTCGGCGAGGACCGGCATTTGGCCACTTTCAGCATTCTGCTTTTCGACGAGGTCTTCTCCCTCCTTGCCGCGCAACTCGCGGCTGAGAAAAACGTTCAACCCTGTATTCAGAGAATTCCAGTTCATGGAATATTCCGGGCCGAGCATCTCGCACGAAAGGCGCAAGCCCGCTCCGACGTAGCTCCACGACGTGGTCGCTTCTCCGATAGCCATTGTCCCTGTGTCCGTCTCGTATTCGATCGTGACCGACGCGTAATCTTCCGAAGGATGCTTGAGATAGTCGACGCCTTTGCCCATTCTCTTCGCCAGGTCTCGAGCATATTCGGGGCGAGACCATTTCAGGCTAGCGATATGACCGGTAATGCGTAACGGTTTGACGGTGGTATACGGCTGGCCGGGCTTCGTCAGAAGATGCTGCACGACAAGGACGCAGTGGCACATCATGTCGTTGAGCACACCGCCGCCCTGACGATCCCCCATCCAGAACCATGGCGCGTGTGGGCCGCTGTGTTCCTCCGCGGCGCGAGCCAGATACGGCCGGCCGGCAGAGGCTCCGCGAGCCCACAGAATTTTGCGGCCCGTGTCGATCGCCGGCGTGAAGATCTGATCTTCCATGTAGGCGTGAGGAATTTTCGCCTTCGTCACGATTTGAAGCATCTGCTGCGCTTCGCGAACGTTGCGCGCGAGCGGCTTCTCACAGGCGATGCCCTTCAGCGGAACAGATCGTTTCGCCGCTGCGGCGACAATTTCCTCCAGGTTCTCAACTCGCGTGTGATTCGGCCCCATCAGCCAGACGGCGTCAATGCCAGCAGCCGTAACCATCTCCGCGATGGAACCATAAGCCACGGCATCACCCAAATCCAGCGAACGAGCAAGGTTCGCCGCGCTGGCGGCGTGCTCGCGATTGGGACTCCATAGACCGCGAACTTCCACGTCTCGAACGGCTACCATCGACTGCAAATGAAACCGAGTTATAAAGCCGCTGCCGACTATTCCGATTCCAAGCTTTTCTTTGCTCATGAGGCCTCGTTTGAAGTTTGCGAACGAATGACGTTACGACACGGTGCGGACCGGGTCAACGGCGGATGCGCACCGATAAAAATTCGGAAATGATCTGCGGCGAGGATAGGACGCGAAATTCCCAGGCGTAAACATTTCCTGAACGGAAAATCAGCCACTGGCAGGCGTGAGACACCCGCCAGTGGCCGTTTTCTTAGAAGAGTACCTTCAGCGCAAACTGGATTTGACGTGGATTCCAATTTCCACTGGTTGACGTGATTTCGCCTGTCGTGTGAGAACCACCCGGCAATGATATGTTGACCGGCGGAACCGAGTTCTTCACGCCAGTGGAGGTGGTGCCGGTAAAGGTGATGCTGGAGCTTGGTTGGCCGTAGTTTGTCTGATTGAAAAGGTTAAAGACCTCAGTCCGGAACTGCAGCTTAATGCGCTCGGTGACCTGGAAGCTTTTGAAGAGGGAAAAATCCAAGCGCTTCTGGTGAGGACCGAAAAGCGAATTGTACCGCCCACTCCCGAGGGTGCCGGGGGTTGGATTAATGAAGCAGTTGTAATTGAACCAGTCTAGAAGCGAAGGGTTCGCCGCTTTGCCAGAGCAGGTTTGGTCCAAGTAGCCGTTGCTGATTCCGCTATTGTTCAGGCTTCCTGTTGCGGAAAAAGGCAGACCTGTTTGCCACGAACCTGAAAGGTTGGTGGACCAGCCGCTCACTATGGCGCCAATTACGCCCCTCGTCGAAGTGCCAAACGGCAGCGCATAATCGATGCCCCAAGCGACCCGATCTTGGACATCGTTGGGCGCGTTGCCCCATGCATATTGCTGCCATCCCCAATAGTTCTTGCAAACCTTTGGCCCTTCGGCTTCGCAAGATGTCACTGGGAAGGTAGCTGGGGTCGCACCACTTGGTGGGGCGAGAGACGGTCCAGCTCCGTTAGCTTCGTCAACCCAGCAGGGCTCCGGAGCCGCAAACATGGAGTCAACACACGCCTGAGTGCCGAGGAAGTTGTCCATCGTATGCGACCAAGTGTAATTAATGTTAACGGTAAGCCCCTTGGCGAAGCGGCGAACGAAGGTGGCCTGAAGAGCTTCGTAAGCCGAAGTGCCTTGATTCGACGATTCACCGACGTTGACGCTTGCGAGGTATGGAAAGCCCGGCAGAGTGCCAAAACCGGAATTTGTTGCACCTCCGACCGACATCGGCAGGTATTGTCCGTTTGAGCCCAACGTTTCGGTCGGGTTTGCCGCTTGGTTTTGGTTAACGGGGCCGGGCAGGAAGCTTCCCATGCGGCGGCCGAGTTCGCCCACATAGCCAACCGTGACGACATTGGCGCCAAATTGCTTTTGAAGCTGAAGGTTGAACTGCTCCAGATAGCTTTCCTTCAGATTTGGCGGAACGGCTTGCAGGGTGGCGCCGGCGTAATTGGCCGTGTTTGTCGCCAAGGCTACGTTCAGATAAGGAACCGGCAGCCCCAGGAATAATGCTGTGCCGCCTGGCTCGCCTAGAGTGCTGCTCTTCGCAGTACTCCCCGTGACTGGAGTGCCGTAATTTGACACGACGCCGTTGGAAAACTCACCGACGGGGCCGTCGTATTGAGCGTCGGCACAGGAATTGGCGGTGCCACCGTGGTTTTGAATCGCGCAACTCGATGAGAAGGTGAACGGCGCGTTCGGGAAGTAGTAGTTCGATCCGTAATTCTGCGGCATGAAAGTCATGCCGAAGCCGCCGCGAAGAACAAAATTGTCGTGAAGAGTGGCGGCAAAACCGAATCGAGGTGCGATGTCCCGATTCGGCGTAGGAACCATCGCTGTATTGCCGGATTGCTGATTACCTGGAAGCGATGGACTGACGAGCAGACCGTTGTAAGGATCATAGTTCGAAATACGACCATGAACCTCAGTGAAGGGCGTGAACATGTCGTAGCGAAGACCAAGGTTCAGAGTGAGCCAAGAGCGCGCACGCCAGTCATCCTGAATATAGACACTCGGCTCCCACGTGCGGAAACCGTCCTGCACGAGAGAGTTATTGCGTTGCGATGCGGTGGCAAGGCCCTCCAGAAGGTCTCCCAAAGGTTCGCCGGTGTAAGAGCCGTTGAAGGTATAGCCGCCTTGAGGCGCGTTGCTTTGGGCGACGCCAGCGCGACGGCGGATTAGACCAACGCCATAGCGGATGCTGTGGGATCCCTTGTTTTGGGTGAGAGTCGCATAGTACTGCAAGCTCGTGTCCCAATACCCCAGCGGAACGAAGTTAGAGTCACCAATGATGGAGTAACTGGTACCGCCGTTAAGGCCCCTAATGGTCGGACGCGTCAGACCCGAGGACCCGACGAGTGAAGACGGCGTGGAGTAGTTGACGCAGGCGGTAGCGGTGCAGGGAAAGCCAAGCTTATTGGATATCTCCGTGGCTTGGTTGGCAGGGAATGAAAGAATCTGGCTGCGCATGACGCCAGCCTTCAAGTTAAGGAGTAGGCTCGGGCTGTAAACGTGGACGTATGAGACACCCACGAAGTACTGGTCCTCGTTGTTAGGGCCCGCATATGAAGTTACAACGGGCGTCACTTTCAGGGCGCCAGATGCACCCGGCGATGCAAGAGCGCCGGTGGAAGGTATGATGTAAACGTCCGGGAACCCATTCGGGTTCAGTGTGTTCTCGCCGTTGTAGGTGATGTGTCCGAACAGGGTGTTCTTATCGTTGAAGTGTTGATCGATGCGGCCGTCCACAGTCTTGGCGTTTTGGAATTTTACTGGCGCGGAGGTGTAGTTGTTCGTCAACGCATTAGATGCGCCCGTGTTTGGCAAGGGATACATATTGAAAAACGCGAGACCAAGCGGTTTGATGCTGGACTGGGGAATCGTTACGTAAGGACACGTAGCCGAACCGTAGAGAAGTTGCGGCTGGCTTGCCGGCGGATTGGTTGAGCAAAGCGATGTAGAGCCGCCCTGCGATGCTGGCAACGAGACCGCAGGGTTATCTGAAAAATCGCCAAGCTGAGTATTGCCATCCGGGCAGACGGCTAAACCCTTTTCGCAACGCGTTGGCACAGTGTAAAACGAGGCGGCCAAACCCTGTCCGTAGGACAATCCCTCGTAGTCGAAGAAAAAGAAAGTCTTATTCTTGACGATTGGGCCACCGACGCTGCCACCGTATTGATTCTGGCGAAAAGCTGGGTTTGGCGCGGCAACCGAATGGGGATCGGTGGCGCCCGCCATTCCCGCCTTAATCGCTTCCAAGTTCAGAATCTCGTTGAAGTTGTAGTTCGGGTTTCCGTTGAGGACTTTGTTGCGGAGAAATTCGAATGCCGAACCGTGAAAGGAGTTGGTTCCAGACTTGGTGATGATATCAACGACGCCGCCTCCCGTGCGGCCCACCGAAGAGTCGTACTTATTCGTGGAGATGTTTACTTCCTGAATCGCGTCGATCGAGGGACGCACGCCGATTGAGCCGATGATACGCGTGTTGTTGTCGAACCCGTCAATCATGTTCTGATTCGTAGAGTCGTCTTGGCCGTTGATGGAAACAGCGGATGTCATCCGGCGATCATCGGGACGGTTACCGGCGGCGATCGAGTTTGACTGCCCCTCGGTTGCGCCCGCGGTGAGCTGTACGAGCTTTATAATGTTGCGTTGGTTGAGGGGTAGATCTTCGACGCTCTCTGAAGGAACGAGCGATCCGATTGTGGAAGTGTCCGTCTGAAGGGCAGGAGCAACCGAACCGGACACCTCGACCGTCTGGGTCACATCACCGACGGCCATCTTGGCGTCGACACGCGCACGATCACCGGCGGCTATTGCGATGCCGGGTGCGGTGAAGGTTTTGAAGCCCTTCATTTCAACCTTTACGCTGTAAGTGCCGACTTGCAAAAGGTTGAAGATGTAGTCGCCAGTGCCTGACGTCTGCGTGGTCCGCGAGACGCTCGTACCAGTGTTGGTGAGGGTAATCGTTGCACCGGGCAGAACGGCACCGCTGGCGTCCGTTACTGTGCCGACGATGTCGGCAGTCTCCTGCGCGCGGACTCCGGTGATGGCAAGGAAAACAAGGCTGACCGCGAAGCAAAGTACACGTGTACACTTCTGAAAAGAAGTCATGGCACGCCCCTTTTTATGATCTCGAAATGGCCGGCCCCACCCTGAAGCTGAGTCCAAGCCACAATAATCCGCCGAACGCGGAGGCGGAGCGGCGGATGCGAAGCACTGAGCAAAATTTCACTACTGGCGGCGGGTTTTTAGCACGGCGTCGCAATCAGTGTCAATGAGTTTTAATTTTCACTCTATGAAAGCACTGACAGTCCTAGCCGAGCCTTGCTGCACGCATGGGCGGTCCTCTTGTCGGCGCTTCCAAAACCACGGTTCGAAAAATCGCACGCCGATCGAAGCATGTCCAATTCAATAAATCTATTCGCACCATCTTTAGTGGCTGTAGCGAAAGCGCTTGATTTTTGCGAAATGAAAATGTAATTTCGCTTCCCACTGCCCGGCGTTGCGAGGCGCCGTTGCGCAGCACCAGAAGTCCCGCGAGCGAGAACACAAAGGAGAAGGCATGTACACGAGACGAGAGTTTGGCCAAATTCTGGGCGCGAGCCTGCCGCTCGCAATGATGCTGCGGCGGATTAATTCGGACGTTGAGGGCGTAAGGCTTGGCGCTATCACTTACAGTTTCAATGACATGCCAAATGTGCTTGGGCAAGATCATGTCGACAATGTAATTGAGAATTGTCGGGGGTGCGGCGTTGGGCTGATCGAATTGATGAGCAATCACGTGGAGCCGGTGACCGAATATCAAATGCAGCAAGCGGCTGCGAGAGCTGCTCGCATGGCTGCAATGGCAGCCGCGAATGCTTCAGGCGGCACATCGGCCGCAGGGACGGGTGTACGCGGCGCCGCAGGCGCTCGTGGCCAGGGAAGAGGGCCAGGGCGTGGGATGACGCCCGAAGCACTGAAAGCTCGCGATGAACTGCGGGAATGGAGGCTGTTGACGCCCATTAGCCATTTTGAGGACATTAAGAAGAAGTTCGACGACGCGGGAATTGTGGTATACGCCTACTGCATGAACGGATTGGGAGACGATTTTACTCCGCAAGAGATCGACAAGTGCTTCGAACAAGCGCAGGCGCTCGGGGCGGTGGTGATGTCGACGTCGACGACGTTGGATGTGGCGCAGAAGCTTGTGCCGTTTGTCGAAAAGCACAAATATCCGATTGCATTTCACGGACATGCAAACATCACTGATCCCAACCAGTTCGCAACGCCCGCGAGTTTTCAAAAGGCAATGATGATGTCTAAATATTTCAAAATTAACCTCGATATCGGCCACTTCACGGGTGCGAACTTCGACGCTGTGCCCTTTATCGAAGCGAATCACGCGAACATCACGCACATGCATGTGAAGGACGGAACACGCAACAATGGTCCGATCATGCCGGACGGCCAGGGCGATACGCCGATCAAAGCGGCGATGCAGCTATTGAAAAAGAATCAGTGGCCGATTCCTGCCGTGGCGGAATTCGAATATAAAATGCCCGCAGGTTCAAACAGCGTACAGGAAGTCGGGAAGATGCTGCAGTATATGAAGGATTGTCTCGCATAACGGCGTAGCTGCAGGGCTAATCGGGCTGAATTGAAAACCGCTCCGGTCTTATGCGAGGCCGGAGCGGTTCTTGTTAGCCCTTTAATACTCGGTCGACGTATCAGTGTTCTAGACTCACGGGTTTAAACAGAACGCGTACAGCGAGGCACCCGAAGCGACAAGAATATATTGGCGGCCGTCCAGCATGTATGTTTCGACTGCGTTTGAAACTTGGCCGAGGCGCGTGTGCCACAGAGGTTTGCCGGTAGCGGGATCGTAGGCGACCAGATTTCCGTCGGCATCGTCAGTGAAAAGCAAATGACCAGCCGTTGTGGTGACGCCAGTATCCGCTTCCCCCTC
>Ga0209178_1000509_pt1 | contig 11437 bp, 8 predicted proteins | sample GAAS200_FD_187521 | JGI IMG/M metagenome (GOLD analysis project Ga0209178, IMG submission 187521) | Agricultural soil microbial communities from Georgia to study Nitrogen management - GA AS200 (SPAdes) (version 2) | ecosystem: Environmental > Terrestrial > Soil > Agricultural land | place: USA... | reverse complement strand
GAACTTCCTCCCAGCAAAGAGAAGGACGCGATCGAAGTGGGCGCAGTCGCCCTTGAAAGCTCAGATCGCATACGAGGAATAGATACCAACCCCTGGTACGCAATGATGGCGATCAGCACCGCAAACGCCGGCACAGCAATCGATGGCCTGAAAAGGGCCGCAATCCAGCTTTCACGGCCTGCAGGGACTGGCTGGCGAGCGCTCTCATGGCGGAGCGCGTCCTTAATGTTCCCTAGCAGGGCCGCACCAGCGCGCAAATCCCGTGCGCATTCGCCACAACTCATGAAATGTTCTTCGAACTCGTCTCGGCGGCCGACCGGCAGCTCACCGAGCAGGTACTGTTCCGCAGCCCTGGTTCGAATGGCTTCAGTGTGGTCCATCACTCCTTCTCTTCCTGCCTTCTACGTTAATAGTGACCAAAAACCCCGAATCGTTTCGGCCCAAATCCAGCCTGTTGCCAAATCGTTCATTCGGAGCTATTTGCCGGAATCTGCCGCGGCGGCAGTTTTTCCTGCTCGTAGATCGACCTAAAGCTTTGCTTGGCCCGGTGCAGCAGCACTCTAAGATAGTCCCGCTCGACGCCCAGTTCGCGGCAGACCTGGTCTTTGTCCTTTTCTTCCAAAAAGAGCGCCCGCAGCAGCAGCCTGTCCTTCTCGGGCAGCCTCAGGAGAACGCCTCTCACCATTTCACAAGTCTCTTTCGACGCTAGGAAACCATCCAGATCGATCGCCGGATCGGCCAATTCGGGAGCGTTTTCCGCATTTTCTGGATTTCGCGAAGACGCGCGGTAGAACTCCAGCAAAACGTTATTGCACACCGAGTTGACGAATGCGCCTAGCCTTTCCGGCTCGCGAATGCCTGTCTCGCTCCGCACGGCGGCAAGCACGCGGGCGAACGTCTCCTGCTGAATATCCTCAATTGCTTGGCGGGAAGAAACACGCGATCTGAGCTTAATCTGCAGGAGGTCGCCAAAATACGCGGCGAAATGCTCCTCCGTCCGCACATCGCGATCCTGAAGGCGACGGAAATACTCCCTGTCGAAGTCGAAAAATTCCATGGCCGCGTCACCGGGGGCACAAAGTATATCCTTGCGCGCTTCGCCCAGGCAACGGAACGCGAGCGAGGAAAAAGGCGAACAGGGTGCGAATCCCGCTTCCTGAAGCGAGCTAAAAAATTGTGCTCCATCGTGAAACGTTTTGCGGCCCATCCGCACTATTACGGTGACAAGCCAATTGCATCAGCGGATGCGGCACCTGTCAGGCAGACCATCTGCTTCCTCGCCCCCGAACGCGGGTGGTCTGCCTCCCCCAAAGAAACACCGGGAAAGGCACCGCTGAAAAGGAATTGAACGATGCACCTGGAAACTTTGACTGAAGAATTACCGGGCAACTCTTTCACATCCGATTCGCTTCTCATTTCCAACGGTACAAGCGGGGTTCCGAATCGGATCAGCACCAACATCCGCGCTGCCGGGTTCATCGCAAGGCCCGACTCCGTAGATGATCTCGCGAATTGCATCAATGGCCCTTTAATGAGGCTTCTGCGCCAGATCGCCGGCTTTAGCGGCGCGGTGGTTCTTCGCGCTCATAGAGAAAGCAGAAGCGTGACCGTCCTTACTTTTTGGAAAACGGAAGCGCAGGCGATGCAAACGTGCTGGGAAGAATTCTCGGCTGTGTGCCAGATGCTCTACCCTCTGGTTGATGTCTGCACCAGGGTGCAAACGTTCCATGGCACCATGGCCGAGCTTTGTTAATGGGAATGACGCAGTCGTAAGTTGAATTTGCCGCTATGTGAACTGGCATCGGGCACCAAGGCACGTGGCAGGAAGCGGGATGAGGCTATGAGCGAGAACAATCGGCATCCAGACGCATCAACATCAGGCGTTGGAAAACGAATCCGCTGCGATATGCAGGACTGCACGCAACCGGCGAGTATGCGGATCGACTTCCATCTGTTTTGCCTCGACCACGTCGTCGCGCATTGCCACGAGCGTCTTCAAATATGTCAGCAGCAGGTTGGCCGCAGTCTCGCTCCGTCCAGCGACCCGATCTCGGAAAACTACCGATTCCTGCGTGAATGCGCTTCAACCATCGCTGGTTTTCTTATAGCGCGGTCGGAACTGGAGAATATCGACCGAGCGCGTTTGCTGGACATAATGCTGTGGGCCGCGGAGCTTGACGAAAAATACGACCGTCCCCTTGGGCGTTGTCGATCAATCGCGAAAAGCGCCGCAGGCTCGTAGTCGAAGTCGGACCACATTCCCCTCGACCTTTGCTAGTGCCACACGGTAAAGGCGTAGAGCGTGTCGCCCGCCGCCACAACCAGGTATTGCTGTCCGTCCAGTTCATACGTCATCGGACCGTTTCCCACCGCTCCATTCAGTCCGGCGTGCCATAGGATTTCTCCATTGGCAGCGTTGAACGCGACTAAATTTGCCGAAGGGTCCCCTGTAAATAGTAGGCCGCCCGCAGTCGTTAGCACGCCCGAACGCCCGCCCTCTGCGGGCCATTTGTGGCTCCAGACCGGTTTACCTGTGTGGTAATCGAGCGCTTTGAGCGTTTCCTGCGACCATCCGCCGCGGTCGTTGCCCGCCCATCCCTCCGGTTTCTCCGAATTGTCAAACACGTAGTAAATGCTATAGGTATCGATCGCGTTCACATAAAAAAGGTTCGTCACGGGATCGAAACTTGAAGGTGGCCAATTCACCGCCCCTCCCTGATTCGGCGCAACAAGCACTCCATTCACCTTCGCCATTTTTTCTGGATTCGGGATAGGCTGTCCCTTCGCATCTACGCCGGAAGCCCAATTCGTTTTTGCAAATGGAGTGCTCACGATGGACTTTCCCGTCGTGCGGTCCAGCACGAAAAACCATCCGTTTCGGCTGGCCTGAGCCAATAATTTTCGCTTTTGTCCGTTGATCTCGCCGTCAAAAAGTATCGGAGTTTGCACCGCGTCCCAGTCGTGCGTATCGTGCGGATTCGGCTGAAAATACCACGCCATTTTCCCTGTGTCTGGATTCAGCGCGATAATACAGCCCGTGTAAAGATTAGCTCCTGGCCGTGCGCTCCCATTGATCACCGGCTGAGCATTGCCGGTACCAAAATAATAGAGGTTCAGTTCGGGATCGTAAGTTCCCGGCACCCAAGTCATGCCTCCGCTGTGCATCATCGCATCTTCGTTAGGCCACGACGCTGCCTCGGGATCGCCAGGATTCGGATGCGCGTACCATCGCCACTGTAGATCGCCCGTCTCAGGATCGACAGCCTCCACGTAGCCGGGAATATCCATATCATCGCCGCTGACGCCGAGGATCAGATGATTCTTCACCGGCATCGGCGGCACGGACCCGAAGTACATCAGATCGATGCTGCAAATGGACGTATGCCACTTCTCTTTTCCCGTGTTGATGTCCAGCGCTACCAAATTGCAATCGGGCGTTTCAAAATAGAGCGTCTGCCCCACAATTCCTACGCCGCGATTCCCGATCGCGCTAATCTTCGATTCCCATGGATGGTCCCACAACTCCTTGCCTGTCCGCGCGTCCACAGCCCACACGTGATTCGGAATCGTAAAGTAAAGCACGCCATTTACTTCCAGAGGCGTCGAAGCAATTCGGCCGCCGCGCCCGCCCGTCGGCTGGATGCGATACGTCCACGCGAGCGCCAGCGACTTTACATTGGATGTGTTGATGTCCTTCAGCGTGCTAAACCGGCGTCCGCTGTAATCGCCGTTGTACATGGGCCACGTATCGGTCGCGGGCTGGAGTAGCTTCGCGGGATCCAAACCGGACTGTCCCGGCAGCGCCCACGAGAGCGCGGCCGCCGCGACGAGTATCGTGAGAAGTCTGCGAATCTTCATTTCAAGGTCTCCAGGTACGCCGTCAAATTGTGAATGTCCGCGTCCGTGTACTTGTCCAGCAGAGCCACGTGCGCCGCGTATGGATCGGTGACATCCACTTTCGTCCCCCGCGTCCGAGCGAACGTTTTGTAGGCGCCTGTCAGATCCTGTAGAGTCACATCAAAATCGTCAATGCGAACCAGATCGCCCTTGAAGCTGGAACCGTTCGGCAATGTCACCGTCGCTTCAGAGCGAGTACGTGAGTCCGCGGCGGCGCCGCCACGCCCTCGCCCACCAAAACCGAAACCCGTCTGCGGGAACACAATCTTCTGCTGCAAAGTCGCTGGAGGATATTTGCCGCCGATGCCGGCTAGGTCTCCGGTCACCGCATGGCATTTCGTGCATCCTCCTGCGCCATTAAAATAGGCTTCGCCGGCTTTCGCATCGCCGGAAAGAAGATCTGACGGCTGATTGTAGTAACCGCCGCTCCGCAAAATACGATTCACAGCGCGCGTAAGAAACTGCGAGAGGTCAGCCACCTGATCCTGCGTCAGATGGAACGCGTGATTGGGCTGCTTTTCGAGCAGCGGCGCAAGCTCGGCGCCGTGCAACTGCTGCACGCGATCGTGCAGCACGGGAAGCGACCGGATCAGGTCTGGCCCGGTTGCGGTTCCGCGAGCGTCGGCCCCATGGCATTGCGCGCATGTGGTTGAAAATAGCTGCTGGCCTCGATTTGCAGCAGCTTCGTCGACCGGAGGAGGTTGAATTTGTGCGTGGACACAAAGTGGAATGGCTAACAGACATACAACCGCCACGATGAAGCTCTTCAAATGAGGACTCCTGCGTTCCAGAGTGCTTCCTTACATTCTACGGCCCTTTGCTGCCAAGACCTTGGAGAGCTTAGCACCAAAGGGCCGTTTCGAACCTAAGCGAATATTCGTTAGAACAACAGCTTCAGCGCGAACTGGATTTCCCGCTGGTTCCAGTTGCCGTTCATGCTGCTGATCGTGCCGGTCGTGTGAGAGGCATCGATCTGCACGGGCGGCGCGGTGTTTTTGATGCCCGTCGGACCGGTGCCAAGGAACGTGATGCCGGTATTCGGGTTTCCGAAGTTCGGGGAATTAAATAAATTAAAGACCTCCGCACGGAACTGAGCGCGAATGCGCTCCTTCACCGGAAATTCCTTGAAGATGGAGAAGTCAAGACGCCGTTGCGGAGGGCCGAAGAACTGATTCCCATGCTGATCGGAAATCGTGCCCGGCGTAGCAACAACGAAATCGTTGTAGTTGAACCAATCGAGAATCGAGGGATTGTTTACTCGCCCGCTTCCGATCTGATCGTAGCTATTGTTGTTAACGCTAAAGACCGAACCCGTCTGCCAGGAACCGGAAACGTTGGCGCCCCAGCCCTTCAAGATGGCACCAGAAACACCCGTGAGCGATTTTCCAAATGGGATCTGGTAATTCGCGGCCCAATGGAAATTGTCAGCCACGTCGTAACTGCCGTTGCCCCAGCTTGGCGCCATTCCCCAGACTTCTCTGCACATCGTAGGCTCTGAGGCGCAAGTGTCGAGAGGCAGGGCGTAATTATTTATGTTCGGACCGCCGCCATTCGCCAAATCCATCCAGCATGGCTCGGGTATTGTGAGCGGCGATTCAGTGCACTTGTTCGTACTTACGTTGTCCATCGTGTGCGACCACGTGTAGTTGAAATTCACCGTCAGGCCGTTTTTGAAACGGCGGACAAATGACGTCTGCAGCGCGTTGTATGCGGATGAACCGTTGCTGATCGTCGTGTTGATGGACGTCTTATTCAAATATGGATAGCCTTGCAACACTCCGAATAACTGCGTTTTCCCGCCGACGACCGCCGGCAGACTTGCGCCGTTCGGAGCATTTTCCGTCGGGTTGGCGGATCCGTTCCAGTTGCGGCTGCCATTAAACGCAGCGACGTGGCGTCCGAGCTCGCCGACATAGCCGATCTCGACGACGTTGCCGCCGAATTCTTTTTGGAGTTGCAGGTTGAACTGTTCATCGTAGGTGTCCGCGGCATCCGGCGGATTCGACTGAAAGCTCACACCAGAGTACTTTGTCGGATCGGTAGCGAGCGTAACATCCAAAATCGGCCGGGGTAGCCCCGCCGCCATGAGCGCACCCCCGCTGCCGCCTTGCGCCGGATTGCCCTTACTATCGACGCAGCCCGGGCACGCGACCGTAGAACCGGTAAAGCTCGTTCCTGTAGTGCAGCCACTGCCACTGTAGGGGCAGCCACCGTAGTTCGCTACAGCCGTATTGCTGAACTGCCCCACTGTCCCGCCGCTGTACTGCGCCGTAGCGCACGAACTGGAGGTTCCTCCTTCATTCTGTAAGTTGCAGCTCTCGTTGAAAACAAAGGGCGGGCTCTCCATGAAGTATGGCGAGTGGTAGTTAACCGGATAGAACACCAATCCGAAGCCGCCGCGCAGAACCATGTCGTGCTTCAGCGTCGCCGCAAAACCGAATCGCGGCGAGATGTCCGTATAGTTGGTGGGAACTCCGGCGGTAGGACCGCTCTGATAGATTCCGGGCAGAGCCGGCGAATGCAATAGACCAGTGTAGATATTATAGGTCGATATACGGCCGTGTACCTCGGTGTACGGAGTGAAAATATCGTAGCGGCCCCCGATATTCAATGTAAGCCACGACCGCGCGCGCCAATCGTCCTGAACATATGCGCTGGGCTCCCAACTACGGAAACCATACTGCTGGAAAAGGTTATTGCGCGCCTGGTTGGTTGCCAAGCCTTCAAGCAAATCGGCCATTGGAACGCCCGTATAGGAGCCATTGAAACTGAACGATCCTTGCGGTGAACTGCTCTCGCCGATCGTGGCACGCCGGCGGACCAGTCCCACGCCGAAACGAACGCTATGAGCTCCCTTCGTCCACGTGAGCTCACCGGAATATTGGAAACCGGTGTCATATTCAAGCAACGGAATAAACGTCGTGTCGCCGATCGTGGAGTACCCAGGCGTGCCGTTCTGGCCGCCCACGGAGACGCGAACAAGGCCTGAGGATCCCACCCCTGTGTCTGCGTAATTGATGCAGCTCGTTGCCGTGCAAGGAAAACCCAGCTTCGTTGAAACATTGGTGTGTTGGTTCGCCGGCCAAGACTCGATCGAGCTATGGAACGCACCGGCTTTGGCGGTGAGAACCAGACTCGGGCTGAAAACGTGGTTAAAGGTAATGGCAAGAGCGTTTTGCACTTCATTGTTTGGTCCGGCATAGCTGGTCACGACGGGGTCAACCAAAATCCCGGAACCTGCCGATGCAAGCGTGCCGTCGGGATTCAAATTCACGGTTGGAAAACCGTTCGGGCTGACGGTCGTTTCCCCGTTATGCGTGAAGCGGCCGAATAACGTGTCTTTATCGGAAAAATGTTGGTCAATTCTCAAATCATACGTGTCGGTGTTCTGCGTTTTCAACGGAGCTGAGGTGTAATTGCTTGTCAGGCTACCCGCGCCGCCCGTGTTCGGCAGCGGGAACATGTTGAAAAAAGCCAAGCCAATCGGAGTAATACTCGATTTGGGAACAACCACAGAGGGACACGCCGGCGGCCCACAGGAACTGCTGGAACCACCGAATTTGGACACCGATGGATAATCTGAGAAATCGCCTAGTGTCGTCCCTCCGTCCGGGCATGGCTTCGCAAATGGGCTGTTGCTATTGCCAAGGCCGCGCTCGCAGTAGGTAGGAACGTTGTACGTGCTCGCCGCCAAACCAAGTCCGTATGAGAATCCTTCGTAATCCGCAAAGAAGAAAGTTTTGTCCTTCTTGATCGGACCACCGAGGCTGCCGCCCCACTGATTCTGCCGAAACGCCGGATTGGGAGCGGCAGGACAGGCAGCAGCTGTGGGGCACGATTTCGTAATCGGATTGAGAGCCAGATTGAAATTGTAGTTCGGGTTTGTGTTCAGCACCTTGTTTCGGAAGAACTCGTATACCGAACCGTGGAAGCTGTTCGTGCCCGATTTCGTAACGATGTCCACCACCGCCCCGGGAGTGTGTCCCACGGAAGCATCGTATTTATTCGTGGATACGTTCACTTCCTGAATCGCATCGATCGCGGGACGAACGACCACCGACCCAATGATCCGCTCGTTGTTATCGAAGCCGTCGATCTGTTCATTGTTCATCTCGTCCACGTTGCCGTTCGTCGAAAACGCGGAAGTCGCGCGGCGGTCGTCCGGGCGCGCGCCTTGCACGGCGGATCCCGGCGATCCTTCTGTAACGCCACTCGAAAGCTGAACCAATTTAATCAGGTTGCGTCCGTTGAGAGGGAGATCCTCCACTCCTTGTGACGTCACAAGCGTTCCGATCGTCGATGTGTCCGTTTGCAACGCTGGCGCAACGGTTCCGGAGACTTCCACGGTCTGCGAAATGTCGCCCAGCTCCATTTTGGCGTCGACGCGTGCGCGATCGCCGGCCGCCACCGTCAGCCCGGCGGAAGCGAACGTCTTAAATCCCTTCATCTCCACTTTTATCCCGTATGTTCCCACCTGAACCATTGGGAACACGTAGTCTCCCGCGCCGGATGTCTGAGTTGTTTGCGCGACGTTTGTCGCTGTGTTTGTGAGTGTTACAGTGGCTCCCGGAAGAACCGCGCCGCTCGAATCGGTCACCGTGCCCACGATGGCGGCGTTATTCTGCTGCGCCTTCAGTGTTCCCGCCGACAGTAGGAAGAAATAAACCAGCAGTGCGGACACACCTAGCCGCTGTTTTAGATTCATCTCGCTCCCTCCATTAGTCATTTCTCAGCCACCCCAGATCCGTACTTTCTGCAAAACCATAAAGATTTCTGTGCGCCCGTTCAGGCATCGCAGACCCGGATGCACTTTTCCAAACTCGCGATCGGATCCATTCCCGGAGCCGGCGTGTATTCATGCGCAACGTAATCCGTAAAACCCATGTCCGCGATTACCTTCATGATGAACGGCCAGTACACGGACTGCGTGTGATCCAGCTCGTTGCGCGCACCCGAACCGGGACCAACGGGCGGATTCCCGCCCGTATGAAAATGACCGATCCACTGCCAGTTTTCACGAATCGTGGTCACAACATTCCCGTCCATCACCGATGCGTGAAAAATGTCATAGAGCACCTTGACCCGAGGCGAGTTCACTCGCTGCATGATGCCGAATAACCATGCGCCGTGATCGCCCATATATCGATTTTCCAAAGGCTGATTCACGTTGGAGCTGATCAGCTCCGTACATAGAGTCACGCCCTTGTCTTCCGCACGTCCCTTAAGGCTATTCAGCAGCGCCACAAGCGCGTCCGCTCCTTCTTCGTCGCTGATCGTGCCTCTTGTGCCCGTAGTCAAAATGATGTTGGGAAATTTGTTTTGCGCGGCAAGGTCAATCGTGTCCGAATAAATCTGCACGAAGTGGTCGTGCGCTTCCTTGTCGATAATCTTTGGCCCGGCAGGGCCTCGCCCACGTCCGGCAGCGCCGTTGGCGCCGGATGGAGCGCCTGTTCCCTGCGCCGGTGGCGCACTCGGAGATGCCGTTGCCGGCGCACCCGATGTAGCGCCCATTGCTGCGGCTCCACGGGCGGGCCCGCGTCCGCCGCCAGGTCCAATGCCGATTCCATAGATCATGCTCGATACCAGCCCATATTTTTTCAACATGGGCCAGTCATCAGGACCGACCAGGTCAAATCCCTGAATGCCCAGCCGAGCAGCCTGCCGGCACATCTCCTCGAAGTCCATCCCGCCGCCGGCCCCTCGTCCACGCGCTTCCCCCGGAACTCGCGCGATGAAGACGCCGCGCGTAACGCCTTGCTTAATCCGGCCCTTTCGCGGCGCCGGCTTCACGTCGTCTCCCTTCTCTGGATACGGTGGACTGTCGAACGCCGCCATCTGCGCTGCCGTCACGTCGTCAGCCAGAGCTGTTTCAGGCAGCGCCAGCGATCCCGCCACCCCCATTGTCGTCAGTGCAAGAGGCCCACCAACTCCTACCGTCGTCAGGAAGTTTCTTCTATCCATTCGATTGTTCCCTCAGAATCGAAACCATGCTTCCTTGCAGAGAAGTTTCTGGCGGTGCAGCATATGAAGCCGCAGTTCGGCGTCGTCGCCGAATAGAAAGACAACGGGGTACTAAGGCAAGCTGTGGAACCCCGAGAACCAAGTTCGACAAACCCCAAGACTTCCCCACCCCTCGCCTTGCTCACACGTACTACCAAAGATGACTGCCTTTTTAGTCTGGCGGCGCAGGCTCGTTCAATGTTGGCGTTTTACATTTTTTATCTAATGATTTATAAATTCTCATTGCCCGTTAACGATAACGGTCCTCGATGCGGCGAGTCGCTCTCATTTACGATGCAAGGCACGCCTACGACGGGAAGGTGATGCTCGGGGTGGCTCGGTACGTGCGCGAACGTCCGGGCTTCAACATTTACCTGGAACGCGATGCTCTGAAGGACCAGAAGCTCCCGCCCCTTTCGCAGTGGGAAGGCGACGGTGTCATCGCCAACTTCGATCATCCCTCGGTCGCGTCCGCCGTGTCCCGGTCAGGATTGCCCGCCGTCGGATTCGGCAGCGGATACGGCTGGCGAAGCGCTTCCATTCCCTACTTTTTCAGCAACAACAAAATGATTTCGCAAAAGGCCGCCGACCATTTTCTCACCCGCGGCTTCCGCAATTTCGCGTTCTGCGGGTACCCGAAAAACCGCATCAACGGCTGGTCCCACGAACGCGAACGTGCATTCTGCGTCTATCTCAAGTCACGCGGCCATTCTTGCGCGAGCTATTCCGGCCGCTTTCGGACGGGCCGCCATTGGGGAGCCGAGCAGCAATCCATCGGCGAATGGCTCCTGTCGCTTCCCAAGCCCGTCGCAATTCTTGCCGCGAACGATAGTCGCGGCCATCAAGTGCTGGAAGCCTGTCAGGCATTCGAATTGGCGGTCCCACAGCAGATTGCAGTGATAGGTGTAAATAATGACGAACTCCTCTGCCAGTTAAGCAATCCGTCGCTTACGAGCATCGAACAGGGAACGGAAAAAATCGGCTACGAAGCCGCCGCTCTCCTCGATCGAATGATGAACGGGTATAAGCCGCGCACGCGACGATTCATTGTAGATCCCGTGCGCGTCGTAGCTCGCAACTCTACCAACGTGCTCGCCGTGGGAGATCATCTCGTAGCCGGCGCGATGGCTTTTATCGCCGCCAACGCGATGAACGGGATCAAAGTCTCCCACGTAGGCCGCGCGCTCGGAATTTCCAGGTCAACGCTCGAAGCCAGATTCAAGAAGGCACTTAGCTTCAGCATCCACGCAGCAATCCAGCGCGCCCGCATGGACCGAGTCCGCGCCTTGGTCTCGGGAACGACGTTGCCTCTCAAACAAATCGCCGCCACCAGCGGCTTCCGCTCCGTCCAGCACATGACCACCCTCTTCAAAAAGTCCTTCGCCCAATCTCCAGCCCGCTACCGCCTGAACTTGCACCAAACTTGACGTTACGATCTTCTGGTGCAGAGCCGTGCCCTCGCCCTTTTTGGCAAACGGTACGCGTCTTGACTCTCGCTATGAGAGACAGCTTCGAGCGACTTTGCCGTCAGGTTTAAATG
>Ga0209178_1000506_pt1 | contig 11475 bp, 12 predicted proteins | sample GAAS200_FD_187521 | JGI IMG/M metagenome (GOLD analysis project Ga0209178, IMG submission 187521) | Agricultural soil microbial communities from Georgia to study Nitrogen management - GA AS200 (SPAdes) (version 2) | ecosystem: Environmental > Terrestrial > Soil > Agricultural land | place: USA... | reverse complement strand
GCGCGATCCACGCGCCGCGAAGGATCGTGCCTCGCGCGGCTGGCTGGTGACGGATTTCCTGCAGGGCGATGAGTCGGCGGCGCGTCAGGCCGCGGCGCTGGAAACGATTGCCGAGCGCTACCGCCCGTTCAATCTGCTGCTGTTCGACGCCGGAGCCGCGCGCTTCGTGTCGAATGATCCCGGCGTTCGCGCGCGAACCATCGCGGACGGTGTGCATGGCCTTTCGAATGGCGATCTCGACGCGCCGTGGCCGAAAGTGCAACGCGTGACGGCGGTGCTGCGTCACTGGATCGAAGCGGGCGCGGACGACTTCGCACCGCTTTTCGAAGCTTTCACCGACGAAACGCCCGCACCCGACGCGCAGTTGCCGGACACCGGCGTCGGCATCGAACTGGAGCGCAGGCTGTCACCGGTGTTCGTGCGCGGCGAACGTTACGGCACGCGCGCGACCACGCTGATCGCCTTGTCGCGCGACGGCGGCAGCGTCATCGAGGAGCATCGCTTCGGGCCGAATGGCGTGGCGCTGGGACAGACCGCTCTGCGCTTTTGATCTTCCCTCTCCTTCGGGAGAGGCGGAGCGAAGCGAACGCGCGCGTAGCGCGAATCGAAGGGCGGGTGAGGGTACGCCCGCGAGCGCAGCCTGTCAGTGCGAGGACGAAGCCGCCGCCGGCTGCGCTTCCGCCGCCGCGTGGAACTCCGGCGCCTTGCCCAGCAGCAGCGCGCGGATGCTGCGCAGCCTGGCCTTCAACGTGCGCTCGTGCTCGGGGCCGATGCGGATCATCAGTTTCTGGCCCACCGACAGCGATTCCCAGGTCGGATCGGCGAACACGTAATGGCCATCGGGGGTCGGGGCCAGCGCGATCGGCGGCCGTGCGTTCGGCGCCGCCAGCATGTCATCGATCGCCGCGATCAGGCGGTCGTTGAAATAACCCTGCGGATAACCAAGTTCGCGGTACGCCTGCTGGAACAGCGGATACCAGCGCACGTACCACGTCACCAGTGTGCGCGGATCCACCGCCTCGGCGATCTTCATGTACGGGTCGTAGCGCGTGAAATCCTTGCTGTCCAGCATCGGCTTGCCGCTGGAGGTGTCCACCGCGAACGTGCCTTTCGGCGTGCGCAGCGGCAGGATGCTGGCGCCGATGCTGCGGCGGGGCAGCGCATCCACGGTCGCCACGATGTGCGGGATCAATCCGCGCGCAAGCAGCAGCCCGGTCAATCCATCCGCGCCGGGAATCGATGACAGCGCCGATGCCACTGCGCTGTCGCTGTTGTCGAGCGGCGGCAGCGGCGATGTCGTCGCGGGCGCGGGGCCGGTTTGCGCCTCGGAAATCGGATGCTCGATCGGCGGCGGCGCGGTGCTGGCCTTGGCCGGTGCGGAAGGCTCGGGCCCCCGGCGCGAGAAATCCACGCCCGGGAAGCGCGTGAAATACCACCACGCGGCCAACGCCACGATCACGATCACCACGATCGCGCCGATGATCTTGCCTTGTGCCGAATTGCGTCGAGTCACGTCGCCCCCGAGACCAGGAATCACCAACCTTTGATGTGCATTGGCGCCAATGGTTCCGTCAAATGAACGGACTGACGCCGATCAGGCGCAAGTGCAGCAGGAACGCGAAGATCGCCCACGCCGCCACGCCAATGACGATCGCCAGCGCATCGCCCATCGTCGTGCCCGCAGCGTACACGATGCCGGCCGCACGATCGCGCCTGCGCGACACTGCGAAATCCGCGACGGTCCACACCAGGAATGCGCCAAACAGTACCACATCATGCAGATAGCCGATCGCCAGCAGATGCCCGAGCGCCCACAGCTTCGCGCCCGCCAGCATCGGATGCCCGATCTTCGCTTTCAGATGGTTGCGCGGCACGTACGCCGCCGCGATCAGCACGAACGCCAGCAGCGTGAACAACGCATTCAAATGCTTCAACCACAGTGGCGATGCGTACAACAGCTGCGGTTGTGCGCGCGCCATCCCGAAGCCGATCACGATCAGCACGAAACCCGCGATCGATACAACTGAATGCAACCCCTTCCACGGCAACAGCCCGATGCGCGCCACCATCCGTTCGCGAAAACGCGGCGCGAGCATGTGCACCGAATGCATGCCGAGGAACAGGACGAGGCCGAGGATCAACAGGGGCATGGGCTGACCTGCAAGCAATGGGAAAGTCCGAGTATTGCATGCGGGAACGGCGCGGCCGCGACAGTGGCCGTGGTCTATCTGCCTTCCTCGCGTGCCACTTGCGCGCGGCGGATCATCTGCTGGACTTGCGGGACAGCGTGCATTGGAACCAGTTCGACGTCCGGATGCGCATTGGCGAACACGCGGAACACCTCGTCCGCGAATGCCTGGCCGATGCTGCTCACGCTTGCGAAGTCGAGCACGACGGTCTTGAAGCGCTCGATGCGCTGCATCAGGCGCTTGGCTTGCGAACGCGACACCAGGTTTTCGTCTCCGACCTTGGCGAGTCGCACGGGCACGATGGTTTTCGCGAACGCGTAGTCGTCGGGGCCGCTGGAGAACTTGTCGAACACCTGCTTCGCGGTGCGCTTCGATTTCGTCGCGATTTCCATCAACACGGTGGTGCCGCGCCGCGCGTAGCGCGGTTCGATGTCATCCAGCAGGTCATCGGCCTGCGCATCGTCGTGGTCGAACACCAGTTCGCCGGACGCAATCTGGAAGCGGTCGAACATGCGCGAGGTGAAGAACACGCCCTCGCCGGTATGGCGGCGCGGATCGGTGGTCAGCTTGCCTTTGGACAGTTCCAGCAATGCGAGGCGCTCATCGGGAAGATCGAGCGCCGCCGTGATCTTGCGGAAAATGCCCACGCCATCATCGGACACCATCAGCGTGATCATTTCCAGCGTGCGGTCCACGAACACGCGCAGATGCGAGCCACCGGAATGGTCGATCGCATTGTTGACCATCTCGGTCAGGCCGTGATGGCAGATGTCGATCAGATTGGCCGGCAGGCCACGCAGCAGCGGCGCGACGTCGCGTGACCACACCCGGCCCTCTTCCAATCCGCGCAGCGGGTGCTTGAACACCGCACGCCGGCTGGGCCCGAGGCTGTAGGTCGGACGGGTGGTGCCGGACTTGGCGAGGTAGCCGGCCTCGATCAGCGCGCGCACGCGCGCCACGATGGTTTGCCGCGTCAGGCCCAGTTCTTCGCAAGCAACCGCCACCAGGTCCTGCGGATGCCTTGCGACACGCGCCAGCAGTACGGCATCGATTTCGGCGGAACGGTCGGGACGGGGCATGCGCCGACTGTAAGGTTTGCGCGGCTGATTGTAAAGTTATTCCGTTCGATTGTAAGAATTGGACGGGCGCGGCGCCGGGAGTCGAACCCGGATCATGGCGAAGCCGAAGCCTCCCCAACCTTTCCGGTAGGAAACAACCGCGCCCGGGGACATCGTCGCATCAAGTTCAACGATGCGGCGCGCATGGCTCAATGATCGCCTCTTCGTGCCCAGACGGCGACGCACATCAGAACGCCCCGCTTTCGCAAGCGGGGCGTTTGGCTTTGCACGATGATCGTGTCGTTGCAGACGAATCAGTTGCCCAGGAAATCCTTCTTGCCGATCTGGGTGCCGGCCACGCGCAGGATGTCGTAGGCGGTGGCGCAGTGGAAGAAGATGTTGGGCAGCGAGTATTCGGTGAGGTAGGCGAGGCCGGTGAACTCCACTTCGCCGGCGCGCGTTTTCATCATCACCTTGCGCGCCTCGCTGCCGTCGATCTGCTCGGGCGCGAAGGATTTCGCGTAGGCGATCGCCGCGTCGATGCGCTGGTAGGCCTCGGCCAGCGTCTTCTCCTTGTCCTCGAACGACTTCGGTTCCACGCCGGCCAGACGTGCGGCGCCGCGCGCGGCGGTGTCGCAGGCGATCTGGATCTGCTTGATCAGCGGCAGCATGTCGAAGATCAGACGCTGCTGCAGCAGGTTGTCGGGATCGACGCCTCGTTCCTTGGCGTGCGCTTCGCCCTTCTTCAACACGTTCGCGAGGTTGGTCAGTGCGCGCACGAACACGGGAATGGAGGCTTGGTACATGGAAATCGTCATGGTGAGTCCTTTGAATGACAGGAAGAAAAGCTCAACGCGCCGGGCGACCGCCCAGCACGCGTGCGGGAAGCATGAAAAGTGCGCGCAGGAATTCGAACACGCCGTCGACCGCGAAACCGAGCAGCCGAAACGGCAGCGCGATCAGCCACACGATCGGCCACAGGACCAGTGCCAGCAGCGCGAGCGGCCAGCAGAAGATCAAAAGCAGCAACCACAACAGGAAGGTCATCATCGCGGCGTCCTCCGATCGAGTGCGTGCAGGGTCACATGGGGCCGTGGCGAACGAAAGCCAAGCTCATGTCGTTTTGACGGCGGGCGCATCCGCGGTCATGCCGCGGGTAGCGCGCACGGTCAGGACCAACGCCATCAGCACCAGCGCCGCGGCCAGCACGTAGGCGACGCCCGGCAAGTGTCCGGAAAGCGGTGCGTGCTTGCTGATGAACAACGCGAACAGGTTGGCGAACAGCGCGGGCCCGAAGATGCCGGCGAGGCTTTGCAGGCTGGTGAGTGCGCCCTGCAGGCGGCCTTGTTCGGCGGGATCGACCTGATGCGTGATCAGCGACTGCGCGGGTGGCCCCGCAAGGCCGCCGAGGCACAGGAAAGGAATGCCGCACAGGAATATCCACGCGTCCGGCGCGAAACCGAGCACGAAATAACCGACGGCCACGAACGCGAGTCCGGCCAGGATCATCCGCCGCTCGCCCAGCTTCGGCATCAGCCGCCGCACCAGCAGCGCCTGCACCACGCCGGTCAGCACGCCGACCAGTGCCAGCGTGTAGCCGACGGTCTGCGGTCCCCAGCCATAGCGGTAGTCGGTGTACAGCACGTAGGTGGAATTGATCGAAAGCTGCGCCAGCGCCAGCAGGAAAAACACCGCGGCCAGCGCCAGCACCTGCGGATAGCGCTTCAGCAGCATCAGCGAACCCAGCGGATTGGCGTGGCGCCAGTCGAACTTCGGCGCGCGCCGTTCCTTCGGCAGCGATTCCGGCAGCACGATGAAGCCGTAGCAGAAGTTGACGATGCACAGGCCCGCCGCGACCCAGAACGGCAGGCGGATCCACAAGTGTCCGAGGAAGCCGCCCAGCGCCGGGCCCACGATGAAGCCGACCGCGAAGGCGCCGCCCAGCATGCCGAACGCGGCCGCGCGTTTCTCGCGCGGCGTGATGTCGGCGATGTAGGCGTTGGCGGTCGAGAAACTCGCCGCGCACATGCCCGACACCGCGCGGCCGATGAACAGCAGCCAGAGGAACGGCGCCAGCGCCATCACGATGAAATCGATGCCGAGGCCGAAGCTGGAAATCAGGATCACCGTGCGCCGCCCGAAGCGGTCCGACAGTGCGCCCTGGATCGGCGAGCACACGAACTGCATCAGCATGAACAGCGTGCTGAAGCCGCTCGACCACACCGCGGCCTTGGCGATGCTGCCGCCGATCAGTTCGACGATCAGGTGCGGCAGCACCGGAATCACGATGCCGAACGCCAGCATGTCGATCGTCACGGTGACGAAGATGAAGATCACCGCCGCGCGGCGGCGCGGGTGGTCGATGTGTTCGGGTTCGGTCATCGGAACGCGATTCCGCATCGCGGAAAGCAAGCCCTCTCCCCCGCGCCGTTTGCGGGGGAGAGGGTTGGGTGAGGGGGTGGGGTTCGCAAATTCGCGAAGGATTGCGTCATGCAGAAATCAGTCATGTGCTTTGAATCGGTGTTCGCGAAGCGCGTGCGGTGTCAGCCCCCTCACCCCAGCGCTACGCGCTCGGCCTACGGCCGCCTCTCCCCCAAACGGTGAAGCCGTTTGGGGGAGAGGGGGTTTAGTGGCCGCCGTCGATATCGATGAACCGCAGGAACTCCGCACGCGTGCGCGCGTCCTCGCGGAAGCTGCCGAGCATCTGGCTGGTCACCATCGACACGCCGCGCTTGTGCACGCCGCGCGTGGTCATGCACTGGTGCGTGGCGTCGATCACCACGCCGACGCCGCGCGGTGCCAGCACTTCGCTGATGCACGTCGCGATCTGCGCGGTGAGTTTTTCCTGCACCTGGAAGCGATGCGCGAAGGCGTCGACCACGCGCGCCAGCTTGGAAATGCCGACGACCTTGCCGTCCGGAACGTAGCCGACGTGCGCGCGGCCGATGATCGGCGCCAAATGGTGTTCGCAGAACGACTCGAACTGGATGTCGCGCAGCACGATCATCTCGTCGTAGCCGGCCACTTCCTCGAAGGTGCGGCGCAGGTATTCCTGCGGGTCTTCCTGGTAGCCGGAAAACCATTCGGTGTACGCGTCCACCACGCGCTTGGGCGTGTCGCGCAAGCCTTCGCGGGTCGGTTCGTCGCCGGCCCAGCGCAGCAGCGTGCGCACCGCGTCCAGTGCCTGCTCGCGCGTCACTTCGGGCGAAGTCGGCCTGGCGGCGGCGCACAGGGAAGGTTTGCTGGATTCGCTCATGGGACAGCCTCTCGCGACGTCGAACGGTTCAGTTTAACGCCGTCGGCGGCCGGGAGCCGCAACGCCTGTGTCAAGGCCGGTCCGGATTGGCCTTCGCCGCCTCCGGCGAATCATCGTCGTCGAAATCGTGCAGCGCCGCATCCTGCAGCAACGATTGCACTTCCGCCGCCGGCAGCGACTCGACCTCGCGCAGCGCCCGGCTGATCGTGCGCGTCTTGCGGCCGGCTTCGCCGATGCTGCGGCTGACGGTGTTCAACTGCTTCTCGGCTTTTTCCAGGATGCCGCCGAACTTGCCGAACTCCGTCTTGACCTCGCCGAGCAGCCGCCACACTTCGCTGCTGCGTTGTTCGATGGCGAGCGTGCGGAAACCCATCTGCAACGCGTTGAGGATCGCGGTCAGCGTGGTCGGCCCGGCGACCGTCACGCGGTGATCGCGCTGCAACGTTTCGAACAAGCCCGGGCGGCGGATCACTTCCGCGTACAGGCCTTCGGCCGGCAGGAACAGGATTGCGAAATCGGTGGTGTGCGGCGGCGCGATGTACTTGGTGCGGATCGTCTTCGCCTCGTCGCGCACGCGCCTTTCCAGCGCCTGCGCCGCGGCGGACGCGGCTTCCGCGTCCGCGCGTTCCTGCGCTTCGAGCAGGCGCTGGTAGTCCTCGATCGGGAACTTGCAGTCGATCGGCAGCCACACGGGCGCGTCGCCGCCCTGCCCGGGCAGGCGGATGGCGTATTCCACGCGCTCGGCGGAATGCGGCACGACCGCGACGTTGGATGCGTATTGATCGGTCGTCAGCATTTGTTCCAGCAGCGCTCCCAACTGCACTTCGCCGAAGGTGCCGCGCGTCTTCACGTTGGAGAGCACGCGCTTCAGGTCGCCGACGCCGACCGCCAGCGTCTGCATTTCGCCGAGCCCGCGCTGCACCGCTTCCAGTTGTTTCGCGATCACGCCGAACGACTGGCCCAGCCGCGTTTCCAGCGTCTTCTGCAGCTTCTCGTCCACCACTTCGCGCATCCTGTCGAGCTGCGCGGCGTTGTCCTTTTGCAGCGCCTTCAATTGCGCGTCGAGCGTGCCGCGCACTTCGGCGAGGCGCTTTTCGTTGTCGGCGGTCAGCGTCGAGAGCGACAGGCGCAACTGGCCGCCCATCCGGTCCAGCGTTTCGGCCAGTTCCGTGCGCGCAGCACGTTGTTCCTCGCGCAGCGCGCGTTCGACGCGCTCGCTGTCGCCGCGCAAGGCGTCCAGTTTTTCGCGGAGCGGGGCATCGCCGCGCGGACGCAGCAGCAACACGATCAGCAGGATGAGCGCGACGGCGGCCAGCGCGACGAGCACGATCAGCAAGGTGGTGGTTTCCATGGCGCGATTGTAGGAGCGGGGATGCGCCGACGTTACGCCCGCATCGTCGCAGCAGGCGAGATGGTCATTTTCGCAGCGTGAAGGCTTCGCCCGGCACCACCGCCACCGTCAGGCGGGCAATGCAGGCCAGTTCGCCGGCTTCGTTCTCGATGCGGATTTCCCAGACCTGCGTGCTGCGGCCGATATGGATCGGCCGAGCGGTGGCGGTGACGAGGCCTTCGCGCACCGCGCGCAGGTGATTGGCGTTGATCTCCAGGCCCACCGTGGCGCGCCCGTCTTCGCAGCACAGCATCGCCGCGGTCGAGCCCAGCGTTTCCGCCAGCGCCACCGACGCGCCGCCGTGCAGGATGCCGTACGGCTGGCGGGTGCGATCATCGACCGGCATCGTGCCGCGCAAATAATCGTCGCCCAGTTCGGTGATGCGGATGTCCAGCGCGTGCATCAGCGTGCGCCCGCTCCACGCGTTCATCGTTTCGAGATCGGCGTGCTGCTTCCAGATTCGCATGGCGGTTCCGCAACGGGCTGAAGCGGGCATTGTCGTCGATCGTCATGCTTCGCGTCGCGCACGCGTCGCGCAGAGGCGTACACTGATTTTCTGGAAGGTTGCAGCCGGAGGTACGAGCCATGAAAAGGATCGGCTGGTTGCTGGTGTTGCTGGTGCCACTCGTGGTGCTGCTGCCGCAACGCGCGTGGGCGCTGCGCTGCGGCACCCACATCGTCAAGCAGGGTGACCTGGCGCCGCAGGTGCGTGAGGAATGTGGCGATCCGTTCTACATCGGCTACTACGTGGGTCCGCCGGGCGCAGGCGTCGAGACGCCCGCCGACGTGCCGGTCGCGGCGGTGACGACCGAGGCGTGGTATTACAACTTCGGTCCGCAACGATTGATGGTGCGCCTGGAATTCTCGGGCGGCGTGCTGGCGCGCGAACAGACGCTGGGTTACGGCTTCGTCGGCAACGGTGGTCCGTGCGATTTCAACGGCGTGACGATCGGCATGAGCGTGGCCGACTTGATCGCGCGTTGCGGGCTGGCACCCAGCCGTTCGCGCAACCCGCTCGCGTATTCGGCGTACCAGGGTATGCAGGCGCCGGCGTGGGGCGAAACGTGGATCTATCCCGCCGACGGTTCACGCGCGGCACGGGAAATCCGGTTGCAGGAAGGGCGCGTAGTGGATATCGAAGTCCTGCATTGACCGGTAACGCTTCTGCTCGAAGGCGTTCGTCCCGAGCGTAGGCCCGCAAGGGCCGAAGTCGAAGGAGCGCCTGCGTTTCGACTTCGCTCGCTTGCGCTCGCTACGCTCAACGCGAACGGAATGAATCCAGGCCGCGCTATCCGTGGTGATCAGCGCGCGGGCGTCGACGGTTCGCCCGGCAATCGCGGCATGCCGTGCTCGTCGCGTTCCTCGAGCGTGAATTGGCTGGTGTCGAGCCCGGCTTCGTGCGGATTGGGTGCGATGTCTTCGCCACGCGAGGATTTCCACGCGTTGGCGTAACAACGTTCGGCGTCTTCCGCCTCGCCGGACGCCGATTGCACGTCACCCAGCGCGGCCCAGCTCGCTGCGGTCGGCTTCACCGACAACGCATGCACCAGGTAGGCGCGCGCGTCGCGCGGATCGGAAGCACGCATCGACAAGATGCCCAGGGTGCGAAGCAGGATGTCGTCACCCGGATGCGCTTCCAGCCAGCGGCTCGCGGCGAGCAGGCGCGCGGGGGCTTCGGCCGGCGGCGCGATTTCGCCATACGTGGCGACGAGGCCGTCGTTCCATTCGCGCTTCAGCGCATCCTCGATGGCATCCAGCGCGGCGTGCGCATCGCCGAACACGGCGGCGCGGCGCGCGTAAACATCCAGCAGCGCAGGCATCTGCCGTTGCTGGCGCGTCGCGCGTTTCCACATGTCCTGCAGCGCCGCCATGTCGGGCGCCTTGCGCAGCGACGCGCCGAGCACCTGATCGACCAGCGCGGCGTACGCGGTCGAACCGAGCATGTCGGATTTGCGCAAAGGTTCCAGCGCGGAGCGCGCCTTCTCGGGCTGGCCGGTCGCGATGGCGGCCAACGCGAATTCGTGCCAGCCCGCGGGCGGCAGCTTGCCGGCTTCGGCGCCGGGCGAGAGCAGTTGCAGCGCTTCGTCGGCGCGGCCGTTTTCGCGCAGGATGCGCGCGCGCAAGGTCCGTGCGGCTTCCGGCGCGTGCTGCGCGGCTTCGTCCAGCGTTTCCAGCGCACGCGTGGTTTCACCGTGGCGATGCGCAGCCTCGGCGGCGGACAGCAGCGCGGGCGAACGCAGCGACGCGTATTGCGACGCGCGTTGCAAGATGCGGTGCGCTTCGACGTTGCGGCCTTCGTTCAACGCGACCAATCCGTCGCGCAGGCGTTCGTGGCTGATCCGTCGGCGGCGCCGCGAGATCGCGCCGAACGGCCACAGCAGCAGCCACCAGATGATGCCGATCGCGATCCATGCCGCGATCAGCAATGCGACTGCGCCGACCACCGTCGCTTCGATCTTCCAGCCGCGGAAACGGATCAGCACGTAACCCGGATCCGACGACAGCCACACGAACGCAATCGCGAGCAGCAGGATGATGATCAGGGCGAAGACGAGCCAGCGTTTGCCTTTCATCGCTTCGCGCTCCCGGCCGAGGAAGCGGGGGCGGGCGCCGCAGGATGGCTGGCGCGCAAGCTTTGCAGTTGTGCGAGTGCGCCGCCCAGTTTGGGCGCGGGACCGCCGCCATGCTGCGCAAGCAGGTTCGTGATTTGCGCGCGCGCATCTTTCACGCCGGCGTCGTTGCCGTCGAATTGCGCGTCCAGCGCGGCGTCGGCGCGCTGCAGCGCGGCTCGATAAGCAGCGTCATCGAAGGCGAGCAATGCTTCCTGCGCCTGCGCCAGATCGACCGCCAACGTCTGCCGCGCGAAGCGGGTGTCGGTCAGCGGCGCCGTAGTTTCGTTGTCGCGCGAAACCTTGACGATGCCGCCGAGGGCATTGCCGACGCGCGACCAGAAGCCGGGTTTCTGCGGCGGGGCCGACGTAGGCGCGGTTTCCGCCGACGCCAGCGGCAGCGATGCGACCTTGCCGCGCAACGTGGACAATGCATCCAGCGCGGCCTGCCGCGAAGGCGGCGCGGCCGCGGCCAGTGCGTCGCGCTCGGTCGTCGCGCTGGCGCGAACCGGCGCGTAGGCGGGATTCTGCACCTGTGCCAGGACGTCGATCGCTTGCGAGTAAGCCTTCAGCGCGCCCGCGCTGTCATGGAACAGGTCGTAGCGTTGCGCGCCGGTGCGAAGCAGCATCTCGGCGTCATTGAGCAACACCGTGTCCTGCGCCGATTGCTGCTGCCCGCTCAGATTGGTGTAAGCGGTCTCGAGGTTGGCGATGCGGCGATCGAGGCCTTGCGTCGTCGCGCGCAGGTCGTCCAGTCCCGACTCCAGCTTGCCGATCCGATGATCGCCCGCGCGCGCCTGTTCGTCGCCGGCCGCGAGCTGGCTTTGCAGCGCCGCGATGGTGGCGGCGTCGTGTTGGCGCGCGGCCAGTTCGTCGTTCGCGAAACGGTGCAGGCGCCAGGTGCTCCAAGCGGCCACGGCCAAGGCGGCGAGCGCGACCAGGATCGCGACGCCCGCGAGGCCGGGCATTCGTT
>Ga0209178_1000505_pt1 | contig 11477 bp, 10 predicted proteins | sample GAAS200_FD_187521 | JGI IMG/M metagenome (GOLD analysis project Ga0209178, IMG submission 187521) | Agricultural soil microbial communities from Georgia to study Nitrogen management - GA AS200 (SPAdes) (version 2) | ecosystem: Environmental > Terrestrial > Soil > Agricultural land | place: USA... | reverse complement strand
CGATGCGGTGCCATTGTCCGCTCTTCACGCGAGCCGGAATGGTCTGCCGGATCGTTTCGTCGAAGGTGATGAGTCCGGTGGCGTCCCGCTGGCGGAGGAGCAGCAACGACAAGGCCGCGGCGAGGCGGTCCGCATACGCCCGCTTGGTCACCCGCCCGGGCGAACCGGTCCACGCCATCGACCGGCTGACGTCGACGAGCACCATCGCGCGGAGATTGGTCTCTTCCTCGAACTGCTTGACGTAGGGCCGGTCGGTCCGCGCCAGGATCCGCCAGTCGAGGTACCGCAGCTCATCCCCCGGCTGATAGGCGCGGTGCTCGGTGAACTCCACGGAGAACCCGCGGAAGGGAGACCGGTGGAGCCCGGCCAGAAAGCCCTCGACCACACCGGCAGCCGCGATCTCGAGGCCGCCCAGCTGGGCGACCTCACGGGGATCGAGCAGATCGAGGCGTGATCCGAGAGGCATTCGGGGCGGAAGCTAACGGACGACGAACCGTCCGGGCCAGGAGACACCGGGCGGGATGGCTGGTTTGTCATCGACACGTAACTTCTTGTCCAACAGTGACTTCCGCGTACCTGACAGGAACCTGTCGGATGGCATGTTCTCTGCAATCAAGGAGTGCCCAGGGAAGCCATGCTCATTCACTACACCATCCTCGCCGGTGGGCTGCTGCTCACCGTTCCCGCCCCGACGCAACCGTCCGCCCCCCCGGCGCCCGGGAGCGACGGGAAGGGGCGTGTGCAGGTGTGGACCGAGAATGGCACCGATCCCTACCGGGCCGGCGACCACGCCCGCGTGTTCATCCGGGGTGAAGAGGACGCCTACGTCACCGTCCTCCGGGTAGACACGGATGGCCGGATTCAGGTGCTCTTCCCCCGGGCTCCCTGGATGGACAACTACGTCCGCGGTGACCGGGAGTATGAAATCGAGCAGACCCGCAACTCGAACGCCTTTGACGTCGACGACGACCCCGGCGTCGGCTACGTGTTCGCCATCTCGTCTCCCGACCCGTTCGCCTTCGACCCCATCACCGACGGTGATCACTGGGACTACCGCACGATCGGTGACCGGATTCACGGGGATCCCTACGTCGCGCTGACCGACCTCGCGGGACGGATTCTTCCCGCCGGCGCCGGCGACTGGGACTATGATATCTCCCCGTATTACGTCGAGCGTCACTACGACTACCCCCGCTTCCTCTGTTACGACTGCCACGCCTTCGCGAGCTTCGGAACGTGGGACCCGTACGCCGCCACCTGCCCGCGCTTCCGGATCGTCGCCTACGACGACCCCATGTACTACCCGTATCACTACTACCAGGGTCGGAGCGTCGTGGTGAACCGCCCGCTCCGACCGGAGCCGCGGTTCGTCTTCAAGGACCGGGAAGGGGTGGCAGATGATCAGTTCGTCACGGTGACCCGCGACCGGTCGCGAGAGGGGGGGCGCCCGGGGGCCACGGGGCGGGACTTCGGGGGCGCCGGCCAGCTGCCGGCACCGAACCGCGGCGGGCCCGAGCAGCCCGGGTCACGACCGCCGGAGCCTCAACAACCGGATCACCGCCAGCCGGACCAGCGCCGCCGGCCCCCGGAACAGCAGCCCGCTCCGGCGACACCACCGCCGAAGCAGCAGCCGAAGCCCGGCGCGGAACCGAGGCGGGAGCCGCCGCGCCAGACGCCGCAGGCCAAGTCTCCGCCGCCCAAAGAGCAGCCACCCAAGGGTCAGCCGGAGCTGCGGCGCCGGAAGCCGAACTAACGCAGACTCGCCAGCAGCTCCGAGTTGGTCGGGGCGCGCTTCACGAGCGACAGCAGCTGCTGCATCCCCTGCTCCGGTGGCATGTCCACAAGGGCCCGCCGGAGCTTCTGCTTGCCCTCGACGGTCGCGGCATCACCGAGCAGCTCCTCCCGCCGGGTGCCCGACGCGGCGATATCCACGGCGGGGTAGATGCGCCGGTCGGCCAGCTCCCGGGACAACCGGAGCTCGGCGTTGCCGGTCCCCTTGAACTCCTCGAAGATCACGTCGTCCATCCTGCTGTCCGTCTCCACCAGCGCCGTCGCGATCACGGTGAGGGAGCCGCCCTCTGGAACGGCCCGCGCCGCGCCGAAGAGGGCCTTGGGTTTGGCCAGCGCGTTGGCATCGAGCCCCCCCGACATGGTCCGGCCACTGCCCCGCCCGCCGGCGGTGTTATGCGAACGGGCCAGGCGGGTGAGCGAGTCGAGGACGATCACGACGTCCCGGCCCAGCTCCACCTGCCGCCGGGCATGCTCGAACACCATATCGGCCACGGCGACATGACGTTCGTGCGGGAGGTCGAAGCTCGACGCCACCACTTCGCCGCGCCCCCAGTCCACCATCTCACTCACTTCTTCGGGCCGCTCGTCGACGAGGAGGATCAGGAGAGTCGCCGACGGCGCGTTCAGGGCCACCGCCTCGGCTACGGCCTGAAGGGTGACGGTCTTGCCGGCCTTCGGCGGAGAGACGATCAGCGCGCGTTGCCCGAAGCCCAGCGGGCACACTAAATCGACGACCCGCTGAATGGCCGCGGTCCGCGGGCTCGACGCCCGGTCGGTTTCGAGGCGGAGCGCGCGATCCGGATGGACGGCGCCGAGCTTGGCGAACTCGGGGCGCTCCGCGAGTCGCTCCGGGGGTGCACCGTTCACGGACGATACCCGCCCGCCCTCGAGCACCACGAGGTCCCCGCGACGGAGCCCCGGCAGGCGGACCGCCGGGTCTCCGTTGGCAGGCAGATAGCCGTTGGCGGCGAGCCGCAGGGCTCCGCCCTTGGGTGTCGGGTCGTACCAGCCGGTGATCGGAGGCATTCGGAAGCTGAAAGCTAAGGTGTCGGGTGCCAGGTATCAGGTGCCGGGTGACGACCTGGCACCCGGCACCTGACACCGGACACCCGGTATATTCCCCCGCCAATGCGCCAGTCCCTCATCCGCAACTTCTGCATCGTCGCCCACATTGACCACGGCAAGTCGACCCTGGCCGACCGCCTGATCGAGCGCACCGGCACGCTGGACAAGCGGCTGATGCGGGCTCAGGTGCTGGACACGATGGACCTGGAGCGGGAGCGCGGGATCACCATCAAGTTGAATGCCGTCCGCATGAACTACCACGCCCGGGACGGCGAGATCTACGAGCTCAACCTCATCGATACCCCCGGGCACGTCGACTTCACCTACGAAGTCTCGCGGTCGCTTGCCGCGTGCGAGGGGGCCATCCTGGTGGTGGACGCGTCGCAGGGGGTGCAGGCGCAGACCTTGTCCAACCTGTTTCTCGCCCTCGACGCCGGGCTCGAAATCATTCCGGTCCTCAACAAGATCGACCTCCCCGGCGCCGAGCCGGACCGGCGGGCACAGGAGCTGCACGACCTCATCGGCTCCCGTCCCGAGGAGATCCTCCGCATCTCGGCGAAAGAAGGCACCGGGGTGCCCGAGCTCCTGGAGGCGGTCGTCAAGCGCATTCCCCCGCCCAAGGGCGACCCGGCCGCACCTCTCCGCGCGCTCATCTTCGACTCCTACTACGACCGGTTCCGGGGCGCGATTCCGAGCATCCGCGTGGTCGACGGCGTCATCAAGTCCGGCATGCAGATCGTCTTCGGGGCGCACCGGGCCGATCACTACCAGGTCGACGAAGTGGGCAACCTGCAGCTGGGGCACAAGCCGGTGGAGCAGCTCGCGGCCGGGGAAGTGGGCTACGTCGTCGCGAACGTGCGGGGCGTGCAGGAAACCCGGCCGGGGGACACCATCCTCGACGCCGAGCACGCCGACGCTCCACTGCTCCCCGGGTACCGCGATATCCAGTCCATGGTGTTCGCGGGTCTGTACCCGACCAACGCCGAGCAGTACGAGGAGCTCCGGGACGCCCTGGAAAAACTCCAGCTGAACGACGCCTCGCTGCACTATGAACCTGAATCGTCGGTGGCCCTGGGCTTCGGGTTCCGCTGCGGATTCCTGGGCCTCCTTCATATGGAGATCGTCCGGGAGCGCCTCGAGCGGGAATTCAACCTCGACCTGATTTCCACCGTCCCCAACGTCGAGTACCACGTCTACAAGACCGACGGCTCGAAGGACCTGGTCGAGAATCCGTCACTCATGCCGCACGGTTCGGAAGTGGATCGCATCGAAGAGCCGTATGTGAAGGCCCGTGTGCTCGCCCCCGCGGACTACATCGGCGCCATGATGAAGCTCGGTCAGGAACGGCGCGGTGTGTACCTCGGCATGCACTACGTCGATCCGACCCGCGTGGAGTTCAGCTGGGAGTTTCCGCTCGCCGAGATCATCCTCGATTTTTACGACAAGTTGAAGACCATCTCGCGGGGTTACGCGTCGCTCGACTACGAGTTCCTGGCGTACCGCCGCTCCGAGCTGGTGAAGCTCGACATGCTGCTGAACGGGGATGCGGTGGACGCCTTCAGCGTCATCATCCACAAGGACAAGGCGTACGAGTGGGGGCGGAAAATCGCGGAGAAGTTGAAGGAGCTGATTCCCCGCCAGCTGTTCGAAGTGGTGATCCAGGCGGCGATCGGGACCAAGGTGATCGCCCGGGAATCGATCCGGCCTCTCCGCAAGAACGTGACCGCCAAGTGCTACGGTGGTGACGTCACCCGGAAGCGGAAGCTCCTGGAGAAGCAGAAAGAAGGAAAGAAACGCATGAAACAGGTCGGCACGGTCGAGATCCCGCAGGAAGCGTTCCTGGCGGTGCTGCAGGTTGACTAGTCTCGTCGTCCAGACGGCGTTTCTGGGAGACGTCGTGCTCACGACGCCGCTGCTCCGCGCCCTCGCCGCCCGGCACGGGCCGGTGGACGTGGTGACGACCCCCGCCGCGGCGCCGCTCCTCGATACCCATCCCGCGGTCCGTCAGGTGATCCGGTACGACAAGCGCGGCGCCGACCGCGGATGGAGCGGCCTTGCCGCCCTCGCGCGGCGGCTCCGGGAAGCGCACTATGAAGTCGCGTATGTGCCGCACCGGTCCCTGCGGAGTGCGCTCCTGGCCTGGTGGGCCCGGGTCCCCCGCCGCGTGGGTTTCCGGGACGGCTGGCGGTCGCTGTACACGGAGAGCCGGACACGCCCGGCCGGCGGCCACGAGGTGGACCGTCTGCTGGCGCTCGCGGGCGACCCGCGGGCGATCCGGACGCCAAGCATCGGGCTCACGCCCGCGGACCATCAGGCCGCCGCGGCGTTTCTCGAGGCCGAAGGCCTCGGGAACGACGTCGTGGCCCTGGCGCCGGGGTCGATCTGGGGCACCAAGCGCTGGCCGCACTTCGCGACGCTCGCGGGTCGGCTGGCACCCGGTCATGCGGTCGCGGTGGTCGGCGGCGGCGGGGACGAAGCACTCGCCGGGGCCATCGTCGAGACGGTGCGGCGCGCGGGCGGGAGGGCGGCCAGCGGGTGTGGGAAGCTCACGCTGCGGGAGTCGGCGGCCCTGCTCTCCAGGTGCCGTCTGCTCGTGACCAACGACAGCGCGCCCCTGCACTTCGCCCAGGCGGTCGGGACGCCGACCGTGGCCATCTTCGGTCCGACGCTGTCGTCGTTCGGGTTCGGACCGCTGCACCCGGGCGATCGCGTCGTGGAAGTGACGGATCTGACGTGCCGTCCCTGCTCGAAGCACGGGCCGGCGGAGTGTCCCCTGGGACATCATCGCTGCATGCGCGATCTTCCCGTGGAACGGGTGATCGCCGCGATCGAGGAGACCGGTGCGCTACGTCGTCGGGATTGATATCGGCGGGACCAACCTGGTCGTCGGCACGGTAGCCGAGGACGGGTCGGAGCTGCTCGGAGAAGTGTCGGAGCCGACGCACTCTGAAGCGGGGGCCGACGCCGTCATCGAGCGCATCGGCCGTCTGGTCAGGCAGTCCACGTCGGCCGCGAAGGGCAAGACCATCGTCGGCGTCGGGATCGGCTCCCCCGGTCCGCTGGACACCCACCGGGGCATCGTCCTGTTCACGCCCAACCTGGGCTGGACCAACTTTCCGCTCCGGGACCGGGTCACGGCGATCACGGGTCTCCCGGCCGAGCTCGACAACGACGCCAACTGTGCCATCTACGGCGAATGGTGGCGCGGCGCGGCCCGGGGCGCGAAGGCCGTGGTGGGACTCACCATCGGCACGGGCATCGGCGGCGGCATCGTCCTCGACGGGAAGATTTACCACGGGGCCTCGGACGTCGCGGGCGAGATCGGCCACACGACCATCGACGCGAACGGCCGGCGTTGCAAATGCGGGAACTATGGGTGCCTCGAAGCGTACGCCTCCGGCCCCGCCATCGCCGCCCGCGCGGCCGAAGGCATCGAGTCCGGGGTCGAGTCCACGCTCGCCAAGTACGTCGGCGGTGACTTGTCCAAGCTCACCGCCCAGGTGGTCTACCAGGCCGCCCACGACGGCGACCAGTACGCGCAGGAGGTGGTCAACGACACCGCCAAGCTCCTGGGCGCCGGCGTCGCCAACATCATCAACATCTTCAACCCGGACGTGGTCGTGATCTGCGGCGGCGTGACCCTCGCCGGCGACCGGCTGTTCGATCCGCTGCGACGCGAAGTGCACCGGCGCGCGTTCAAGGACGCCGTGAAGGCGTGCCGCATTCTCCCCGGTGCGCTTCCGGGCACCGCCGGCGTATTCGGCGCCGCGGCGGCGTACATCGACAAGCACCTGGGACACCGGGCGTGAAGCGCATCGGCGTGGTCGGCGCCATGGTCTGGGACACGATCTACGGACGCGACCCGGCCCAGCCCGCCATCCAGGAATGGGGCGGGATCGCGTACGCGCTCGCGGGGCTCGACGCGGCGCTCGAGGACGGCTGGGAGATCGTGCCGTTGATCAAGGTGGGACGCGACCTCGCCGCGCCGGCCGAGCAGTTCCTGCGGAGCCTCCACCATGTCGCGGCCGGGGCACGATTCGTCCTGGTCCCCGAGGGGAACAACCGCGTGACCCTCCGCTACGAGACGAAGGAGCGCCGTTGCGAGCTGATGTCCGGCGGTGTGCCGGGGTGGGCGTGGGAGGAGCTGGGCCCCATGGTCGGGGACCTGGACGCCCTGTACGTCAATTTCATCTCGGGGTTCGAAATGAGCCTCGACACCGCGCGGATGCTGCGCCGCGGATTCTCGAAGTTCATCTACGCCGATCTGCACAGTCTCTTTCTCGCCAAGGACGGGAACGGCCTGCGGACCCTGCAGCCCCTCGTGGATGGACCGGGGTGGTTCGCCTGCTTCGACGCGGTCCAGCTCAATGAAGAAGAGATGAGCCAGATCGGTCCCGATCCGCTGGCGGTGGCGGCCGGGGCGCTCGCTGCGGGCACCCGGGTGCTCTGCGTGACGCTGGGCCGGCGCGGAGCCGCCTATTTCACCGGCTCGCCGGTGCGGACGGCGCGGGTCTCGACCGGCGAGACGGGCGTACCGTCGTTCGCGGACGGCGATCCCACGGGATGTGGCGACGTGTTCGGCGCGACGGCGGCGGCGGCGCTGGCACAGGGCGCGGAAGTGGAGGCGGCGCTGCAGCTCGCGGCGCGCCGGGCGGCGCGCAACGTCTCGTTCCGCGGCGCCACCGGCCTGCGGGATCACCTGCTGGGAAGGCTGGCGGGCGTATGACGCGGCTGGTAGACGTCCCGTCGCAGTTCGACGACCGCAGCTTCGAGCAGTTCGCCCTCTCGTTCGCGCAGGGCGTGGCGGGCGGCGAACGGCTGCTCTTCGACGCGCACGCGACGGAATGGGCGTCTCCGTACGGTTTCGTGGCGCTGCTCGTCGCGGGACAGGCCGTGCAGGGCGCCGGACGTGAGCGACCGCTCCTCACCATTCCCGCCAATCCGCGCGTGCTGAGTTACTGGACCCGCGCGGGATTTTTTCAGCAGGCCGCGTCGCTGTTTGAGATCCACGGCAAAGTCCCGAAGCTGAAGCCGGCGGAGGAGAGCGACGTGCTGCTCCCCGTCACCGCAGTGCGCGCGGCCGAGGACGTACACCAGGTGGTCAGTCACATTCAGCAGCGGGCCACCGCCATCCTCACGTCGCAACTCGGGCTGGATCCCAAGGCCACCGTGGGCTTCGCTATGGCGCTTTCGGAGGCGTGCCAGAATATTGTAGAACATGCGGGCACCGGTGGCTGGGTCGCGGTGCAGCGCTACGAGTGGAAACGGCGGTTGTCCAAGAAGGTCGTGGTGATCGCCGTGGGAGACGCCGGGGTCGGGTTCCGGCACACCCTGGAACCCACGCAGTCGAAGCGGTTCGGGGACCGGTGGGGCGACGGGGCGGCGCTCGAAGCGGCGCTGATCCAGGGCACCAGCCGGTTCCGCGATCCGGGCCGCGGCCAGGGGCTGAAGGGCATCCGGAGTTATGTGAGCCGCTGGGACGGCAAGATCGCGATCCGGAGCGGCACCGCCCGCATCGCCATCGCCCCGTCATGGGACGACGACGCGCCGCTGACCGAGGGATTGAGTGCCTTTCCGGGGTCGCAAGTGCTGTTGATCATTCCTGAGCAGGGGTCCGCTACCTCGTGATCGCACCGATCGACGTCCACGCCGTGTTGCAGGCATCCGTGCCCGGCCCCTACGCCGACCTGGTCACGCGCCCTACCGGACGAGCCGTGCGCGAGCGGATCGAACGCGCCATCGCCGACGCCCCCGTGGCCTCGATGGACTTTTCCGGAGTGCGCTGCATCGACTACTCGTGCGCCGACGAGATCGTGGCCAAGCTGCTCCGCAGCGTGCAGGTCCTCCTCCTCCAGGGCATCACTGAAGCGCACCGCCTGGCCATCGAACCGGTCCTGCAGGGACACGGCCTGGCGGTGGTGATCCAGACGGGCACGTTGCTGGAAGTGCTGGGCCCGCCGGACGCCGTCGAGGTGGTCTCGCAGCGGCTCCTGGAGCGCCGGCTGGCGGAGCGCACCGCCGGAGGCAGTCTCGCGTTGACGGCCGCGTGAGCCGCCGCCGATTGGGTCTGTCGACCCATGCGATTCACGGCTCTCCGGAGCCGCGCCCCGACTGGACTCCGGTGGCGACGCCGGTCTACCAGAGCAGCACCTTCACCAACCCGATCGGCTCCACGCAGGAAGTCCTGTACACCCGGTACGGCAACAATCCGAATCAGATCGCGATCGCCAAGCGTCTGGCGCTGCTGGAGGGCGCCGAGGCCGCGATCTTCGTGGGGTCGGGCATGGGCGCCGCCGCGCTGGCGCACCTGGCCATCCTGCGCCCCGGCGACCACCTCCTGTCCTCCGAGTGGATCTACGGCGGCGTGTACCGGCTGTTCACCCAGGAGTTCGGACGGCTGGGCATCGAAGTGTCGTTCGTGAACCCGCTCGAGTCCCGCTCCTGGAAGCGTGCCCTCAAGAAGAACACCCGGGCCGTATTCGTGGAAACGCCCACCAACCCGGTGATGCGGGTGCTGGACATCGATTCCATCGGCACCCTGTGCAAGGCCGAGGGGCTGGCCCTCCTGGTCGACTCGACCTTCGCCTCCCCCGTCAATTTCCGCCCGCTCGAACATGGCGCCGACGTCGTGATCCACAGCGCGACCAAGTACCTGAACGGACACACCGACGTCATCGCCGGCGCCATCGCCGGCACCGAGGCGGTGGTGGAGGAGGTCCGGAGACTGATGTGGGTCTACGGGCAGGCCCTGGACCCCATGGCGGCGTGGCTCATCGAGCGCGGCATGAAGACGCTCTCGGTCCGGATGGAACGCCACAACCGGAACGGCCAGCAGGTGGCCGAGTGGTGCGCGAAGCACAAGGCGATCGCGGCCGTGCACTATCCCGGACTTCCGACCCACCCCGATCATCAATCGGCGAAGCAGACCATGCAGGGCTTCGGCGGGATGCTCGGGATCGAGCTGAAGGGCGGCGTGCGCGCCGCCGAGCGCTTCCTGCGCGGCCTGACCATCGCCGCCCACGCCCCGTCCCTCGGCGGCTGCGAGACCCTGGTGTCCGAGCCCCGGCTCACCTCGCACGCGTCGCTCACGGCCGAGGAGCGCGCCAAGGCCGGCATTCCCGACGGCTTCCTGCGCTTCTCCCTCGGCCTGGAGGATGCGGACGACCTGATCAGCGACTTCGCGCAGTCGCTGGCCCAGCTGTAGTGATCAAGTTCAGGAACGTCTTCAAGGCCTACCCCAAGGGCGGGCTCGCGCTCAAGGACGCGACCTTCCATGTCGCGAAAGGCGAGTTCGCGTTCCTCACCGGACATTCCGGCGCCGGCAAGTCCACCATCCTCAAGCTGATCTACGCGGAAGAGCGCGCCACCGAGGGTGAGGTGCGCGTCTCCGGATTCAATCTGGCCGACCTGCCCCCGCGCCAGGTCCCCTATCTCCGGCGGCGCCTGGGCATCGTCTTCCAGGATTTCCGTCTGCTCGAAGACCGCACGGCCGAGGAGAACGTCGGGTTCGCGCTGCAGGTCACGGGCGCGCGGAAGGCGGGGATCGAGGCCCGGGTCATGCGCGTGCTCACGCAGGTGGGTCTGGCCGCGAAAGCCACCGCCTACCCCCGCGAGCTCTCCGGCGGTGAACAGCAGCGGGTGGCCATCGCCCGCGCGCTGGTCAACGAGCCCACGGTCCTCCTCGCCGACGAGCCGACCGGCAATCTCGACGAGCGCGCCACGCGCGGCGTCTTCCAGCTGCTCCGGGACATCAACGCGTCGGGCACCGCTGTGGTCATGGCCACGCACGATCTGGACCTGGTGCGGCAGGCCCCCTACCGCGTCATCGAGCTGCAGGACGGGGCGCTGGTGTACGACTCCGCCGTGGACGAACCCCGCGGGGAGCAGTCGGGAGGGACGGGATCGCCATGAGCTTCGTGCTGCGGGAGGCGATGCTGACGTTCCGCCGGGCCCCGCTCCTCTCGGCCCTGTCGGTGACGACCATCGCCTTTTCCCTCTTCGTCGTCGGACTCTTCGGCCTCGTGGCGGTCAACGTGCAGCGGGCGCTGAGTCAGGTGGCCGAACGGGCTGAGGTCGTGGCGTACGTGCTACCCGGAACGCCCCTCGAGACGATTACCCACGCCCTGAAGGACATCGAAGCGTTCCCCGAAGTGACGAACGCCGCCTACGTCTCGGAGGACTCGGCGCTGGCCCGGGCGCGGCGGGAGCTCGTGGAGCTCCAGGGCCCGCTCCGCGAGCTCGAACGGAATCCCCTCCCCGCGTCCATCGAGGTCACCCTGAAGCCCACGGCCCGCGACGCGGATCACGTGGGCGCCGTGGCGGACCGGATCCGGGACTTCTCGTTCGTGGACGACGTACGTTACGGCCGGGACTGGATCGAGAAGCTCGACAAGCTGCGGTCGGTCCTGGCGGCCGTGGGGCTGGCGGTGGGGATCGCGTTCGCCGCGGTGGCGGTCATCATCATCGGCGCCACGATCCGGATGACGGTGCTCCAGCGGGGCCGGGAGATCTCGATCATGCGGCTGGTGGGCGCCACGGACTGGTTCGTGCGGTTCCCCTTCCTGCTCCAGGGCATCATCAAGGGCGCGGCGGGGGGACTCCTGGCCGTCGGTCTGTCCTAT
>Ga0209178_1000502_pt1 | contig 11508 bp, 9 predicted proteins | sample GAAS200_FD_187521 | JGI IMG/M metagenome (GOLD analysis project Ga0209178, IMG submission 187521) | Agricultural soil microbial communities from Georgia to study Nitrogen management - GA AS200 (SPAdes) (version 2) | ecosystem: Environmental > Terrestrial > Soil > Agricultural land | place: USA... | reverse complement strand
TGAGCCTGAATGCCACGCTCATCGCCCAGATCATCGTTTTCCTGATCCTGGTCTGGTTCACGATGAAATACATCTGGCCGCCGATCATGAAGGCCATGGACGAGCGCGCCAAGCGCATCGCCGAAGGCCTCGAAGCCGCCGATCGTGCGCGCAAGGAACTGGCCGAAGCCAACACGCGCGCCGATGACGAGGTGAAGAAGGCGCGCGCGGAAGCGGCGGTCATCATCGAGCGCGCCAACCAGCAGGCCGGGCAGATCGTCGACAAGGCGCGCACCGATGCGCTCGCCGAAGCGGCACGCCAAAAGGCCGCGGCCCAGGCCGACATCGAGAATATGGCCCACCGCGCGCGTGCGGAACTGCGCGGCCAGGTCGCGGCGCTGGCGGTACAAGGCGCCGAAAAGATCCTAGGTCGAGAGATCAATGCCGGCACGCACAAGGCGTTGCTCGATGAATTGGTAGCCGAGATCTGATCCATGACGCAGCCCCTTACCATTGCTCGTCCCTACGCCCGCGCCGCGTACGAAATCGCGTCTGCGCACGGCGCTCAGAGCGGGTGGGCGGAAAAGCTTGCGTTCGCGGCGGAAGTCGCGGTCGATCCGCAGGTCGTCGCACTGTTTGGCGATCCACGGTTGTCTCCGCAAGCATTGGCTTCGCTGTTCGTGCGCGGTGATGATGGCGCGGAATCGGAGTTCTCTCGCTTCATCGGCGTGCTGGCCGACAACCGCCGTCTGCGCGAATTGCCGGAAATCGCGGCGCTGTTCGAGCAGATGAAGCGCGACGCCGAACACGTGCTGCGCGTGCGCGTGCGCAGCGCGGTGCCGCTGGACGATACCGACGCCGCGCGGCTGATCGACGCGCTGAAGCGCCGCTTCAACAGTAACATCGAACTCGAACGCAGCATCGATTCTTCGGTGATGGGCGGCGCGGTGATCGACGCCGGTGAAACGGTGATCGACGGATCGCTCAAGAGCCGCCTCGCCAAACTCGAAACCGCGTTGACGCAGTAGAGACGGGAACAGAAAGTCGGGAATCGGGAATCGAAAAAGCAAAAGCCACCAGCTCGCCGCTGGACGATTCGATTCCCGATTCCCGATTCACCATTCCCGGAAGACATACGAAGAAACTATGCCGGCGCCGCTAGGCACCGACAAACAGGAACCCAAAACCATGGCCACCACACTCAATCCTTCCGAAATCAGCGAGCTGATCAAGAGCCGCATCGAACAGTTCAAGCTTTCCGCGGAAACCCGCAACGAAGGCACGCTCACCAGCGTGTCGGACGGCATCGTTCGCATCCACGGCTTGAACGACGTGATGGCCGGCGAAATGATCGAGCTGCCGGGCGACACGTATGCGCTGGCGCTGAACCTCGAACGTGATTCGGTCGGCGCGGTGGTGCTCGGGAAGTACGAGCATCTGTCGGAAGGCAACACCGCCAAGACCACCGGGCGCATCCTGGAAGTGCCCGTCGGTCCCGAAATGCTCGGTCGTGTGGTCGATGCGCTCGGTCACCCGATCGATGGCAAGGGCCCGGTCAACACGCATCTCGCCTCCCCGGTGGAAAAGGTCGCGCCCGGCGTGATCTGGCGCCAGTCGGTGTCGCAGCCGGTGCAGACCGGCTACAAGTCGGTCGACTCGATGATCCCGATCGGCCGCGGCCAGCGCGAGTTGATCATCGGCGACCGCCAGACCGGCAAGTCCGCGCTCGCGGTCGACACCATCATCAACCAGAAGGGCACCGGGGTTAAGTGCATTTACGTCGCGATCGGACAGAAGCAGTCCTCGATCGCGAACGTGGTGCGCAAGCTGGAAGAGCACGACGCGCTCGCGCACACGATCATCGTCGCGGCCTCGGCATCCGAATCGGCGACCATGCAGTACATCGCGCCTTATGCCGGTTGCGCGATGGGCGAATACTTCCGCGACCACGGCGAAGATGCGCTGATCATCTACGACGACTTGACCAAGCAGGCCTGGGCGTATCGCCAGATCTCGCTGCTGCTGCGCCGCCCGCCGGGCCGCGAGGCATATCCGGGCGACGTGTTCTACCTGCATTCGCGCCTGCTGGAACGCGCGGCGCGCGTCAACGCCGAATGGGTCGAAAAGGAAACCCATGGCGAAGTGAAGGGCAAGACCGGTTCGTTGACCGCGCTGCCGATCATCGAAACGCAGGCAGGCGACGTGTCCGCGTTCGTGCCGACCAACGTAATCTCGATCACCGACGGCCAGATCTTCCTCGAAACCGATTTGTTCAACGCCGGTATCCGACCGGCCGTGAACGCCGGCATCTCGGTGTCGCGCGTCGGCGGCGCGGCCCAGACCAAGATCATCAAAAAGCTGTCCGGCGGCGTGAAGCTGGCGCTGGCGCAGTATCGCGAGCTCGCGGCGTTCGCGCAGTTCGCATCCGACCTCGATGCAGCGACCCGCGCGCAACTGGAGCGCGGTCAGCGCGTCACCGAGCTAATGAAGCAGAAGCAGTATTCGCCGCTTTCCATCGCGCAGTTGGCGGTTTCGCTGTACGCGGCGGAGAAGGGTTATCTGGACGATGTGCCGCTGGCACAGATCCTTCCGTTCGAACACGCCCTGCACCAGTTCATGCAGGCGAACCATGGCGACCTGATGAAGAAGATCGTGGATAGCGGTGACTGGAACGCCGATATCGAAGGTACCTTCAAGTCGGCGCTGGACGAGTTCAAGAAAACGGGAAGTTGGTGAACGTAGGGCGGGAGCAGCGATAGCGAATCCCGCCGGTCGACGAGGCCGCAGGCGGGTTGTCACCCGCCCTACAGAGAAGAGCACATGGCAGGCGCAAGAGAAATCCGGACCAAGATCAAGAGCGTCGCGAACACCCGCAAGGTGACAAGCGCGCTGCAGATGGTGTCCGCGTCCAAGATCCGCAAGGCGCAGGACCTGATGCAGACCTCGCGCCCGTACGCGCTGCACATCCGCAACGTGATCGCGCATATCGCGCAGGCATCGCCTGATTATCAGCACCCAGCGCTGCGCGAACGCGAGATCAAGCGGGTGTGCTATCTGGTCGTCTCGACCGACCGCGGCCTGTGCGGCGGCTTGAACGCCAACCTGTTCCGCAAGGTACTCGCCGACGTCCATGCCTGGCAGCACAAGGGCGTCGGTGTCGAGATCATCGCGATCGGGCAGAAGGCCGCGCAGTTCTTCCGCCGCATCAAGGTGGATCTCGTCGGCACGATCACGCACCTCGGTGACCATCCGCGCCTGGAAAAACTGATCGGCGTGATGAAGATCGCCGACGACGGTTTCATGCAGGGCAAACTCGACCGCGTGTATCTCTGCTACAACCAGTTCGTCAACACCATGACCCAGCGCGCGACGGTGGACGTGCTGTTGCCGCTGCCGGCGGTGGCCGAGGAAATCAAGACGGCCGCGGGCGACGAGTTGCATCCAGCTTCGGGCGACGCCAAGGTCGAACGCGCGACCAGTTGGGATTATCTGTACGAACCGGACGCCGAAACGGTGATCCGGCACGTGCTGAATCGCTATTTCGAAGGCATGGTGTACCACGCGACCCTGGAGAACCTCGCCAGCGAGCATGCGGCACGGATGGTGGCCATGAAGGCGGCGTCCGACAACGCGACCAAGGCCATCGATACCCTGACGTTGATCTACAACAAGGCGCGCCAGGCCGCCATCACCCAGGAAATTTCCGAAATCGTCGGTGGTGCTGCGGCCGTTGGCGGCTGATTTTCATTTCCTTCTCCCGCCGGGAGAAGGTGGCGTGAAGCGTCGGATGAGGGTCCGGCTCGCATCATCAGGCAATCGCAAAACCGAACCCTCACCCCTGCCCCTCTCCCGGAGGGAGAGGGGTTCAATTTGAATTGAGTCGAGGATTACACAATGAGCCAGGGCAAGATCGTTCAAATCATTGGCGCGGTGGTCGACGTCGAGTTTCCGCGCGACGCGGTGCCGAAGGTCTATGACGCGCTCAAGGTGCAAGGCACCGCGGTCACGCTGGAAGTCCAGCAGCAGTTGGGCGACGGCGTGGTGCGCACGATTGCGCTGGGTTCCACCGACGGCCTGAAGCGCAACCTCGAGGTCACCAATACCGGCGCGTACATCAAGGTGCCGGTGGGCAAGGCCACGCTGGGCCGCATCATGAACGTGCTGGGCGAGCCGATCGACGAGCGCGGTGCGGTCAACGCCGAGCAGCAATGGGAAATTCACCGCGCGGCGCCGTCTTATGAAGACCAGGCCGCGGCCAACGAACTGCTGGAAACCGGCATCAAGGTGATCGACCTGATGTGCCCGTTCGCCAAGGGCGGCAAGGTCGGCCTGTTCGGCGGCGCGGGCGTGGGCAAGACCGTGACCATGCTCGAGCTGATCAACAACATCGCGACCCAGCACTCGGGTCTGTCGGTGTTCGCGGGCGTGGGCGAGCGTACCCGCGAGGGCAACGACTTCTACCACGAGATGATCGAAGCCGGCGTCGTGAAGCTGGAAGACCCGACGCAGTCGAAAGTGGCGATGGTGTATGGCCAGATGAACGAGCCGCCGGGCAATCGCCTGCGCGTCGCGCTGACCGGCCTGACCATGGCCGAATACTTCCGCGACGAAAAGGACGCGTCCGGCAAGGGCCGCGACGTGCTGCTGTTCATCGACAACATCTACCGCTACACGCTCGCAGGCACCGAGGTGTCGGCGTTGCTCGGCCGCATGCCGTCGGCGGTCGGTTACCAGCCGACGCTGGCCGACGAAATGGGCCGCCTGCAGGAACGCATCACATCAACCAAGACCGGTTCGATCACGTCGATCCAGGCCGTGTACGTGCCGGCCGACGACTACACCGACCCGTCGCCCGCGACCACCTTCGCGCACCTGGACTCGACCGTGGCGCTGTCGCGCGACATCGCATCCCTGGGCATCTATCCGGCGGTCGACCCGCTGGCCTCGACCTCGCGCCAGCTCGATCCGTTGGTGATCGGTCAGGAACACTACGACGTCGCGCGCAAGGTGCAGGGCACGCTGCAGCGCTACAAGGAATTGAAGGACATCATCGCAATCCTCGGCATGGACGAGCTTTCCGAAGAGGACAAGCAGGCCGTTTACCGCGCACGCAAGTGCGAGCGCTTCTTCTCGCAGCCATTCCACGTGGCCGAAGTGTTCACCGGCTCGCCGGGCAAGTACGTGCCGCTCAAGGAAACCATCCGCGCATTCAAGATGATCGTCGAAGGCGAAGTCGACCACCTGCCCGAGCAGGCCTTCTACATGGTCGGCGGCATCGAAGACGCCATCAAGAAGGGCGAGGCGATGAAAGCCAAGGACGCCGAGAAGAAGGCGGCGTGAGAAGCCGGGCATCGAAAATCGGGATACGGGAACCGCGAGGACTTGCAGGCTTTGACGCTGACGATTCCGGGTTCACCACTCTCGGGCCCAGACAAGCGAACGAAGAGAGCAAAGGCCAATGACCACCATCCGTTGCGACATCGTCAGCGCCGAAGCCAACATTTTCCATGGCGACGTGACCATGGTTATCGCCAGCGGTGAAGCCGGCGAGCTCGGCATCGCGCCGCGCCACGAGCCGCTGCTGACGCGGCTCAAGCCGGGTCAGGTCGAAGTGGTCGGCGAGGATGGCAAGCGCCAGTCCTATTACGTGTCCGGCGGCATCCTCGAGGTGCAGCCGAACGTGGTCACGGTTCTTGCGGACGCGGCACTGCGCGCCGACGAAATCGACGAAGCCTCAGCGCGGCGTGCCAAGGAGGAGGCCGAGCGTGTGCTCGCCAACCGCGGCGAAGCCAAGACCGTCGAACAGGCGCAGGAACAACTCACCCAGGCCGTCGCGCAGTTGCAGGCGCTCGAACGCCTGCGTCGCAACCTGCAGCACTGATCGGTCACCGAGCGAAAACGCCGGCCCTTGCGGCCGGCGTTCTGTTTGTCTGGGCGCGCCGGCAAGAACCCCGCGCGTGGGGTCAGTCAAAGGCAATCGCCACCATCGGGCTCCCGCCAGCCCAGCCGGCTTGTTCGCCAGGCGAGAGCGATGCCGTTGGCCCCTGCGATCGATGCCGCCGTGAGCTTGTGGCGTCCGTCCGACGGCGCAGCGAATCAGTGGCAACGGAAGTGCGCCCGTCACCAGCCATCCACGGCATCCCCCCGCGTGATGGGATCGTGCGCATGGATCTGCTTGTAGCGACCGGAAAAGAAAATCAGTGGTTGTGCCTCGGGGCCATGCGCAAGGTGCTCAACTTCCGCGATGAACAAGAAGTGATCGCCCGCGGGATGTATGTCGATCACGCGTGCGACCATCTGCGCAAGACTGTCCCTGAGCAGTGGCGTGCCTTCGTGGTCCTCGAAATGCACCTCGACCGTCTTCTCCGGACGATTGGCAAAGTACGGACCCAGCTTGCGCTGCTGCTCCGAAAGAATGTTGATCCCGCAGCGGCTGCCGACCCGCATGTGCTTGACGAACGCGGATGCACGGCGCACCGAAATCAGGACCAGCGGCGGCTCCAGCGACACCGACATGAACGAGTTGACGGTCATCCCCGCGGGTTGCCCGCTCCGCAGGAAGCTCACCACCGCGACGCCCGTCGCGAATCGTCCCATGACGCGGCGAAACACGGTCGGTTCGATCGGGCGGCCTTGTTCGGCATTAGGGACCATGGAATTTTCAGCGAGCTCGTGAGACAGGTGGTGGCACTGCGTTGCGGGGCCCAACCTGAACGGCTCCCCGAGCGGGTCCGGCGCGGTCACGGCGGCCTCCCCTGCATTGTGCCTGCTCCCGACGACGGTTCAGGCATGTTTTGTGCACGGAATTGCCGACCCACCAGCTTCGGAGCTCCCGGAAATTTGAACTGCGTCACATTTGTAGTATAAGAACGCTTCACTCCGCCAGCCCCGTTTTGCGAGCCGCGAGACCGGCCAGGAGCTAGGCCAGCACGTGGAACCACGATTTTCGACAAGGAGCGTTGAGATGGCGGGTCACGCTGAGGCGGTTCCCACGGCACCGCGCACCGCTTTGCCTCCGTCGCGTCGCGACGGATCGTTGACGGTCGGCGGCCTAGCATGAGCGGCCGTGCCTTGATGCCCAGATGCAAATCCGGCCGACGCTGACGCGTCTACCGGGGGCGGTTTGCGCGGCGCGGAGAACGTGCGCAACACGCGTTTTCACGGCTTGGTGGTCATGATGTTGGGCGATGCTGAAACCGGGAGGACAAACAAGTGAAGTCGATACTCAGGAACACCCTCGTATGGATTGCGATCGCGTCGTTGTCGGCGCTGCTCGGGGCCTGCGCCAATGTACCCAGCGCCACGGTATCCACGACGTCGGCGCCGTCGGTCGATCGTTACATCATCGGCCCGGGAGACGCGCTTGAAATCTACGTGCGCGACAACCCGACACTGACGACCACCGTTCCGGTACGACCCGACGGGCGCATATCGATTCCTCTGGTGCAGTCGATCATGGCGGCCGGCAAAACGCCGGATCAGTTGGCCGACGATCTGCAGCAGGAGCTGAGCCGCTATATCCGCTCGCCGCTGGTGACTGTCATCGTCAAGGGCTTTGTCGGCGCCTACAGCCAGCAGGTGCGGGTGGTCGGGCAGGCGGTGACGCCCAAGTCGGTCCCCTACCGGAACGGCATGACCGTGCTCGACCTGATGATCGACGTCGGCGGCCTCACCAAGTTCGCCGCGGGCAACAGCGCCAAGATCGTGCGGCACCTGCCCGACGGCAAGGAAGAGACCATTCCGGTGCGGCTCGGCGCCTTGATGAACGGCGAAGTCAAATACAACGTCGCCATGCGGCCCGGCGACATTCTGATCATCCCCCAATCGCTGTTTTGATGGGCATGGGAAGGGGGCGCGGGCGACACTCGAACGGTTACCGGACAGGCAATGCAGAATTCATCCTTCGATTTGCATGAACTGGTCCAGCAGATAGCGCTGGAGTTGCGCGCGGCGTGGCGTTACCGCTGGCATGCGCTGGTGGTTGCGTGGGCCGTGATGATCGTGGGCGCGATGCTGGTTTTCAGCCTGCCTAACCAGTACGCGTCCACGGCGCAGGTCTATGCGGATACCAATTCCCTGGACAATCCGCTGCTGCGCGGCATCGCAGTACAGCCGGACATCCGTGGCCGACTGGATGTGATCACGCGCACCCTGCTCTCGCGCCCCAACCTCGAAACGGTGGCCGACAAGACCGGCCTTTCGCTGCGGGCCACCAGCCCGGCCGACAAGGACGAATTGCTGGTGAAACTCGGCGCTGCCGTCCAGGTCAAGGATGCCGGCGCAAAGAACCTGTACAACATCAGCTATTCCGATACCGACCCAGTGATGGCGCAGAAGGTCGTGCAGGCGTTCGTGGAAATACTCATGAACAATACGCTCGGCGAGAACACGGCATCGACTGCCTCGGCGCAGAACTTCCTGCAGCAGCAGGTCGATGACTACAACAAGCGTCTCAATGACGCGGAGCAGAAGCTGGCGGACTTCAAGAAGGCCAATCTGGGCAATCTTCCTACCCAGGGTGGCCCGGACTATGCCACGCGGCTGCAGACCGCCGAGGCCAAGTTGCAGGAGCTGGAAGGCCAGTATGCCGCTGCCGCCGCCGGGCGACCGGTGGTGGGACGCGCGGCATCGAGCACGAGTGACATCGACAAGCAGATCGCCGCGTACAAGCAGAAGCTCGAAGACCTATTGCTGAAATATACGGACGAATACCCCGACGTGGTTTCCACGCGGCGCATGATCAATCAGCTCGAGGCCCGACGGGACACGCTGCGGCGGTATCCGGGCCGTGCGGTGGCCGCCGCAGCGCCGGGCGGCGCCGGCGGAACGTCGAGAGCCGACAACTTCAGCGCACGCAGCTTGGCCGCACAGGTCGCCGCGCAAAAGCGCGAGATCGCCGATCTCAAGAGCAACGCCGACAAGATCACGGACGCGCAAGTGACCTTGCAGCAGCTCACGCGCAATTACGACGTGACCCGCAAGCAATACGACGAATTGGTGACGCGTTTGAATACCGCGCAACTTTCGCAGGATGCGACGCAAAGCGGCAACAACCTGAAATTCCGGGTCATCAGCCCGCCGATCGTGCCGCTGCTTCCCGACGGACCCAAGCGCGGCCTGATGTTGCTGGCCGTGTTCGTGTTGGCGCTCGGCATCGGTGGCGCGTTCGGATTTTTCCTGCACAAGATCAAGCCCGTTTTCCTCAGCCTCAAGAGCCTGCGCGAGTTTGGTGATTACCCCGTGATCGGTACCTTCAGCCTGATAGCGTCCTCCGGGCGCCTGGAACAGCGGCACCGGGAAATCGTCGGATTCTGCGCCGGGGTAGCCCTGCTCGCGGTGGTACTGGTGCTCGGCCTTGCCTTCCAGGCGCATCTCGCAAACATGATGCAACACGTGTTCGTACTGGGGGCCACATGAGCATTGTCGAGAAGGCAGCCGAAAAGCTCCGGACACAACGACCCGCCGAGCAGCCGGGGTTGCCGCAGGTCGAGGAAGTCGTCGAAACGCCCACCGCGCCGACCGTCGAACGTCTGCAGGAGCAGCGCCATGCCGTTCGCCGCAACGCGGCTGAGGGGGATGTGGTGCACGTCGACCTGGATGCCCTGATGCGCGCGGGATTGTTGCCGTCCCAAGACGAAGCGTCCGGTCGTCTGTCCAATGAGGTGCGGCGCGCCAAGCTGCCGTTGTTGAACAATGCCACCGGCAAGAGCGCCAAGGTGCCCGAGTTCGCCGACCGCATCGTGGTGACCAGCGCGGTGCCCGGTGAAGGCAAGACCTTCACGGCGATCAATCTGGCATTGAGCCTTGCGCGCGAGCCGGATTTTGAAGTCGTGCTGCTGGACGCCGACATCCCCAAATCCGACGTGACTCGCACGTTCGGGCTCCAAGGCTACCCGGGGCTGATGGACATTCTGGCGGACGAATCGCGCAGGACCGCGGACGTGATCCTGCGCACCGACGTTCCGAATCTTTTCCTTGTGCCGGCTGGCCAACGCAATCCCTTGGCCGCGGAACTGTTCGGCGGGCGCCGCATGAGTCAGGTGCTGGAGGACCTCGGCGCCAACAGCAAGCAGCGTCTGCTCGTATTCGATTCATCCCCCTTGCTCGCGACGCCCGAGGCCCGGGTGCTCGCTTCGCAGATGGGCCAAGTCGTGGTGGTGGTGGGTGCCGGACACACCCGCCGGTACGAGCTTAAATCGGCGCTGGAGGGTTTGGGTGACTCGCAGTACGTCGGGTTGATCCTCAACAAAAGCCGCTTGCCTGCGATCGAAAATCCTTACTACGGGTACTACGGACAATACGGAAACACCCGGCCGACCAATCGCGACCGGCTTCTGGGCCGGTGACGGAGGGGCGCATGCGCAGACCATCGGCCGGGGTGACCTTGTCAGTGATCGTCCTGACCGGCTGGATGACCGCCGCCGGTGCGCAGGACACCGCCAATCCGACGCAGGGCGACGCGACAGACGCCCTGCAGAACCCGCCGTTGGGGGTCGTTCCCCGGCCGACGCCCGAATCACCCGGTCTGATAACCGGGATCACCCTGGGCGAGCTCTATACGGACAACCTGCGGTTGGCGGGCCCGGGCAAGAACAAGCAGTCGAGCTGGATCACCGAGATCCAGCCATTCGTGAAAGCCGCCACCGGAGGTCCGCGCTTCAGCGGCATGGTCGATTATTCGATCACCGGCTACTTGTACACGGGCGGCGCGCACACGCATCAGGTCGCGCAGGATCTGAAAGCCCAAGGCGTACTCACGGTGGTTCCCGACCATTTCTTCGTCGCAGGCGATGCGACCTACGGCCGCGCGGTGATCAACAATGCGATGCCATCGGGAGCAGGCACGTTCTTTCTGGACAACAATCGCGCCAATGTCGCAACGGCCAGTCTGAGCCCCTACTGGATCCAGCAATTCGACGATGTCGGGACTGCGACGGTGCGGTATACGCACGGGCGGGTCATGTACAACACCCGCGGCATTCCCGATGAAAGCCGAAGCGCGCCGGCCGGACCGATCAACCTGGACAACCCCGATCAGAACCTGCCCGTGCTGGCCGGGATTTCGAACGTCAACAGCGATGCGATCCAGGCCAACTTCGTCAGTCCCGAGGACCGGCGGTTCGGGTGGAACATCGCCTATTCGGAGCAACGTCTAGACTACGGCTTCGGACCGACTTCGCGATTTGCGATTGCCCAGGGCGGCGTTTCTTGGCAGTTGAACGCCAACATCCGCCTGCTGGCCGATGCCGGCAAGGAAAACAAATATCTTCCCGACGGCACGATCGAAACGCTTGCCGCGCCTTTCTGGGACGCGGGATTCCAGTGGTCGTCCACGCGCGACAGCTTGAAGGTACTGGTAGGGCACCGGTTCTTCGGACGCAGTGGAGAGTTTTCCTGGAGCCACACCGCGGCGCTGTTGACCACCACCGTCAGCTACACCGAGCAACCGACGGACCTGAACCAGCAGTTGCTCGGGCAGAATCCGGGCAGCGTGGCGCTGCCGCCCATCTATTCCGGGCAAATCCCCTC
>Ga0209178_1000499_pt1 | contig 11547 bp, 9 predicted proteins | sample GAAS200_FD_187521 | JGI IMG/M metagenome (GOLD analysis project Ga0209178, IMG submission 187521) | Agricultural soil microbial communities from Georgia to study Nitrogen management - GA AS200 (SPAdes) (version 2) | ecosystem: Environmental > Terrestrial > Soil > Agricultural land | place: USA... | reverse complement strand
GCGCGAGGCGCGCGATCGTGCGATCGGCGGCGCGCTGGAGGCGGCCATCCTTGAACCGCGGCAGTGCAACTCGAAACGATGACGTGAGCGGAAGCTGGCCGCCCGAATCAACATGGACCGATGCCGGCATCGGCATGAGCGACAGCCGCGCTACGGCGGCGGAGTCCAGGGATTGTGCGGTGACAGACCCCGAGGCTGTCGCCAGTGCGACGCCGAGCGAGAGTGAGAAAGACAGGCGCATGAAACAGCGGAGTGAAGGAAGGCGAGAGGCGAGACGGTCCGGCAGGATGCGCGACACGAGTCCATGCCCACCGTGATGACGATCGGAGGGCGACGTGCGTGGCGCGCTGCGAGCGGAAGCTGACGTAGTCGCGAGCTGGTGGGGCAGACGCCGGAAAGTGTCGCAACGTGCGCGGCTCGCGCAATGGCGCGGGGCCGCCTTCGTTGCTCAGCGCCCGATTGCCGTGCGAATCGCTCGCGTCGCTCGTTCGGGATCGCGCGCGCCGAAGATCGCACGAATCACGGCCACGCCGGTAGCGCCGGCTTGTATGGCCGCGTTCGCATTGGTTGCATTGATGCCGCCGATTGCCACAGCCGGCCGCTTGGCCAGCACGACGAGCTCGGTGAGTCGTTCGGTGCCGATCGCCGTGCCGGCGTCGTGCTTCGAGTCCGTTGCGTACACCGGTCCAATACCGACGTAGTCTGCATCGGACGCGAGCGGCAATTCAGCTTCGGTGCCTACGCTCGCGCCGATGATGAAATCGCTCGGCACCACGCGGCGGAGCGCGGCCGGCAGCACGTCCTCGGCTCCGACGTGCACGCCGGCGGCGCCGGCGGCGATCGCGACATCCGCGCGGTCATTCACGATGAGCGGCACGTCGCGCGGCAGGGATGCGATGAGCGCACGCGCCACTTCCACCAACGTTCGGGCATCCGCATCTTTGAGACGAAGTTGAATCATCGTCGCACCGCCGCGCGCCGCGGCCTGCGCGCGGGCGATGAGATCGGCGGCGTTGCCGCGCATGTCGTCCGTGATCGCGACCAGCGTGAGTTTCTCAGGAGCAAGCATGGATGTCCCTGGCAGGTGAGCGACACTTCGGCGCGCTCCGCGGCGCCACGACGATCGACCACGACGACCCGGACCGCGTTCGCGACGCCACGCGCGAGCTGCTCGAGCGGATGATCGCCGCGAATAACATAGCGGTTTCCGACATCATCAGCGTCGTGTTCACCGTGTCCCACGACATCACGAGTGAGTTTCCGGCGCGCGCCGCGCGCGAGCTCGGCTGGGTGGATGTGCCGTTGCTGTGCGCCACCGAAATTCCGGTGCGGGGCGCCGTGGCGCACTGCATCCGCGTGCTCATTCACTTGGAATCGACGCGCCCGCGGAGCGAACTGCGTCCGGTGTATCTCCGCGGCGCCGCGCAGCTGCGCGACTAACGGAAGGCGGGCCGGCTACCTGCCGCTGCCGTGTTCGTGGCGGATCTCGGCCTTGGCGGCTTTGTGCTCCTTGAACGTCGTCCGGAATTCGTGGTGCCCGTCCGTATCGGCCACGAAATAGAGATACGGCACCGACGCGGGGAAGAGCGCGGCCTCGATGCTCGCGCGCCCCGGCGACGCGATCGGACCCGGCGGCAGCCCGGCGTGGCGATACGTGTTGTACGGCGAGTCGACCTCGAGATCGTGATACGTCACACGGTCGTGGTGTTCGCCTAACGCATACTGCACGGTCGGATCCGCCTGCAGCGGCATCTGCGCCTTGAGCCGGTTGTGGTACACGGCGGCGATCACCGGCCGCTCCTCGGGCAGCCGCGCTTCCTTTTCCACGATCGACGCCAGCGTGATGATGTCGTTGCGGCTCATCGCCAGCTGCTGCAACCGATCGTCCCACCGCGGATCCCACACCTGCTCGAAGCGGTGCACCATCTCGCGCACTGCGGCGCGCGGCGCCGTGCCGTACGCGAACACGTAGGTGTCGGGGAACAGGTAGCCCTCGAGCGTCGGCGTCGGCACATCGAGCTCGCGCAGCAGCGACGTGTCGCGCACGGCCGCCTCGACCGATTCGGCGGGCGCGCCGAGTGCCGTGGCCAGCGCCGGGATGATCTCGCGCAGCGACCAACCCTCGGGGATCGTTAGGCGGCGCTCGAGGCCCTGTCCTTCGTGGAGCGCCTCGACGAGCGCACTCCACCCCATGTCGCGCTGCAGTCCGTACGTGCCCGCCTTGATGTCGCGATCGCGTCCCGTGATCTGCGCGTACAGGCGAAAGAGTCGCGGTGCTTCGACGAGGCCCGCGCGATGCAGCGAGTCCGTCGCCACGCGGAACGTTGCGCCCGGCGGGATGGTCACGTGCACGATAGCGCCGTGCGGCGATCCGGCGCACCCGGCGAGCCCCGCGAAGACCACGGCTGCGCCGAGGCGTCGCGCGTCAGCCCTCCATGCGCAACGCATGTTGAAGCAGGATTGTCGCGGCAAGCGCATCCACATCCCCCTTCCGGCCACGCGTCGAGCCCTGCATATCGCGGATGGCGCGCAGCGCCGCCGCGGTGGAGTACCGCTCATCGACGAGTGAAACCGGCCAACCGGTACGCCGTTCGAGCTCGACCGCCACGCGCCGGACCTCCTGGCTGCGCGGCGTTTCGTCGCCATTGTCGTCGAGGGGAAGGCCGAGGACCACGGCGACCGCTTCCAGTTCCGTGCCGCGTCGCACGATCTGCGCGATGGGCGCCCGCTTTCCCGCGCGGCGCGCGATGAATCCCGCTGGAGACGCGATGGTTTGTGTGGGATCGGAGATCGCGAGGCCAACACGGCGATCGCCGTAATCTATCGCCATGATACGACCGGAAAGGGGGAAGCGGATCGCTTCGCGATCCTGTGGGAAGAGGGAAGGGGCCGATTCGCTCTGCTCCCTCTTCCCGCTTTCCTCTTCCCCCTTCCCCATCATCCTTGCGCCATCGTGGCGAAAAACTCCTTGTTGGTCTTTGTGCGCTGCATGCGCTGCAACAGAAACTCGATCGCTTCGGTGGAGGGCATGTCACCCAGGAAATTGCGCAGCAGGTAGACGCGATTGAGCTCTTCCTGTGACAGCAGCAGTTCTTCCTTGCGTGTACCGGAACGCTGGATGTCGATCGCGGGGAAGACGCGACGGTCCGCGATTTTCCGGTCGAGCACGAGCTCCATGTTGCCTGTGCCCTTGAACTCCTCGAAGATCACTTCGTCCATGCGCGATCCCGTCTCGATGAGCGCGGTCGCGATGATCGTGAGCGACCCGCCTTCATCGATGTTGCGCGCCGCCCCGAAGAACCGCTTGGGCTTGTGCAGTGCGTGTGCATCCACGCCGCCCGACAGAATCTTGCCCGAATGCGGCACCACGACGTTGTGTGCGCGCGCGAGCCGCGTGATCGAGTCGAGCAGGATCACGACATCCTTGCCGTGTTCGACTAACCGCTTCGCCTTCTCGATCACCATGTCCGCGACCTGCACGTGGCGATCCGCGGGTTCATCGAACGTGGAGCTGATCACTTCCGCGTCGACCTGCTCCTGCATGTCGGTCACTTCCTCGGGACGCTCGTCGATGAGCAGCACGATGAGCGTGACCTCGGGGTGATTCTCGATCACCGCGTTAGCCATCTTCTGCATCAAGATGGTTTTGCCGGCGCGCGGCGGTGCGACGATCAAGCCGCGTTGCCCTTTGCCGATCGGCGCGATGATGTCGACGACGCGCATGCTCAAGTCGCCGCTCGACGTCTCGAGGCGCAGGCGTTGATCGGGATACCGCGGACGCAGGTTGTCGAACGCGATACGGTGCTTTGCTTTTTCCGGATCTTCGTTGTTGATGGTCTCGACTTTTAACAGGGCCAGATAACGTTCCCCTTCTTTCGGCGGACGTACCTGGCCCAAGACCGTGTCACCGGTGCGAAGATCGAATCGCTTGATTTGCGACGGCGAGACGTAGATGTCGTCCGGGCCGTAGAGGTAGTTCCAATCCTGACTGCGAAGGAACCCGTAGCCCTCGGGCAGAATCTCGAGCACGCCTTCGCCGCGCAGGACGATGTCCGAGTCGAGCAAATTCTGCTCGATGCGGAAAATCAGGTCCTGCTTTCGCAGCCCCGAGAAGTTGGAGATATTCAAGCCCTCGGCCATGGAATGCAGTTCGGCCACGGACTTCTGCTTCAACTCGGCGATATCCACGTACGTCGACTCCGAGGGTGTGGCGCGCTCACTCGGTGCAGATGTGCGGCGCAATCGCAGTGACAATTCGAGCATCCGTCCCGAGACAAACGGGGATGGATTGGATCGTCACGACGATGTGCGCGGAGTGGTAAGGCGAGGAGGCGTGCAGTAGGCGTTGCCAAGGTAACGTCGCCAAAACAGGCGGTCAAGAGTGCCGAATTTCGCTATTACAGAGTGCTTTGCGTACTGGCGTATGGTCGAGTTGGGAAGCCGCGAGATTGTCGAAGGGCTTGTCAATCCAGAGCACCGTGCACCATCACCACTGCTCGCGTCCTACCTCGCGCAGTGGGACGGCTACTACTATTGGCAACGCGCTCGGGACGGTGATTGGCTGGTCTTGGTGCATGAGCGCGCACCGGCGCGCGAGCGGTGGTGGTTGCATGTGGTGCTCTTCATCGCGGCGATCATCACGACATCTGTTGGCGGTGCCATGTTCGCCGGCGTCATCGATCCGTGGCGCCTCGAGGCACTCATTCATCCCCGGGCCGGCTTCATCTTTTCGATCCCGCTCCTGGCGATCCTGCTCGCGCACGAATCGGGCCACTATGTGACGGCGCGGCGATATCGCGTCGATGTCAGCCCACCGTATTTCATCCCATTCCCCGCAGCGCTCGATCTGATCGGAACACTCGGCGCATTCATTCGCATCCGCTCGCCGATCTTCGACCGACGCACACTGTTCGACGTTGGCGTCGCTGGTCCGTTAGCCGGCGTCGTCTTCGCGATTCCCATCCTCTTGCTCGGTCTCCACGGCAGCACCGCGCTGCCCGGGATCGCGTCACCGGAGCCACTCGCGCACCAGTTCGTGCGGTTCAACGGCGACCCCATTCTCATCGGAGACTCGCTGCTCTTGATGGCGTGCCGCGCGATGGTCGGTCTCCACGGGCTCGTGGAGCTGAGCCCGCTCGCGGTGGCAGGCTGGGTCGGCATTCTCGTTACGTCGCTCAACCTGCTTCCGTTGGCCCAACTCGACGGGGGACACGTTGCGTTCGCGATGCATCCAGGCGCACAACCCGTGGTGGCGCGGGCGATGTGGATTGCGCTCATTCCGCTGGGCTTCGTGTGGCAAGGATGGTGGTTCTGGGCCGTGCTCAGTTTGGCAATCGGCCGCGGGAAGCTGGTGCACCCACCGGTGATTGCACCCGAGCGCCCGCTCGATGCGAATCGCCGATTCGTGGGATGGCTTGCGGTGGCGTTGTTCATCCTCACATTCATGCCCCTCCCGATTCGTCCCTGAGTCGTTGGGCCGCGCATCGCGCGATGCATGGTTTCATCTGGAACCACGCATCTGCGCAGGCCATTACGTTCAAGGGAAGTTGTGCGCGGTCGCGGGGCGGACGTTGCGCCCGCTTGCGCGGATGTGAGACCACTACCGGAACTGGATGTGAGTGCATACCGCTACTGCCTCCGCCATGGTGTGGTGGGGCGTCGCTCGATGGTTCGCTCGCTGCTTCCCGTCGTGCTCGTCGCGGCGGCGTGTCATCACGCGCCGCCGCCGGCGCCGCCGCCGCCCGAGGTGTCGGTGCTCACCGTGAAACCGCAGACGGTTCCGGCGGACTTCGAGTACGTTGGGCAGGCTGAGGCGTCGAAGCGCGTCGAAGTGCGCGCGCAGGTGTCGGGCGTGATCATCGCTCGTCCGTACGTCGAGGGCACCGACGTGCAGAAGGGCGCGGTCCTGTTCGAGATCGATCCGACGCCGTACGAAGCGGCGCTGCGCAGCGCGGAGGCCCAACGGGCGGACGCGCAGGCGCGCTTCGACAACGCCGAGCGAAACCTCAAGCGCCTGGAGCCGTTGTTAGGCGAGCACGCCGTCGCGCAGAAAGACGTCGACGACGCGCGCACCGAAGACGAGCAGGCACGCGCGGCCGTGAACAACGCGCAGGGCGCCGTGGTCCGCGCGCGCCGCGACTACGACAACACGTTCGTGCGCGCCGAGATCTCGGGGCGCGCGGGCCGCGCGAACATGGTCCTTGGTGCGTTAGTCAGCGGCCCAACCGACTTGCTCACGACGGTCGAGCAGGTCGACCCGATCTACGTGAACTTCAGCCCGTCCGATCAGGACGTGCTCGCCTGGCGCCGCGGTCTCGCCGACAAATCCCTCGTCGCCGCACCGGGTACGATGGACGTGCGCGTCACGCTCGCCGATGGCAGCGTCTATCCCATTGTGGGCAAGCTCGACTTCGCCGACCTCGCCGTGCAGCAGAGCACGGGGACGCTCGCGCTCCGCGCCTCGTTCCGGAATCCGCAGCACACGCTGCTGCCGGGACAATTCGTGCGTGTGTCGCTGCTCGGCATGAAGCGCGTGGGCGCGATCCTCATCCCGCAGCGCGCGGTGCAGCAGAGCCTCGGCGGCTCGTTCGTCTACGTCGTCGATTCGGCCAACAAGGTGAGCACGCGCGACGTGAAAGGCGACACGTTCGTGGGCGGCCAGTGGTTGATCAGCAGCGGCTTGAGCGCCGGCGATCGCGTCGTCGTGGACGGCATTCAGAAAATCATGCCGGGTATTCCCGTGCGTCCCGTCGCGTACGTGCCGCCGCCCGACACGGGCCGCGCGGCTCGCGGCGATACGGCGCTGGCCGCGCCGCCCGGCACCGCGCTCCGGATCGGCACCCATGACTAACGATCCCGAAATCCGATACTTCTTCGTCCGCCGCCCCATCTTCGCGGCGGTGATCTCGATCGCCATCGTGCTGCTCGGGATCTTCTCGCTCCACTCGCTACCCATCGACCTCTATCCGCGCATCACGCCGCCGGTGGTACAGGTGACGGCGGTATACCCGGGTGCCACGGCGGAAGATGTCGCCAACGCCGTCGCCGCGCCGATCGAACAGCAGTTGTCCGGCATCCCGGGTCTGCTCTACTACAAGTCGTCGAACGCCAGCGACGGCTCGATGAATCTGCAGATCTACTTCGACATCTCGCGCGACCAGGACTTGGCCGCGGTCGACGTCCAGAACCAGATCAAGTTGGCCGAGCCGCAACTGCCGCAGGAGGTCGTGCGCAACGGGATCACGGTCAAGAAAGCCCAGACCAACATCCTCATGGGCGTCGCGCTCACCTCCGATGACCCGCGCTACGACGCCGGCTACCTCAGCAACTACGCCGAGATCTACATACAGGACGAGCTCAAGCGGCTACCCGGCGTCGGCGACGCATCCACGTTTGGCGAGGCCGACCTGTCGATGTTGATCGACCTGGCGCCCGACCGCCTCGCCCAACTTGGCTTGACGGTGTCCGACGTGGCAGCCGCGATCTCCGAGCAGAACACCACCAATCCGGCCGGTCGCATCGGCCGGGAGCCGTCGCCGCCAGGAACGCAGCTGACGATCCCGGTCACGACGTTAGGGCGCCTAACGGACCCAAAGCAGTATGAGAACATCATCGTGCGCGCGCAGCCCAACGGCTCGATCGTGCGCATCGGCGACCTGGGCCGCGTGACGTTGGGCCAGCGCGATTACGACCTGTCCGGCCGGCTCGATGGGAAGCCGAGTGCACTCATCTTGGTATACTTGCGGCCCGGCGCCAGCACCCTCGACGTCGACAAAGCGGTCGTCGCCCGGATGCAGCAACTCTCGCGAACCCTGCCCCAGGGCGTCCACTGGTCGGTGCCGTTCGATACGACGCCGTTCATCACCCAGTCGATCAAGGAAGTCGCCCAAACGCTGGTCGAAGCGCTCATCCTCGTCACGCTCGTCGTCTTCATTTTTCTCCAGAGCTGGCGTGCCACGCTCATTCCGTTAGTCGCGGTCCCCGTCTCGATCATCGGCGCGTTCTTCGGCATGCACCTGCTCGGCTTCTCGATCAATCTCCTCACGCTGTTCGGCCTCGTGCTGGCCATTGGCATCGTGGTCGACGATGCCATCGTCGTGATCGAGAACGTGGACCGGATCATGGCCGCGGAACACGTGCGCCCGGCAGTCGCCGCCGATCGCGCCATCCGCCAGGTGGCCAGCGCGCTCGTGGCGATCGTGCTCGTGCTGTGCGCCGTGTTCATCCCGGTGGCGTTCGTGGGCGGTATCACGGGCCAGATGTACAAACAATTCGCGATCACGATTGTCGTCTCGGTGATCATCTCCGGCATCGTCGCGCTCAGCCTCACGCCGGCGCTGTGCGCGGTGTTGCTGCGCCACGAGTCGACGGAGCACCAGACCGGATTCTTCGGCTGGTTCAACACGCGTTTCGCAGGCGTGACGAACCGCTATGTCGGCGGCGTCGAGCACGCGCTCGACCACGCGCGCCCGTGGGTCGCGGCATTTGCCGTCATCGTGATTCTCATCGTCGTGATGAGGCGCATCGTGCCGACGGCGTTCTTGCAGACCGAGGACAAAGGATACTTCGCCATCTCGGTCGAGCTGCCCGACGATGCCTCGCTGCAGCGCACGGACGCCGTGGTGCACAGCGTCGAGTCGTACTTGATGAAGCAGCCGGGTGTGAACCACGTGCTCTCGCTCGTCGGGCTGAGCCTCATCCAAGGCGCGAACCAGAGCAGCTCGGCGACGATGTTCGTGAACCTGAAACCGTGGGACCAGCGCCAGAGCGCGACCGCGATCCTCGATCGTGCCAACGCCCAGTTCTTCCGGAATCCCGACGCGCTCGTTTTCGGCTTCAACCTTCCGGAGATTCCCGGCATCGGCGTCACGTCGGGGCTCGAGCTCAACCTGCAAGACCACGGCATCAACGACCTGCAAAAATTCGCGCAGATCGCGAATCAGTTCGCGAGCGATGCGAACAAACTCTCGGACGTGCAGCAAGCGCGCGCATCGATCCGTGTCAACGTGCCGCAGCTTTATGTCGACGTGGATCGCGCCAAAGCGAAGTCACTCGGTGTGTCGCTCACCGATTTGTTTCAGACGTTGCAGTCGTTGCTGGGGACGCTCTACGTGAACGACTTCAACCTGTACGGCAAGACGTATCGCGTGCAGGTCCAAGCGCAGCAGCCGTATCGCCAGGAGCCCCAGGACATCGGCGGTCTCTACGTGCGCGGAAACGGTACGCAGCTCATTCCGGTATCGTCGCTGACGACGGTGCGGTTCCGCAGCGGACCGAACATCGTGACGCGGTTCGACGGATTCACGTCCGCGTTGATCACCGCCTCGCCGGGACCCGGCAAGAGCTCCGGCGAGATGCTCGCGGCCGTCGACCAGTTGTTGCAGAGCAAGTACGCGCCCCTCGGCGTAGGCGGCGCGCTCAGCGGCGAGTCGTACCAGGAGAGCACGTCCACGGGCGGGGGCCTCGTGCTTGCGTTAGGCATCATCATGGTGTTTCTGGTCCTCGCCGCGCAATACGAGAGCTGGTCGATTCCGTTCGCCGTCCTGTTCGGCGTGCCGTTCGGCGTGCTCGGCGCGTATCTCGGCATGTGGATTCGCGGGATTCCGTCCGACGTCTACTTCCAGATCGGCATCATCACGGTGGTCGGCCTCGCCGCCAAGAACGCCATCCTCATTGTCGAGTTCGCGAGCGAGCTGCGCGCGCAAGGCAGGTCGGTGCGCGAGGCGGCCGTCGAAGCCGGGCGCGAACGCCTGCGCCCGATTCTCATGACCTCGTTCGCGTTCATCCTCGGCGTCGTTCCGTTAGTCATTGCCGGCGGCGCCGGCGCCGTGAGCCGGCATTCGATCGGCACGGCGGTGTTCGCCGGGATGTTGTTCGCGACGTCGATCGGGATCCTGTTCATCCCGCTCTTCTTCGCGCTCATCCGGCGCGCCAGCGAGCACGTGTTCGGGCGTCACCAGGCGCCCGCGACACAGCCATCGGCCCGCCCCGCGGAGGGCGACTGATGCGCCGGTTCGCATTCCCGCTCGTTCTCGCGGCCGCGATCGCCGGGTGCGCCGTGGGACCGGGGTACCATCGCCCGCCCGTGGACACGCCTAACGATTGGCGTCCGCCGTCGCCGCTCGAGGATACCCTGCGGCCCTTCTACGATTCGCTCGCCGCGCACCCGGATACCGTTCCCGCCGCGGCGCGCGATTCCTCCATGCCGCTCGCCGACAGCATGGTGAAGTTGATGCCTCGCTCGCCGGCGGTCGACACGGCGACCGCGACCAGCATCGATTGGTTCGCGCTGCTGCAAGACACGGTGCTGCGCCGGCTCGTCGATACCGCCATCGCCGAGAACCGCACGGTGCGCGCGGCAATCGCGACCATCGACGAGTTCCGCGCCGAATACGGCGTATCCAAGGGTCCGCTGTTCCCCCAGATCACGGCCACCGGCTCGGCCGGGAAAGAGCGTATCGCGTTCGGCGGCGTCCCGGTCACCTTCGACATCTATCAGGTGGCCGGCAACGTGTCGTGGGAGCTCGATTTCTGGGGACGGTTGCGCCGCGGCACACAAGCGGCGCGAGAAGATTTGCTTGCCACGGAGGAGTCGCGCCGGGCGGTCGTGCTCTCGCTCATCAGCGACGTCGCAACTGCATACCTCGAGCTGCGCGAGCTCGATCTCGACCTCGACATCTCGCGCCGCACGCTGGACTCGCGACGCGAAACGCTGCGCCTCGCCCAACGCCGGTTCCAACAGGGACTCATCTCGGAGCTCGACGTCCGCCAATTCGAATCGCAGGTGGCGGATCCGGCGGCACGCGTGGCGGATTTCGAGCGACAGATCGTTCAGAAGGAAGATCAGCTCAGCATTCTGTTGGGGCATCATCCGGCCAACGTGCCGCGCGGCGAGCCCCTGCCGGCCGTGTTGTCGTCGATTGTCGTCCCGCGCACGCTGCCCTCGTCGCTGCTCGAGCGGCGTCCCGACGTGCGCCAAGCCGAGGCCCAACTGCGCGCCGCCACCGCGCGCATCGGCGTCGCCGAGGCCGCGCGCCTGCCCACGGTCACGATCACGGGTGAATACGGCACGCAGGCGACGACCGCGTCTGGTTTGTTCAAGAATAATTCGGACGTCTACACCATCCTCGGCGGCATCTCGGTACCGATTTTCAGCGGCGGCCAGTACTCGAACGAGGTGAAGGCTGCGCGCGCCCGTGCCGACCAAGCGCGCTACATGTACCAGCAGACCGTCCTCACGGCGCTCCAGGATGCGCAGGATGCGTTGATCGGCCTGCGCGCATCGCACGACCAGTTGATCGCCCAGCAGCTGCAGGTCACCTCGCTGCAGAGCGCGCTGCACCTGGCGACGCGGCGGTACGACAACGGGATCTCGAGCTACCTGGACGTGCTCGACGCCCAACGCAGCCTGTTCACGGCCGAGTTGTCGCTGGCGCAGGTACAGCGGCAGGAGCTGGTGTCGGCGGTCCAGTTGTACAAGGCGTTAGGCGGAGGCTGGCCGGCCGATTCACCTGCCGGCGGCGGCGCGCCGGGGTCGCCGCGATGACG
>Ga0209178_1000497_pt1 | contig 11559 bp, 7 predicted proteins | sample GAAS200_FD_187521 | JGI IMG/M metagenome (GOLD analysis project Ga0209178, IMG submission 187521) | Agricultural soil microbial communities from Georgia to study Nitrogen management - GA AS200 (SPAdes) (version 2) | ecosystem: Environmental > Terrestrial > Soil > Agricultural land | place: USA... | reverse complement strand
AACGCCTGACGCCATGTCTCGCGCGACGGTTGCCGTTCTCGGCGCCGGCTCGTGGGGCACCGCGCTGGCCGCACTGCTGTGCGGCAATGGCATCGCGACCCGCCTGTGGGGCCGCGATGCCGAAGCCTTGGCCCGCATCGCCGCCAGTCATCGCAACCAGCAGTATCTGCCGGACCTCGAGCTGCCGCCGGAGTTGGCGTGCGTGCCGGATCTGGCCGAAGCGCTGCACGGCGTCGATGTCGCGCTGGTCGCAGTGCCGAGCCACGCCTTCCGGCAGATGCTGGTCGATGCCGCGCCGCTGCTGCCCGCCGGTGCGGGCTATGCGTGGGCGACCAAGGGTTTCGAGCCCGGCACCGGACGTTTCCTGCACGAACTGGTGGCTGACCGCCTGCCGGGTACGCCGGCCGCGGTCGTCACCGGGCCGTCGTTCGCACGCGAGGTCGCGGCCGGGATGCCCACCGCCGTCACCGTGCATTCTGGCGATGGTGTCTTTGCGCACCGGGTTGCCGGATTGCTGCACGGCAACGCCTTTCGTGCCTACACCGGCAATGACATGCTGGGCGCCGAACTTGGCGGCGCGATGAAGAACGTGCTGGCCGTGGCCACGGGTGTTGCCGACGGCATGCAGCTCGGCCTCAACGCGCGCGCCGGCCTGATCACCCGCGGCATGAACGAAATGCTGCGTCTGGGCCACGCCTTGGGTGCCAAGGCCCAGACGCTGATGGGGCTGGCCGGCTTGGGCGACCTGGTGCTCACCTGCACGGGCGACCTTTCCCGCAACCATCGTTTCGGTTTCGCGCTCGGCCGCGGCGTACCGCTCAAGCAGGCGCTGGCCGACATCGGGCAAGTGGTCGAAGGGGCGGTCACCGCCGACGAGGTGATGCGGCTGGCCGCGCGGCACGATCTTGATTTGCCGATTTCGCAGCATGTGCAAGCCGTGCTGCGCGGCGAGATGACGCCCACCGATGCCTTGCATTCGCTGCTGGCGCGCGAACGCAAGCCCGAATATCCGGAAAACCTGTTCCGCTGAACCTCCGGGCGGCCAAGAAAGGCCTTTCTGGACTTTCGAATCACCGGACATCGCGGCTCCGGTGCGATCGACCGGAGCCGCATTCATGGATGAACGCGAAAAACATGCGCTATGCTTGGGCCTTTTGAGCGCCGGAAGCATCGCGCATGCAACACCGCAGCAACCAGAGCGAAGCGCCCGTCGGACGCGTTGCGGGCAAAGCCGCGGCGGGGGTGTCGTTGCCCGCCGAATGGACGCGCCTGCTTGCAGCGGCAGGCGGCGAGGCGGGCGCGAGCCCGGTGCCGACGCTCGGTTTCCTGCTGGAACTGCTGCAGGATGAGCCGGCGGTATCGCGGATCGAGATCGCGCCCGTGCTGCTGGAGACGGTCGCCAAGGGGCGACTCGGCCGCGCCGTGCCGCTGGACCCGAAGCAGCTTCTGAACACCGCGCTGCCGGAACCCGAAATCCGCCTTGCGGCGAGCGTGCTGGGCCTGCCGCAGACCCAGCGCAAGGGCCGCACCTACGCGCAACTTTCAGGCGCGTTCGGCGATGCGCTGCTTTGCGAAATCCTGAGGGGCGCGCCCAGCCTGCTGGGCGGTGTCGCCGGCTTGCGGCTGTCACTTGGCAAACCGCGCCCGCTGGAATGGGATTGGCAACTGGAGCGCGATGGTCGCCAGAAGCTGCTGCCGAAGCTGCCCGCGCATCAGCGGCTGGTCCGGGTCGGCGGCTTGTGGTACCTCGACCCGGAACGCGCTGAACTGGGGCCGCTGGATGGCGATGCCACCGAGGTTGCGCTGATCGAGGCGCCGCCGCTCGCGCCCGAATACGCCGAAGCCTTGTCGGAACGGGTGGCCGCCTCGCCCTGGGCCGCGCGCATCCCTGCGCCGCAGGCCTTCGACGCGGTGCAGCGCGCTGATCTCGCGCCCAAGCCAGTGATGATTTTCCAGGCGCTGACGCGGCATGCGCGGATCGGCGCAGGCACGCCGCCGCTCGCCTATGCCCGGCTCGCCTTCGATTACGGTGGCGAGCGCCTGCCCGGCCGCGGCGGCGAAGCCACGGTGCGGCGCGTGCGCAACGGCAAGCTGGTGGAAATCATCCGCAAGCGCGCCGAGGAGCTGGCGCGAATGGAGCGGCTGGAAGCCTTCGGTCTCGCACCCGCGGTCGATTGCGAAGGCCTGCCATGGGACATGGCCGATGCGTTGCCGGAAGACGCCTGGGTTTTCCCCGGCAAAGGCTACGCGGGCGCGCTGGAAGTGAACACGCCCGCGCGCTGGCTCGGCTTGCGGGAAAAGCTGGAGCAGGATGATTTCGTTGTCGAGTACGCGTCCAGTTTCCCGTTCGAGGTGCTGGAAGGTCCACCGCGCTGGTACGGCGTTGCACATGCCGACGAGGGCGGCGAGGCCTTCGAGTTCGAAATGGGCATCGAGGTCGAAGGCAAGCGGGTCAACCTGCTGCCGACCGTCGCACGCGCGCTGTCGGAACACACGTTGTCCTTGACCGCGCCGGAAAACGAGACGAAGGACGCGGTGTGGTACGCGCCGGTGGATGACCGCCGCCGTGTCGCGGTGCCGCTCGCGACCTTGCGCAAATTGCTGGCGCCACTCGCGGAATACCTGGCACATCCGCGCGACAAGTTGCGCTTGCCGCGGGTGCAGGCGGGCAGGCTGGAAGAGTTCGAAAGCGCATTGCCGAAGAACGGCAAGCTGGATGCACCGGGCGACCTGACCGGTTTCACGTCGCGCCTGCGCGAGGCTGCCGAACACGCCTCCGACGCCGTGCCCGAAGCACTGGTCGGCGAGTTGCGCCCGTACCAGCGCGAAGGCCTGCGCTGGTTGAATGCCTTGGCGGCTGCCGGGTTGGGCGGTGTGCTGGCCGATGACATGGGGCTCGGCAAGACCGTGCAGTTGCTCGCGCACATCCTGGCGCTCAAGCAAAACTCGGCGCTGTCGCAGCCCGCGCTGATCGTCGCCCCGACCAGCCTGATCCCGAATTGGCAGGCCGAAACCGCGCGCTTCGCGCCGACGCTCAAGGTGTTGACATTGCACGGGCCGGAGCGCGTCAAGAGTTTCGATCGCCTCGCCGGCCACGACGTGATCCTCACCAGTTACGCACTGCTGCCACGCGACCTTTCCGTGCTGCGCGAGCAGCCGTTCGCGCTGGTGGTGCTGGACGAAGCGCAGCAGGTGAAGAACCCGCGCACGCAGGCGCGGCGTGCATTGCTGTCAATCGCATCGAAGCGCCGCGTGTGCATGACCGGCACACCGCTCGAAAACCACCTCGGCGAATTGTGGTCGCAAGTCGATCTGGCGGTGCCGGGCTTGCTGGGCGACGAAGGTTCGTTCCGCCGCCACTACCGCATCCCCATCGAACGCCAGGCCGACGCTGACTGCCAGGCGCGCCTCAACCATCGGATCGCGCCGTTCATCCTGCGTCGGACCAAAACGCAGGTCGTGAAGGAACTGCCGGCAAAGACCGAAATCGCGCGTCGCGTGGTGCTGTCGGGCAAGCAGCGCGAACTCTACGACGCGTTGCGCATCAGCTTGGGCGACGAGGTGCGCGAAGTGGTGCGCCAGCGCGGCCTGGAGCACAGCGGCATCATCGTGCTGGATGCGCTGCTGAAGCTGCGCCAGACCTGCTGCGATCCGCGTCTCGTGAAACTCGAATCCGCGCGCGGCGTGCGCGAATCGGCCAAGCTGGAGCTGCTGATGGACATGCTGCCCGACCTTTTGAGCGAAGGCCGGCGCGTGCTGCTGTTCTCGCAGTTCACCGAGATGCTGGCGCTGATCGCGCGCGAGTTGAACCGCCGCCATCTGCACTACGTCACGTTGACCGGTGACACGCGCGATCGCGCCGAACCCGTGCGCAAATTCCAGGACGGTGAGGTGCCGCTGTTCCTGTTGTCGCTGAAGGCCGGCGGCGTGGGCCTGAATCTCACCGCGGCCGACACGGTGATCCATTACGACCCGTGGTGGAACCCCGCCGCGGAAACGCAGGCCGCCGACCGCGCGCACCGGATCGGCCAGGACAAACCGGTGTTCGTGTATCGCCTGATCTGCGCGGACACGGTCGAGGAACGGATCGAGGACCTGAAAGCGCGCAAGGCCGAACTCGCGCAGGCGGTGCTGGAAGGCGGCGGCACCCGCGACAAGCTGAAGTTCGACGAGACCGATCTGGACGCGTTGTTCGCCGCCGGGTAGGACGGGGGAAACCCCCTTCCCAACAGCTCTATTTTTGGAAGAGGTAGGGGTCGATCAGCCCCATCGCCATAAATTTTTTTTCGCTCGCGATCCGACAATCGCTTCGGGTGAAAACGACGCATCGCACCGGATGTTTCAGCGATCGAGTCGCTTCAGGAACACTCGCATTTCTTTCGCGGCCTGCACGTCGCCGCGCGCTTCGGCCACCGCGAGACCGCGCTGCCACGCGTCGGCGGCGGCCTCCGTGTCGCCCGATTGCAGGCAGGCCTTGCCCAGCAGCTTCCACGCCGCCGAATAATCGGCGTCGAATTCGACGGCCACGCGCAGCTGCACGATTGCTTCGGCCGTATCGCCCGCTTCCAGAAGCGCCGCGCCCAATGAATAGCGGAGCAGCGTCCCGTCGCGCGGTCCGCCGAGTTGCGCGCGCAGCGCTTCAATGCGGCGTTTGACGTCGGTGTGTGTCAACTTGGCTTGGCCGTTTATTGCTCGTGCCGAGCGTAGCGAGCACGGCGAGCGAAGTCGAAGCGCTGTCTCCGAGCACCTTGTGCTCGAGTGAACGATAGCGACTCTTCAATGCACCTGGGCGTATCGCCAGTAATTCGCGGCCGGCAGCAGCACCGTGGGCGTGGCTTGTTCCGGCGGCTGCTGGCCACGACGAAGCGTCGCCAGCGTCGGCGCGTTCCAGATCACCATCCAGCTTCCGCGATACGGTTGCACCAGGCGCGCATAGCGCAGGTCGTTGGCATTGAGTTGTTCCGGATACTCGACCACCAATCCGTGCGGATGCGCCGCGGCCCAATCCTGCAGGAACTGGCCTTCATACAGCCTGTCGATCGGCTTGGTCATCCTGCCCATGAATTCGAACTGGCCGTCGTAGTCGCCAAGGTTGCCGATCGCGTGGCCTTCGGCTTCGGCGTGCGCCAGCAACTCCGAAGCCGGCCGCATGTCGAAGGCGGGATACAGCGCCAACGCAAACAATCCGTACGCGCCGGCGGTGCCGATCAGGCTGGCGGTGGCAATGCGACGCAGTTTGCCGCGCCCCGGCAGCAGCACGAATACGCCGATCAACAAATACAACACGCCGAAAGGTGCGCTGACCGCTGCGAGATCGCGCAGCCAATGGCTGTGCAATCGGGCCATCCCGACCAGCGGCAGCGCAAACAGCAATGCCGCGAGCGCGAATGATCCGATGGCCAGCGGCCACGCACCCAACCATGCGCTGTGCGCGAGCCGGCCATCGCGCGCCCGCAATGTGGCGATCGCCGCCGCCATCAGGATCGCCGCGGCCGGCAGTTCCGGCACCAGGTAATAACTCTGTTTGCCGCTGAAGGCGCTGAAGATCACGCATGCGCCCGCCAGCCAGACCAGCGCCATCCGGAATCCGGGCGACCAGGGCCTGCGCAACGTCGCGAACGCGGCCCACATGCGCGGCCACAGCACGAACGGAAACAGCAGCACGGCCAGCCACGGCACGTACCACCAGAACGGCCGCTGGTGGATGAACGCGTTCACCACGCGCCCGCCGGTCTGCTTGTAGAGCAGGTTGTGCGTGTAGCTGCCGCCGCTCAATTGGATGGCGGGCGCCACCCACGCAGCGAGCATGATGCCGCCGCCGATCACCGCGGCGAATCCCAGGCCGTACCAGCGTACGCGATGTTCGCGCGCGTACGCGCTCCACCACGGACCCAGCAGCCATACCGGCAGCGCGTGCACCAGCATCACCGGGCCCTTGGTCAAAAGTCCGAGTCCGATGCAGATCGCGAATCCGATCCAGCGCGGCTTGGCGCGGCGCCGGCCCGTGACGAGACACAACATCGCGCCCAGCACCCATACCGCCAGCAGGCCGTCGTACATGACCTGCAAGCCGTACAGAAGGCCATACGAAAACGCCAGCAACAGCCACGGCGTGGAGCGCGCGATCCAGGCCCGTTCCGGAAACAGCCGCCGCGCCAGCTCCTGCGCCAGGACCAGTTGCGAGGCGCCGATCAGCACCATCAACACGCGCGGCCAGACATCGTTGACGCCGAACGCAGCCCAGCCGGCGTGGATCAGCCAGAACAGCAGCGGCGCCTTCTCCGAATACGGTGCGCCGTTGATGTGCGGCACCCAGAACTGGTGGTGCGCCCACATGTCCCATGCCACCGCCAGCGCACGGGTGGAATGCAGCGGAATCGGCGGCTGCATGAAAATCGTGATCAGCGCCACCAGCAGGTACAGCGGCAGCCACCACAGCAGGGCGCGCAGGCGTTCGGCGAGGGCGTAGGAAGCGTCGGTCACTGTGCGTTCGGATGCGCCGTGTGCGCGCGAGTGTAATGGATGCCCCGGTGAGTCAGGCGTGCGCGGCTTCGCGCAAAGGCAACGCGTGCCACGCTGCGATCACCTCGTCGGGGATGATCTGGTCCACGCGGTTGCGCTGCGGCAATCCGCCGAGCGCGACGACGGCGCTGCCCGTCGGGCTGCGCGGCAGCCACAACGACGGTGGCTGCTCGCCATACAGCACGATCAATGGACAACCCAGCGCCGCCGCGGCCTGCGCGGGGCCGGTGTCGACCGAAATCATCGCGGCGGCGTGTTCGCACAAAGCCAGCAGGCGTCGCAGCGGCAATTCATCGCCGGCCGCGAGGATGCGATCGGAATTTGCGGCGCCGGCAATCTTGCGCAATAGCGCAGCTTCCGGCGGCGCCCCGCACAAGATGATCTTTGCCTCCGGGCGTCGCGCAAGCACGGCACGGATCACCGCCACCCAGTTGGCCAGCGGCCATTGCTTGTCATCACCGAGTTGTCCGGCGCGCCCGCGTTTCAAGGTGCGCTTGTTGCCCGGTTGCAGCAGCACCAGCGTCACGCCCTCGAAGTCGCGTGCACGCAGCCATTGCTGCAGGTCGGCACGGTCGACGGGGTGGATCGGCAGGCAAGGTGCGTCGGGCGCGTCGGCCCGCGGCGCATTGGCAAAAGCGACCGGCGTCATCGCGCCGAAGCGTTGCCAGCGGTCGATCCAGTGTTCGCCTTCGCGCAACATGCAGTCCGGATTGGCGAACACGCAATGGTCGTCCGGAACGCGCGCGCGCTGCAGCAGCCAGCGGATCTTGTCGACCGAACGGTCGTCGCATACGTACACCGGACCGGGCGGTTGTGCGCGCAGCCGCGCAACCAGGTTGCGCTGGCCCGGATCCAGCCAGTAGGGACGCTTGCGGCTGGCAAGCCTGAGCATGGCACCCGCATCCGGATGGCCCGCGAACAAAGGCTCCAGCCAGCCGCCCGAACCCAGCACGCGACAGGGCTGTCCGTACCTGCAATGCAGCAGCCGCAGCAGCGGCGTCAGCAATACCATATCGCCGAAGGCGCCGAAGCGGATTACGAGGGGCGGAGCGAAGGTGGGTGGCATGCCTTGGGCGCGGGCGCGTTTCGCGCAGTCGTCCGCGGGTGCTTCCGACTCACGCATTGCAGGGGAAGGCGTCATTATCGCGTCGTCGTTGCCGTCGTCGCACCATTCCGGCGGCGACGCAGCGACAGGGCAAAGCAGCAGCCGAGCAACAGTTCCAGCGGCGCGCGCAGATAGTCGAAGCGCCAGGTCAGGTAATCGAAAAGATTGACGATCAGCAGGATGCCCAGGCATCCGAGCAACGCCCAATACAGCACGCGGCCGACGTTCCCTGCACGCTGCGCCAGCCACAGTTCGCGCACCAGCAGCGCGAAGGTGGCCAGCAACAGCCCCGCACCCACGATGCCCAAGCCGACGACCGCCTGCAGATAGGCGTCATGCAGATGCGGGGGCACATAGTTGTCGATGTGGATGCCGCTGGCGAGGATCATGGGGTGGATGCTGCGCAGGCCGATGCCCCACAAGGGATGCGTCAGCCAGGCGTGCCAGCCGAGTGCAGCCAGCTGCACGCGCACGGTGACCGAAGTGGATGGCAGGTCGGCCAGTCCGCCGTTCGCCAGCGCCGCGGCAATCGCTTCGCTGCCGGCGAGTCGGTGCGCCACCAGCGCATAGCCGACGCCCAGTGCCGCGATCACCGCGAGCAACGCCACACCCAGCGCAATGGCTGCCGGGCGGTGCCACTCGTGATGGACCTCGCGCAGGCAGGCGCACAAGGCGAGCGGCACCGTCAGCGCCGTGGCCAGCCAGGCGCCACGCGATTGCGCGTACAGCAGGCAGGCCAACAACGGCACGCCCGCCAACACCAGCATCGTTGCGAAGCCGATCTTCGCGCGGCCGTGAGGGCGCGGTGATTGCGACAGTGCGCACAGGGACAACAGCAGCAGTCCCATCGCCGCGTATTCGCCGACGATGTTCTCTGCATAGCCGAGGCGCAGGCGCAGTGCGCCGGTGACGATCGCGTCGATGCGGTCCCACGGTGTGCACACCAGTGCGGCGATCACGAATCCCGCCACCATCAGGCCCAGCAACAGCGGCATCCGGCGTGGCCTCTCCGCCAGCCACGCTCCGATCGCACACGTCAGCACCCCGACCCGCACCGGTTCGGCGTTGTAAGACAGATGCTTGGCGAACGACAACCCCGGTGTCAGTCGGGTGACGTATGCGGCTTGCAACACGGCGTAGGCGACGAAGGCCAGCACCAGCCATGGCAGTGGATGCCGGACCAGTTCGCACCAGCGTTTTCCGCCTGCCACCACCAGGACCAGCAACGCTGCAGCGCCGCCGTACTCCGGCCGCAGCCAGTTTCCGAAGTGGGTCATCGCGAAGAACGCCTGGAAGGCCAGCGCCGTCCAGGCCAGCCGCGTCGCCCACGATTCGCGGGAGGATGTCGCGTTGCTGCTCAATGCAGCGTCGCGGACAGCGCCTCGCCCACTCGCCGCACGAACGTGTTGCGGTTCTGGATGAACCATGCACGGCCACGTTCACCCAATCCACGCAGCTCGGCGTCGCCGAGGCTCAGCGCATGCCCGATGGTCTGTTCCAGCGCGTGTTCGTCGAAATAGAAAGTCTTGGCCAGCGCCATGTTGCCGGTATCCGCATAGGGCACCAGGATGCCGCGCTCCGGCGTGACCAGTTCGTTCATGGGCGGCGCATCCACCGTCACCGTCACCGCGCCAACGCCCAACGCCTCGACGAGGTAGTGCCCCCAACCATCGGTCTCCGACAGGCACAAATGGAAGGCATGGCTGTTCTGCAGCCGCTTCAACTCGGCGTAATGCGCGGGGTTGGATGCATCGAGGTAACCCAGCCGGTGCACGATGTTAGGCGCGGACGGACCGGGGTGCGCCTCGCGCGGGTGCTGCAGGACGGTCAACGTCGGCCACTCGGGATGCCGCCGCCAGACCGCCATCAGCCGGTCGGTGCCCTTGATGCGGCTGCCGCCGGCGAGGTGGAAGAACTTGCGTTCGCGGGGAACGGCGGGGTCGTAACGATCGTCGCTGTGGAAACCGACCCAGCTGGTCGGATGACCGAGCCGGGTGAATATCAAGGCGGCGTTGTGCGTCTTGGCCCAGATGCGATCGATCGAGCCGATGAAACGCTGGTCCCGGCGGTCGAACCATTCCGGGTTCGGCAGTGCAACGTTGCAGCGGGAGCGCACCAGTTCGCCCGGCCACAGGTGCTCGAACATGATGTTGAGGTCGAATATCCGGGGGGGACGCCACTGGCGGCGCAGCCCGGACCACAACTGCTGCGCACGCACGTAAGGGCGCATCCATTTGCGACGGCGCCTGTGTTCCTGTTTCCAGCCCAGCGCCGTCAGCGTGACCTCGCAACCATTGAGCCGCAACGCCTCGGCGAGCAGCCGGGAATCGCGGGACAGCCCGAAGCCGTTGTCCCAGAAAACCAGATTGACGGTGGTCATGCGCGTTGTTCCGTATACGCGTGCACAGTGGCCGATTCTCTCCGGCTTTTCCGTGTCGGGGCAACCATGATAACGGCAACCTCGCCTTCGGGTCTGAATGTCGGCGGCAGTTTCGGGTCGCGATCATCCCGTTGAAGCGCTCGCGAAGACGCGGGTCACGGCGCTCCGTTACCCTCTTCCCCGGTACCGTCGCCTCCGAGGCTGCGCACATCCCATGCCGCCCACCAACGCGCCGCGGCTCAGCGCCTGCGTGATCACCTTGAACGAAGCCGATCGCATTGCGGCATGCCTCGAGTCGCTGTCGTTCTGCGATGAAGTGGTGGTGGTCGACTCGGGTTCCACCGACGACACCCGCGGGATTGCCGCCGCACGTGGCGCGCGCGTCGTCGAGCACGCGTTCGAGGGATTCCGTGCGCAAAAGGATTTCGCGGTGGGGCAGGCGCGCCATGAGTGGGTGCTCTGCCTCGATGCCGACGAACGCGTCACGCCCGCATTGCGCGCGTCCATTGAAGCGGTGCGCGACCGCGGATTCGATCACTTTGCCGGCTTCCGTTTTGCACGCAGCACCGAATATTTCGGCGCGTTCCTTCGACACGGCAATGCCTATCCCGACCGCGTGCTGCGCCTGTTCGACCGCCGCCGTGGAGGCTGGCGTGGGGGTCGCGAAATCCACGAGCATGCCGTGGTCGATGGCGACGTGGCCACGCTCGCCGGTGACCTGGAACACGTTGCCTACCGTTCGCTGGACGACCAGCTCGCGCGTTATCGGCGTTACGCCGCCATGATGGCCACCCACATGCACGCGAGCGGCCAGCGCGCACGTCTGCACAACCTCGTCGTGAATCCCGCGTGGCGGTTCCTGCGCGGCTACGTGTTGCGCGCCGGGTTCCTCGATGGCTGGCGTGGCTTCCTGTTCGCGTGCATGGAAGCCGACTACGTGCGTGAAAAGTTCGCACGGCTGTGGCTGCTGCAACACGCGGCCGACGGGGCGTAGTCGCGGAACGGGACGGCAACTGGCAAAATGAAGGGTCGCCTTTCGCTGGCAATGGTTGCCGCGAACGACAGGATTCGCAGTGAGGCATTCATGAAGACCGCATTGATCACGGGGGTGTCCGGCCAGGACGGCGCCTACCTGACCAGGCTGCTGCTGGAAAAGGGTTACAAGGTTTACGGCGCGTACCGGCGCACCAGTTCGGTCAACTTCTGGCGCATGGAAGACCTGGGCGTCGCCGCGCACCCGAACCTGGAACTGGTCGAATATGACCTGACCGATCCGGGTTGCAGCCTGCGCCTGATCGAAAAGGCCCAGCCGGACGAGGTCTACAACCTCGCCGCGCAAAGCTTCGTCGGGGTGTCGTTCGAGCAACCGATCACCACCGCCGAGATCACCGGCCTCGGGGCGTTGCACCTGCTGGATGCGATCCGCACGGTGAAGCCGGACACACGGTTCTACCAGGCTTCGACGTCGGAGATGTTCGGCAAGGTGCAGGCGGCGCCACAGAACGAACACACGATGTTCTGGCCGCGCAGTCCTTATGGCGTGGCCAAGCTG
>Ga0209178_1000493_pt1 | contig 11595 bp, 9 predicted proteins | sample GAAS200_FD_187521 | JGI IMG/M metagenome (GOLD analysis project Ga0209178, IMG submission 187521) | Agricultural soil microbial communities from Georgia to study Nitrogen management - GA AS200 (SPAdes) (version 2) | ecosystem: Environmental > Terrestrial > Soil > Agricultural land | place: USA... | reverse complement strand
AGAGCTTGGGAGCAAAAGCCGTTCGCGTGAAAAACAAGAGTGTCGCGGCGGGCGCGGCGATGTTTGTCCGCGATAAGAAAGTAACGCAGGTGATTTTCGGCCGCTCTGCGGCGGATGGCTGGCGAAGCTTCCTTTATATGAACGCGATCAACCGGTTTTTGTCGGACGCTCCGGCGGTCGATGTCCATATCGTCACGCAGGACTCAACGGATTAGGTTTTAGCTCCGATGTTGGAATCGGCTCGGCTGGCCCTGTCGATCTGCTCCTGAACGTGTTTGCGGAATTCGGCGGGATGCGCGATCTTCCGAAATGGATCGGGCGTTCCGCCCGTTCCGTGAATCACGACGGTTCCATACCCCAACATCCGCCCCCAAAGCGGCTCATCAATGCCGATGCTCTCCACATTGGGGAGCATGATCTCGAGCGAGCGCCGGTCTGCCATACCCGTTTTGATGATCACGCGGCGGTTCGTGACGGCCATCTCAGTCGCTTTGCGCTTCATTACGGCGTAAAGACAATAGACGAGTGCACTCGCAACCAGAAGCGTCCCGAGTTCGATTTTTCCGACGAAATGTCCGACGACGAAAATTGCGATGCCGCCCCCGAGTACCACAGCCACAGCGACGAAGGGCCAAAAGAGCACTGTCCAGTGCACGCCCGTGCGAAAAATCAGCTTCTCGCCGTCGATCAGGTTCTTTTCAACGTAGCTCATCGCTAGTCCTCTGGTCGTCCCTTCACCAAATCATTTCCATAAGCTTTTCGGCAAATATACTGCCACGATTCCGCTCCTATGGACCGGTTCATTTCCCGGCAAGCATGTGATATTGCGCACAGACAAAACACCGCGCGGACGGCAATATCTAATCGCTTTAAATTGTGCTACGCTTTTGCATCGGTGGTGTTTCGCGGAGGAAGCCGCCGCTTCGGCAGCACCTCAGCAACGCACCTCGCTTCTTTTTCGTCTAAATAGACAGGACCCGACCGATCATGGCCACAAGTACTATTGTTCCGCCCGCCTCGACCACGAAGCGCAAACGCGAAGTGATCGATCAGGCAGTAATTCGATTCTGCGGTGATTCCGGTGATGGCATGCAGATCACCGGGAGCCAATTCACCAACACCGTCGCACTCTACGGCAACGACCTTGCCACGCTTCCCGACTTCCCGGCAGAGATTCGCGCGCCCGCGGGCACGCTTCCAGGCGTCAGCGGCTTCCAGGTTCATTTTTCCTCCAACGACGTGTATACGCCGGGCGATAGCGTCGATGCGCTCATTGCGATGAATCCGGCCGCTCTGAAGATGAATTTGCCTGACTTGAAGAAGAACGGCATCCTGATCGTCAATCTCAACGATTTCGGCGAGACAGACCTGCGCAAAGCGCAGATGACCTCAAATCCACTCGAAGATCACTCGCTAGACGGCTACCGTCTTTTCCCAGTCGAACTGACGCGCCTCACGCGCGCCGCACTGAAGGAGCTGGGTCTCGACGCCAAGAGCGCGGACCGTTGCAAAAATTTCTTCGCGCTCGGCATGTGCTACTGGCTCTACAACCGCTCGATGACGCCGACGCTCCACTGGATCGAAAGCAAATTCGGGAAAAAGCCCGAACTGGTTCGTGCCAATCATCTCGCCATGAAGGCGGGGTATAGCTATTGCGAAGCGACGGAAGCATTCCAGATCACATACGAAATTCCGCCGGCGAAGCTCTCACCCGGGCTTTACCGCAACATCAGCGGAAACGTCGCGCTCGCGCTTGGTTTTGTCGCTGCCTCGCAGAAAGCCGGCATTCCGCTCTTCCTGGGCTCGTATCCGATCACTCCCGCGTCGGACATTCTGCACGAGCTTTCGATGTACAAGGATTTCGGCGTAATTACGTTTCAAGCCGAAGACGAAATCGCCGCGATTACGTCCGCCATTGGAGCGGCATATGCCGGCGCCCTTGGGCTCACCACAACTTCCGGTCCGGGTATGGCTCTTAAGACAGAGGCCCTCGGACTCGCCGTCGCGGTCGAATTGCCGCTCGTGATTTGTGACATCCAGCGTGGCGGGCCTTCGACTGGTTTGCCCACGAAAACCGAGCAAGCCGATCTCTTGCAGGCGCTCTTCGGCCGTAACTCCGAAGCGCCCATTCCCGTCCTCGCGCCCGCAACCCCCGGCGACTGCTTCTGGATGGCCCTCGAAGCGAGCCGCATTGCGATCAAATACATGGTGCCGGTGATCATTCTCTCCGACGGTTATCTCGCCAACGGCGCCGAGCCGTGGAAGATTCCACAGCTTTCCGAATTGCCGGAAATTCCCGTGCATTTCGAAACCAATCCCGAAGGTTTCAAGCCCTATCGCCGCGACCCGCAAACGCTCGCCCGCCCGTGGGCGATTCCCGGCACGCCTGGCCTCGAACACCGCATTGGCGGCCTCGAAAAACAGGACGTGACCGGAAACGTGAATTACGAGCCGCTGAACCACGAGCACATGGTCCGCACTCGTGCCGCGAAAGTCGAGGCCATCGTTCAGGAAGTGCCGGACGCGATGCCCGAGGGCGATTCTTCAGGCGATTTGCTGATCGTCGGATGGGGCTCAACTCATGGGCCTATCACCGCCGCGCTGAAGGCGCAACGTGCTCGCGGCCGTCGCATCGGACATGTGCATCTGCGCTATCTGAATCCGCTTCCCAAGAATTTGGGCGATATCCTCATGCGCTACGACAACGTGCTCGTGCCTGAAATGAACATGGGGCAATTGGTCATGATTCTTCGCGCGAAATACCTTGTCGACGCGAAGGGCTACAACAAAATTCAAGGCAAGCCGTTCAAGCAGTCCGAACTCGAACGCAAGATTGAGGAAATCCTCGGCTAGATTTTGCGGGCGCTTTGAGTCGTCATTCTGAGCGAAACGAAGAATCCCTCTGCTTCCGCCCAGCGAGGAAATAGGAGCAACAATGACCACGGCAACATTGCCGGTTTACTCGAAAAAAGATTTTCAGACCGATCAGGAAATCCGCTGGTGCCCTGGCTGCGGCGACTACGCAATTCTCTCCGCCGTGCAGTCCGTCTTCGCTGAACTCGGCGTTCCACGCGAAAAGTTCGTTATGATTTCGGGCATTGGCTGCTCGAGCCGATTCCCCTATTACATGAACACCTTCGGCTTCCACACGATCCATGGCCGCGCCCCGGCAATCGCCACTGGCCTGAAAATCGCGCGCCCCGATCTCGACGTTTGGGTTGCAACAGGCGACGGCGATTCGCTGTCAATCGGCGGCAACCACACGATCCACATGCTGCGCCGCAACGTCGGCCTGAAAGTTCTGCTTTTCAATAATCGTATTTACGGCTTGACTAAGGGCCAATACTCGCCGACATCCGAAATCGGCAAGAAAACGAAATCAACTCCGTACGGCACCGCCGACCGCCCGTTCAACCCTATTTCGCTCGCCATCGGTGCCGAAGCCACGTTTGTTGCGCGTTCTGTTGACGTCTTTCAAGCGCACTTGAAAGACACGCTAAAGAAAGCGGCTGCCCATCGAGGCTCGGCCTACACGGAAATCCTGCAAAACTGCAACATCTTCAATGACGGCGCGTGGGAAGACCTGACCGAAAAAGAGGCGCGCAGCGAACACATCGTAATGCTCGAACACGGCAAGCCGCTCATTTTCGGCAAGAATCGAGACAAAGGCATCCGCATGAATGGTATCGATCTCGAAGTCGTTCAACTCGGCAACGGCGTCACCGAAGCCGACTTGCTCGTCCATGACGAAAAACATCCACGCGCGGCATACGCATTCCTGCTGGCGCACATGGAGGAGCGTCCCGGCTTCCCCACTCCGATCGGTGTGTTGCGTTCATGGGAACACATCCCCCGTTACGAAGATCTTATCGCCGAGCAACTGGCCGAAGTTCAAGCCAAGCGCGGCAAAGGTGACCTGGGCAAGTTGCTCCGCGGCGGCGATACGTGGGAAGTTCGTCCGTAAGCAGCCGTGGGTAATTTCCCTGAGAATACAAAAGGCCGGTTCACAAGGTGGACCGGCCTCTCTAGTTTTATGATGTCAATTCTGTTTGGTGCGCTCCGTATCGCTTCCGCGTACTCTGATCCTCGTTCCGCGCACTTCGAGATCGGCCGGATCGGCGCCCATCGTACCGGGTCCACCAATACTCGTTTTCGGAGACTTTCCCGCGCCATCGCGCGTGGTCGGCGCACCATCCACGGAAATTTGCCAACGGAAAAGCTTCGCGCCGTAACGATCCATGAGGTGCTTTGTCTGTTCCATCGCCTCGTCGTCGGATGGCCTGACGATCACCATCGTATAGTCCTCTGGCGAATCTGACTGGTCATCCTTCGGCTGCGGCACCACTCCGATTCCTCGCACATCGTGCGAAGCGTCGTTCACCACCTCCACCTGCTCGCCTGAAATTCCCAAGAGTTCCAGTTCGCGCACCACTTTCCCCGCCGCCGTGTATGTATCGAAAACTCCCGCCGCTGTTCGATTCATGGCCGTGATCCCCGTGCCCCGCCTTCACGAAAAAGTATGCGGGTGTGCTCCCCACCGGCCCATAAGGAAAAACCATTAAGTAACTTTTCCCTATCCATTACCCGAAATGTAGGCTAAAGACGGCATGCTTGTAGGAATTTTCTGAACTGTGATGAAGATAAGCCGGCGAGAGGATCAGTGCGAGGCGGTATTCATGGCGACCGTGGCTGCGGTCGTCGCAGGTAGCGCAGGCATTTCCTTCAGAGCCACATCGCGCGCCGCTGCGAATTCGCTCCAATTTCCTTTCGACACCGGGTCGGCGGTCGGCAGTTTCAGACGCTCGAAATTCAAAAAGCTCCCGTGGAGCTCGATACGGAAATCAAGATGCGGCCCCGTGGCCAGTCCCGTCATCCCGACAAGACCGATCCGGTCGCCCTGCGCCACGTGCTCGCCGTTGTGGACCAGAATGCGCGAAAGATGCATGTAATACGTCGTATAGCCGTTCGCATGCTGAATCTTCACCAGGTTTCCGTCTTCGCCCTTGCGGCCGGCAAAAACCACGCGGCCCGCGCCGATTGCTTGCACCGGCGTGCCGATGGGCGCGCCATAATCGGTCCCAAGATGCGGCCGGCGAATCTTCAGAATCGGATGAAAGCGGCTCGCGCTGAAATGCGAAGTAATCGGCGCAGCAAACTTCAGCGGCGAATGCAAAAACGCGCGTTTCATCGCCTGCCCGTTCGGCTGGAAGTAAGCCGGATTGCCTGCGGCATCGTGAAAAAGTACCGCCTCGTACGAACGCCCCTCGTTCACGTATTGGGCCGCAAGCACGCGCCCGTATGAAAGCAGCGTCCCATCGGGCAAAACTCGCTTTTCCACCACAATGCGAAATCTATCGCCGGGTTGCGCGTCCGTGTAAAAATCCAAGTCAAACGCAAAAATATCCGCGATTCGCATCGCGAGCTCTGGTTTTTCGCCGGCGTCGATCACCGATTGGAACAACGAATCGTGGACTTCGCCCGCCACGCCCGCTGTTTCGGTTTTTGAGGGAATCGTTTCGATATCCGAATGAACGTCGTCTCCGCGGGTATCGATTGCAAGCAGATGATCGTCATCGATCCGGTAGCGCACTTCGCGCAATTCGCCCAGCAATGAGCGCCCAATCGAAATCACATGTCCGGCCTGCACGTGCCGCAGATCGAAAACCGACTGCGCCGAATCGATCAATTGCGCTGCAGTGTCTCGCTCGATGCCAAAATTTTGGAGAATCGTTGCAAAGGGAAGCCCCGCAGGAACAATCTGTTGATTGAACAGGATCAGGCTCTGGATGTGCGCGGCCTCTGTCTTTGCCTGCGCCACTTGCGCACGGAAAACTCTGTCCGCTTGAAATCGCTTGTGGTACGACTCGCCCAGACACGTCGCCGCTGCCGCGAGAAAGACTGCCCAAAATGCGATCCTGATCCAGCTCAAAATTCCCCCAAGTGAACGCGGCGCCCCGAGGCAGGATAACGCAGCACGAAGTAAATCGAAAAGCGAAACTTCGCATTTCGACTGGATATGTTCTTTAAAAAACGTGCGTGCGGATGCGCAACGCGCCGGCTATCTACCGCGTGAAGCGGCCGGTCCCCTTGATCTTTTCCGCTCCGGCGCGCTGCAGACGTGCCTCCAAATCCTCGCGGGCATTCTCCGCGGGATCGATCACGCCGATCAGCAGCATGCCATTGGACACTTCCGGATCGTAGATTTTGTCTTTTCTCCAGCTCGGCAGGCCGGTAGTCACAAGAAGCGTAATCACCGTGGTGAGAATCGCGGAAAGCATCGTGAGTTCATACGTGACAATTCCCGTGGGCCACGGCGCTACGAGGGGCATCCCTCCCGTCGTCAGAGGAAATGGATACGCCACTTGCATATACCAAGCCAGCCAAAAACCCAGTGCGCCGCCGATAATCCCGCCGCAAGCTGCAATCTTGTACATGTTTGTTCTCATCGGCTTCACATGCATGAAGCCGTATTCTTCAAACGGTTGTGCCGTCATCACGACAATTCGTGCCGGCGCCACGCCGGCATCGCGCAACGAATCCATCGCGCGCTGTGCGTCCGCGGGAGTAGGAAACAATCCGTAAATGCTGTCGGCAGTTGCCATCAATCCGCTCCTGCTTCCCTTTGCGTTCGCAGGCGATCCGCAAGGCGCGACTGACCGTCCGCAAGTCTCGCAAGCTCCTCCGTCGCAGCCGGATGCTGACCGGCTTTCAACTCCCACACGGAAATAATCGGAATGAATTTCGCGAACAGCATGTAGAGCAAAGCCATCGCGGCAAACGTAGCGACAGTGATCGTGATCTCGGTCCAGGTCGGTCTGTAGGCCGACGCAGTCCAGGAAAATGCGAGATATTTGTGCGAAAGAGACGGCACGATAATCAGGAAGCGCTCCAGCCACATGCCGATCACCACGCCTATCGAGGCGATCACGCAGCCCGTAATGGTCCGCAGCTTCTTGATCGCAAGAAGTGGGAACGGAACGATGAAATTGCAGAACACCATGGTCCAGAAAAGCGGTGAAAATCCGCCGCGTTGCGTCATCCAAAATACGGCCATATCCGCAGGTTCGTTCCCGTACCAGGTCGTCAGCCGCTCCGACGCAACGAAGTAAACCCAGAGCAGGCTCATCACTAACAGCAGCTTGCCCAGATTTTCAAAATGTATCGGCAGCAAATATTCCTCGAGATGGAGGAATTTCCGCAGCATCGCCATTGCAATGATCAGTGCCGCGATTCCGCTGAAAATCGCGCCCGCCACAAAGTACGGCGCGAAGATCGTCGAATGCCACATCGGCACCGGCGCCATTGCGAAGTCCCAGGACACGATGCTGTGCACAGACACGGCCACCGGGATCACCGCAATCGCCATAATGTGCATCGCCGTTTCCAGTCGATGCCATTGCTTCGGCGTTCCGCTCCAGCCCAGAGCGAGCACCGAATAAATCTTCTTTCGGATATTCGACACCGCGCGGTCGCGAACCAACGCAAAATCGGGAATCATCGGCAGCAGCAGAAACGTTACGCTGCCGATCAGATAAGTATTGATAGCGAAAAAGTCCCACAACAAAGGCGAACGAATATTCGGCCAGATGCCGCGTTCGCTAGGATAGGGAAACAGCCAAAACGCCAGCCAGGGACGACCCAGATGAATCACGGGGAATGAAGCACCGATCGACAATGCAAAAACCGTGATTACTTCCGCGCAGCGAGTTACCGGACGCCGCCACGTCGCGTTACAAAGGCGCAGTATCGCCGAAATCAGCGTGCCGGCATGGCTTAACCCGATCCAAAAAACGAAATTCGTTATGTAGAATGCCCAGAACACGGGCCGCTGTATGCCTGCTAACCCTATTCCGTTGTAAATTTGTGAGCCGAACGCATAACCGCCCGCGGCAACAACAATGAACAGCAGAATCAGGACCAGCCGATAGGTAATCGACGTCGTTCCCAGCGGACGCAGCAGATCCTCATTAATCTGTTCAGGAGTTTTCTGCAGCATTCTGCGTCCCGTTCCACGAATCTCGTTTCAAATACGTCACATGCGGTAGCGTGCCCGTCTCTTCCAGCAGCTTTGTCGCGCGGTTAGACCGTGCCAGCCGCGATACTTCGCTTTGCGGATCGTTGAGATCGCCGAAAACCATGGCCTTTGGCGCGCACGTCTGCACGCACGCGGGTGCGAATTCCCCATCCTTCAGCGGACGCTTTTCCGCCTCCGCCTGAATTTCGGCCGCTTTGATGCGCTGCACGCAGAATGTGCATTTCTCCATCACGCCAACGCCGCGTACCGAAACATCTGGATTCAGTTGCAGATTGAGCGGCTCGTCCCACACGGGATTGAACCAGTTGAAAAACCGTACATTGTAGGGGCAGGCGTTTGCGCAATACCGAGTACCGATGCAGCGATTGTAGACTTGCCCGTTCAGCCCCTCGGACGTGTGATAGCTCGCAAACGTGGGGCATACCGGCTCGCAAGGAGCTTCACCGCACTGCTGGCAAAGCACGGGCATAAACTTCGCGGTCACGTTGGGAAAATCGCCCTCGTAATATCGCTCGACGCGAATCCAGTGCTTCGCGCGGCCGCGCGCCGCCTCTTTTTCCCCAACCGTGCTGATATTGTTCTCGGCATGGCACGCCACGACGCAAGCTTCGCAGCCCGTGCAGCGGTCCAAATCGATCACCATTCCCCATTGCCGCGCCATCAGCTTTTCCTCTCCAATTGGCCAATCATGAGCAGAATGCCGTCATCCTTCAGGGTCTGTGCTTCGAGCACGATCGTACCCTTGGAGGCACGCCTGTTTTCACCCTTCGTTTTCATACCATCTGAGCGAAGCGAAGGATCCCTCTTGGCTGCTCCCGGGATGCTCGTTAGTGTCTACTCGCATCACGGTGTCCTACCGGCGCTGCTTCTGATCCTCTGCCTCGCGCAGACTCCCGCCGAAGAGGACCAGCTTCCCTTCTCCGGCTTTCGAAATCTTCACGCGCGTCGCGCCCCAAGCCAATGCGCCGTTCTCAGTCGTCAGCGGCGCGAGAATCGCTATCGGATTCGCCCCGCGTCCACTTGCAAATCGCGTGAAATGGTCGTGCCCTTGCCCCACTGGTATCGCAATCGCATCGGGAGCAATCGCGGGCGAGATCATCGCAGGCGCACGCACACTCCCGTGCTGCGAAGCCACCTCAACCAGATCCGCCTGCCCGATCCCCAACTTCTGCGCCGTCACCGGATTAATTTCCACCCAACTTCCCCACATCGCGCTCGACATGGGGTCGGGCACCTCCTGCATCCACGGCAAATGCGCCAGCGAACCGTCATACATCATCTGCGAGGCAAACGGCAGGAGGTGCAACGGAAACTGCGTGACATCGCCATCGAACTGTGGCGCAGAAGTTTTTGCTGCCGCGCCAGATTTGCCCGGGCGAACCGGTGCTCCTTCGCTCACGCTGCTCCACCATCCGCCCGCTGCTTGCACTTTCGTCCAGAAATCGTCGGCGCTCGTGCCCGTCACCGAGCCATTCTTCGAGTTCTGATATTGCGCAAATGACGTTTTCAGCGCGTCCTGATAGGTCTTCCACGGTAGGGCCTTCGCCGCATCGCCGCCGGCTTGCTGCGCTACGGTGAGCAGAATGTCCGGCATCGGTTTCGTATCGTGTATCGGGCTCATCGCGGGCGGCGCAACGCTCGCCATAGTCCGCGTCGTGCCCGATTCAGGCGAACTATCAACCCAGGATTCGAGCGGCGAACTGTCAGGCAAAATTAAATCCGCCAGAATGCTCGTCTCGTCAACGAAACTGCCAAAACTCGCTATGAACGGCACCTTCTGCAATGCCTCTTTCACTTGCCACGCCGCTGGCGTGGCGAAGACTGGATTCGCGCCGTAAAGCAGCAAGGCCTTAGGCGCGCCCGCACCCGAATTGATCTGTTGCACCAGGTCGCGAATTGAAGTTTTTGCATTCGATGCGGCAGCCGCATTGCTGCCGCTATTCACGGCAGTTGGAGCAAACTCTATTCCGCCCGGTTTTCCAACGCTTCCCAGCAGCGCATTCAGCGCATTCACTGCGAGAGCGGCAAAAAGTCCGTTCGTTTGTGCAGTCGCGAGATCACCGATCAAGACTACCGCTGGCGAGCTCGCCGCAAGCTCGCGCGCGATGCGCCTGATCGTCGCCGCGCTGACGCCGCTCTGTGACGCAATCTTCTCCGGCGCAAAATCGGCCAATCCGGCCGACCATCCATCGATTGCCGACCCGGACGCGCCCGCAGCATTCGCCGGCCGCAACTTTTCGCCAAGAATCACGTGCGCCAAGCTGAGCGCCAACGTGGCTTCCATTCCCGGCGGACACGCGATCCATTCGTCCGCGTTCGCTCCAGTCTGCGACATCCGCGCCTCGACCTGCACGAATTTTCCGCGCTGCCCGGACCGCCCTTGCCGCATCTTTCCGTAGCCAACCGACTGCGCCACCGGCGAATTCCACGTACCGAGGAAATCCGCACCAAACGAAATCACGTAATTCGATTGCGAAAGATCCACCGTCGGCATCGCCGCAACGCCGAAGCTTTGCGCATTGGCCTCGACAAGCACGCTACGATCGAATAGTTCAAATTCGATAGCGCTGCCTCCGAATGCCTCGGCGAATTTGTTGACGATCGTCTTCCGCTGCCCTTGCAGCGGCTCCGTCAGAAATACAAGGCCGCCCTTCTGCTTCGCGCTAGCTAATAGAGCAAGCTGCGTCTGCAAACGTTTCAACGCTTCGTCCCACGAAATCGCTTGATACTCACCCGATCCGCGCGCGCCGCTCAGCGCCAATGGGCCCTTAATACGATCGGGATGATAGGTGACCTGTAGCGCCGCCTGACCGCGCGGACACAACTTGCCCTGGCTGACGGGGTGCGCCGGATTGCCCTCAATCTTTTTCGCCAGTCCCATCTTGATCAATCCCAGCTGGCCGTTGCGTACCACCTGCGCTTCGCCCTGCATCACGCGCACGAGCGTGCCGCAGCCACTCTGGCAAAGAGTGCAAACGCTCGGCTTCCACGTCGCGACTCCGGGAACCAGATCTTCTTCCGGAATGAACCGGATAAGCTGGTGGTCCGGATTGCCGCAGCCCTCCAGCGCCGCCGCCGCACCGCCCGCTGCCGAAATTTTTAAAAAGTCACGCCGCTGCATCAGCTTTTCCCTGCTTCCTTGCTTGCTTCCAGTGTCTTTGCCTGCTTTTTCCCTGCTTCGTGTTTACCTGTTTCGCGTTTCGCTGCTTCCCTCTGTGCCTCTGTGTGTCTTTGCTTCTGGGCCGTGCTTCTGTGCTCCTGCAACATTACTCGTGCACCAAACTAAAATTCGTCCCGCGAAGCGTTTTGTCCTTTACCTCCTTTACTTCCTATACCTCCTTTGCCTCCTCAGTAGTGGCACGTCACGCAATCAATCGAAACTTTGCGCTGCTGATGGCACGTAATGCAGAAACCCATCGTGTGATCCACGGCACGCACCGCAACCGTCTGCTTCGTCATATCTCCATGGCACGTCGCGCAATCCACTCCCGCGCGAATATGTGGCGCATGATTGAACTTCACGTGCGCCGAGGGCTGAAACCCGTAAACACGCTGCCACG
>Ga0209178_1000490_pt1 | contig 11637 bp, 14 predicted proteins | sample GAAS200_FD_187521 | JGI IMG/M metagenome (GOLD analysis project Ga0209178, IMG submission 187521) | Agricultural soil microbial communities from Georgia to study Nitrogen management - GA AS200 (SPAdes) (version 2) | ecosystem: Environmental > Terrestrial > Soil > Agricultural land | place: USA... | reverse complement strand
ATTCTGGTGTTCCCCGCCCTGTTCACCGCCGGTATGTCCCTGGTGGACACTACCGACTCAATCCTGATGCTCGGCGCCTACGGCTGGGCGTTCACGACGCCGATCCGGAAGCTCTACTACAACCTGACCATCACCTTCGTCTCGGTGGTCGTTGCGCTGCTCGTCGGCGGGATCGAGGCCCTGGGCCTGGTGGGCGCGAAGTTGGGGCTCACGGGCGGGTTCTGGCGGATGATCACGACGCTCAACGGCAACTTCGGGTCAATCGGCTATCTCATCATCGGCGTGTTCGTAGTCAGCTGGATCCTGTCCGTGGGGATTTACCGGCTGAAGGGCTACGATAAACTCGAACCGGTCCCGGTGCGTAGGGATGCACCATGATTCCGATCCAGGCGATGATGTGGCTCTGGGTGCTCTGGCTCGTCAGCTGGTGGGGGGCGGCGTTCTGGAGTGACCGGGCGGTGAAGGGCCCGGGCGCGGGACCCCAGGTCGCGTACAACCTGCTCACCGTCGCCGGCGGCGTCCTCCTGTTCGCCGTCGATTCCCGCGACACCATCCTGCGACTCCCGCCGGCCGCCCGGTGGGGAACCCTCGGCCTCGCGGTCGCCGGTTTCCTGTTCGCCTGGTGGGCCCGGATCACTCTGGGCCGGTTCTGGGCGCGGAACGTCTCCCGGAAAGCCGATCACCGGGTGATCGAGAACGGACCCTATGCGCTGGTCCGTCACCCCATCTACACGGGGATCATCACGGCGACCGTCGCGACGGCGCTGCTCAAGGCAACGTGGATCGCGTGGGCCGGCGTCGTGGTCATGACCATCGGCTGGTACGTCAAGGCCCGGCTCGAGGAGCGCTTTCTGCACGGCGAGCTCGGAGAGGCATACGACGCCTACCAGCGCCGCGTACCCATGCTGGTCCCGTTCATCTGAGAGTCCGGCGCGCCGGGCCGCCGGGTCGGGGCGACGAGTCGAGGTAGCGCCTGTTGCAGGCTGCATCGACCTTGGTGGCTGACCCAACCGGAGTCCCCATGACCGCCGCCGCCCGTCCCGGATTCAGACTCACACCCCTCCAGGCCATTCTGTACGGCGCTCTCACCGTCGCGGTGCTCGACATCGCCGACGCGTTCATTTTCTACGCGTTCTACGGGGCCACGCCGATCCGGATACTTCAATCCATTGCGGTCGGAGTGTTGGGACGCGACGCCGCGTACCAGGGCGGCGCCGCCACGGCTCTCCTCGGCGGGGCCTTCCACTGCTTGATCTCGCTATCGATCGTGACGGTGTTCTACGTTGCCGCGACGAAGCTGCCGGTGTTGACCCGGCGGCCGTGGATGTCAGGGACGATCTATGGGTTGTTGGTCTACGCGACGATGTACTTCGTGGTGCTGCCCCTCTCCCGCGTCGGCATGCCGCACTACAGGCATCTGGGACCGCCCCTCGACGAGATTCTCATCCATATTTTCGGGGTCGGGATCCCCGCGGCGTTTTTTGTTCGCGCCGCGGGGCCCGGGTCACCTAGCGGCTCTTGATGAAGGTGCCGTTCTGCAGCTCAGCATACGCCTGGCGCAGCTCGTCCGTCGTATTCATCACGATCGGACCGTACCACGCCACCGGCTCCTCCAGGGGCCGGCCCGAGACCAGGAGGAACCGGATCCCTTCGTCTCCGGCCTGGACGGTGACCTCATCGCCGCCGCCGAACAGCACGAGTGACCGGTTGCCGGTCTTGTCGTAGGTGGCCACGGCGTCAGGCCCCGTGCCTTCGGTCAGCACCGCGCGGGGCTGAGAGGAGTCCCGGAAGCTTCCCGAGCCGTCGAACACGTAGGCGAAGGCATGACGCGCGGCCTCGACGGGCAGCGTCTTTTTCTTCCCGGGTGGCACCCAGACGTCGAGGTACCGCGGATCGGCAGCGACGCCCTCCACGGGGCCCTTCTTCCCCCAGAAATCGCCGACCACCACGCGCACCGTGGTGCCGTCGTCGTCGGTGACTTCGGGAATGTCCTTGGCCAGCACGTCCTGATAGCGCGGGTCGGTCATCTTCAACCGCTTGGGCAGATTGGACCACAGCTGGAAGCCGTGCATCAGGCCCTTCTGGTCTCCCTTGGGCATCTCCTGGTGGAGAATTCCGCTCCCCGCGGTCATCCATTGGACGTCGCCGGCACCCAGCGAGCCACGGTTCCCGAGCGAGTCCCCGTGCTCGACGGTGCCCTTGAGGACATAGGTGATCGTCTCGATGCCCCGGTGCGGGTGCCACGGGAACCCCGCCAGGTAATCGGCCGGGCGGTCATTGCGAAAATCGTCGAACAACAGAAAGGGATCGTATTCCTTCGTATCGCCGAACCCGAACGCGCGCCGCAGCTTCACGCCGGCGCCTTCCATGGTGGGTTGGGATTCAATAATTCTTTCTACCGGACGCAGAGACACCTGAACCTCCGAAATGAAAAGTCAACTGCAGTTCCCTCTAAACGCCCGTCTGAATCCGCAAGTTCCCCGTCGTCTTCCCAGGCTGGAAGCCTGGGCTCGGCGGTGCACACGCTTCAGCGCGTGAAGACTAGATTTTCGTGATGCCACGCATCGCCCTCGCGACCTACGCGGCGTACCCCGACCTCCCCGCCGACGATCAGATCCTGCAGCAGGCCCTCGAGCACCGGGGGGCGCGGGCCCTCGCCGTCCGGTGGGATGCCGAGCTCGACTGGGCGGCCTTCGACGCGGTCGTGGTCCGCTCCTGCTGGGACTATCACCTGCGCCACGAGGAGTTTCTCCGGTGGATCGACCGCGTGGAGCGCGCGGGGGCGGTCCTCCACAACGCACCCTCCATCCTGCGCTGGAATTCGGACAAGCGCTACCTGCGTGACCTCGAGCGGGCCCGGGTGGACGTCGTGCATACACGATGGAGTGACGAGCGCCCGTCCCGGAGCCTCTCGGCGTTGCTCGCGGAAGAAGGGTGGGATGACGTGGTGATCAAGCCCGCGGTGTCCGCCTCCGCCAACGACACGTGGCGCGTGCCCGCGGGTGCCGCCGGCGACTGGGAAGCCCGGTACCAGGAGATGGCCCGCCGCGGTCCGATCCTGATCCAGCCGTTCGTGCCGGAGGTCTCCTCCGACGGGGAATGGTCGCTGGTGTTCATCGGAGGCGAGTTCAGCCATTCCATGCTCAAGCGCCCCGCACCGGGAGACTTCCGCGTGCAGACCGAATGGGGCGGAAGCCAGGTGGCGACGCCGGCGGACGCCGGCGTGGTTCGGGTCGCGCATGACCTGCTCCGAAAGATCCCGGGGGGCCAGGTGCCTTCCTATGCGCGGGTCGACGGGTGCGTGATCGCCGGCCGGTTTCGCCTGATGGAGCTCGAGGTGCTCGAGCCCACGCTCTATTTCACCGAAGGGCCCGCCGCCGCCGAGCGGCTCGCGGACCTGGTACTCGCGGGGACCTGATCAAGACGCTGGTCCGCTGGATCGCGTGGCCCTTCATCGTGCTCCTGGCGCTGGCCCGGTGGGCCGGGGGCACCTTCCTGGTCGCGAGCCTCGCGCTCTTCCCGGTGGCACTGGTGGCGGAGCTGGTGGTCCGGAAGCACCACCTGTGGAAGGAACACCTGGTCACCGCGGCGGAGGTGGCGCTGGTGATCGGGGCCCTGGTAGGCGCCGCCGCCTGGCTGGGCCGCGACTACCTGCCACGGAGATTCCGATGACCGGTCCACCGGTCTCACTCACCGCCCAAGGCGTCGCGTCACTCCGGGCCGCGCATCAGCTGATCGACGACCTCCCGCGGATCCTCGACGATCCGGTCTCGGTGCAGCTCGTCGGCCCCGAATTCGTCGCGCGCATCCGGGAAAACCCGGAACGCCTCCGCGAGCCCCGGCTGGCCGCCCTGCGCTGCCATGTACTGCTGCGTTCGCGGTATTCGGAAGACCGCCTCGCGGTCGCCGTTCAGGGTGGGACCCGCCAGTGCGTCATCATCGGTGCGGGACTCGACACCTTCGCCTACCGTCAGCCACCGTGGGCTTCGGGCGTGCGGATCTTCGAGGTCGACCACAAGGCCAGCCAGGACACTAAGCGGGAGATGCTCGCGAAGGCCGGGATCGAGATACCGGCGAACCTCACCTACGTGGAGCTGGACATCGAACGGCTGCCGCTGCGCGAGACACTCGTGCGCGCGGGCCTCGATCCCGGGCGCCCCGCGTTCTTTTCGTGCCTGGGCGTTCTGGTATACCTGACCCACGACGCCGTCCGAGCCCTGTTCCGACTGGTGGCCGGCTTCCCCTCCGGTTCCGAGCTGGTGCTCACCTACGCCGGGTGGGAGAGCAGTGACGACAATCCTGCATCGCTCGCGACCCGCGCGAAGACCCTTGGGGAACCGTGGCTATCGAGATTTTCGCCGGAGGAGCTCGTGCATGAGCTGCGCGGAGCCGGGTTCCGCGACGTCGAGTTCCTCAGTCGCGAGGCCGCGGCGGAATACGTGGGGACCCGCCGAGACGGCCTGGAGCCGCCGCCGTTGGTTCGGATCGTCAGCGCGAGAGTGTAGCGGCAACTGGAATCCGAATTGGCGCCGGTTGCGCCCCCACCGTTTGAATGGGACTTTACGAAATGCTCGAAGAAATCCAGCGGCTCTACCAGCACCTGGCCTGGGCGGACGAGCGGGCACTCACCGCGCTCCGTGAGTCGGACGCCCGCCCGCCCAAGGCGCACGAGCTCTATTGCCACGTCCTGGGCGCCGAGCATGTGTGGTTGGCGCGGCTTCGGGAGACGAAGCCGGAGGTGAAGGTCTGGCCCAACCTGACGCTCGAGCAGTGCGGTACGCTGGCCCGCGACAACCAGGCCGCCTTCGGCCGCTTCCTGGCGCGCCTCGATCCGTCGGCGCTCACCCGGGAAGTGACCTACATCAACAGTGCGGGGGATACGTTCCACTCGCGCATCGACGACATCCTCCTGCACGTCGCCCTGCACGGCGCCTATCACCGGGGTCAGGTGGCCCTGCTGATCCGCGAGGCGGGGTACGTCCCGTTGCCGACGGATTACATCGCGTTCGTCCGCGGCGCCCCGGCGGCGACCAGACAGCCCGGCTGAGGGATCCCTAGAACGCCGGCCTCCGCGACAGCCGCTCCGTGATGAGCGCCCTCACCTGGGCGAGCTCTTCACCCTCAAGTTGAAGCCGGGGCGGACGCACCCGCGCGCTGCCCTTCCCCACCTCCTCCTGCACCAGCTTGATGAGCTGAACGAACTGGGGCACGGTGTCGAGGCGCAACAGCGGCAGAAACCAGTCGTAGAGTTTCCAGGCCTCCTGCGCCTTGCCGGCGATGGCGAGGTCGAAGAGCCGGACTGATTCGACCGGCAGCGCGTTCACGAGGCCCGCCACCCAGCCGACGGCGCCCATCGCCACGCTCTCGAGCACGACGTCGTCCATCCCGACGAGGATCCGGATCCGGTCCCCCAGCGCACCGCGGATGGCCGCGACCCGGCGCACGTTGCCGCTCGAGTCCTTGGTGGCGTGCAGGTTGGAGTGCCGTTTGCAGAGACTCACGAGCTGCTCCGGGGACACGTCGACGCCGTAAGCGACCGGATTGTTGTACAGCATGCATGAGAGCCCCGTTGCGCCGATCACCGCGCCGTAGTGCGCCTCCGTCTCCCGGTCATCCCCGACATAGACATACGCCGGCAACGCCATCAGCCCGTCGCACTTCGCCTTCTCGGCGGCCTTGGCGAGGGCCACGCACTCGGCGGTCGCGAGTCCGGCAATGCCTGCCACCAGGTGCCCCCGCGACCCGAGCGCCTCGCGGCAGACCTCGAGGATCCGGACCTTCTCCGCGAAGGCCAGCGTCGCCGACTCGCCGAGGGAGCCGAGCGCCACGATGCCGCGGCAGCCGGAATCCATCATCCAGCGCACGTGGGTGGCGAGGGCCGATTCGTCGACCGAGAGATCGGACTTGAAGGGGGTGGTGATCGCGGGCAGGACGCCCGCCCAGTCACGTGGTTGCATCGGGAGACTCCAAAGTAGAAATCAGGGACGCCACGGGCGTCGGGACGACGGGAGAACGGACGGAATCTGGGGCCCAGCCGAACATCGCGTGAAGAGCGGCACCGCACACCCGGCCCTGACAGGGCCCCATGCCGGCGCGGGTGTAGAGCTTGGCCTGCCGCATGGTCCACGACTTGTCGAAGGCCGAACCAGGCACGTCCTCGCAGCGACAGACGATGGTGTCGGGTGCCGGGATCTCGACGGCGTCCAGTCTGAATGCCTCATCGAGCCGCCGGGCGTACGCGCGGCCTGCGTCGCGAGCCACGAGGAGACTCCGGGGCACCGGCTGACCGGCGGCATCGAGCCCCGTCACTTCCCCCTCGAGCAGCGCGAGATCCACTCCACCGACTCCGGTGGGCTCACCGGCACACCACACCCCGGTCCGCGACGTTTTCTGTAACTCGTCCACCACGACGACGCCTTCCCGCACTTCACACCCGGCCAGACGCGCGAGCTCGGTGTTGGGGACCAGGCCGGCGGCCGCGCCGAGGAGATCCACGGGTTCGGTCCAAGTGCGGCCACCCGCCGCAAAGGTGGCCGCCTGTACGCGAGAGTCGCCCGCCGCCGAGATCACACGCGTCCCCCAGCGGTATCGCGTCCCAGCGAACGACGCCCGGTAACGCATGCCCTGCCACAACTCTCCCGGCTTTCCAGCGAGAGACGCGGCGAATCGCAGCACCCGCGACGCCGGCGTGCGGTCGGCAACGACCACCAGTCGCGCGCCCGCCCGGGCAAGTGCCGCGGCCACCGGCAGCACCAGCGGGCCCGCGCCGGCCAGGGCGACGCGCTTGCCCGCCACCGACGCGCCTGACTTCACCAGGGCCTGAACGCCGCCGACACCCATCACATTCGGCAGGGTCCAGCCCGGGAAGGGCAGCAGGAGCTCGCGGGCGCCCGTCGCAATGACGACGTGAGGGGCGCGGACGCGCACGTGCTCGTTCCACCGGACTCCCAGAACCAGGGAGTCCTGAAGATCCACCACGGACGTCTCGGTCAGACCTTCCGCGCCGGAGCGGTCGAACCGGTCCAGCCAGCGCTGCGCCCTGGTGGGAAGCGATGCGCGGGAAAGGTGACGCCAGATCTGCCCGCCGAGGTGCGGTGCCTCGTCGAGCACCAGGACCCGCTTCCCGGCCTCGGAGGCCCGGGTGGCGGCGGCGATCCCCGCCGGGCCGCCGCCGATCACGACCACATCCACGGAGACGTCGCGGAGCCTAGTCACGCGTGGTCACCCGCATCCCGGGAGACACCCGTTCGAGACACGCCCGCCGCCCGCGTACGCCGTCGATGGTGACCCGGCACTCGAAGCAGATCCCCATGCCGCACACCGGACCGCGGGGCCGACCCGACACCGAGTCGCGGAAGGCGTCCTCTCCGGCGTTCAAGAGGGCCGCGGCGACCGTGATTCCCTCGGACACGTCAAGCAGCCGTCCATCCACGAGAATCGACAGAGTACGGGCCATCAGGACGTCACCCGGCGCCCGGGCGCGAACGGGACGGGGTCGATGGCCGGCTTCCGGCCGGCAATCAGGTCGGCGAGGAGTCCGGCCGTGCCGAGGGACGTCGTGATGCCGAGACCTTCGTGGCCAGCCGCGATCCACAGCCCCGGCGTCGGTTCCCAGCGGCCGATCAAGGGGAGCTTGTCCGGTGTCGCGGGCCGGAAGCCGGTCCAGATCCGGATGGCTTGCAGCTTCGAGAGCGCGGGCATGAACCGCTGGGCCCGGGACAGCATGGCCGCCACCAGCTGGCGATTCACGGACGCGTCCCAGCCCACGAGCTCGCGGGACGACCCGATGAGCACCTGCCCCGTCGCCCGCGGCTGCACGTTGAACGCCGCCGACTCGGCCGTCATGACATGCGCGGACTTCAAGTAGCCCATCTCCACGATCTGATGGCGGCAGAACCCGGGCGCGCGGTCGGTGATGACGAGGTGCCCTTTCCGCGGCACGATGGGAAGCTCGGGCGTGAGCCGCGCGGCGCCGGTTCCGGCGGCGTTCACGATCACGCCGGCACGCACGGTTCCGCCGGTGGTCGTCACCTCGTTGGCGCCCAGGACCAGGACTTCGGTGTGTTCGCGGAGCTTCGCGCCTTTGGACACGGCGCGGTCGAGCAGGGCACGCGCGGCGCCGGGCGGGTAGAGGATGGCGTCGCGCGGCGCGAGCAATCCCCCGGCGAGACCGGAGCGGAGATTCGGCTCGAGCTCCGCCACGCGCTTCCCATCCAGCCACTGCAACGGCATCCCCCGGCCGGCGTAGGCGCGGATTTTCTCCTCCACCCCTTCGAGCTGCATCTCGTCCTCAGCCACCCACAGCGTGCCCGCCGCGTCGTATTCAGCGGACGGCGGAAGCTCCGGGGCGAGGGATTTCCAGAGATCCAGTGAGTAGGCGGTAAGCGCGAGCTGAGCGGGGGAATCGTCCATCGCGACGAGGTGGCCCATGCCGGCGGCCGTAGCGCCCAGTGCCGCCGCGCCAGAATCCACGATCGTCACCCGGGCGCCGTCGTTCGCGAGCGCCTCCGCCACCGCCGCCCCTACGATCCCGGCTCCGACGACCACGGCGTCGGCCGTCGCGGCCGTCACGACGAGCTGAGGCCGCTCTGGAAAGGATCGGCGGGGTCGAAGTGCAGCTCGGTTTTGCCGGTGATGAAGGCCCGCCCGCGGATGTGCGGGATCAGGCCCTCGGCGCGGCGGGTGAGCCAGCCGGTAAAGAGGCTTCCGGTCACGCTCTCCTGGCGCCACTGCTGCTCGAGCGGCAGGAGCCCGCGCTCGTGGAGGATCGCCATCTTGGCGCTGGTGCCGGTGCCGCAGGGAGAGCGGTCGTACTGGGCGCCGGGACAGAGGACAAAGTTCCGCCCATCGGCGGCGCCGGAGCTGGGGGGGCCGGACAACTCCACGTGGTCGATCTCGGCCTTGTTGGCGCCGGTGATCCCGCGCGCCCGTAACGCCTGCATGATGCTCTTGGTCACCTTCATGAGCTCGTCGAGATACCGGAGGTCGAGCGGGAAGGCCGGCAGCTCCGTCAGGAAAAACCAGTTGCCGCCGTACGCGATGTCGCCCGTCACCCGCCCCACGCCCCGCACGTCGATGGAGACGTCCTTGGCATGGCTGAAGGCAGGAACGTTCTCGATGGTGACCGCGCCGTCGGATTCGAGCGTGGCCGTCACGGTACCCACCGGCGTGTCGATGCGGACCGCACCGGAGGTGAGACGTCCCAGGTACGCCAGGGTCTTCACGACCCCGATCGTGCCGTGCCCGCACATCCCGAGATAGCCGACGTTATTGAAGAAGATCACGCCCGTGGCCGAGCCCGGATGCACCGGAGGCGTGAGCAGCGCTCCGACGACGGCATCGTGGCCGCGCGGCTCCGTCACCACCGCCCGCCTGATGTGGTCGGCATTCTTCCTGAGGTCCTCGCGACGCTCCGCCATGGTAGCGCCCGGGGGAGACGGCCAGCCGTCGATGACCACGCGGGTAGGCTCCCCCTCGGTATGGGAATCCACCACCGTCATCGTCGCAGGGATGGCGAGGCCGCTCATGGATGGATCTGCACCGTCTTGATCTCCGTGTAGAACTCACGCGCCGCGGGCCCCTGCTCGCGCGAGCCCGAGCTCGAGCCCTTGAAGCCACCGAAGGGTGCGTGCGGGTCCACACCGGTCGTGTCGCCGTTCACGCGCACCAGCCCGGCTTCGATGCGCTTGACGTATCGTAAGGCACTCGAGAGATCCTTCGTAAAGAGCGACGCGGAAAGGCCGTACTTCGTCCGGTTCGCGAGCGCTACGCCCTCATCGAGGTCGTCGACGACGAACGTCGCGAGCACGGGCCCGAACACCTCTTCCGTGGCGAGGCTCGAATCGGGCGCGACGTCCCGTACGACGGTGGGCGAAAAAAAGAACCCCTTGTGAAAACGCGCGTCAGCTGGCCGGTCCCCTCCCGTCACGAAAGCACCGGCCCCCTGCACCGCCTTCCCCACCCGGTCGCGGGCCCGGGCATTGATCAAGGGACCAACCGCGGACTTTGGATCATCCACGGGGCCCAGCGGGAGCGCCTCGACCTGTTCCTTCAGCTTGGCGAGGAACCGGTCGGCTATGGGGCGGAGGAGAATCGCGCGGCTGGTCGCCGTGCATTTCTGGCCCGCGTAGCGCATGGCGCCCGCGGCGGTGAGCAGGGCGGCACGGTCCAGATCCGCATCGGCGGCGACGATCACGACGTTCTTCCCGCCCATCTCGGTCTGGTACCGGATATTGCGCGCCGCGGCGGCCGCGGCGACCGACGCGCCCACGGCGGCCGAGCCGGTGAAGCTCACCGCCCGGACCGGTGCGGCACCGATCAGCGCCGGGCCCACAGTGGCCCCGGTCCCGGGCACGACATTGAACACGCCCGCCGGAAGACCGGCTTGCACCGCCGTCTCCGCGAGGAGCGAAGCCATGGCCGACGCGTCCTCGGCGGGCTTCAGGACGACCGTGTTACCGAACGCTAATGCGGGTGCGGCTTTCCAGAGGGGGATAGCGAACGGGAAGTTCCACGGGGTGATCAGCGCGACCACGCCGAGGGGCTCGCGCAGTGTGAGCTGCAGCGCGTCCGGGGCCTGAGGGGGGATGACGTCGCCGATCTGGCGGACCGCCTCCCCCGCGTAATACCGGAGGATCACTTCCCCGCGTCCCACTTCCCCCCGCGCCTCGGCGATCGGCTTTCCCACTTCCCGGCTCATCGCTTGCGCGAGTGCCTCGCGCCGCCCGCCGATCACCTCCGCCCATTTATGCAGATGCTCGGCGCGCGCGGGTCCCGGAAGGGACCGCCAGGCGGCGAGCGCGTCTTGCGCGGCCGTCGCGGCCTGGGTCACGTCCTCGGGCGCACCCGAGGAGACGTGGGCGACGACGTCTTCGGGATTGGAAGGGTTCAGGTCGGGGAACGTTCCATCCCCCGCGGAGGGGGTGAACGCGCCGCGAATGAACGGCTGGATCCGGACGGGGGCTGAGCTGGCGGTCATCCCCGAAAAGCTACGTCGGCGGCTGGTTCAGCAGGAGCCAGTAGAGGCCGAGCGAAGAGACCACTTTGATGAACTCCTCGAACTCGACCGGCTTGACGATGTAACTGTTCACCCCCAGGGCGTAACACCGCGAGATGTCGGGGTCTTCCCGGGAGGAGGTCAGCACTACCACGGGCACCAGTTTGGTGCGGGGATCGGCGCGCATCTGGCTCAGGACCTCGATCCCGTCTACCCGGGGGAGCTTGAGATCGAGGAGCACCACCCGAAGCATGCGGAGCGTGCTGTGGGCGGCATGGGGTCCCCGGGCGAACAAGAAGTCCAGGGCCTCGACGCCGTCCTTGGCGTGGTGGATCCGGTTGGCGAGGTTGTGCTTCTTGAGCGCCCGGAGCGTCAGCTCGGCGTCCTCGGAGCTGTCCTCCACCAGCAGAATCTCGACCTGATCCGCATCGGCCATTACGCCCCGCCTTTCGCGTCCAGAGTGAAGAAGAAGGTCGCTCCCCGTCCGGGCGCTGATTCCACCCAGACCCGGCCGCCATGACGATGGACCACCCGCTGGACCACCGCCAGTCCTACTCCGGTGCCTTCGTATTCGGACTGCGGGTGCAGACGCTGGAAGACTTCGAACACTTTCTCCGCGTACTGCATGTCGAGCCCCATCC
>Ga0209178_1000488_pt1 | contig 11654 bp, 6 predicted proteins | sample GAAS200_FD_187521 | JGI IMG/M metagenome (GOLD analysis project Ga0209178, IMG submission 187521) | Agricultural soil microbial communities from Georgia to study Nitrogen management - GA AS200 (SPAdes) (version 2) | ecosystem: Environmental > Terrestrial > Soil > Agricultural land | place: USA... | reverse complement strand
ATTCATATAAAAGCGAAGTGTGTTGCCTTTTGTAACCTTACCTATTTGCGAACAGGGAAGATCCCATTTCTGAAAAATGTCTATTACTTCTTGTTCTCTTCCTTTTTTTACAATCAACAGCATTCGTTCCTGGCTTTCGCTTAGCAATAGCTCCCATGCTTTCATATTCTTTTGCCGCGTAGGCACTTTATCCAAATGAATATCCATTCCAACTTCACCCTTTGCACTCGTTTCCGAGGTAGAGCATATAATGCCTGCTGCACCCATATCCTGCATTCCTACCACCGCCCCTGTGGCAATCACTTCAAGGCAGGCTTCCAACAATTTTTTTTCCTGAAATGGATCCCCCACTTGCACAGCAGGTAAATCTTCAATACTATTCTCCGTTATATCGGCCGATGCGAATGCTGCACCACCCATACCATCTTTACCGGTAGCACTGCCTGCAATGAAAACCGGGTTGCCTTCGCCAGAAGCAGTGGCACTAACGGTGTGGCCTAAACGAACTATGCCGGCACTCATCACATTCACAAGTGGATTAGTTTGATAACAATCTTCAAAATATACTTCGCCACCTACGGTGGGCACACCAAAACAATTACCATAATGACTAATGCCATGAACGATGCCACTCAGCAAATGCTTTGTTTTTTCATTTTCAAGATTGGCAAAACGTAATGAATTTAACGAAGCAATCGGGCGTGCTCCCATGGTAAAAATATCACGATGAATGCCACCAACACCCGTAGCAGCGCCCTGGAATGGTTCTATAGCCGATGGATGATTGTGACTTTCAATTTTAAAAACAACGCCCCATCCATCGCCAATATCCATCAACCCGGCATTTTCTTCACCCGCTTTTACCAGAAGTCTGGAACCTTCTCGGGGTAAGGTTTTTAGCCATTTGATAGAATTTTTATAACTGCAATGCTCACTCCACATAACAGAGTAAGCGCTTAATTCAGTAAAGTTGGGAACACGTCCGAGTATCTCAATTATCTTTTCGAACTCGTCTTTTTTTAAACCAAGTTTTTCTGCGGTAGTATATGTAATGTCCATATTAATATGAAGCGCAAACTTACAATCTATTATATGATCTGTACAAAAACAACTGTAAATATTTTAACTATCTTCCCACAATTAAAATTCAGCGTTTGTATTATTTACTCTTCTTACTGTATCTGATCTTCTTTTGCTGGCTGATTACCAAGATTAGATTTTTTAAAAAATCTGGTTTGAATAATCGCCTGCTTATCGGGTTATTTTTAATTCGTGTAGCAGTGGCTCTGGTTAATGCATATATAGATCTTTATCATTATCCTGTTTCAGATGTAAGAACTTTTTATTTGAAGGGATTGGATGAATATCATCTCTTACTTCATCACCCATCTGAGTATTTTACAAATTTTTTTACTACCGGCCAACCGGCAGGTTATGGGCGATTTTTAGAAAGCTCACATTCGTTTTGGAACGATACCAGAGATATTACAATAGCAAAGATGCTAGCAGTATTTAATATTTTCAGTGCACAGAATTTTTTCATCAACGATCTGGTTTACAATTTTTTTATTTTTTTTGGGTGTATTGCATTATATCGTGTTTTTATAAAAATTTTTCCTGGTTATAAATGGATAGTAATTGCAATCGTTTTTCTTTTGCCCGGCACTATTTACTTTACTAGCAGTGTTCACCGGGATGGGCTTATTTTTCTGTCACTTGGAATGATCATTTATAATATTGTAGCTATAAAATCCAATGCAAGAGCAAGGTTCAGGCATTTTCTTGTTATCTTATTATTTTTATTACTTATTCTTTTTGTCAGGAATTATGTTCTTATTGTAATGATTCCGGCGCTTATTGCCTGGCTTATTGCAGAGCGATACCCCAAACACGGTTTGCTCATTTTTATTAGCACCTACGCAGTGGCAGGTATTTTATTTTTTCTTACAACTTTATTGCCATACCAATTTAATCTCCCATTGCATGTAGCAAGCCGTCAGTCAGATTTCATCAACATTGAAAATAGGGGTACATCAACAATTGAAATTAGCCCATTGCATCCAACTTTTCCTGGCTTTATAAAAAATCTGCCCGAAGCAATGGAGCACAGTTTCCTTCGTCCTTTTATTACCGAGCATCAAAATATTTTATATATTCCTGTTTCATTAGAATTACTTGCCTACGAAATAATTTTTATAATTTTTCTTGTTTTTCGGAAAAAGCAATCCGTTCTGCCAATCATATACTTCTGTTTATTTTTTTCAGTTACCATGTTTTTAATAATTGGTTATACTATACCTATTCTCGGCGCTATTGTAAGATATCGAAGTGTTTACTTCCCCTTTTTATTAATTGCCTTTTGCTGTTACATTGACTGGGAAAGGATCGCAAAAATTATACATATAAAATAATTTAATATTTATCAAAATTATCCACATCTTGTAAAAATTTAGACACAATTGTAAATATTCTTTGTTTTTTTAATCAATAAATCTTTCTTTTGCGGTCTAAATTTCAAGAAAATGCAATCTTTAAGACTAAACGCACTTTACAATTTAATCGTAAACACAAAAGAAAGCCTGGCTCCGGAACCGAAAAAAATTACCGCTATTTTTGGTGAGAATGTTTTCACCCTGGAAAAGGCGAGGCAATTTTTGAGTGACGAAGCATATAAAAGCCTTGTTTCATCCATTAAAAATTCAGAAAGAATAGATCGCAAAATGGGCGAACAAATTGCTGCAGGGCTAAAGGCATGGGCCGAATCAAAAAACGTAACACACTTTACACACTGGTTTCAACCATTAACCGGTGCTACTGCAGAAAAACACGATTCTTTTTTTACCATTAAAAGTGATGGCAAAGCTATCGAAGAATTTGACGGTGCTGCATTGATACAGCAGGAGCCAGATGCATCTTCATTCCCCAGTGGCGGGTTGCGTGCTACGTTTGAAGCCCGTGGTTATACTGCATGGGATCCTTCTTCTCCGCCGTTCATTATGGAGATTGGCCATGGCAGTACATTGTGCATTCCTACAATATTTGTTTCCTATACCGGCGAATCACTTGATTCTAAAACCCCATTGCTAAAAGCGCTGGTAGCGCTTGACAAAGCTGCGGTAGATGTTTGCCAGTATTTTGATAAAAATGTAACAACTGTAAAACCAACATTGGGTTGGGAACAGGAATATTTTGTGATTGATGCGGGCATTGCAACTGCACGCCCCGACCTTGTAATGACCGGCCGTACTGTTTTTGGTCATGCTCCTGCAAAAGGCCAGCAATTGGAAGATCATTATTTTGGGTCTATACCGGAAAGGATTTATGCATTCATGAGAGACTTTGAAAATGAAGGATACAAATTAGGAATTCCATTGCGTACCCGTCACAATGAAGTGGCACCTTCCCAGTTTGAATGTGCACCCATTTTTGAAGAAGTAAACCTGGCAGTGGATCATAATACATTGCTGATGGATGTGATGACACGTGTGGCCCGGAAACACGGGCTAATGGTATTGCTGCATGAAAAACCATTTGCCGGCATTAATGGAAATGGTAAACACAATAACTGGAGCATGGCAACGAATACGGGTGTAAATCTTTTATCGCCCGGAAAAACTCCCAAGACTAATTTAATGTTCCTTACTTTTTTTGTAAATACCATTAAAGCGGTTCATGATCATGCTGATTTATTAAGAGCAGCTATTGCATCTGCAGGAAACGATCATCGCCTCGGTGCCAACGAAGCACCGCCTGCAATTATTTCTATTTTTATTGGTAAATATCTTTCTGATGTTTTAGGCCAGATTGAAAAGAGAGTGAATGCAAAATTTGATGAGCAGGATGAAGCTATATTAAAACTTGACATTCATAAAAGCATTCCAGAGTTGATGCTGGATAATACAGACAGGAACCGCACTTCGCCCTTTGCTTTTACCGGAAATAAATTTGAATTCAGAGCTGTGGGTGGAGCAGCCAATTGTGCTTCCGCAATGATTACGTTGAACACCATTCTGGGTGAAACACTCTCGCAATTTAAAGTAGATGTGGACAAATTGATTGACGGTGGCGAAAAGAAAGAAGTGGCAATAATGCAGGTAATTCAAAAATATATTGTAGAAAGTAAATCGGTATTGTTTGAAGGAAATAACTACAGTGAAGAATGGGAAAAAGAAGCAGCAAAAAGAGGCTTACCGAATGTAAAAACTACTCCTTTTGCTTTGGATGCAATGATAACTCCAAAAGCTAAAAAGCTTTTTGAACATCACGCTATATACACTCACAGCGAGTTAGAAGCACGCCATGAAATTCAACTTGAAAATTATATTAAAAAAGTACAGATAGAAGCAAGAGTAATCGGAGACCTTGCCACTACTTACATTTTACCTTCTGCGGTGAAATATCAAAATGTACTCGTAAATAATATTCGCGGGTTGAAAGAAATCGGAATTGCGGATAAAGCTTATGGCAATCAAAAGAAAATTGCCGAGAAAATTGCCGAGCACATTGGCAAGATAAGCTCAGGTGTGGAAGCAATGATTAATGAAAGAAAAATAGCCAATAAACTGGAGAATACCCGCGATAAAGCAATTGCCTATTGTGATAAAGTAAAGCCTTACTTTGATGAGATACGGTATCATGTGGATAAGCTGGAGTTGCTGGTAGACGATGAGTACTGGGAACTGCCGAAATACCGAGAAATGCTTTTCTTAAGATAAACTTACCTAACATACCAAAATGAAAACCCTGCCGGACAGCAGGGTTTTTTTATTCTCAATGTCAAGATAAAGATTGTTGGAATAGTAATAATGAAAGTACTTCACCTGTTAAATACACTTTAACGAACAAAAAATTGTTTCAATGCAAAAAAATCCATTGCCCAAAAGAGATTAACCTTTGAGTGAATGTTTCGCTTTGTTTATTTATTATGTGCCTGAGTACACCCACAATGCAGACAGGAATCCGGCTACTAACACTCCTACACTTATAAAGAGGTATTTTAGCGTTGCCTTCTTAGTTAAAAACTTCATAGGTTTAAGAAGATTATTTTTTTAAATAACGATACTACTTGTTTTTTTATTTCATAAACATGAAATGACTTACTGAATTTTTTTTCGGCATAAAAAAATATAGTAATACCCCGAAAAGACTTTTGTAACTTTCTGCAATAACTATTCCTAAAATTATCTTTCAGGGAAATGTACCAGGATATTTATGTGAATGAACCATTACTTCAGGTAAAAACACGATCTTACTGGCTTACCCGCTTTATGATTCTTAGGCTGCTCGGTATCATTTATGCCGTTGCATTCCTGGTATTGATAAACGAGGTTATTCCATTGATTGGTTCGGATGGGCTTACGCCTGCTGATATTTATTTGGAGAGAGTTACCAATGCACTGGGGTCAACAGGTTCGGGCTTCATGCGGCTTCCCTCTATCTTTTGGTTTATGCATTCTGATAGTGATTTGCTTGCGTTTGCCTGGATTGGTTTTATTCTTTCCTGCATTGTTATCGCGGGTTATGCAAATTCAATATTGCTTGCAATACTTTGGTTCCTGTATTTATCTTTTGTTCATGTTGGCCAGGAGTGGTATGGATATGGATGGGAGATTCAACTTACTGAGACAGGGTTTCTCGCAATATTTCTTTGTCCATTGCTGGATATGCGGCCGTTTCCAAAAAGGCCTGCTCCTTTTCCCATCATTGTATTATTCCGGTGGCTTATATTTCGTATTATGCTTGGTTCGGCGTTGATCAAACTTAGGTGGGATGTGGCATGGAGAGATGGAACCGCTCTTTATTATCATTTCCAATCTCAGCCGATACCCGGCCCGTTAAGCAGGTGGTTTCATTTTTTACCACGAACATTTTTAAAACTGGGTGTGTGGTTTAATTTCCTTGCAGAATTGATTGCACCCTGTTTTGTATTTTGGCCCAGGATGGCACGAACCATTGCCGGTATAATTATTATAGCATTTCAATTAGCTATTATTTCCAGCGGTAATCTTTCATTTTTAAACTGGCTTACGATCATTCCTGCATTGGCATGTTTTGATGATGATTTCTGGGCTAAGTTTCTTCCAAAATATCTTGTAAAAAAAGCACAGTATGCGATGGCTAATGCCGTTCCTTCAAAACAGATGTTAGCTATTGCATGGGTAATTACTGCATTGGTGGGAATATTAAGTATTCAACCGGCATTTAATTTAATATCATCTCAGCAGGTAATGAATACCTCTTACGATCCGTTTGAATTAGTGAATACCTATGGAGCATTTGGAACGGTAGGTCGCGAAAGATTAAATGTAGTATTTGAGGGAACCAGTGATGCAAATCCCGATAACGCCACATGGAAAGAATATATTTATAAAGGATTGCCTGTTTTGCTAAATAAGCGTCCGCCGCAAATAGCGCCTTACCAGTTGCACCTCGATTGGCAAATGTGGTTTGCCTCAATGGAAACGCCTGATGAATACCCGTGGACTTTCAATCTTGCGTGGAAGCTATTGCATAACGATAAGAATGCACTTAGCCTTTTTGCCAACAACCCTTTTCCAAATGCGCCACCGCGATACATTCGGGCTGTGCAATATCAATATTCTTTTGTAAAACCCGGGAACCCTCAAGGCCTTTGGTGGAAGCGCGCGCGTGTTGGCCTTTGGATGCCGCCCGTATCTGCACAGGATTCAAGCCTGGTCATTTATTTAAAAAGTCAGGGGTGGATACATTAACAACACTAAATTTAAAACTAACGGTATAGCGTATACGAAAAACTATTTACACTATACGAGCCGACACGGAACATCTTCATCTTCGGCGAGGTGATAGGCAGCACACATTCTGTGGTAACCATCCGCTATAATTAATTTGTTTTGGTGCCTTACCAGTAATATAGGCGATAACTTATTCCCTTTTTTTACTTTTTTAAGATCTTGTTTTAAGTGAAGGTTATCTTCCGGCAAAAGAGGCAATGAGCTTGCACGAAAAATGTCTTTTGCTTTTTTAATAACCGTTGCAGCGCTTTTTAATTTATCGGTATAAGCCTTGCTTTCTTCCGGAATAAAAAGCAATTCAAGATAATCTGTAGCTGCAGGAAAATCTTGCTCTTCAGGATCTTTCAGCCAAAATTTTTCGTAAAACTTTTTTAAATGAAGCTCAATTTTGTAATGGTATAATAAAAATAATAATTTCTGAAACAGTTTTAATGGGGCGATCGTCTTTCCAGCTTCTTTGCTAACTGACATTCATCCCTGATTTTTTCCACTCATAAAATGGCCGCTGACAAAGGTTTCCAACAAACAATAAAACAACCCGCTTATCACTTTTCGCTGTTTTTTTTATTTATAGCTTTTAGAGATTAGCATAAAAATTACATCCCGCGTTTATGAGACAGATTACCCTTTTCATCACCATACTAATTTCTTTTTTTTGTTTTACTGCGTTTGCACAGGTAAATAATAATAAAATATTTGGAGTGCTAAAATCGCAGGAGGGGAAGGTTATAGAAGCAGCTACGGTTTCTTTATTGAAACAGAAAGATTCTTTTTTAGTAAAAATGGCACTCTCCGACAAGAATGGTAATTATGAAATGAAAAAAATACGGCCAGGTAATTATATGCTAAAGGTAGAAGCAGTAGGTTTTGATACATATTTTAGTTCTCCCGTGAATGTAAATGATAATACTACATCCATCGCGGTTCAGGAAATTCTTTTAAAGCCCCAAAGCGCTACTTTGAAAACAGTAAATATTGTAGTAACGCGCCCGGCAATTGAAAATAAAATTGATAAAACAGTAGTGAATGTAGATGCCGCTACTACCAATGGAGGGCTAAGTGCACTGGAGGTTTTGGAAAAAGCGCCCGGCGTTACAGTAGATAACGACGGTAATATAAGCCTGAAAGGAAAACAGGGGGTAATTATTTTAATTGACGGAAAGCAAACTTATCTTACCGGACAGGATCTTTCGAATTATTTAAAAAACATGCCGGCTAATCAACTCGATCAGGTAGAGATAATGACGCAACCCCCTGCAAAGTATGATGCAGCCGGTAATGCGGGTATTATTAATCTTATCACAAAAAAAAATAAAGCGAACGGATTCAACGGAACTGTTACATCAAGCGCAATATTTGCGCGATATTTTAAAAATACCAACAGCATTAATGTCAATTGGCGGCATGGTAAAATAAATCTTTTTGGCCAATATGGCTATTCTCATTGGAGAGGCTTTAATGATATTTATATTGACAGAAGCCTCCGCGATACAATCAATGCTCCTTACAACCGCTATTCCTTTCAGCATACTTATGGAAAGTTTGCCGATGAATTTCATAACTTCAAAACCGGGTTTGATTTTTTTGCAAATAAAAACACCACGTACGGTTTTACCATAAATGGAAGTGTAGATAATACTTCGTTTACCTCAAATGGTGTCGCAAATATTTATGACAGTAGTAAAAATTTTGTACAATACAACAGTGCCAATTCACAAACCAAAACACCGCTCACAAATATTGGCCTTGATCTGAATATGGATAAAAAGTTAGATGGGAAAGGCCAAACACTGTCTGTTGATGGTGATTTTATATTTTATAATTCGCATGGCCACCAATACACGAATAATTATTTATACAATGCTGATAATTCTGCATCCGAATTGCCCTACCTGTTGAATGGTTACCTGCCTTCTGTGATAGATATATATAGCCTAAAGGCGGATTATAAAAAGCCCCTTCAGCATAATACCGTTCTGGAAGCGGGTTTCAAGAGCAGCTATGTGCGTACAGACAATAATGCCATTTATACTTTATTTGACCATACCTATCAGAAATGGTTGCCGGATGATACCCTCAGCAACCATTTTATTTATCAGGAAAACATCAATGCTGCATATATAAGCATTCAAAAACAAATGAAGAAATTAGGAATACAACTTGGCTTGCGCGCGGAACAAACTGTTTCAAACGGAAACCAGGCAACAAAATCAATTTCTTTTAATAAAAATTATATTCAACTATTTCCTACGGCATATTTCACTTATAAGAAGGATGACAGCAACACATTTGAATTGTCTTATGGCAGAAGGATAGACCGCCCCGATTATCAAAAACTGAATCCATTTCAATTCCAATTAGACAGGTATACTTATGAACAGGGAAACCCTGATTTACAACCGCAGTTTAGCCACAATGTAGAATTGAGTTATAATTACAAAGGACAGCTCAATATAACTGCCAATTATACTTACACTACTGATATTATAAATGATGTTTTGATAACTACCAAGGAACCCGGGGATTCCAACTACACCACCTTCCAAACGTCGCAAAACATCGCTTCCAATCGAAACATTGGGCTGGCCGTAAGCTATAACAAACGCCTCACGAAATGGTGGGCATTTAATATCTATGCCACTGCTTTCAATAATGATTACAAAGGCGTGATTCAGGGGGAAAATATCCACGTAAATGTTTTTGCATTTAATGGTAATTTCAACAGCCAGTTTAATTTTAATAAAGGATGGAGCGCCGAAGCCAGCGGATGGTACAATGGTAAAAATTTTGTAAGCAGCGCTATTCTTGCTCAGCCAATGGGGATGTTTTCTTTAGGCGCCGGCAAGCAGGTACTAAAAGGAAAAGGATCGGTAAAAATAAATTTACGTGATCCGTTTTATGTATTGCATTTCAAAGGCAGCACTTACTTAAGCAATGGACTTACACAAATACACAGCTCGTGGGATAACAGGCGGGGCATTATCACCTTCACTTATCACATTGGAAAAAATAAATCACAACAAGCACATCATGAAAACGGCGCTGAAGAAGAACAAAGCCGTGTGAAGGTGGGCAATGGGCAACAATAGACGTGGCGCCACGGAGAATTTTAAACAATATTTTCGTTTATGCCTACCCGTTATACTCATATATATTTATAATGTGTCTCCCTTTCTAAGAAACTCATCAGTTTTTTTATTAAATTCATCTGCATGCTCTATCAAAGTGCCATGCCCGGAGTTAGGTACAATCCACAAATATGCGTGTGGAATATTTTGATAAATTTCAATTGTATGATCAAGCCGGATCAAATCATGATCGCCGGCAACAATCAATGATGGACATTTTATAGCATGAAGAGCTGATAATGGAATATTGGGTTGAAGCCAATCAAGCATAAAAATTTTCCAGTCATTTTTTTCTTTTACAGTAGTAAAATGTTTGTCTTTGTTTTCAAGATAATAATGATAATCATCCAGCCATAAAGATGGAACAATAGCAGTAGAGTCTGGCCAAAGATTAGCGCCGGTAGAAACTAATTTTTTTACTTTATCCGGATGGCGCATCGCCAATACCAATGCATTAATACCGCCATCGCTCCAGCCTATCACATCTGCCGAATCAATATGCATCTCATCGAGCAATGCAGCAAAATCATCCGCCATCATTTCAAAACTCAGTGAATCACCATTATCTATTGACTTGCCTTGTGCACGGCTGTCCACTGCAATTACTTTATATTTTTTTTTAAAATAGGGGATCGTTTTGGAGAATGCGCTGATATTACCTCCGTTTCCATGAATCAATAATAATGGCTGTCCTTTGCCATAAGTTTCAACATACAATTTTATTCCGCGAACGCTGTAATATTTACCTGTGGGATTGTTGTCGTAAAGGCTTTTTTTTGGTTGAGCAAAAGTATTGATGCAAAAAAGATGCAATAATAAAATAAGCAGGGAGATTTTTTTCATTGTATATAGTAACTTAATAGTTAGGATAAAAATATTAATGTCAACCCGGCAATACAAGCCCATAGAGCTAAACTAACGTACACGCATATACGAGGATCACCAATTAACCAGTTAACCGATTTTAACCGCCAATCATAAATTCCCTTTCTTTAATTCCTTCACTGCATAATCGCACGCACGTGCCGTAAGCGCCATATAAGTTAATGACGGATTTACACAATTAGCCGAAGTCATACAGGAGCCATCTGTAATAAATACATTCGGCACTTCATGCATTTGATTCCATTTATTAAGCACTGATGTCCTTGGATCAATGCCCATTCGTACAGTGCCCATCTCATGATTGGCATTACCGGGGAAAGACATATTGTTAGAAACAGAAATATCTTTATAACCTGCCGTTACCAGCATTTCTTTTGCAGTGGCTGCAATGTCTTTATTCATCGCCTTTTCATTTTCTTTAAACTCACAATCCACCACTATCACCGGCCTTCCCCATTTATCTTTTTTATCATGATTAAGCGTTACGCGATTTTCACTATATGGCAAACATTCACCAAATGCGTACATACTTAGCTTCCATCCGCCCGGATCGCATAGCGCATCTTTTACCTCACCACCTAAGCCCTGCATAGATGGTGTAGCACGATAAGCGCTTACTCCATAATGATACCCGCGAAGAAATTTTTTTTCTTTTATGGTTATATTTTTAAATCGCGGAATGTATGCAGGCGTCGGCCTGCGGCCATAATAATATTTGTCTTCAAAACCTTCGATGGATGCATTTGCTGTAAACCCTTTGTGATGATCCATCAGGTTGCGCCCAACCTGGTCGCTGCCATTACCAAGCCCATTAGGAAAACGATTGGATGCTGAATTGAGCAAAATGGCTGCCGTAGCTACAGTAGAT